>OLSP01003275.1_pt1 | contig 11549 bp, 9 predicted proteins | sample 1672941 | NCBI WGS metagenome assembly OLSP01 (sample SAMEA3136739, study PRJEB25190) | human gut metagenome | reverse complement strand
AACATTGCCACCGGCGAGTTTGCCGCCGCCTGCTCCAACGCGGGTGCGCTGGGCATCATTGGTGCGGGCGGCATGAACGCCGACACCCTGCGCCAGAACATCCGCCGCTGCAAAGAGCTGACCGACAAGCCTTTTGGCGTGAACATCATGCTCATGCATCCGCAGGCAGATGAGTTTGCCAAGATCGTGGTGGAAGAGGGCGTGCCCGTTGTGACCACCGGTGCAGGCAACCCGGGCAAATATATCCCCGCGTGGAAAGCGGCAGGCATCAAGGTGATCCCGGTTGTCGCCGCCGCCGTTCTGGCAAAGCATCTGGAGCCGCTGGGCATCGATGCTGTCATTGCTGAGGGCACCGAGAGCGGCGGCCATGTGGGCGAAATGGCTACCATGGCGCTGGTGCCGCAGGTGGTGGATGCCGTAAATGTACCCGTCATTGCGGCTGGCGGCATCGCCGATGGCCGTCAGCTGGCAGCAGCTCTGGCTCTGGGTGCCTGCGGCGTGCAGGTAGGTACCTGCCTGCTGGTGAGCGAGGAGTGCCCCATCCATGAAAACTACAAAGCCGCCCTGCTCAAGGCCAAGGACAGCGATACCATCGTGACCGGCCGAAGCGTGGGTGCGCCGGTGCGAGTGCTGAAAAACCGAATGAGCCGCGAATATGTCCGGCAGGAAAACGCCGGTGCCGACAAGATGGAGCTGGAAAAGTACACCCTTGGCAGCCTGCGCCGCGCCGTGTTTGAGGGCGACACCACCACCGGAAGCCTGATGGCCGGTCAGGTGGCAGGCATGCTGCACGAGGTGCGCCCTGTGGCGGATATTCTTGCAGACCTGTGGAACGGCGGGAGGCAGCGCATTGCCGCGCTGAACACCGAATGCTGACCCTCGGCAGAAAGACCCTGTCTGTGCCCATCCTACAGGGCGGCATGGGTGTGGGCGTTTCCCTTGGCGGGCTGGCCGGTGCTGTTGCAGCCTGCGGCGGCATGGGGTGCATCTCCACCGCCGATGCAGGCTACCGGGAGCCGGACTTTGCCCGTGACCCTGCTGCTGCCAACCTCCGCGCCCTGAAAAAAGAGATCGAAAAAGCGAAAGAGATCGCAGGCGGCGCAGGTCTGGTGGCCATCAACGCGATGGTCGCCACCCAGAACTACGCCGACGCCGTCCGCACCGCCGTGGAGGCGGGGGTGGACGCCATCGTATCGGGTGCGGGCCTCCCGCTGGAGCTGCCCGGACTCGTGAAAAGTGCCGACGTGGCGCTGGCCCCCATCGTGTCCAGCGGCCGTGCGGCAAAGCTCATCCTCCGCCGGTGGGCCAAGGCGTTTGACCGCGCCGCCGACTTCGTGGTCATCGAGGGCTGCAAGGCAGGCGGACATCTGGGCTTTTCGGAGGAGGAGCTTCTGGCCGGGAAATGCCAGACTCTCGACGAGATCCTGCCCGAAGTCCTGGCTGAGGTGAAGCCTTTCGAGGAGCAGTTCGGCCACGCCATCCCGGTCTTTGTGGCCGGAGGCATCTACACGGGCGAGGACATCGCCCACTATGCAAAGATGGGTGCTGCGGGCGCACAGCTCGCCACCCGGTTCATCCCCACCTATGAGTGCGACGCCAGCCAGACCTACAAAGACGTCCTGCTGGCCGCAAAGCCGGAGGACGTCCGCATCATCCACAGCCCTGTGGGGATGCCGGGCCGTGCGCTGGCGACCCCGCTGGTGCAGAAGCTCGAGCAGGGACTCCGCTTCCCGCCGAAGCACTGTGCCCGCTGCCTGAAAGCCTGCGAGCCGGCCAAGGTGCCCTACTGCATCACCCACGCCCTCATCGAGGCCGTGAAGGGCAACGTAGAAGAGGGACTCTTCTTCTGCGGAGCCAATGTGAGCCGTCTCGACCGGATGCGGAGCGTCCGGGAGCTGATGGAGGAACTGATGGACGATTGGAGGAAACACCAATGAAGCTTGCCATTCTGTATGCCGGCCAAGGCTCTCAGCACCCCGGCATGGGCAAAGACCTTTACGAGAGATACCCCGCATTCCGGGAGGCGTTCGACGCCGCAGACCTCGATTTTGATCTGCGGAGCGTCTGCTTCGACGACCCGGAGGGCGTTTTGAATCTGACCCAGTACACCCAGCCCTGCATGGTGGCCTTTGCCGCCGGTGTCACGGCTGTCCTGAAGGAAAACGGTGTGAAGGCCGACGATCTGGCCGGTCTGTCGCTGGGCGAATACTCCGCGCTGGAAGCAGCCGGGGTCTTTACCGCGAAGCAGGCGGTGGAGCTGGCCGCATTCCGCGGCAGGGCCATGGCCGACGCGGCCAAGGGCATCGAGTGCGGCATGACCGCCGTGATGAACCTCGACCGCGACGCACTGGCAAAGTGCTGCGAGGAGGCCTCCGCTCTGGGCTGCGTGCAGATCTGCAATTACAACTGCCCGGGCCAGCTGGTCATCGGCGGCGAGAAGGCCGCAGTAGAAAAGGCCGCCGAGCTGGCGAAAGCCGCCGGTGCCCGCCGCTGCATCCCCCTGAAGGTCAGCGGCCCCTTCCACACCCGCCTGATGCACCCCGCAGGGGATGCGCTGGCAAAGCGTTTTGAGGCCGAGCACTTCGGCGAGATGGAAACGCCGGTCCTCTTCAACTGCCTCGGCCATGAAAAGGCCGAAAGCGACACCATCCCGGCCCTGCTGGAAAAGCAGGTGCAGAGCAGCGTCTACATGGAAGACACCCTCCGCCGTCTGGGCGAGCTGGGCGTCACCGACATCCTCGAGGTCGGCCCGGGCAAGGCCCTGAGCGGCTTCGTGAAAAAGACGCTGGGAACGGATGTCCGCTGCACTGCCGTCGAGACAGCAGACGAGCTGGAAGCTTTCCTCACCGGCTGGAAGGAGGCACAGGCATGAGTGAAGAAAAGCTGACCCGTGCCGCCGTCGTCACTGGCGGAAGCCGGGGCATCGGCCGGGCCGTCTGCCTCGCGCTGGCAAAGCAGGGCTGCAATGTGGTGGTCAACTACTGCCACGGCGAGGCCGCTGCCGCCGAGACGGCCGCCCTGTGCAAAGAGCAGGGCGTGGAGGCTGTCACCGTGCAGGCCGACGTCTCCACCGCCGAGGGCTGCAAGAAGCTGTTTGAAGAGGCGGTGAGCGCCTTCGGACGGGTGGACATTCTGGTCAACAACGCGGGCATCACCCGCGACAACCTCATCCTCCGCCTTTCCGAGGAGGACTTTGACACCGTCCTGAACGCCAACCTCAAGGGTGCGTTCCTCTGCTGCAAGGAGGCTGCACGCCGGATGGTGCGCCAGCGCTATGGCCGCATCGTCAACCTGAGCAGCGTGGTGGGCCTGCGGGGCAACGCGGGCCAGACCAACTATTCCGCCAGCAAGGCGGGCCTGATCGGCCTGACCAAGAGCCTCGCCAAAGAGCTGGCCAGCCGGAATGTCACCGTCAATGCGGTGGCCCCCGGCTTCATCGCTACGGATATGACCGCCGCCCTGCCGGAGGCCGTCCGCACCGAGATGTGCAAGACCATCCCGGAGGGACACGCCGGACAGCCGGAGGACGTGGCAAACGCGGTGGCCTTCTTTGCCGCCGAACAAAGCAGCTATCTCACCGGGCAGGTGCTCTGTGTGGACGGCGGCATGGCAATGTAAAAGGAGCTTTTTCTATGGAAAAACGCAGAGTCGTCATCACCGGTCTGGGAACCGTGAACCCTCTTGGTAATAACACCGCCGACAGCTGGGCTGCCGCCCGCGCAGGCAAGTGCGGCATCGGCCCCATCACCCAGTTCGACGCCAGCGAGTTCAAGTGCAAGCTGGCGGGCGAGGTCAAGGACTTCGACCCCGAGACCGTCGTGGACAAAAAAGAGGCCCGCAAGATGGCCCGCTTCACCCTGCTGGCACTGGGCGCTGCCGCCGAGGCCATTCAGGACAGCGGCATCGACTGCGAGGCGGAGGCCGAGGACATCGGCGTCATCGTGTCCAGCGGCATCGGCGGTCTGCCCACCATCGAGGAGCAGCACGCCCGGGGCGAGGAGAAGGGGATGGAAAAGGTCAGCCCCTACTTCGTCCCCATGGCCATCGCCAACATGGCTGCGGCCCAGATCGCCATCCGCTTCGGCCTCAAGGGCATCTGCACCTGCCCGGTGACGGCCTGCGCCGGCGGCACCAATGCCGTGGGCGACGCCTTCCACCGCATCCGGGACGGCTATGAGCCGGTCATGGTCTGCGGCGGCGCAGAGAGCTGCATCAGCCCGCTGGGCATCGGCGGCTTTACCAGCATGAAGGCCCTTTCCACCTCCACCGACCCCGACGCGGCCAGCCTGCCCTTCGACGCACGGCGCGGCGGCTTCGTCATGGGCGAGGGCAGCGGTGTGCTGGTCCTCGAGGAGCTGGAGCACGCCAAGGCCCGCGGCGCACACATCTACGCTGAGGTGGTGGGCTACGGTGCCAACTGCGACGCCTACCACTTCACGGCTCCCGCACCCGGCGGCACCGGTGCCATCGGCTGCATGAAGCTGACCCTGAAGGACGGCGGCATCGCCCCCGAGCAGATCGACCACATCAACGCCCACGGCACCGGCACCCACATGAACGACAGCTGCGAGACGGCCGCCATCCATGCCGTCTTTGGCGACCACGCCAAGGACATCGCCGTGGTCAGCACCAAGAGCATGACCGGCCATCTGCTGGGCGGCGCAGGCGGCATCGAGGCCGTCTTTACCGCACTGGCTCTCCGGGATCAGTTCGCGCCCCCCACCATCCACTACGAGCAGCCCGACCCCGAGTGCGATCTGGACTATGTGCCCAACGTCGGCCGGGAGATGAAGATGGAGTACGCCCTGAGCAACAGTCTGGGCTTTGGCGGGCACAACGCCTGTCTGGCCTTCAAAAAGTGGGAGGGCTGAGCGATGGCAGAACCCCGCACCATCCGTGAAACCCCGAACTGCCTGACCAGCGAGGAGATCGCGGCCATCCTGCCCCACCGGTATCCCTTCGCCCTCGTGGACCGTATTCTGGACTACGAGCCGGGCCAGTGGGCCATCGGCCGCAAGTGCGTCTCCCGCAATGAGGAGTTCTTCTGCGGCCATTTCCCGGGCACGCCGGTCATGCCCGGCGTCCTCATCCTTGAGGCACTGGCCCAGACCGGTGCCGTCGCGGCCCTGAGCCTGCCGGAGAATCAGGGCAAGCTGGCCCTCTTCGGCGGCATCAAGAATGCCCGCTTCCGCAAGCAGGTCACTCCCGGCGATGTGCTCACCCTCCACTGTGAGCTGGTGGAGCAGCGCGGCCCGGTGGGCATCGGCAAGGCCTCAGCCTATGTGGACGGCAAGTGTGCCGCTTCGGCAGAGCTGACCTTCGTGCTGACAGAACGATAAAACAAAAACAGAGAGGATCGTCCTTCGCGGACGGTCCTCTCTGTTTTTATTATAAAGAAGTTATACCGTCTTTTCTGCCGCCTCCACCACATGGCTCACCAGCACGGAGGTGGTCACGGTACCCACGCCGCCGGGGACGGGGGTGATGGCCTCCACCAGCGGCTCGGCTTCGCCAAAGCGGACGTCGCCGCAGAGCTTTCCTTCCTCGTTGACATGAATGCCCACGTCCACGACCACCTGCCCCTCGCGCAGATGCTCGGCACCGACGGCGCCGGCCTTGCCCATGGCCACCACCACGATGTCGGCCTCACGGCAGACCTCCGGCAGATCCCGGGTGCGGGAGTTGCAGAGGGTGACAGTGGCGTTCTCCCGGTCCAGCATCATGGCGGCGGGCTTGCCCACCACAAGGCTGCGGCCCACCACAACGGCTCGCCGACCCGAGAGGGGGATGCCGTAGAACTTCAGGATCTCGAGGCAGGCCTGCGCCGTGCAGGGCGGGTAGCCGAGGGCCGTGTTGGTAAAGACACCGGCCAGCGAGCCGTCGGTGATGCCGTCGATGTCCTTCTCAGGTGCGAGGGCGGCGCGGACAGTGCGGTCGTCGAACTGCCGGGGCAGGGGACGGAAGAGCAGACAGCCGTGGATGGAGGGGTCAGCGTTGATGCAGGCGATGACGCCCAGCAGCTCCTCCTGCGCCGCGTCGGCGGGCAGAAGGAACTGCTTCACCTCGACGCCCACCTTGGCGCAGCGGGCCATGACGCCCTTCTCGTAGGAGAGGTCGTCCTCCCGTGCGCCCACCCGGACGACGGCCAGTGTGGGGACGACGCCCTTTTCCCGCAGCGCGGCGCAGCGGGCGGCGTTTGCTTCGTTCATGGCGGCCACGACGGGCGCACCCTTCAAAATCACAGACATAGAGATCCCCTTTCTGGATCAGACCCGCAGGCGGCTTGCCACGGACTGGTAGACTTCATCGGCCAGCGGCGCATACTCCGCCAGCATCCGGGCGGCTTTTTCGTCCAGCCCGGCGGCGTGGGGGCGGTCGGTCATGAGTTTGGTGTTGATGGCGACGTTCAGCCCGGCGGCCTGAAGGGCGGCCTTGCAGAAGAGGGCCGCACAGCCCGCGTCCGACACGGCCAGCACGCTGCCCTTTGCGGCGTAGTCGGCCGCGAGGCGGATGCCCTCACAGCAGGCGTCCATGATGTCCAGCGGCACAGCGCAGGCCCCATCCAGCGCCTCGGCCAGAACCGCGGCCTTGTGGGCCTGCTGCTCGGGCGTCTCCTTGGGCAGGCCGTAAGCTGCGGCCAGCGGGGCGAACGCCTCCGCGTCGGCCTGCACGAGGGCTTCGAGCCGCTGGCGCAGGGCTTCGGCCCGGGCGTTAAGGGTCTGAATGTCCGCCTCGACGGCGGCATACTTCTTTTTGCCGGTGGTCAGACTGCCCACCATGTTGCCCAGCGCTGCGCCTGCCGCCCCCACAAGGGCCGCTGCGCCGCCGCCGCCCGGGGCGGGGGCTTTGCTGGCAAGCTGGCTCAGAAATTCCTCACAGCTCAGTTGTGTCAGTTCCAAAATAAAGTCCTCCCTCTGTCACGAATCCGTCCAGCCGCTGGTCGTGGGCGTCCACGGCCGCCGCCTCCACCCGCTGGGCCTCAAAGGCGACGCCGACCTTTACAGCCCGGGTGCAGCGGGGAAGATAGCGGTCGTAGTAACCCTTCCCCATGCCCACCCGGCGGCAGGCGGCGTCGAAAGCTGTGCAGGGCACCAGCACAAGGTCGAGCTGGTCGGGCCGCAGGAGGGCCGACCGGCGCAGGACGGGGGTGCGGATGCCGTAAGCGCCGACCTCCCAGCCGTCGGCCTCCGGCACGGCGGCGGTCAGTGAGAAACCCTCGCCGCAGACGGGCCATGCCAGTATTTTGCCCTGTGCTGCGGCCTGTCCGGCCAGCGCAGAGAGGTCGGCTTCGCCCCCGAATGCGGCGTAGAACAGGATGTTTTGCGCCGTCCGGAAACAGTCCAGCCCTGCGATGCGGGCACAGAGCGCCGCGTTGGCCGAGGTCCGGTCTGCTTCCGACAGCGCCCGGCGGGCTGCAATGCCCGCTTTCCGCTGCGCCGTTTTTTGCTCCGCGATGGTCATGGAAAAACGCCCCTCTCTGCGCCCGGCGGGCAGAACTGCACAAAAACCGGAACGGATTTTTATAGATGTATAATAAACGCTGGGCGCAGAAAAAGCAAGGCTTTGGGCCGAAGGGTGAAATATCTTCATCCGACCGAAAAGAAAGGGGCCAAAGCGTATCGGTTTGTGCGAAATGCTGTTGAAGAATTTTACGTTGTCTGGTATTATGGAGAAAAAGCTGATCTCAGCATCAGCATCAGAGAGGGGTAATGTATGATGTACAACGATATGATGGATACCATTGGCCTCGTGGACAAAGCCGACCCGGAGCTGGCTGCGGCCATGAACCGTGAGCTGACCCGCCAGCGGGAGAACATTGAGCTGATCGCCAGCGAGAACATCGTCTCGCCCGCCGTCATGGCCGCGATGGGCAGCATCCTCACCAACAAGTACGCCGAGGGCCTGCCCGGCAAGCGCTACTACGGCGGCTGCGCCTACGTGGATGAGGTGGAGAACATCGCCATCCAGCGCGCCTGCAAGCTGTTCGGCGCAAAGTACGCCAACGTCCAGCCCCACTCCGGCGCACAGGCCAATCTGGCCGTCTACTTTGCCCTGCTGGACCTCGGCGATACCGTCATGGGCATGGACCTGTCGCAGGGTGGTCATCTGACCCACGGCTCGCCGGTGAATATGTCCGGCAAGAACTACCACTTCGTCTCCTACGGCGTCGGTGAGGATGGCCGCATCGACTACGCCGAGCTGGAAAAGCAGGTCCGGAAGGTGCGCCCGAAGATGGTCGTGGCGGGCGCTTCGGCCTACCCCCGCGCCATCGACTTCGAGAAGCTGGCGGAGATCGCCCACGGCTATGGCGCTTACCTGATGGTGGATATGGCCCACATCGCGGGCCTCGTGGCCGGTGGGATGCACCAAAGCCCCGTGCCCTATGCCGATGTCGTGACCACCACCACCCACAAGACCCTGCGCGGACCCCGCGGCGGCCTCATCCTGACCAACAACGCCGTGCTGGCCAAGCGCATCAACTCCGCCGTCTTCCCCGGCACGCAGGGCGGCCCGCTGGAGCACGTCATCGCGGCTAAGGCCGTCTGCTTCGGTGAGGCCCTCAAGCCGGAGTTCAAGGATTACGCCCGCAGGATCGTCGAGAACGCGCAGGCCATGGCCGCACAGCTGCAGGCCCGGGGCGTCAAGCTGGTGTCCGGCGGCACGGACAACCACCTGATGCTGGTGGACCTGCGGGAGGAGCACCTTTGCGACTGTGAGGCTTATTCCATCGATTGTGACGGAGCCCTTCTCAACTATATAGCGCATGAGCTGTGGTATGGCATGTATCGTATACCAGATGGCATTGTCATCCTTTTTGACCTCCACAATCCTGCCTGTTCCGTCAACATGTCCCGACACGATGTGCCCGCCAAATCTGCCATCTGCTGCCATCGCACGCTCCAAATTGACAAGAGCTCCTCTCATCGCATTTGCAAGCGATGAACGGTTTAGCGTCTCGTGCATGACATCCGCTGTAAACGCATGTGGCATGAGCCTTGTGACCGTGAGGCAGATACCGTTTACCGCTATGCTGTCTCCGACCTTTGTTCCAGCTAGCACTTTTTCAGCTCTGATTGTAAGTACTGCTGAGTTTGCTCCACGTAAAATTGTATCTATTGTTCCAACTTCTTCAACTATTCCTGTGAACATTGTGTATCGCCTTTCTTTTTTAAGTATTCACAACATCACTCTCGATGAGGAAATCATCACCAAGCTTTGTTGCCTTACTGTTTCCAAGCATCACGGCATTTGCCGGCGAGTCGGTTCCCATTCCCTCTATCGGAGTTTTTGCATCCGCCCCTCCGAAAAGCTTTGGTGCAATGTAAGCGTATACCTTATTCACAATCCCGCTCTTAAGGGCTGACCAGTTGAGTATTCCGCCTCCCTCAAGCAAAATGCTGTCTATGCTTCTTTCGCCGAGCTTTTGCATGAGATCATTTAAATCAATATGACCGTTTTTTTCAGCTACATACAGAATTTCTATTCCTTTTTCTTCAAGCCGTATTATTTTTCTATTTTTTTGATAATTATTGTTTTCTTCTATACTATCTTTTTCAGTATCAGGCAAGGCTTCTGACTGTGCGTTTTCACGATATCGCTCACTGACTGCAACAATCGTCGACACTTCCTTTGCAGTGTTTACTATCTGCGATTTCAGTGGAAGCTTAAGGTGCGTATCGCATATTATGCGGATTGGATTTACTCCGCCCTCGATTCTGCATGTAAGCAGTGGATCGTCTGCAAGCACTGTTCCTATTCCTGCCATTATGGCTTTATATCTGTGGCGCAGGTTTTGCACATGTTCTCTCGCTTTTTCTCCTGTTATCCACTTTGATAGTCCTGAATATGTAGCTATCTTTCCGTCCATCGTCATGGCATATTTCATAGCGACGTATGGACGTCTGGTCTGTATAAAGTAAAAGAATACGTCGTTCAGCCTGTCGCAATCTTCTTTGAGCACATTCGTGACAACCTCTATCCCATGCTCTTTAAGGATTTTTATACCGCCCCCGGCGACAAGCGGATTCGGGTCATCCGAGCCCACATATACTTTTTTTATACCGGCTTCTATCACTGCCTCCACACATGGTGGCTGCTTGCCATGATGACAGCAGGGCTCGAGAGTCACATACATATCCGCTCCCTGTGGCGATTCCTTGCAATGCTTTAACGCATTTCTTTCCGCGTGCAGCTCTCCGTATCTCTCATGCCAGCCCTCTCCGATTATCCTGCCGTCCTTTACAATCACAGCTCCGACCATCGGGTTTGGCGATGTATATCCCATGCCGCGTTTTGCAAGCTCAATCGCCCTTCTCATATATTGTTCATCAGTCATTTGAGTTCCTTTCTGCATAAAAAAGCCCTGAACTATTATCGTTCAGGGCCTAATGATTTCAAATATCATAATCTCAGATAAACATGCACTAGCTGCATTTCATCATAAATGAATTTTGAGACAAAAAAAATCTGGAATGTATCAAAATAATGGAGAAAATCAAATTAAGGAGATTATTAATGCTGCCAAGTTTTCAATTTTCTTTGTTGATGATCATCAAATTGTAACAACCAGTGATATTGGTTCAAGTAAAGAAATAAAAAAGCGATGCATATCGAGAATTATTAGAAGACATATAATTTATGCATAATTATAGTAGTGAGAATGAGAACGGCGTATACTAAAAGTAACACATATTCCTTATGAGAGGATAGGAGGAAATACAAGTGAGTACGCTTATTAGAGATTATGAACGTTTTGCCAAAGAGGCAAATGAGATTTGTAAAGGTCGCGTATATACCGATCATTTACGTCGTTATGCATATGGTGTTGATGCGTCCTGCTATAGCTATTTACCAAAGGTTGTTGTAAAAGCTGAGGACGAACGGGAAGTAAGACGCCTTATTCGTTTGTGCCAACAATGCGGCACACCATTTACATTCCGTGCAGCTGGTTCTTCGTTGTCTGGTCAGTGCTCCAGTGAAGACGTGCTCATCGTATGTAATGATGGCTTCAAGAAAATGGAAGTTATCGATGATGGGAAAGCCTTGAAATGTGAGTGCGGTGTTATCGGTTCTGACGCGAACGATTTATTGAAACCGTACAATCGTAAAATTGGTCCAGATCCTGCAACGCTTGCTACAGCATTAGTAGGCGGTATTTTGAATAATAACTCCTCTGGTATGTGCTGTGGTACGGCGCAAAACTCTTATAAAACAATTCGGTCCATTCGCGTTGTATTACTAGATGGCTCCATCCTTGATACGTCTGACCAAAAGAGCATTGATCAATTCCTTAAAGAAAAACCTCAAATGGTAGAGGATATCTTACAATTGCGCAAGGATATCTTGGCCGATGAAGAATTGACACACTTGATTCATCACAAGTACAAAATCAAAAATACTACAGGCTACGGCTTGAACTCCCTTGTTGATTTTGAAGATATTATCGATATCATCAACCACTTGTTCATCGGTTCTGAAGGTACATTGGGTTTCGTATCTGAAATCGTGTACAACACTGTTGAAGACGTACCATATAAAGGTTGCGGTCT
>OLSP01003269.1_pt1 | contig 11564 bp, 8 predicted proteins | sample 1672941 | NCBI WGS metagenome assembly OLSP01 (sample SAMEA3136739, study PRJEB25190) | human gut metagenome | reverse complement strand
GCTCTTACTGTTAAAGAGTTTCTTATAAGCTCTCAGTTTCTTCTTCGGGCAATAGATACGTGCGTTCTTTTTAATGTTTTTGATCGCATTTTTGCCAACGGATTTTACTTTAGAAGATCTGATCGTAATATTTTTCAGTTTTTTGCAGCCATTGAATGCATCTTTGCCAATACTTGTTACATTTGTGCCAATAACTATTTTCTGGATCTTCTTAAGATTCTTAAATGCTTTTGCTGAAATTGCACTTACCTTATACGTAATACCGTCAACGGTGATTGCATCAGGAATGACCACGGTCTTTGTCTGGCTGCCTGTACTTTTGACAACGCTTACCATTCCACCGCTGGTTCCGGGTACTGTAACTGCATAGATCAGATCATCATCATAAAACAGTGTTCCCTTCTCCGGTGCACCCATAGCCGCTGTTGCTACTATTTTATGCTCTCCACAGTTTACACAGATATAAGATGCCGTTCCACCCTCTGTTGCTGTTGCTTCTGTTAAAATTCCCTCATATGCCCAGACATGCCCTGTTGGCGGTACAACAGTTCCCTTACGGATCAGTGTCTGACACTCTATACAATACATATCACCGGAATAGCCGGCCGTTACACAGGTTGGTGTTGTCACATTCCTCATTCCAATATTCTGATGATCTGTTACTGCTACCGGTAAAACAGTCGTCACTCCGCAGTAAATACAGCTGCAGGTCTTTTCGCCCTCCTTACTGCAGGTCGGCTGTACTGTGATCATGCCATCGTTCCATTCGTGTTCCACACAATCTACTTTTACGGTCAGATTCACAACGACTGATTTGTAAACCTTTTTGTCCGGGCAGTAATATGCCATATAGGTCATTTGTCCGGTCTGTGTCATTTTCACTGTCGGATCAGCCCATGTGTAAAACTCCGGCAGTATAATAGAAGAAAGTGGTTTACCGGCAATACCTGAAAGTTCCGGCAGTTCATCCGGAAGATCCGGTGTTATTTTTTCTATCACATCTGTTTTATGGATATAACTGCTCTGCGACTGCTCAAGATATGGATTCGGCTGGATCGCATAACATAACATATCTTCTGCCACTTTAAATCCGCAAATATTATACACTGCGGTATCTGTATCTTCCGGCAATTCGGCTGTCGATGGTATGTACAGTGTACCAGGTGTCTGCATAGTAAGATCGTACTTTGTAATCTTCTTTGCTTCATTAAATATCAGCATATCTTCATATTTTTGCAGATAAGAAAACGCTCCCAGATAATAACTGCCAGCATTATCTGCCTTCCAGCTTTTCGGATCGATCGTATATAAAACAGTATTCGCTCCATTTAAAATATCATCTGTTTTGATCAGTTCTCCGGTCGATTGATTGATATAATACCAGTAACCTTCATCATAGATGATACTTCCATCAGACTTTCCCCATGTTATGGAATCAAATGTAGTATCCGATGCTTTTTCATATTCATCCCATCCACTATGACCTGTCTTCGTGATCCCCGTATCGCTTAAAAGAAAGTTGTTATGTGTAACACGTCCGATGACGTCCCATGTCGGATCATCCCATGTCACATCCACATGATAATACTGACCTCCGATCTCGATCAGATTCCATGCATGTGAAATCGAATCACTGCTGACTACCAGACAGGATATTCCAAGTTTGTTCTGCATAATATACTGATATGCTTTTGAATACCCATCACAGACAGCAACTTTCTGTGCCAATGCTCCATATGCGGTATGTGATACAGCCGGAACGTTATTTGCCAGATAATGTTCATAATCATATTCGCAGTAAACTGCAAGCCAGTCATGGATTGCAAGTGCTTTTTCATAATCTTCCATATCATCAGAAACCATATCCAACGCTTCTTCTGCGGCAGCATCGACCACCTGTAGTGCTTCTTCCGCAGCAGATGCACTCATATTATACTGTGGCACAATGCCGGTAACATATCCTCCATTTGTATATGCAGAATATGCAGAATCTACAAAAAACAGTTCTGCATTGCTAAACAATGTCCGGAAATAATCTGTATGAACCGCATCGCTGCTCATTTTAAAACCAGACACATCGATCAGTTCTGCATGAAGCCGTAACTGTTCTGCAACGGTTTCTTCAAATGTTTTCCCATTGACTTCTGCTGCTCCGGTAGCATCTATCCCCTCTGTTCCATCTGTTTTCCCAAATGGCCGGTAGTATCTCGGGTCATACCGTTCTTCCTCTGTCAGTTCCACCTTTTCTGTCAGCTGTTCTGCTGATACTGCCTTTGTCTGTCCGCACACCAGCAGAAATACTGCAGCAAATCCCATGCATAATCCATATATTTTCTTTTTCATCATGCACCCTCCTTCATTTCATGTCTGTTACGAAAGTACTAAATAAATATGTTAGTTCTATTTTATCACACTTATTTGAGATTGCCACTACCAAAAGTTCGCAAACCCTTGTAAATTATCTAAAAAAGATGATATGATACATAGGTCAAAGTTGCACAGCAACTTCCACAATTCTATATTATATAAGGAAAGGATTTATCTATGTGGTTAGCAGATCAATGGAAAGATTATGAAGTTATCGACTGCTCCTGCGGTGAAAAATTAGAACGCTGGGGTGATTATATATTAGTACGTCCCGACCCTCAGGTCATCTGGGACACACCACGCAACGCTTATGGCTGGAAACACAAAAACGGTCATTATCACCGCAGTAAAAAAGGCGGTGGGGAATGGGAATTTTTTGACCTCCCCGAACAGTGGAGTATCCATTACCGGAATCTGACCTTCCAGTTAAAACCGTTCAGTTTTAAACATACCGGACTGTTTCCGGAGCAGGCAGTCAACTGGGACTGGTGTGCAGATAAGATAAAAAAAGCCAACCGTCCGATCAAAGTATTAAACCTCTTTGCCTATACCGGAGGTGCTACACTTTCGGCTGCTGCAGCCGGAGCTAGCGTTACGCATGTAGACGCATCAAAAGGAATGGTCACATGGGCAAAAGAGAATGCCATTTCTTCCGGTTTAAAAGATGCCCCGATCCGCTGGATCGTCGATGACTGCGTCAAATTTGCAGAACGTGAGATCCGCCGCGGCAATCACTATGATGCGATCATTATGGATCCGCCATCTTATGGAAGGGGACCAAAAGGGGAAATCTGGAAAATCGAAGAGTCCATTCACCCATTTATCAGGCTTTGCAGCAGATTACTGACAGATGAACCGTTATTTTTCCTGATCAACTCCTATACAACAGGGCTTCAGCCTGCTGTTATGGCTTATATGTTAGGAACCGAATTAAAGAAATTCCATGGAAGGATCACCGCAGACGAGATCGGTCTGCCGGTTTCCTCAAACGGTCTTGTCCTTCCATGTGGTGCTTCGGGACGTTTTGAATTAAATTAAGTAAAATATTTGAGTGCACAGTCTGCAGTTTTTACAAAATATTCCATGGCAGCTACCGGATAGTTTCCTGCTGCAGTTTCTCCTGTCAGCATGATCGCATCAGCTCCTTCAGAAACAGCACGGAAAACATCCGATACTTCTGCCCGCGTCGGCACTTTCTCATATTCCATCGAGGCTAACATCTGGGTAACGACCATGAATTTTCTGTTCTTTTTCTTACACCGTTCTTCGATCTGGTGCTGGACTACCGGAAGTTCCCATAAAGGCACTGCATTTCCTAAATCCCCTCTGGCAATGACTACCATATCGCACCCTTCTATGATCTCATCTAATGCTTGTATGCCTTCCCTGTTTTCGATCTTGGCATAGATCTTTAAGGATTCACTTTCTGATTCTTTCAATGCCTGTTTCAATGCATCTAAATCCTTCTTTCCGCGCACAAACGGAAGCATGACACCTGTGACTCCATACGCCTTGGCTGCTTTGATATTCTGAATATCTGCTGCTGTCAAAGTTGGAAGTGCGATCCTCTGATCTTTTATCATAATGCTTTTGCCGGAAGATAATATCCCGCCTCTTAACACCTTACATAGATATCCGTCTGTTACCTTCTGATCTGTCTGCAATAAAATCTTTCCGTCATTTAGCAGTAGTTCCATCTGCGCTGTAAATACAGCTGCAAGTTCGTCCGGTATCCCGATTTCTTTTTCATACACAGCATTTTCGTCTGCATGATCGCTATATACTTCCTTTTCCTGTGCAGCACTCCTTAGCAATACTTTTTCGCCTTCCATCAGATGCATTTCTCCTGCTAACCTGATCCGAAGTTCCGGTCCCTGCAGGTCGATCAGCAACTGTGGCTTCACACCTGCTGCCTCTGCCGCCTGACGGATATTTTTTATCCATGCATCTGCACTTTCCAATGAGGAATGGGATGCATTCAGCCGGATGCCTGTCATGCCCAGACGAAACATTTCCTCTAATTGTCTGACCTGCTCACATGCCGGTCCGATCGTTCCATATATTTCCATTTGTATTCTCCTTTCGGACGTTACCATTCACCGATGTACCCGGATTGTCTATTGCCCTGCAATTTGCACAGGCACAAATGTATTTATACTTTCAACACTTTATATATTACGGTTTACACCTTTATATCTATTTTAACATATTATAGCGAAATGATTGAAAATATTAGGTGAATTATACTACATGCAATATGATGTGTTTAAACCATTTTATTCTTCTTCCTCTGAAAATGTCGGTAAAGTCACAGATGTGATCTCTGAAGTAGAATCACTTGCCGTTTCAACACAGGAAATGGCGCAAAACGGCTCGCGATCCATGGAAAGTTTAATTGCACATTCAATCGAGACTTCCCAGATCACCGCAACCGTAAATGAAAAAGTAGACAAGCTGATCGAGTACTCAATGCAGATTGGAGATCAAGAAGTTGTCTGAGAACTCAATGGAATCTGCAAAAGCGATTGAAGACCTTGTCAGCCAGATCCATATTATGACAGATGATACTAAAGCTGCTACATTAAAATCCCAGTCGATCGTTGAGGATCAGCAGACACAGGTAGAAGCAACGAAACAGATGTTCTTAGATATGAAACTGCAATGTATAATGAAATATCATCTGTGGCAGACTATCTTGTATCATTATTTATCATAAAGGAGATATCTGAATGGACGATAGCTTAAAAAGTGCAGATTCTAACTGCCACAGATCCAATAGAGAAACAGACAGCAGCAAACGCAGACAGACATCACCTGATCCTGCTGCAATACGTGAGAAAAGCCTTTATTCCAAAAAAGATAAACCCATACCGGACAATAGTCCTTTTTTCGAAACACGTAGCAATCCTTTAAGCAGTAAAGGCAATTAAAAAGAGAGTATGAGAAAACATTCGTTGTTTTTTCATACTCTCTTTTTTAACTTCACTATCACTTATCTTCTTAATAAATGGCATTTTTCTGCCACTCTGACGATCAATTGTCCTTTCGGCAGGTTCAATAACTGTTCCCTGCCTACTGCCCCGATCATCAGCGCTGCTACAAAATATACGATAACAGCCACTAACAGGGACGGTACTAAACAGATGATATTGCTCGATACAAATAGCTGCATTCCCATATAAGTACCTTTTGCTGCTGCTCCCATAATTGCTGCTGCGATCGCAGGCATCAAAAACATCGTTTTAAAATTCTCCCCTACACCAATACAATGCCTTACAGAAATACTGTTTAATACGCACATCATAAATGAATATACAATCAGACAGATTACAAGTGCATACAGATCGAGTTCTGTAAACATCAGTAATACCACCAATAAAACCGTCTGCACAGCTAATGCGATCGCTGCATTCCGGACTGGCAGTTTTACCTGTCCGATCCCCTGTAAAATACCATTGCTGAGTGTCGATAAGGAATAGAATACAACCGTGATCGCGATCATTGCCAAAAGTTTTGCAGCCATATCCAAAGAATCCTTCTGTGGGAACAAAAGCTGCATGATCGGTTTTGCTAATACCGCAAGTCCAACAGACGACGGAATTGCGATCAGCATCGTTGTCCACATTGCATTGACTACTTTTCTGCGGGTAGCTGTCTGATCCCCTAATGCACTGCTTGCAGAGATCGTCGGTATCATAGCCGCTGATAATGACGAAGCTAATGCGATAGGTATATTGATGATGACCATGGCTTTTCCCGCAAAAATACCATAAGACGTTGCTGTCTGTGCCAGGCTGAGCCCCCTTGCATAGATCATGACTTTTGAATATACCGTCTGATTAAATGAAGTACTGAAATTATAGATAAACGTACTCATAATGATCGGTGTGACTGTACTAAGCATTCCACGCAAGATATCTCCATAGGAATCCACATACCGGTGTCTGTCTTTTGCGATACGGGTATAGATCATCTTCCGGTTGATCGCATAGACAAACAGCATAAACAAAAGTGCCGCCACAACACCGCTGCCTGTTCCTAATGCACTTCCTGCTGCTCCGTAAATTGCCTGTGCCGTCGTGCTCTTTGAAGTCACAAGATCGATCAGCAGATTTGCCGCTAAAATACTGATGACCGCATTTAAGATCTGCTCTAATATCTGTGAAAAAGAAGTCTGGATCATCGATCCATGTGCCTGAAAATATCCTCTTAATACACCTACAAATCCGGACAAAAATATCGTTGGGGAAAATACCCGGAGAACAACTGCTGCCTCACCCTCTAAAAACAGTTCCGCTCCAAACAGTGTAAACAGGCTTGCCGCCCCTCCGATCACACACACATAGATCAATGCACAGCGGAAGATACGGTGTGCATTGCGGTATTCTTTCAGGGCTAACTTCGATGCAATGATCTTCGACACCGCAGATGGGATACTATATGAAGATAACAATAGTATGATCGTATAGATATTGTATGCTGAAGTATAATATCCATTACCTTCATCACCAATGATACTTGTCAGCGGACTTCTATATAAAATTCCGATAATACGACAGATAATTCCGGCAGCCGCAAGAATACCTGCCTGTTTGAGATAATTATTTTTGCTGCTTTTCCTAGCCATAAAAGACCTCTCTTTATCTTTCTATGTAATATCGCAGTAATTCAATTTCTGATAATTCCACAATCTCTTATATTATACTCGTTTTTTTCAAAATGACCATACTATAATCACATCTTAAAAACTTTCTCTCTAATTTATTATACTTTCTTAAATTTCCTGATGATAGAAAAAGAATCCCATAAATGGGATTCCTCTCTTTTATACTTCCTGTGGCTTTTCATAGCGGTTCCAGACCTTATCTTCACCACATACATGTCTTGTTCCATCTTCGTCTGTGATGATATAGTCCCCTTCACAAATGAACACTCTGCCTCTGCGGTTTAAGATATACGGACACATGATACTGCCATCGTCCTTTTTTAATTTTACCAGATAATCGGTTACGATCCAGCCTTTTGTCACTACATCCGACCAAAGTTCTACGCCATCTTCCAAACCTTTCCCCGGTTCATATCTGACCACTTCTGCTTCTAATCCAATTCTTCTGCTCTTCATAGGCATCCTCCTCTTTTATAACTTTATCATACCACGCTTATGAGTAAAAATCCACACTGCAAACAGACATATTCCAAGAATACTGCATATGATCCCAGCTGTAAATCCTGGTTCCTTATAAATAAGGATCAGTTCCTGTGTCCCTTCCTCTATAGGCACTGCCATCAGTCCACCATCTGTTTTGATGATAGCTGTCTCTTTTCCATCAACATAAGCCGTAAAGCCGCTGCTGTATGGAACAGATAAAAATGCCAGACCACCTTTAGCTTTTGTATAAGTAAAAGTCAGTTTTGTATCTCCTTCCTCAAATCTGTCTGCCGCCGTCTGATTCAGTTCCATACACTGTTGTTTTACGGTATCATCAAATGCCACTTTCTGCATCTGCTGTTGAAATTCTTCCGCAAAAAGTTCTGTGATACCTTTTGTTTTTTGAAATTCTGCTGTCTTATCATCTTCCATGACCAATGCAAAAAGCAGTACCTGATCCTGTTCTTCATCTGAGAGTTTTTCATACTCCGAACGCTTCATATAATTGTTAAATACCGTCCCCATATGCAGGTAATTTTCATTTTCATAAATACTGTATCCATTTTCTTCCCCAACTTCCTGATATCCGGCTAAAAGTCCCTGATCAACAAAAGCGTAGTCGTCCGAATTTTTCTCATTCTGCAAAAAATAACGCACGGATAACAGATTCCGAATCCCCAGCCGTTCGTATGGAAGCTCACTTGCCACGCTGCGGTCAATCCCTGCAAATCCATAAAAATCCATGATGCTTCCGGAAACCGTACTCAGAAAACAGGAAACAGATGGCATATCCTGTGTCAGCATTCCATTCATGCTTGTATGATCTGTTTCTATCCGGTAAAACTCACCAGCCTGTGGTCTGACCATACTCATATCCGTAAGAAGCTGTTCTTTATAAACTGACCTTCCTTCATCACTGACCTGTATAGCCCCCATATACATATGCAGATAAAAAGTTCCCATACAGCAAAGTATGCCAGCCCCTAAAAATATATTCAGATATTGTTTTTTCTTATCTTTTTTCAATATCCAGACCAGATACGCAAGTATGAAAAAACAGCTGATACCTGCCGCCACTTCCATCTCATAATCTGAACGATTCTTTATTAGAAAGACACCTTCTGCATTGACAAACGCAGATTTTGTGATCATGCCGATCAGTAAAAATACGACCAAGAGTCCTCCATAGAGAAGCGTTCCCTTCGTAAATGCTTTCCGTTCAAATTCCTCAACCGCTATAGCTGTCATAACTGCCATCAAAAGCAGCGGCATAAAAAACCATCTTGCATAATACGTTCCATTTCCTGCCACAAACAGAGAATTGCCCAGCGGGATCAGTGCCAGAAACAGACAGATCATACACATCTTTTTTAGGAAATCCCAGCCCTTTTTCTGCATAAAATAAGCTGCTACCCCACAGAAGGCAAACAGCGGCAGAAACAGACTAAGAGATGCCACCGTTCCTTCGGTCGTTCCAAATAAGGTTTCTCCATTGATCACGTCCGGCTGCAGCACTAGGCTTTTGATCAATGCCAGATATGTTCTGATATCTCCATAAACAAACAGATTTCTGTCAAAGATCGTTTCCGACACCCTTTTATTTCCAGCTACTGCGATCAGTGACGGAAGAAGTAAAAATGCAGAAATCAGGATCCCACTCAGACCTTCTACTGCAAATCTTGCCAGACAGGAGAGTTTGTCCTTCGTATCATACTGCTTATCTGCCACATACCGTACCAGCACATAGATCACCAGAAATACAGCCTCACCGATAAAAAAGAAATAATTTGTGACTGCCATAAGTGCTGTCAAAAGTGCGAATACTCCATATTTTTTCTTCTGTGCAAGATCATCTGCTGCCAGCAGATAAAATGGAAAGAATGCTGTCACTTCCCCAAAGTGGTTAAATACCAGACTGACCATCATAAAACCGCAAAATCCATAGAGCAGACCGCCTAAGCAGGCACTCCGGTCATCTTTTGTAAACTGCCTGCTGTAATAATATCCACCAAGAGAAGCAAGTGCGATCTTTAGCATCTGCAAAAAAGGCATCAGGTACGGAAGTGCCTGCTTTGGAAATGGGATCGTCAGCCAGAAAAATGGACTGCCAAGCAGGTAAAAGGAATAACTTGTATAGATACTGCTGCCAAGATCTGTTTTCATATCCCAGAAAAATTTCCCACTTCTGACGGCTTCATGCACTTTGATATAAAATGGTATCTGCTGTGAATCATAATCACCGAAATATATAAAAAATCCTCTATCCCGTATCAAAAATGGCAGAAAACAGATCAATGCCATGGCAAATGCGATCAGAAATACGTTTCTTCCGTTTAATTCTTTTTTCATTATTGAAATGAGCCCCCTTTATTCTATATACATCATCTGGATTATGCAATGCTGTCTGTATCTATCATACGGGATATTCTGGCTTTTTTCAAATTGTATTTTTGAGATGGGTTGTGGTGCGTGAAATTTAAGGATTGTAATACATGGTATAGAGCCTGTGTCACTTTAATTTTTCGACAAACTATCCGCAGGTGCCACTGTCTGCAGCAAATTTCAGAGTCAGCTTTTTAGTGCCTCTAAGCAGGTGATGGCATATGCGTTTATTCAAAAGCGAGTTTTGGGCAGTTTTTGGAATAAACGCTTATGTCACGACCTGCTTAGGCACAATAGAAACCGGGCACGAAAACCGCAGGTCGCTGTACGGACACTCTCACAGTTTTTCACCAACGTAACCCGACACAGACTCAACACTGTTTTAACAAACCTCACCCACAATTTAGCCTTATGGCTAGTTCCCATTTATTTCCACCTCTGCTATACTCATATTGAATCAATATACATAACATATAAAATTTAGGAGGTATTATGAGAAAAGAACCAAAAAAACTATTAGCTTACCTGCTCACTCTCGGTATTACCGTATCTTCCGTATTTACCGGAGATGCCGCAGTAAAAGCAGCAACACTTGCTTACACAGAAGATGACACAAAGATTACAGAATCAAATGATGCCATCACAATTACTACGAATGATGACAACCAGACAGTCTATACTCTGACTTCCTCTGTCACAGATGGCTTAACCATTTCCTTAAAGGATAATGAAACAGTCATTCTTGATGGTAAAAATTTTACCTTAAACGGCACCAACGTACATACTGATTCTGAAGGTTACTGCCTTGAATCTACTCCTGCACTGACGGTAGATGGTTCCGGTACACTGATCATCAAAAATATCATCCTTATGGGTGGCAATGCTGTACGCAATGCTGACGATCTGGGTAGTTCGCCAGCTGTCTATGTCGACTCTGATGAGGTATCTCTCATTTTACAGGAAACTGTTACCATAACAGGTGGCGATCCATCTGAAGGTCATACCCAGTCTTCTAGTGGCACAGAGAGCAGCTGTGGTATGGACTTTTCTGGAAAAGATCTGATTATTGATACGAACAGTACGGTTACAATTACAGGTACAGCCGGATATCCTAGTTTTATTGATCTCGACAGGCACTGTCCTCAAGCTGCTACTGAAAGTTCTAATGGACTTGAATTTGCCGGACGTACCCTTAGTGTTGCATCGGGTGCCAAGTTTACAGTAACCGGTGGCATGGGGCAGGATGGCTGTAATGGTTCAGATATCGATGATGACTTTCTCAAAGATGTTAAAAATGATTTTATAAATGCCCAAAATGGAACAGATGGTGGCAATGCGATCAATTTTTGCGGCAGTGTCTTTGATATTGCAAAAGATGCCGATGTAACCTTAATCCCCGGCACCGCTGGAAAAGGCGGTACTGCCGGAACCTTTACCGATACTGACGGCAGCACAATAAAAGGAACCGACGGTTCCGATGGTTTAGATGGCAAACAGATTGCTCTTGAAAGTGGTATCATTTCTGATCTGGATCTGTTGAAATCTTCCATTCCGGAAGAAGACATTGTTTCGTTAAAACTTCATTATCTGAAAGAATCAGAAAACGATTATCATTCGGCTGTTTATTATTCCCAAAAAGCAAATGGCGTCCTGTTCGCAAATCTGC
>OLSP01003260.1_pt1 | contig 11600 bp, 11 predicted proteins | sample 1672941 | NCBI WGS metagenome assembly OLSP01 (sample SAMEA3136739, study PRJEB25190) | human gut metagenome | reverse complement strand
ACCGTATGTTTTACACGCTTTCCATCTTCGTACCGATAATACGACCGTTCTTTAACGGTTCTGGTAACAATATACTGCCAGAGCCGCTTAAACTGTGTGTAAGACAGCGGTTCGCCATCCCGGTTTGAAACTACATACTCCGAAGTCGAGGTTGCTTTTGCCGCTTTCAAGCACTCTGCTAAACAAACAGGGAGAGGGATATTTCTCTCCGCAGCCTTTGTTTTCAATTCATCCAGGATGACCGGTCTGTTATGCTCTGTGTGCCATGCCCGCCTTACAGTCAGGTATGGGGTATCCGTATCCAGATATACAGAATCCCATTGCAGTGCAAGAATTTCTTCTCGTCGCAGGCCAGCATACAAGCCGATCATGACAAACACATAAGGTGGCAAACCTCGGATAGCATCTAAAAGACGTTCTACCTGTTCGTCTGTCAAAGCCTGCCGATCCTCTTGAGGAACGCCGCCTCCTTTTGTCGTTAGATGAATTGTCGGGTTGTGGTCGATAATCCGGCTTTCCATTGCTGAACGAAAGATAGACTTATAAAGAATCACCACGGACTTGTAAACCGATACGGATTTCTTAGAAACTGGAACGAGAGCAAGCTGAATATCGTCCAGGCTAACCTCTCCCATCCGCTTATCTCCCAGTTCCGCAATGATATGCCGTCTGACCTTTGAAGTATAGTCCGTCAAGGTGGTTGCTCGCACATGGACCGATTGCATCAGCAGCCACTTTTCACAATACTCGGCCACCGTGGGCGTTTTCCGATGGAAAGTAGCATTTTCAATCTGCTCCAACGCAATCGTTTCTCTTTTGTAAAGTTCTTCAGGTGTTTTTGCGTAAAGAGCAATGAGCTTTCCGTTCGCATCTTTGATTCTGGTCCTATAATACAGGACACCCTTTTTCATGACGGTGCCATATTGAGGAATTATTGTTTGCCGTTTGGCCAATTCCGTCACCTCCTAAGAATAATCTCCAGCGCTGTACCTTTGTTTTATCAGACATTTTAGATTCCAGCAAGGATACGGAATAGCTCAAACTCCTGCGCTTCGCGGCTTACGATATGTAGTGCTTTTTTCCATCGGCTTTGCACGATGGGTACATTTTGCGATATACTCTTGAAGGCCAGCATCCGTAAAGTACACGCAACCATTTTGCACATACTGAACATAGGAAATCAGCCCGCTGTTTCGTGCTGCATCCAAAGTGGCAATGCTGATCCCCAGTAATTTGGCAGCCTCTTTCCGAGAAATCAATTTTTCCATAGGTGTTCCCCCTTTCTGTCAAGAATGTGGTTGTGGCTTTCAAAATCACATGAATGCGCTGGCAACCGAGGCTGCCAGCGCATGGTATCTGACTTTGAAAAGAAAGCTGTATCCACATTGCGATCTGCTGTTGCTAACAGTAAATGGGTACAGCTCTCCTGATCTAATTGGTTATTTTTCGCCACATTTGCCACGCACCCCTGACGATGGGGACACTTCTGGTCTCCGCTGGCGCGGCTGTCATAACTCCGCAGCGTCGTTTTACTCGTGCGCCGCAGGGTTCCTCCCAAGTCTTTAGGAGGCCGTGAGGAAGTATCTTTAAGCCCCCATGCAGTCACCGCGCCCTGAAGTGCCACCTCCAGGTTCCAGGCTTACGTTGATCGCTCAGGACAGCCGATTCATCACCTCCTTGGCTTGTCCTTCGTGGCGGCGCGCCTGATTCGCTCATACATGGGTTATGTACCAGAAATGCCGTCTATTCAGTTGTCAATGTGCCAATGAAGGGGAAGAATTGTCCTTCTAATTACGCTGACAAAAAAGCCGCAAAACGGGCGCGTGTAAGAAGGACTTATCAAAAAAGTTTAGCAAGGTGTTTCAATCCCCGGCGAATGCTATCTCGGACACGGCTGACATCCACTCCCTCAGCCTTAGCAATTTCAGTTGGCGTCATGCCCAGGTAGAACCGGGCATAGATCCGCTTGGCCTGCTTGTCCGGCAACGCCATCACCGCAGCGTAGAGCTGTTCCCGCCGTTGTTTGTCCTCCAAGATTTCCTCCGGGGTAAGTGGGCGATTTATTACGGCATTTTCAATGCCATTGTCATGGTCCAGAGAATAGTATGCCTTATAGCGATACATCTGGCGCTCATAGGCAGCGTCAGCTCGTTTGTCTGCCAAAAACACAGCGTGTACTTCATCGGTCACTTCCAAAAAAATGTCTGTTTTATATATATCGGGATACAGATCCCGAAGATTGATTTTCTGCATTATGTACCTCCATTTCGGTTCACAAGTCCAGTTGACGGGTGAGCCGAAATGAGGTGGAGAACGGCACCGAAATAATCCGAGTCCATTCAACAAAAAACGACAAACAAAAACGCCAGTCTTCCGTAAAGGAAAACTGGCGTCATACCAACTCCATATTCTCTGAATGCCGATTAACCGGCAGAATAATACCGGTGGTGGTGCGCAAGGTGCCAGGGTGTGAGCAAGGCTTTTTTTGATAAACTACATATTATTGATTTCATGGCAGCTCTCTCCCTGGGCCGCCAATCCGAGTATCACATTCCTTTAGATATAGATAAAATAAGAGCGGCGGCCTTGATTTCTCAAAACCGCCGCTGGGATATAGAATGGACGCACAGAAACAACCTGCCCGGCAACGGTTTTTTTCTTTCCCCGTTGAATGGGGCAGGCTGTTGTTCTGTATATGATAAAAAGAAGCCGATACCTACCAGACAAATTATCTTGTGTTATTAGCTCTGCGTCTGGCTCTGTGATGACTGATTTATTGAGTTTCCCACTTGCCTTGGAGCGAACAGATGTAGTTCACATGAAATGATTGGTTCTTGAAATGAAACTCCGCCAAGTTGAGAAATTTGTTACTCGATGGAACCATTGTTGAGCAAATTGTCTGCTTCTGCCTGTGTCATATTTCCCGATGAAACTTGCTGCTCCAAGTATTCCTGCACAGCTTTTGTAGCAGCATCTACGGTATCAAAATGGCCCAAATCAACTGTCGAACCGTCAGGTAAAGTAATGATTGTTGATCCGTGGGCAGACGCTGGTGCAGCGTTCCATGTTTCAGGGTCAAACGCTCCGGAAATGATACTTCCGTCCGACAATTCCATGGATTTAGTAAAGTGATAGCCCTCTTTCATAAGCGCAAGCTGATCCTGCCAGCTTTCATACAGACTATCTACATCCTCCTGTGTCCATTCACGACACACATAGCTGCCGTTGTCATCTTTGTAATAAAAGGATTTATCCTTATTGTCCGCCAACTTTTGAATTTGGTCTCGCTGTTGCTCCATCCAATCTTCAAATTCATCAATCTCCCAATACTCCAGTTGGGTATCGGACGGGCCTCCTGGCAAGCAGTTTTCATCTGCTATCACGTCAGATGAAACTTGGGTACTGGTGTTCATAGGAGCAGCTTGATCCTCTCCCGAATTACTCGGTATCTCTTGTGTGGAAGTGGCGTTTGCAGTACACGCGGCCAAGGTCAAGCAGCTAAACAAGGCAAGTGAGATGGCTATAAACATACTTTTTTTCAGCAATGTTTTCATAACATGACCTCCATATTGGTAATTACACATATTCCTCTGTGCAATGATAATCTACCATCTGTATGTGGAGCATATATGAAACCAATATGGAAGTATGTTTTATTTTCTCATAGCAAAGGGATGACATCAGGATCATCAAAAAGTAATAGTAAACCGCATTCCCAATGGTTTTTGCATGGGTTCCAGTGAGTAGGCAAGTTTCAAAGAATCTAAAACCGAGGCCACTATGTATAACCCAAGACCATTACCACCATCATTTTGATTGCGAGCATAGTCGGGGCGATAAAATGGTTCAAATATATGTTTTAGATGCTCTGCCGGAATTGGCTCACATTCATTTTCGACTATCAATTTACGGTTATCAATGCGGACAAAAATAGAGCTACCGGGCAAGGTGTAGGCAACGGCATTGGAGAGAATATTTGAAAATGCTCTTGCAAATGTTTTTGGGGGCAAGGAAATTGTAAAGGTTTCAGAGAAATCCTCTTGAAAGGAAATTCCATTTGCCTGAGCAATCAAGCGATATTGTTTACACAACCCTGATAAATAGCAGTCCACAGCTAATGTTTGTGGTTTTTCCGCCACCGTTGAGCCAAGTTTGGATGCGTCTAATACCTCTGAAATCATTTTGCTGAGTTGTTCTGTTCGTTCTTTGCACAGAGGTAGATATTCTTCATAATCGCCGTATTTACCGACTTTTAAGATCATATTTTCCAGCATGGCATTCAATGCTGTAACCGGAGTTTTCAGTTCATGGGATGCCGAGCGTAGAAAGTCAATTTTTTGCTTTTCAGCTTCACTAACTTTATCCTTTTCCTCTTGCAGATGTTCAATCGTACTCAATAAATTTTGATATAGTTGGTTGATTTGGTTGGCTAATATTCCGATCTCGTCGTTAGCGTCAGTCTTACACACCGCTTTGCGGTCCAAAACAGCCATTTGACTTGTTGTGTCTAAAATACCCTTGATGGGATTTGTTATTGCTTTTGAAAAAAAGTAGGCACATAAAAGTGAAACTACAATACAAATTACTACGGTATAGGGTAATGAGCGCAATATTGTGTGGGCTATTTCTGTATTTCTCGGAATGGCAGCAGTCTTAATCGCTGATGACATTCCATCGACATAAGTTCCCTCTGATAAGACTGAATTTTCTCCCATCATCGGGGCGAGAAGATAAATAGTTCCGCTGGCAAGCGTTGTTATGAGCAATAATAGCGCCAAGGTATAAATAAATATTTTGGGAAAGAGCTTTAATTTTTTCATGTTTCTACCTCGAATTTATACCCTATCCCTTTTACCGTAACAATACAATCAAGACGAAGTTTTTTGCGTAAGTTCTTAATGTATGTATCAATGGTACGATCAATAATAGGGTAATCGACCCCCCATAGACTATCCAGCATTTGAGATCGGGTAAGCACTAAACCTTTATGTTCAACCAAGAGCTTCAGCAAATCAATTTCTTTTGGGGTAATATCAATTTTTCCTTCGGGTCCTTTAGCTGTGTATCCAGAGAAATCAACTGTCACATCCCCAAAGGTCATAGTATCAGGTGAAACCGTTTGTCCGCTTCTCCGCAGGAGGGCAGTAACCCGCCGCCCAAGTAGAACCATTGAAAACGGTTTTGTAATGTAGTCATCCGCCTGTTCATCGAAACTTGTAACCTGAGTATATTCATCACTAATTGCGGTCAGCATGAGAATTGGTACAGAGCTTTTTGCTCTGATCGTATGTAATACAGCAAGTCCCGTCTTTTTGGGGAGCATAATATCCAGAATAACCAGGTCAATGCTACTGCACTCAAAAATCTGCAATGCTTCATCGCCATCATAGGCTGAAAACATTCGATGTCCTAAAGATTTTAGATATTCAGAAACCGCATCATTCGTTTGCCTATCATCTTCCACAATCATGATTACTGCCATAAAAACACCTCCTTGTGCAGTCTACCATTTGCTTATGGAGTGTATATGAAATCACACAAAACATTCCCTGCTCACATAATAATAGTAACTATGCCATCTAAATAATTTACAAAGTTTTATATATTTTCTTCTATCAAAGGGCTTTTCCGCGTCTTTGGGTATCAACCAAACGCAGGCTATCAAAAAACAAAGCAGCGACCTTACCTTTGCAAAGCCGCTGCCCGTTTATTTTGTTTGGCTCTGCGTCTATGCGTCTAGCTCTGTGATAACTGATGTATTGAATTTTGAAAATGATAAAGGTGACGCAAACAGATTATCGAGAAATAATAGGCGTAGAGGATTATTCTTCAATGGGTGGTTCACAATCCTTTAGGAAAAACCTCAATGACATAACAGTGGTCGTAATTTTATATTTTGTTTCTGTATCGACCTCATCGGTCAAGCCTTCCATCATTTTTTCAATATCGCCAACTTTAACTTTTGCCATTTTTGCTATCGTAGCTTTAGATAGGTGATGGTAGGATATAAGCACTTCCAAAAAGGCACTTGCTTTCAAATCGGCTTCTTCACAAGTAATAACATAGAGAAACATTATCTTATCTATTGTCGTGTGTTTCCCTAAAACACATTGCAAATTTCCATTGGCAATATTATTGATCTGCTCCACAGATAACCCCAAATATTTTGCAAGGGTATTTACATTAAATTCATACTTTTCGAGTAATGTTTTGACTTTTTCAGATATATTTTCTATCACAATCATACCGATCACCTAAATCACTATCAATTATTTGTTGTTCCTGTGTCCTCGGCAATGGAAATCCCACGTTCCTCCAACAAATACGAGGAAATGGCTCTTACGGATAACTGTTCATTTTCAGAAAGGTCATTACTCACTTTTCTTTTTCCAATGCGCCACCTCCATTCATTTGATACTTCCTTACATAAAAATTCACCTGTGGTTTATATTGGGAATCGTATTGATATTTTGAAGAAACTATTATATTCGGACTGAACATCTAATTTGAGATTAAGGTCATCTGCCATTTTTTTAGTCAAATATAGTCCCATTCCTGTCGCCTTATTTCGATTGTTTGCTGAATCACCGGTAAAGCCTTTTTGGAATATATAAGGAAGATCATAGCTTTTCACACCGCTACCGTTGTCAGTAATTGAAAGTATAATTTCTCTAGTGGTATGCTGTGTTGAGGTGGTAAGCATAGGATTGTCTGTACTATATTTAATAACATTGCTTATAATTTGCCCTAACATGAATTGAAGCCCTCGACGGTCTGTAAAAACTTGTTCTTCTTTAACTTCGTTTTTTATAACAAAATGTTTTTCTTCAAGAAGCGGCTCATAATCTGCTAAAACATCTTTCAATAAGGATTGCAAATCAAGTTCTTCAAAACGGTAATCTTTTGTGCTACTTTTTAATCTTGCATAGTAGAGCATTTGTGTAATATCTTCCTGTAATTGGTTGCATACATAATCCAACTTGGTTTGAATCTCAAATGGTAATTCATCTGCTCGGTTGTCCATAATCATTGTAAGCAAAGCCAATGGCGTTTTAGCTTCATGCACCCAACTTTCAACATATTCTTCGTAATCTCGTAGTTCTTCTGAAAGATTACACAATCTTAATCTATTGTCCCTTAGAACAAGAGCCAATAGTTGTATCTGCTCTCTCTCTTGTTGGCTCACTACTTGTAGTAGTTTTTCTTCATTTACAACATCTGGATCGCTAATGAACGTCTGAAATATTTTTTGCTTCTTCTTTTCTTTTATATTGACATAAGCTAAAACCACCACAAAAAACATGAAACTCCATAACAAGATTAAAATTAGCAATGTCCAAAATGCCTGCACATCGGTAAGCCAAAGAAGTAATGCAGAAAAGATGTCCATAATTAACAATGCAAACAACCATAGGGCATTTCTTTTTATACTTTTCCAAAAACAATTCATGGTTCCATCGACCTTTCCAGCCGATAGCCTACGCCCCGGATTGCTACAATTCGTTGCTTCATTCCTAATGTAGCTAAAGTTTTTTTCAGACGAGATAAATTGACTTGCAAGGCATTTTCATCAATATACTCCGTTGTTCCCCATAGGATTTTACAAAGTTCCTCCGCCGACACAAGTTCAGCAGTCATAAGTGCTTCAAGTAATTTCCCTTGATTTTTAGGAAGTACCACCGAAGTATTATGAATATATAAAGCATAGCTTTCCTTGTCTAAAAGGAATCCCGGCCCCTCTAAAAGATTAGAACGCCCTTCGTACCTTTTTAGAATATTGTTTATCCTTGCAAGTAATCGTTCTTTTCGGCAAGGTTTTGTCAAATATTCATCTGCCCCCAACTTGAGAGCCTGCAATTCATCTTGTAACTGATCTCGTGATGTCAAAACCAAAACGGGGATTGGTGTTTTTTGTTTCAGATTTTGACATATCTGAAATCCGCTGATTTTTGGTAAATTAAGGTCTAAAAGAACAAGGTCAGGAGAGAGGGCTGTTATCTGTTCCACCGCATTTTCAAATGCAGTAATCTCCAATGTAGCATATCCTGCTCTTTTAAGCATTGTGCAAAGTTCATCGCGCATATATTCTTCATCTTCTACAACAGCTATTTTTTTCATAACAACCCTCCTTCCTCTTATTCTTCCCTTTGCGGCTGCATTAGTGTTAGTAAGTATCTATCACTAGAACGCTTTATAACAGTCATATAGATACATTCTACGACACAAAGTATTAGAATAATAATGGCTGCAATGACAAGCATTTCACCCTGTGCATTCTTTACTTCCGAGGACAAAATACCGGCAAATAGTGATTTAACACCAAACAAACTGCTGATAGCAGCAACTATTACGGGAAGTCCCATAAACCAAGTAATCTGTTTTCTAGCTGAACCGCACAAAGCATGATATGTGGCTCCAAGCCGTACCAAAGTTTGATACCTGCGTCCCGTTCGTTGCTGGTTCATTAAGAACTGCACACCAATTATAGTATTAGATACCACTAGAAAGATAATAGCAAGATAGCTTGTGATATAGCTGGCAGCTACCATATAGAAAAGCTGACGGCCCATGCTTTGGAGATAGCTTTCATATTCAAGACCAATTGCGTCCAGATCAATCATATCTAATACTTCATTGATTGCAGAATATGCGCCCATTAACCCCATTTCATTTGTAATATTTTGATCTAGGATACCGTTTACATACACATTATAGTTTCCTTGTGTATAGTAGAAAAATTGCTCATCAGGTACAATTAAAGCAATATCTAGGGTAATAGAAGAATCGGTTACCAAAGGGATTGATTGCACTTCACCTGTAAGAAAAATGGTCTGTCCGTCTAATTCAGCTTTTGGGTGTTTTGCAAGTATCTCATTGAGCATAGCATTTCTCACTTCGTTAGTGCTGCTGGAATCGCGATAAATTGCTGCCTCGTCAGAGGCAAGTTCCAAAGTCGGTTCACCAGCTAACTCTAAGAGGTTATTATAGTCTGATAGGCAAATCACATGAGGGAAACCTGCATAACCGAGATTATTCAGAAGAACATCTCTATCTTTGGATTGTGGTAACCTACTAATTTCATCAATTACAGAATCCAATACAAAAACCTCGTCTGTTCTCTCGGTTGTATTGATACGACCTTCTCTCATTTGGAATAATTTTGCAAACTGATCTTCAAGTCCGTTTTCTTTTAACAAAGTCTGTACGGACGGGAAAACAAGTTCTGGCTCTGGTTCTTTATCTAGTGCGATATTTGTACTTACCGCAAAAGTATAGTCTAATATGTGCGTGTTAAGTTTAGTGCTTGTATTTGCAATTCCAATTCCAGCACCAAAACAACATAATGCTGCTAAAATAAGCATGGAACTTATCGCCAAAGAAGTAGACTGCTGAACCACATTCTCTTGAATCTGCCGAAAATTAAAAACACGAAGCGGAACATTTGATTTTCCCACCGCTATAAGCAATGAAATGAGTGCCCGCATACCATAAAAAAGAAGTATCGTTCCTAATATTCCGAGGGATAATGTAAGCAACATCATTGAGGATTTTTGCCATGCAATCCCTTGAATTGCCAATAAATATGCTGCTACTAACATAGCAATTCCAAAAATAGCAGAAAATACATAAATGAAGGTGGGTTTCTGTCTTTTGGCATTGTTTGATATAGGAGCCATAAGTGAACCAATTTCTTGCCGAGTGATATTTCCACTCAAAATTAGGAAAGCAAATAGTTTAATTACTAGAAAACCCAAAATAGTAAAAAGCACTGCTGAAAGAGATAGTGTAAAGCGGTGCCCTATAATACCCATTCCAACTAATTTTGCAGTAATTAAGCTAATCATTTCAGAAAGTATAATTGCTATGGGAAGTCCAATTACCAAAGCAAAAATACTACTAATAAAATCCTCAGCCATCAACATGGAAAAGAGTTTACCTCTACGCATTCCCAGCATTAAATATACGCCAAACTCGTGCTTGCGCCGTTGAAGTTGATATTTACATGCAAAATAAATTAAGAAAAATAGAATGCACAAAGTTACAATATAAAAAATCGGAATCAGTAGCAGCAGCTTATCAACTGCGTCGCTTTCCATTTCTTGCAGAAAGCGCATGATGTCTTGATTAGAAATAGAGAGAATGATATAAAAGGCAACTATTGATATTACAAGAGAGCTGAAAAACAGTCCATTTTCTTTTCGGCTGCGCTTGCTATTCCGTACGATCAAATTAAAGAACATTATAGCTGCCACCTCCCAACTGTGCCATAACTTTTAAGATACGCTCGTAAAACTCTCGCTGGCTTTCATCACCCCGCCGAAGTTCGTGAAAAATAATACCATCTTGGATAAACAGTATTCGTTTACAAAAACTAGCGGCATTAGAATCATGTGTTACCATAAGAATTGTTGCTTGATCGTCCCGGTTTAGTCCAGAAAGTTTCTCCATAACATTTTTTGCATTTTTTGAATCCAAAGCTCCCGTAGGTTCATCAGCAAGAATCATTTTAGGGTGAAGAATCAATGCTCTGGCAGTTGCAACACGTTGCCGCTGTCCACCGGACATTTGCATAGGAAACTTATTCAAAACATCAGTAATTTCCAAATACTCGGCAAGTTGTTTCAAACGAAGTCTGCTTTCTTTTTCAGATACATTATGGAGCGAAGTAGGCAACAAAATATTTTCACTACCTGTCAGATTATCTAATAGTTCAAAGTTCTGGAACAAATATCCGATATTTTTTCCTCGATAATTTGCTAATGATTTTCCGTTAAGAGAAGCAAGATCTTTTCCACCCATCACAATACTTCCGCTGCTTGGCTGGATAACAGTTGCAATACAGTTGAGAAGTGTGGATTTTCCGGAACCACTACTTCCCATAATACCGAGAAACTCTCCGGGCATAACCTGAAATGTAATCCCATTTAATGCTCTTGTTTGGTTAGGAACATTCCCATAAACCTTTACCAGATTTTCTATATTCAAAATTGCTTCCATAACACTACCTCCTATATGGTCTATCAACATGATAACACGCACAAATCAAAAATAATACTTACAGTCGTTGTAAGGTTATTTTCGCTTCGATTTCAGTCCATTATTAAGGAAAAAGTTATTTTTTCTTTCTTCTCCCGTCAACCGGCTTTTCCGCGTCTTTGGGTATCAACCAAATGCGGCTGAACTTTACCGCGCCGGGTATGCGCTCACCCTCGCAAAGTTTCTGCACCCGTCTTTCGGAAATGCCCCATTTTGCCGCCACTTCCGCACAAGATATATATTCCATACAAGCACCCGTCCTTTCTGCTTAAAACCTACCATGATATATTATATACGGTCGAGCGAATAATAGCAATAAGCAAAGCACGAACAACTGGAAGTATTTAAGCCAATGATATGAATTGTGTAGACATATCCAAGAGGAAAGGTGAACAGTAGAATGTAATAGGGTGAATGAATAATGGCAAAAAGACCTGTACCATTGTACGATTTTAAGGCTTTCGGGGCAGCCATAAAAGCCGCGAGAAAAGAATACGGCGAGAGCCGGAAAAAGGTAAGCGACGAGTTATATATTTCCCCGCGCTACCTTGCGAATATCGAGA
>OLSP01003254.1_pt1 | contig 11615 bp, 9 predicted proteins | sample 1672941 | NCBI WGS metagenome assembly OLSP01 (sample SAMEA3136739, study PRJEB25190) | human gut metagenome | reverse complement strand
TAGGAACGGCAAAATTTTTTACACTTCTATTACTTCTTTATCGCACATCAGTAAAGAGCCAGGGCATGAAGCAGCTTATGGCGGGCGGCGGCGTTGCCCTTATCGGCATGACCCTTGTACCGCTGCTTTCCGGCTTGTTCGGTTAAGAAGCGCGGGTAAAGGCTTATGCAGAGCATACTTGACGCGATTAACGAATGGATAAAGGAAATCCTCATAGGAGCCATAAACGGTAATCTGTCAACTATGTTCGGGGACGTAAACGAGAAAGTCGGCACTATCGCCGCAGAAGTGGGACAGACCCCGCAAGGTTGGAACGCGAGCATATTTTCCATGATACAGACGCTATCGGAAAATGTGATTATCCCCCTTGCGGGGCTTGTCATTACCTATGTCCTGTGCGTGGAGCTAATCAGTATGGTAACGGAAAAGAACAATATGCACGACGTTGATACGTTCATGTTCTTCAAGTGGTTTTTCAAAGCGTGGGTAGCAGTCTATCTTGTTACCCACACCTTTGACATTACTATGGCAGTATTCGACGTGGCGCAGCGTGTCGTTTCCGGCGCGGCAGGGGTAATCGGCGGCAACACCAATATTGATGTGACCGCCGCCCTGTCGTCCATGCAGGACGGGCTAAACGATATGGAAATCCCCGAACTTCTGTTGCTTGTCATGGAAACAAGCCTTGTGAGCTTGTGCATGAAAATCATGTCCGTTCTGATAACCGTTATCCTCTACGGCAGAATGATTGAAATTTACCTTTACTGTTCGGTGTCGCCTATCCCATTTGCAACTATGACAAACCGGGAATGGGGACAAATAGGCAGCAACTACCTAAAATCCCTGTTCGCACTTGGCTTTCAAGGCTTCCTCATTATGATTTGCGTCGGCATTTATGCGGTTCTTGTGAATACGCTGACCGTTGCAGATAACCTGCACAGCGCGATTTTTTCAATCGCCGCCTATACCGTTATCCTGTGCTTTTCCCTGTTTAAGACCGGCGCACTTGCAAAGTCAATCTTTCACGCCCACTGATGAAAGGAGGGTTTTTCTTGGCGTATGTACCCGTACCCAAAGACTTAACAAAAGTAAAAACAAAGGTTGCGTTCAACCTTACCAAACGGCAGCTTATTTTCTTTGCGGCGGCGTTGGCTCTTGGCTTGCCGCTGTTCTTCCTGCTCAAAAACAGTGCAGGGACAAGCCTTGCTGCTATGGTAATGATTGTGGTTATGCTCCCGTGTTTCCTCTTTGCCATGTATGAAAAACACGGACAGCCCCTTGAAGTGGTAATTAGAAACATCATCAATACAAAATTCACCCGACCAAAGGAACGCCCTTATCAGACACAGAATTTCTACGCCGTTCTGGAACGGCAGGCAAAACTGGAAAAGGAGGTATCAGCCATTGCTAAAGGCAACTTCAAAAAAGGCACAGCCAAAAAGCCTCGCAGCCGGGGCTAAACGGAAGCTGACCCGCGCCGAAAAGAAACAAATTGCGGAGGTAATACAGACCGCAAAGGGCGACGGGAAGCCCCACACCGCACAGCAGACCATTCCCTATATGCAGATGTTCCCGGACGGTATCTGCCATGTTTCCGGGAAGCGGTACAGCAAGACCGTAGCCTTTGAAGATATTAACTATCAGCTTGCACAGGCAGACGATAAGACCGCCATTTTTGAAAACTGGTGCGACTTCCTCAACTACTTTGACGCAAGCGTACAGGTGCAGCTTTCGTTCATCAATCAAGGCGGGCGCGGCAGCGAAGCCGAAAGTGCTATCCATATCCCGGCGCAGGACGACGCTTTTAACTCTATCCGCAGCGAATACGCGGATATGCTGAAAAATCAGCTTGCAAAGGGCAACAACGGACTGGTGAAGCATAAATACATCACCTTTTCCATTGAAGCGAACAGCATGAACGCGGCGAAATCCCGCCTTGCCCGTATCGAAACCGATATACTCAACAATTTTAAGGTCTTGGGTGTATCGGCACACCCCATGACAGGCTATGACCGCTTGGAAATGCTGCATGGCATTTTCCACCCGGAGGGCGAACCGTTCCGTTTCTCTTGGGACTGGCTTATCCCGTCCGGGCTTACCACAAAGGACTTTATCGCCCCGTCCTCGTTCCGTTTCGGTGAGGGGCGCACATTCCGCATGGGAAAGAAAATCGGTGCGGTATCATTCCTTGAAATCCTTGCGCCGGAACTCAACGACCGTATCTTATCGGAGATTTTGGACTTGGAAAACGGCGTTATCGTCAATCTGCATATCCGCAGTATCGACCAGAGCGAAGCTATCAAGACCATTAAGCGCAAAATCACTGACCTTGACAAAATGAAAATCGAGGAACAAAAGAAAGCGGTACGCAGCGGCTACGACATGGATATTATCCCGTCTGACCTTGCCACATTCGGCAACGAAGCAAAAAATCTCTTGCAGGATTTACAGAGCCGCAATGAACGAATGTTCCTGCTGACGTTCCTTGTGGTGAACATGGCAGACACGAAGCGTAAACTTGACAATGATATTTTCGCCACGGCGGGCATTGCACAGAAAAACAACTGCGCCCTTACCCGTCTGGACTATATGCAGGAAGCGGGCTTTATGGCGAGCGTTCCGCTTGGGGAAAATCTTATCCCCATTCAGCGGGGACTTACCACATCAAGCACCGCTATTTTTATTCCGTTCATCACGCAGGAGCTTTTTCAGACAGGCGCAGCCCTGTACTACGGACTGAACGCACTTTCTAACAACATGATACTCTGCGACCGCAAGCAGCTTAAAAATCCAAACGGGCTTATCTTGGGGACACCGGGCAGCGGTAAATCCTTTGCGGCAAAACGGGAAATGACAAATGCCTTTCTCATTACCGACGACGATATTATTATCTGCGACCCGGAAGCCGAGTATTTTTCCCTTGTGCAGCGTTTGAACGGTCAAGTTATCCGGCTGTCCCCGACTGGCAGGGGCATTGACGGAAAGCCCCAGTATGTGAACCCTATGGATATAAACCTCAACTACTCCGAGGACGACAGCCCGCTTGCCTTGAAGTCCGACTTTATCCTCTCCCTGTGTGAGCTTGTTATCGGCGGCAAGGAGGGCTTGCAGCCCGTGGAAAAGACCGTCATTGACCGCGCCGTAAGGAATGTGTACCGTCCGTTCCTTGCCGACCCAAACCCGGAGAAAATGCCTGTCTTGGGCGATTTGTACGACGAGCTTTTGAAACAGCCCGAACCCGAAGCCGCCCGTATCGCGGCAGCATTGGAGCTTTATGTTTCCGGCTCTTTGAATGTCTTTAACCACCGTACCAACGTGGAGCTTGAAAACCGCCTTGTCTGCTTTGATATTAAGCAGCTTGGAAAACAGCTCAAAAAGTTAGGTATGCTGATTGTGCAAGACCAGGTGTGGAACCGAGTGACCGTCAACCGGGCAGAAAAGAAATCCACCCGCTATTACATGGACGAATTTCATTTGCTCTTAAAAGAAGAACAGACCGCAGCCTATTCCGTGGAAATTTGGAAGCGATTTCGTAAATGGGGCGGCATACCGACAGCAATCACGCAAAATGTCAAGGATTTGCTTGCGTCCCGCGAGGTGGAGAATATTTTTGAAAACTCTGATTTTGTCCTCATGCTCAATCAAGCGGCGGGCGACCGGGCTATCCTTGCAAAGCAGCTCAACATTTCCCCGCAGCAGATGAAATACGTTACCCACTCCGAAGCGGGCGAGGGACTGATTTTCTATGGGAATGTGGTTCTGCCGTTTGTTGACCGCTTCCCGAAAGATACCGAGCTTTACCGTGTAATGACGACAAAACCGGAGGAAGTCGAGGGCGCATAATGCGTCCTCTGGAAAGGAATGGAGGTGATACCGCATGAAAGACCCATTGAAGCCCCGTGATAAAATCACGCAAAAAATGAGCCATGACGGACTTATCGAGGTGAACGAAACCAAAGAAACCGCCGAGCGTATCAGCCGCCGGGAACAGGAAACGGATTTTTCCAAACAGCCGGAACAGGCAGCGCAGGACACGGCAGCACAGCTTACCTCTCCCGGTACTTTTCCAAAAAACGATACCGGAAAAACAGAGCGCGTCATGGAGCATATCGGCGCAGCGCAGACCCGGCAAGCGTCTAAAAACGCAGTACGACGGGCGCAGGAAGAAGCCGCAGCTAATGTGAAAACGTCCCGGCTGCAATTTACCGCCGAAGAATTATCCAACCCGGAGCTTGAAGCATATATCCGAAAATCCCAGAAAGCGGCTGACAACTTGGACGCAGCGCGGGCAGCTCTCCCAAAGGAAAAAGTGATTGTCAAAGAGCGTGTCTTTGAGGAAGCCACAGGCAAAGGCAAGACCCGCCTGCACTTTGAAGAACGGGAAAAGCCCATGCCAAACGGCAAGCACCATAAAAACCCGTTCTCCCGTCCGGCGCAGGAAGCGGGGATATTCGTCCATAACAAAATACATGAAGTGGAGAAAGACAATTCCGGCGTGGAGGGCGCACATAAGACCGAAGAAGTCACCGAGCGCGGCGCAAAGTATGGGGCAAGGAAAATCCGGGAGGGATACCACAGGCATAAACTGAAACCCTACCGGGCAGCGGCAAAGGCAGAAAAAGCCGCGTTCAAGGCGAATGTGGAATTTCAGTATCAAAAGCTCTTGCAGGAGAACCCGCAGCTTGCCGCGTCAAACCCACTGTCCCGGTACTGGCAGAAACAGCAAATTAAAAAGCAGTACGCAAAGGCGGTACGAACTGGCGGCGTGAAATCGGCAAAGACCGCAGCCGACCATACCCAAAAGGCAGCGAAGAAAACCTCTGAATTTGTGACAAGGCACTGGAAAGGTGTTGTGCTGCTCATAGCCGCGCTGCTTCTGTTCATTATGACAGCAGCCGGGGTGTCGTCCTGTTCCTCTCTGTTTTCCGGGTTGATGAACGGCGTACTTGGAACGTCCTACACGTCCGAGGACAGCGACCTTGTGGCAGTTGAAAATAACTATGCCGCTATGGAAAATGAGCTGCAACAGCGGATTGACAATATCGAGTGTGATTATCCCGGCTATGATGAATACCGCTATGACCTTGATAATATCGGGCATAACCCCCACGCTTTAGCTTCTTATCTGACCGCACTTTTGCAGAGCTATACCCCGCAGAGCGCACAGGCTGAATTAGAACGTATCTTTAATATGCAGTACGCCTTGACGCTGACCGAGGAAGTGGAGATACGCTACCGTACCGAAACAAGCACTGACCCGGAAACCGGGGAAACAACCACCGAAGAAGTCCCTTATGAGTATTACATTCTCCATGTGTCCCTTACCAACCGGGATATTACTACGATTGCCCCGGAGGTTTTAACTGCCGAGCAGCTTCAAATGTTCCGGGTGTACTTGGAAACAAGCGGCAATAAGCCCCTGCTGTTTGGCGGTGGCTCTGCGGATACGTCCGCGTCCGAGGATTTAAGCGGCGTTCAGTTTGTAAATGGGACGCGCCCCGGCAATCCGCAGCTTGTGGAGCTTGCAAAGGGGCAAGTCGGAAATGTGGGCGGTGCGCCGTATTGGAGCTGGTACGGATTTGACAGCCGTGTTGCATGGTGCGCCTGCTTTGTTTCTTGGTGCTATGGACAGGCGGGGGTATCCGAACCGCGCTTTGCAGCCTGCCAGTCGCAGGGCGTTCCGTGGTTTACCTCTCACGGACAATGGGGTGCGCGGGGCTATGAAAATATCGCTCCCGGCGACGCTATCTTTTTTGACTGGGACTTAGACGGAAGTGCAGACCATGTAGGGCTTGTCATTGGCACAGACGGAAACCGCGTCTACACCGTAGAGGGCAATTCCGGCGACGCTTGCAAGATAAAGAGCTATCCCCTTGATTATGCCTGTATCAAAGGCTACGGACTGATGAACTGGAACTAACATTTGAAAGGAGTATTGACCGTATGGCAACAAATAAAATTGACCGTATCAATGCGGAAATCGAAAAGACCCGCGAGAAAATTTCCGAACAGCAGGCACACTTGAAAGAGCTGCTTGCACAGAAAACGGAACTGGAAAACCTGCAAATCGTACAGCTTGTGCGCTCCATGCGCCTTACCCCTGCCGCCCTTACCGACCTGCTTTCCGGCGGCGGTATTCCCGGCATGAAAACTGTACCCGAAGCACTCACCAGAGAGGAGGACACCGACAATGAAGAATAAACCATTTTTCCGCAGCTTTCTTACGTTACTTTTTGCCCTTATCTGTATGGGCGGCGTTTCCGTGACCGCGTATGCACAGGGCAATGATATTCCCACCGACGACAGCGGCGTTATCGTGGAAACCGAGCCGCAGTCCCTTACCCCGGAGGGCAATATGAGCCTTGTTGATGATATTTCCGGCGAAGCGTCCGGGGATAAACAGTTTATTGTCGTGAAAAGCAAAGGCGGCAACTATTTCTATATTGTCATTGACCATGCAGCCGAGGGCGAAAATACTGTCCATTTCTTAAATCAAGTGGACGAAGCCGACCTCATGGCGATTATCGGGGAGGAAGAAACTACCGTCCCGGCAGTCTGCACCTGTACGGATAAATGCGTGGCAGGCGCAATCAATACCACTTGCCCTGTATGCTCTGTAACAATGAGTGCGTGTACGGGCGTAGAGAAACAGACCGAGCCGGAGCAGACCGAAGAACCGCAGGAAAAGCAAAACAAAAATATAGGCGGTTTGGTTATCTTCCTTGTGGTGGCAGCTCTTGGCGGTGGCGGTGCGTTCTACTACTTTAAGATTTGGAAACCGAAACAGAATGTGAAAGGCAGCACAGACCTTGACGAGTTCGATTTTGAAGATTACGACGAGGACGAGCTGGAAGAAACCGACGACACAGGCGGCGGGGAAACGGAGGGCGAGGAAGTATGACCTTTTTTACTGACAGTCCTTTTGAAAAAATGGGCGGCGTGAACCTACGCCGCCCGTTCCTGTTTCTCCGGCTTGTGCGTCCTGTCCCTATCGGGGGCAAGCCCCTTGTGTGGGCTACTGTTTGAAACAGCTACGGGAGAAAAAATTTGCGGAAGTTGAACAATCGGGAAATGACACCACCTAAATAAAAAATCCGCTACCAATTTTGCTTTGATAGCGGATTTCATTTCAATATTCTGTGGGAATGGTTTTGGTAAAAATTATTCCATAAACACTCGACAAAAGGTTTATGTTTTCTCTGAATACATTTCTAAATTGCTTCATAGCAGAAGAAAATGCACTATTCGCCCAGTCGCCCTTTTCATTTTTAAAGATTATTCCTGTTTCTTTTACAGTGTCTAATCTATCTAAAAAGTCATTGCAAGCACCAATCATTGAGCGAATACAACCGATTGTATCTTTAGAAAAATCACATTCAGAGAGTGTGTCTACCAACCTACGCTTGATTTCAAGAGCAGATTCAATGCACCATTGCTTAATTTCCATTTCAATCGGGTTTGTTAAAAGCCTTTTTGATTCAAGAAAAAAGAATAACTTTTGAATTGCCTGTTTCTCTGTTTCAGTATATTCCCATGAAACGCCCCCAAATGGAACATCAATACCTGTTATTCGGATTCCCATATTTTCACCCCCTGTTCAAACATATTTTATCGCAAATTTAATTCTTAGACAATTACGAAAGGAGATTTTATATGCAGTTAGTCATTGCAGAAAAGCCGAGTGTGGCACAGAGTATCGCCGCCGCACTTGGCGTAAAAGAGAAAAAAGACGGATATATCGAGGGCGGCGGCTACCTCATTTCATGGTGTGTCGGACATTTGGTACAGCTTGCGGAAGCTGCCGCCTATGGGGAACAGTACCGAAAATGGAGCTATGACAGCTTACCTATTCTGCCCCAAAACTGGCAGTACACCGTAGCCGCAGACAAAGGAAAACAATTCAAAATCCTAAAAGAGCTTATGCACCGCGCCGACGTTTCGGAAGTCGTGAACGCCTGCGACGCGGGACGCGAGGGAGAATTGATTTTTCGTTTCGTCTATGAAGTTGCCGGGTGCAAAAAGCCCATGCGCCGCCTGTGGATTTCCTCAATGGAGGACGCAGCTATCCGCAGCGGTTTTGATAACCTCAAAGACGGGCGGGATTATGACGCGCTCTTTGCGTCTGCGCTCTGCCGCGCAAAGGCAGACTGGATTATCGGTATCAATGCAACACGCCTGTTTTCCTGCCTGTATAACCGCACCTTGAACGTGGGGCGTGTCCAGACCCCAACCTTGAAAATGCTTGCCGACCGGGACGCGGCTATCTCTACATTCAAGAAAGAAAAATACTACCATGTGCGGCTTACCTTATCCGGCACAGAAGCGGTAAGCGAAAAGCTCTCCGACGCTGCCGCAGCGGACGAACTGAAAGCAGCCTGTGAAACCGCACAGGCAGAGTGTATTTCTGTGACCCGTGAGAAAAAGACGGTATCGCCGCCGAAGCTCTTTGACCTCACCAGTTTGCAGCGCGAAGCAAACCGTATTTACGGCTATACCGCGAAACAGACCCTTGATTTGGCGCAAGCCCTTTATGAAAAGCGACTGCTGACCTATCCGCGAACCGACAGCGCATTTTTGACCGACGACATGGGCGGTACAGCGACGAATATTGCCGCGCTGCTCTGCGGAAAGCTGCCGTTTATGCAGGACGTATCTTTTACCCCGGACGTGTCCCGCACCCTTGACAGTAAAAAGGTGTCCGACCACCACGCAATCATTCCTACTCTGGAGCTTGCGAAAACCGACCTTGCAGCATTGCCCGAAAGTGAACGGAATATCTTAACCCTTGCCGGAGCACGCCTGCTGTTTGCTGCCGCCGAGCCGCACAGTTATGAAGCAGTCACGGCGATATTTTCCTGCGCGGATAATTCTTTTACGGCAAAAGGAAAATCGGTACTCTGTGCCGGGTGGAAAGACCTTGAACGCCGCTACCGTCTGACACTGAAAGGAAAGCCGGACACGGACGACGGGGACAGCGATTTTGTATCTGATGTGCCGGACTTTACCGAGGGACAGACGTTTTCCAGCTTCTCCACAAAGGTAACAGTTCACGACACGCAACCGCCGAAGCCCCACACGGAAGCAAGCCTTTTGTCTGTTATGGAACACGCCGGAAGCGAGGACACAAACGCCGACGCGGAACGCAAAGGATTAGGCACGCCTGCCACCCGCGCCGCTGTCATTGAAAAACTGGTGAACTCCGGCTTTGTGGAGCGCAAAGGCAAACAGCTTTTCCCTACAAAAAACGGTATCAACCTTGTCTGCGTCCTGCCGGACAGTCTGACTTCCCCAAAGCTGACTGCGGAATGGGAAAATACGCTGACGCTGATTGCAAAGGGAAACGCCAACCCGGAGGACTTCATGCAGGGCATTGAAGCAATGGCACAGGAGCTTGTGAAAGCCTATCCATTCCTTTCCGAGAAAGACAAGGAACTTTTCAAGGAAGAAAAGCCCGTCATTGGAAAATGCCCGCGCTGCGGTTCTCCCGTCCATGAGAGCAAGAAAAACTATTATTGCTCTGACCGGGACTGCACCTTTACCATGTGGAAGAATGACCGTTTTTTTGAGGAGCGTAAAACTGTCTTTACCCCGAAAATCGCCGCTGCACTCTTAAAATCCGGCAAAGCAAGTGTCAAGGGGCTTTATTCCCCAAAAACGGGAAAAACCTATGACGGAAACGTGGTTTTAGCCGATACAGGCGGGAAATACGTCAACTACCGTGTGGAACTGCCAAAGAAGAAATGACTTGAATAGCAAGCATAGGAAGTGTGTACCCACTTCCGTAAATTCCCCCTTTTCTCTCACCGAGGACTGCGGGGAATTTTGCTTGTTGGGATAATCCCAAACCCTTATGGAAACTGCCGCGAAAGGAGGACTGCACATGGCAAGTTTACGGGACACTGTGAAACAGTATCAAGAGGAATTACGGGACGGTATCGCTTGGATTGCCTTTTGGCGTGAGGGGCGTTCATGGAACGGTGAGGACTTCTATCTGGACACAGGCGACAGCCTTACCGCCGAACAGAAAAGCCGCCTTGAAGAAATCCGGCAGAAAGACCCCGCAGCCGTTATTCTGAACAGCTATTACTGCGGCTATTTAGCCGGGGATATGACCGTTGATGAGCTGACCGCCGGAGTGCGTCGGCATTATGAAAACGGCTATAACGACGTGGTGGATTTTATCGCTGCACATGATGATACCTTATCCCCGGAAGTCTTGGAAAAGGCGCGGGCATTAGCCCATGCCGCAGGGCTTCCCTTTTATGAAAAACCTTATAACGGGGAGGAAATCGACCCGTATATTTATGACGGATATATGAGCATTGAGGACTACGAACTCATGCACCAAAAGATTGAACAGGAAAGGAGCGAACATTTGGCAGAACAATTTTCGATTTTGATTGACAGCCGCAGCCGTTTTGAAACCGGGCAGCCGGGTGGCGTATGGCTTTCTATGCCGACGACTATGGAGCAGTTTCACAAAGCGATGAACCGTATCGGCATTACCGCAGAAAATTCACAGGATTTTTTCATCAATGGATTTGCAAATACCGAACAGCAGCCCTTTGACGTACCGCTTTCCGTTATCCAGAGTGCAGGAATTGACGAGCTGAACTATTTCGGGAAGCTCTTAGAAATGCAGGGTGACACGGACAGGAGAAAATTTGCGGCGGCGGTAACACTGGGCGAATATGCCGGAAGCGTGAAAGACCTTATCAACCTTGCACAGAACCTTGACTGCTACTGGATTTATCCCTCCATACAGGACGAAGAAGCCTACGGACATTATCTTATCGACGAACTGGACGAATTGGAGCTGCCCGAAGCAGCAAAGAACTATTTCATGTATGAGGAATACGGGCGGGACGCAGTAAAGAATGACGGAGGTATTTTTACCGCGCAGGGCTATATCTACAACAACAAGAATACCTTTTCGGAATGGTACAGCGGGCATGAGAATGACATACCGAAAGAATACAGGGTTATGAGCTTCCCGCAGCCGGAACGTCCAGACCCGGCAAAGGTGGAAATGGACGCTGCCGCACCACCGCAGCAATCCGTACCGCCTGACGCAGCGCAAGAGCCGCGCCCGGTTATCCCGATTGTGCTGACTTCCGAGAAACCCGCAGATAAGCTCAAAGAAATCACAGACCGCTTGGAACAGGGTATCATGGAGCTGTTCGACAGTGACCGCTACAAAGAATATCTGCGCGTCATGTCAAAATTCCATAATTACAGCTTCAACAATACGCTGCTTATCGCCATGCAAAAGCCGGACGCTTCCCTTGTGGCAGGCTTCCAGTCTTGGAAAAACAACTTCAAGCGCAATGTGGTAAAGGGGGAAAAAGGTATCAAAATTCTTGCCCCGTCCCCGTTCAAAATCAAGCAGGAAATGGAGAAAATCGACCCGGCAACACAAAAGCCCGTAATCGGTGCAGACGGGAAACCTGTCAAGGAAGAAAAAGAAATCACTATCCCTGCTTTTAAGGTGGTATCGGTCTTTGATGTTTCCCAGACCGAGGGAAAGGAGCTGCCGGACATTGCGGTTGACGAGCTGACAGGCGACGTTGACCGCTACAAGGATTTTTTCGCAGCCCTTGAAAAGACTTCCCCCG
>OLSP01003248.1_pt1 | contig 11626 bp, 10 predicted proteins | sample 1672941 | NCBI WGS metagenome assembly OLSP01 (sample SAMEA3136739, study PRJEB25190) | human gut metagenome | reverse complement strand
TTCCTGTCTGGAAAAATACATCGTATCCTTCCTGTCTCTTGTAACGTGCGATCGCGTCTGCCAGTACGATCTCATAGGTGTTGCCGATATGCGGTTTACCGGATGTATAGGCGATCGCGGTTGTAATATAATACTTCTGCTTGTCCATTTTATTGTTCCTCCTGGATTATAATAAAAAAAGACCCCTTCTCATAGAGAAGACGAGTCCTGCCCGTGTTACCACTTCTGTTCGTTCCTGCCTCGCGGTCAGAAACCTTGTTGGGTACGATTCCATGCGGATAATCCGACCACTGCTGTAATGGTCGAACTGCCATTGTCCTGATACCCTTCCGCTATAACAGGCGGTCCTGTTGCAGTCTGAATAGCACCGAATTTTATTTCCTTTAAGAAATTACTTTCTGTATGCCAGGAACCCTCCCATTGGCATCAATACTCATCTCGACTGCACCTCTCCCAAGCCATCTTCCATCTGCACCTGCACCTCCCTCTCAGCCACGAAAATCTGAAATTTCCTCCGGGGAATTCTCTGTAATGTGGTCAGCAAATGTACTCTCTTGTTCGTTGAGTTTGCTTATATTTTGCGGAAATTCATGTTTCCGCTCCTTTAAGAATAGTAGCATATTTACCTATGTTTGTAAACCGCGAATTTCGGTGTTATAACTATGCATAATCCTGCATATTTAGCACACACTGTCTTCTGTCAGCATCTCCTATCCAATATGAGCAGGGACTACCTAATGTTCCAATTGACGAACATATATTCTTAGTTGTACAATAAATTCAATAAATAAAAAGCAAATTATCTGACACTAACTATTTCTATTTTTCCTCAAAGGAGGTATTTTTATGCAGGCTTTATCACAGACAAATGCAGGCGATACCTGTACTATTAAATGGATGTTCGGCGTTCCGGAAATTCTTGAAACTATGCGAAATATGGATATCAAAGAAGGCAGCACCATCCAGGTCATCCAGAAATGTCGCGACTGGCTGATCATCGGAAGCAATAACCGCCGCCTGGCAGTTGGAAATGAGGTTGCGGATCGGATACAGGTTTAGGATTCAGCAAAAAAGACCTCCTTCTGATATCATTCAGAACAAGGTCTTTTGTTACTATTTCATCTTAAATTCAATCGTCACCTTAAACAGATCCCCATCGAGATACAACTTAAATTCTCCACCCTGGAGCCGGACGAGGTCTTTGGCGATTGACAGGCCAAGTCCGCTGCCTTCGGTGTTTCGGGAGACGTCGCCGCGGATGAAACGTTCGGTGAGTTCGTCTGCGGAGATGTTCAAAGGCTGTGCGGAGATGTTTTTGAGGGAAAGCTGCACGTTTGGCCGGTCAACTTTTACATCGACGTAAACTCTTGTGTTTTCCATCGCATATTTTGATGCGTTTCCAAAAACATTCTCGAGGACTCGCCAGAGTCTGCGGCCATCTGCACAGATGATTGCTTCTTCCTCATCGAAATGAACTACCATCGTCAGATTTCTTTCTTCGAATTTCTCTTCAAATTCTCCAATCACCTGATGTACCAGTTCAACGAAATTCAGGTCCGTCATTTCCAGTGTGATATTTCCGGTGCTTGCTTTGGAGGCTTCTACGACATCTTCAGTCAATACTTTGAGCCGCTGTGCCTTGTTTTCCAAAACTTCCAGATAACCTCTGATCTTGGGGTCTTCCGGATTCTCGCGCTTGAGAAGATCCACATAATTGATGATCGAAGTAAGCGGTGTCTTGATATCATGGGAGACATTCGTGATCAGCTCTGTTTTCATGCGCTCGTTCTTGAGGCTGTTTTCTACAGCTGCATCCAGTCCCTCTCCAATATGGTTGATATAATCTGCCACCTGTTCCTGTTCACCGGAAAGTTTTTCTGTTGGAATCTTGTATTGGAGTTCTCCGTCAGTGATCTTCTTCAGACCAGCGATGATCTGCTCTCTTCCCCAGGCTTTTTTTACAAGATAATAAAGAACTGCACAGTCCATTACAATCAGCAGAAGAAAAGCAAATGCTGAACCACCATTAACCGTCATTACAAAAAACATAAACTGCAAAAATACAAAGATGCCAAATAACAAAATTATTTTGACCCTGCTGATCATATTGCCACCGAGAAAGACAACCAGATCATTACATTTAGAAAAACACTTTCTTACCAATATCAGAACGTGTCGGAGCAGGCTGTCTCTCCAGAGAGATCTTGCCTTGATCCTGCGAACCAGACTCAGCCAGCCGGTCAGGAACCATCCGCCACACCAGATTCCCAGGATGCTGAATCCCGTCACTTTCCAGACCATTCGTATGTCTTCAAAATCCATTGTCTGGACGATCACCGAAGTGCCCAGCAGCCAGATCATAAATATCATCCCTGCCACAATCTCGGTATACCATCTGTCCAGGAAATTCAGATGCACTTTCTCATCTTCATTGTTTCGTCCGGCCCCGATCGTCAGGATCACAAGTCCTGCAAGTGCCAGAACCAGTGACACTACAGAAATTACCATGATCGGCACCAGCCATGGTTCAAACTTCTCATAGACAAGTTTTTCCTGCTTGATCCTGTCTAATACCGGAAAATCTTTATCTACAGAAACGAAATAGAGATAATTTTCCTCACCAAGTCCTGTATTCTCGATCATGCTCTGCCAGTAAGATACTGTCCAGTCTGCGATATTGGAAAATCCCAGGGCACAGTCCTGCAGATCCGGAGCGATCAGCATAAGCGGATCACCACTGGAAGTCAGTTCATCCAGTTTTTTTGCATAATTTGCTGATGTGATGCCTTTTATATTGGTGTACACTTTATCGGATTTTGTGTCTACGTACATGTAGTTAACATTTGTTACACCTGTTGCATAAGTTTTCAGGACTTTTTCACCATAAGAAGCATCACTGTATTCAACCAGAGCCGTGTATAAATACTCATATGCCTTGCTGATATTTCCTTTCCATTCTTCACTGTTGTTTACAACATCAAGGATACTGTCCGCTCCATCCGGTTTGTACGCTTCTTTCAGTGGGGCATCGTTATTTCCACTGGATTCATAATTATACACATCTGTGTAAACAACATTCCCGTCCGCGTCGGTAACATATTCCACACCATCATTACGGATTCCTATGTTATCATTGGCGTCACCATAGTACGTATACTCTTTGCCGGAGAGTATGGCCAGTATATCCTTTGCATTCTCTGTCCATCCGTCTTCATCACTGCCAAAAACAAATTTCAGTTCACCAGTAGTAATCTTATCTGCAAAATCATTGTAGTACATATAGTAGTCGCTGCCATCCGGCTGACGGCAGATCAGAACATTTGCACTTCGATCCCAGGATGATTTCTTCGCCCAGTCATACAGATTCCCTGCCTTGTAGGCAAGTCCGGATGTGTTTTTGTGCGTCAGCGTCTTTCCCTTATTCAGCTCCGCAAGATCAACCAGTTCTCCGTCGTCTGCCTGATCCAGGATTTCTCTCTCATTGATCGCATTAATGATCGTATGTGAAAGGCTGTACATATTATCCTGGAAGCTCTGGGAATCCACATAATTTTTGCTGTCCAATGGCTGAACGCCTTTGCTCATGATAAGCACGGATGCCCCGGCTCCCGCGCAGGCTACCGTCACAAAAACTATTGTCAGCAGCACCAGAAGCCCTTTTACACCGCTTTTTCTGTACCATCTTGTCTTCATTTATACCCCATTTCCTTTCTGCTAAATGACTCTGCTATAAACACAGGAGTTTTCCACAGGTCCATTCAGAAAATCAGATCTTTTCCACTTTATACCCAAGTCCCCACACAACTTTGAGGTAGCGCGGCTCCTTTGGATTGATCTCAATTTTTTCTCTGATATGTCGGATGTGAACCGCTACCGTATTATCTACCGCGATCGCTTCCTCTTCCCAGATACTCTCATAGATCTGATTGATGGAAAAAACTCTTCCCTGATTTTTGACCAGAAAAAGAAGGATCCTGTACTCGATCGGTGTCAGTTTGACTGCTTCTCCATCGACAGTAACTTCCTTACGGTCATCATCGATCATCAGTCCGCCCGTCTCGTAAACATTTCCTCTCTTTTCTGCCATTGCACCCAGCTGCGTATATCTGCGAAGCTGGGATTTTACCCTCGCCATCAGTTCCAATGGGTTAAAAGGTTTCGTCACATAATCATCTGCGCCGACATTCAGTCCGAGGATCTTGTCTGTATCCTCTGATTTTGCAGATAAAATTATGATAGGAAGAGCGTTTTTTTCGCGGATCTTCAATGTTGCCCGGATTCCGTCCAGCTTCGGCATCATCACGTCGATGATCAGAAGATCCACCGGATTATTCTGCAAAACCCGGATCGCCTGTTCACCATCGTATGCTTTGAGAATGTGATGCCCCTCCTGTGCCAGATAGATTTCTATTGCCTCCACGATGTCCTTGTCGTCATCACATACCAGTATCTCTGCCATTTCCCCTGCCTCCTGTGTTTTCATGTTTTTACTATACTGCTTAAGAATTAATATCTATGGGGTAAAATATTAAGACTTTCTTATTTTTTTCGCTTTTCTATTGTATCAGAAAATCCGTCTGAAAAAAATATATTTTCCTTGTTGACAAATCTATACCATTATGGTACAGTATAGTCACAGCAAGAAAACAATAACGATTACTATTATTAAATAAAACAAACTTAATCAGAAAAGGAGATCAAAATTATGGCAAAATGGGTATGTAATGTATGTGGATATGTTTATGAAGGCGATGCTGCTCCGGAGGTATGTCCGCAGTGTAAAGCTCCTGCTTCCAAATTCACAGAGCAGAAAGGCGAGATGACATGGGCTGCTGAACATGTTGTTGGTGTTGCTCAGGGCGTGAGCGAAGATATTCTCGAAGACCTGAGAGCGAACTTCCAGGGTGAGTGCTCTGAGGTTGGTATGTATCTCGCAATGGCAAGAGTTGCCCACAGAGAAGGCTATCCGGAAATCGGTCTTTACTGGGAGAAAGCAGCTTACGAAGAAGCTGAGCACGCTGCTAAATTCGCAGAACTTCTCGGTGAAGTCGTTACTGACAGCACAAAGAAAAACCTTGAGATGCGTGTAGAAGCTGAGAACGGTGCTACTGCTGGTAAATTCGACCTGGCTAAACGTGCCAAAGCTGCCAACCTTGATGCGATCCATGACACAGTACATGAGATGGCTCGCGATGAAGCTAGACACGGCAAAGCATTCGCTGGATTACTGAAAAGATACTTCGGAGAATAATTTAAGGAACTGATTTACAGAAAGGAAACGCGATATATGGCTACATTGAAATACAGTCGTCAGCGAGAATCGATCAAAGAATTTCTCATGACCCGTAAGGATCACCCTACCGCAGATGTTGTTTATGAAAATATGAAAAAAATCTACCCCAACATCAGTCTGGGAACCGTATATCGTAACCTTTCTCTGTTATCTGAGATCGGTGAGATCCAGAAACTGTCCAACTTCGGCGGTGCAGATCATTTCGATGGTTGTGTTGAACCACACTGTCACTTCATGTGTACAACTTGTGGAGATGTCCTGGATCTGGAAACAGAGGATATGGACGATCTGATAGAGAAAGCCGGTCGAAACTTTTCCGGCAAGATCACAGCATGCGATATACGATTTTTCGGAACTTGCCCGAAATGTATGAACAAATAATGTATTTTCAGACATTTGCTTGACTTTGAGCATTCAATGTGATAGATTGAAACTACAGTTATTGAGAATTATTACTATTATTAAACAGAACTAACTTAATTAAGAAAAGGAGATCAAAATTATGGCAAAATGGGTATGTAATGTATGTGGATATGTTTACGAAGGTGACGCTGCTCCGGAAGTCTGTCCGCAGTGTAAGGCTCCTGCTTCCAAATTCACAGAGCAGAAGGGCGAGATGACATGGGCTGCTGAACACGTTGTTGGTGTTGCTCAGGGTGTGAGCGAAGACATTCTTGAAGACCTGAGAGCTAACTTCCAGGGTGAGTGCTCTGAAGTTGGTATGTATCTGGCAATGGCAAGAGTTGCCCACAGAGAAGGCTATCCGGAAATCGGTCTCTACTGGGAGAAAGCTGCTTACGAAGAAGCTGAGCATGCTGCTAAATTCGCAGAACTTCTCGGTGAAGTCGTTACTGACAGCACAAAGAAAAACCTTGAGATGCGTGTAGAAGCTGAGAACGGTGCTACTGCTGGTAAATTCGACCTGGCTAAACGTGCTAAAGCTGCTAACCTCGACGCAATCCATGACACAGTTCATGAAATGGCTCGTGATGAGGCGAGACACGGCAAAGCATTCGCTGGTCTGCTTAAGAGATATTTCGGAGAATAAACCATCATATAAAACAATCATCCCCAGGGCTTATAACCCTGGGGACTTTTTTTATAATACCAACAATTAATCCAATGACTGTAACCATTTAATATTTCCTCCCCTTCAATAATAATGCTGAGTTTATGATAACGACTACAGATCCCGCGTTATGCACCAGTGCTCCGACTACCGGGTTCAGGATTCCGGTAATAGCGAGAACAATCGCGAGGAAGTTTAATCCCATAGAAAAGCTGAGATTGCATTTGATCGTAATCATCATTCGCTTGGATAAGGCGATCAGATGCGAGAGTTCTTTGACCTCATCATCTACAAGTGCAATATCTGCCGCGTCTACGGCAATGTCACTTCCTACGCCGCCCATGGCGATTCCAACATCTGCTTTTTTAAGAGCAGGAGCATCGTTGATGCCGTCGCCGATCATACAGACTTTTTCCTGCTTCTGCTGATATTTACTGATCCAGTTCAGTTTATCTTCTGGCAGGCAGTTCGCATGGACTTCTCTGATATGAAGCTGACCTGCGATTGCCGCTGCTGCATTTTCGTGATCTCCTGTAAGAAGTACAGGTTCTACTCCAAGTTCTGTCAGCTTGTCGATCATTTCCGCACTCTCGCTTCGAACAGTATCTGCAAGTGCGAGATACCCTGCCAGGCTCTTATCGATGGCGACATAAATCATCGTACACCCCTGATTCAGAAATTCTTCTGCCTGTTTTTCCACATCTGCCGGGAAATTGATCCGATTTTCACGAAGCATATCCACATTTCCCGCCAAAATTGTGTGTGTATCCACTTCACACGAAACGCCGCGTCCAGGGATCATCTCAAACTGTCCGGTGGATAACAGTTCTCTCTTCATTTCCTGTCTGTAACAGTTTACGGCTGCTTTTCCAAGCGGATGTTCAGACAACTGCTCTGCCGCTGCACAGTATCCGTAAATATCTTCTTCCTTCCATTCTGGAAGAATGCTTCTGACCGCAATTACCTTTGGAGTTCCATAGGTCAGAGTTCCTGTCTTGTCAAATGTGATCTTCTTAACAGAGGCCAGACGCTCCAGTGCATCTCCCTCTCTTACAAGAAAACCATGCTTTGTGGCATTTCCAATTGCCGCCATGATCGCGGTCGGTGTCGCCAGGACCAGTGCACATGGACAAAAAACGACAAGGATCGTTACCGCACGAATGATCTCTCCGGAGATCAGCCAGGTCAGGGTCGCCTGGTTTACAGAAGTCTGTCCCGATGTGATCACACCATCAACAGGAACCGTCTCTCCCGGAAGCACCTGGAGGATATCCCCCACCTTCACCTGCTCTGCCGGGATAGTTTTCTCTCCTGCTTCTGTGAGCACTCTGGCTGTCTGTGGTGTCAGATGTACCAGTTTCTCAATACCTGCCCTTGCCTTAGCAACAGTCAGTTCTTCCAGAAGTCCTCCAAGTTGCATGATGAAGGCAACTTCACCGGCTGCAAAATCTTCTCTGATGAGTACGGATGCGATCAGGGCCAGCGAAACAAGTACGTCTGCCTTGATATCAAACTCTGTGACAAGTCCGATGACTGCTTCCAGAATGATCGGGATTCCGCACAGAATGATCATTTCTATTTTCCATAAAATCGACAAAAAAAATAAAAGCCTGGGCGCACCATAGCTTTTATTTTATGTTTATGCGATTTTTTTGCGGAAAGCAGCTTTATAATCATATTGACTATATTTGATTCCACAGTATCTGTTCATTCCTCTTCTTTTTCCGAAGTAAGAATCATATACCCGGCCATTGATTTCTGTCCATGTATGTAAATTGTCTTTTCTTGAGGCTCTGGAACAGACATATACGTTTCTGTAGCCAATTACTTTCGCTATATATGCCATTGCACATGCGTATGAAATACAGTTGCCTGACCTGCGCTCAAAAAGATCGTTGGCATTTATCGCACACCAGGCATCTCCACCTTCACTGAGTGTTCTCCAGGCTCCCAGTCCATTGCACTTCATCCATCTGTAACAGACCTTAAGCTTCTGTGTTTTGCTCATGCCACTGGTTGTAACTCCGTTTACAATCCTTCGCGCATTCTGATAAGCCTTCAGATCATTTAACTGCTCTCTGTTGAGCTTTTTACCAGATGGTGACAGATACCGGGATCCTTTTTTGATTCCCTGGACATGTCCATTGTTCTCAATGTAATATGTTTTTCCTGCACCAGTCACATTTTTTCGCTGCAACACACCATTGGCATTGAAAAAATAATAATTCATGCCTACTTTCTGACACCCTTTAACAAACTTTCCATTTCTCCGGTACTTTCGTCCATTAGCTGTAGTGACCCATCCACTCCGCATTCCGGATGTGAAATCTGCTACACTTTCTTTCATTCCTGCTGCACTTACTGTTTCTGTCATAACCGGAGATATTACCAGAAGTGCACATATAGCTACTGTCAGCAACTCTTTTATTTTTTTCATAATACACCTTTCTATTTCATATTTGCAAAATGTTCTACTGCCTTTGTAAAGTTCTCAATTGTTTTGTCCGGATCTCCATGTTCAATTCCCTCCCGGACGCAGTGCTTGATATGACCTTCCAGCACCACCTGACCTGCTTTATGCAGAGCCGATTTAGCTCTCTCCTCTTTCTGATTTAGCTCTGCACTCTGCGATCTTTTTCCTGCTGTCATTTCGTACTTCATCACGAAGTTTTGTCAGATATTCTGAAAACTGAACTTTGTCATTACCATAGGTCATCTGCAGGTCATACTCAAGCGGAATCCATGTAGAAATATCGGATTCATTATGCTGGATCAATGCCTCCAGATTGTCCAGTGCCTTATAAATTCTGGCTTCCAGTGTCTGACGTTCCTCCATCTCCTGGTAGAGTGCCTGCATTTCCTCTGCAAATGGCTTCGGAAGCTGTCTGACCCATTCTTTCAGTCGTTGTGCTTCTTTCTCCTCATCTGATTCTGTCTTTTCGAATGTAGGAATATCACCTGTAAAAGCTTCTCCAAGATCATGAATCAGACACATTTTCATTAGTTTCTCTATATCAGCTTCCGGGAATTCATCGCTGACAAAATATGCCATCAATGTGATTCTCCATGAATGCTCTGCGACACTTTCTCTCCTGCCGCCTGATGTGTAACAGTGTCTTGTCGCATCTTTCAGTTTCTCTGCTACGGCCAAAGCCTCCAGCAATCTGACTGGTTCCATATGTGTGTCATCCCTTTTATTTATAATCGCCTTATTATAACATCTTTTTCTCAATAAAACTACGTTTGAAATATTAATTTTCACTAAAAAAACCGGTCCATTTCTGAACCAGTTTTTTAGATTTTCTCAGGAAAGTTTTTTCTTTGTAACCGGAGATAAGGTGTAAACACCATAACTTACATTATAGTTTCTGCTGTAGCTCTTGGCTTCTGCAAAAAGTGGATCGTATACACGTCCATTGATCTCTGTCCATGCATGAGAGTTGTCGTCGCTTCTTACACCATCTGCACAGATATAAACATTTTTGTAGCCGAGGGCTTTTGCAAGGTATGCGAAAGCAGATGCATCTGCGATACAGTCACCACAGCCGCGTTCAAAATGATCGTTTGCCTGTACTGCGTACCATACCGGACCACCCTGATCGAAACGTCTCCATGTAAAATAATATTTGCCCATAACCCAGCGGAAACATGCTTCCAGTTTCTGGCTTTTGGACATTCTGCTGTTGGTAACCTGATTTATTACATTTCTTGCATTCTGATATGCTCTGAAATCCAGGGCTTTGTTTGCTGACATTGCCTTTCCGTTGTTATAATAAAAAGTGGAACCTTTCCTCCAGCCTGTTACATGTGCGTAGTCGTCAATAAAGTACTGTACACCCTTGTAGGTTGTGTTTTTCTGTGCTTTAAATCCGTTTTTATTAAAAAGATAAACATATTTGCCGATCTTATGACAGCCTGTAATGTATTTGCCGTTTTTGAAATATCTCATTCCACCGGTTTTGAGTTTGTACCAGCCTTTGATCGTGGTCTTTTTCTTTGTTGTTGTGGATGTTGTCTTTTTTGTTGATGTGGTTGCTGCACTGGCTGTTTCTGTAAATGTCGGTACTGTCGTCATGAGCATCGCGCAGAGACAGAATGCTAGTATCTTTTTCATTTTTTTCATGTTAAACATGACCTCCCTTAAAAATTTATTTTCCATACAATACCGAGGAGGCTTCTCCCAGGCGATTGTATAGTTTTACTGCATCATCAATATGCGGGGTTCCTGCCTGATATGCACCGGCAGTTACCAGTATGTATTCTATGTCGTCAATTTCTGCAAAGCTTGCAAGACAGCAGCCTGCTTCACTGGTGAATCCTGTTTTGCCGCCCAGGATCTGCCCATCGATGACTGTTGTGTCGGATAAGTTCTTGAACATGGTGCTGTAAAAAGTGAAACCATCCGGGTGCACGTTGGTTGCCTGTGTGGAATGATAGGGGCTTTCTATGATCTCACGAAAGGTGTCATTCTTGAGAGCGTAGTGCAGAAGGGTTGCGATGTCCTTTGCGGTGCTGTAATGGTTATCTGCGTGGAGACCTGTTGTGTTGCAGAAATGGGTATTGTCTAAGCCGAGTTTTTCGGCTTTCTGGTTCATCAGGTCTACGAAGGCATCTTCAGAGCCGGCGATCGTGACGGCGAGGGCGCGGCAGCACTCTGCTCCGGAGGGGAGCATTACACCGTAGAGATAGTCTATTGCGGGGGCGGTTTCACCGGGCTGGAAACCTGCCTGGGTTGCGTCCTGGGCGTAGAGGTCGGCTACCATATCGTTGGTTAGGGTGATCTGCTGATCCAGATCGCTCAGATTCTCTATTGCTACGATTGTGGTCATGATTTTGGTCATGGAGGCGGGATACATTTGGGTATCGCCGTTTATGTCGCCGATGACTTTGCCGGTGCCTGCCTGCATGAGAACTGCGTAGGAGCTGTTGATGCCGGTGATGTCCAGCTCCTGGACTGATGGTTTTGTTAGTCGGTTTATCCAGATGGTGATCTGGGTGCCGAAGCCGAAGTTCTGGGAGAATACCAGAAGGAGTGAAACTACTACCAGGATTTCTGCTATTAGGATGATGATTTTACTTTGTAAGGAATTTTTTCTTCTTTTCTTTGTCAAACTGACTCCCTCGTTTCCGAATTGTAGGTTTTGGGTTTTATTTTATCATTTTAGCATAAAATGGTGTAATTTTGAATTTTTTTGTGTTTGGAAACATTAAAACCCTTAGGGGGAGCATCTCGAAGTCTGCGAAGGCCGAAGCTCCCCCTAAGA
>OLSP01003244.1_pt1 | contig 11643 bp, 12 predicted proteins | sample 1672941 | NCBI WGS metagenome assembly OLSP01 (sample SAMEA3136739, study PRJEB25190) | human gut metagenome | reverse complement strand
CGGGCAAAATCTCCCACAAATTGTGACGCACATCTTGCAGAAAGCCTTTTTCAAATACGCTCTAAAGCTGTTGTGGCAGGTTGTTAACTGTAATTTTGATATCAAAACACATTGTATGCCGTTTGTCAAGTTACAGTGCCTGATTTTACAGGGAAAAGCTTAAGAGAAAAGGCGGGAAAATCTGAAGAATTTCTGAATATTTTCCCGATTCACAAGTCCAGCCACTTGTTTTAGCAAACCGCTTGTGTTAAACTTTCCCAGAGAATGTTAAATGAAAAGAGGATATTTTAATATATGTTAGATGTTTGTCTGGTTGGAACCGGAGGAATGATGCCACTTCCAAGAAGGTGGCTGACTGCCCTGATGACCCGGTATAAAGGAAGCAGTCTTCTCATTGACTGCGGTGAGGGAACCCAGGTTGCCATTAAGGAAAAAGGCTGGAGCTTCAAGCCCATTGACGTGATCTGCTTCACCCATTTTCACGGCGACCACATCAGCGGCCTTCCGGGACTTCTTCTTACAATGGGAAATGCGGAGCGCACAGAGCCATTGACTTTGATTGGCCCGAAAGGCCTTGAGAGAGTGGTAAATGCTCTTCGGGTGATCGCGCCTGAGCTTCCTTTTGAACTGAAATTTATTGAGATCAACGGTCCGGAACAGGTTTTTGAGATTAATGGCTACCGGATCACGGCATTTCGCGTAAACCACAATGTACTTTGCTACGGATATACTCTGGAGATTCTTCGTCAGGGGAAATTTTCCCCGGAGCGTGCCCGTGAGCAGGGAATTCCTCTGGAATACTGGAATCCGCTGCAGAAGGGAAATGTAATCGAGGCAGACGGCGTGACATACACACCGGATATGGTGTTAGGACCTGCTAGAAAAGGCCTGAAGGTTACTTACACCACAGATACCCGCCCAACAGAATCCATTGTGAAGCATGCCCCGGGTTCTGATCTTTTTATCTGCGAGGGAATGTACGGGGAGGATGACAAGCTGGAGAAGGCAAAGGGTTATAAGCATATGACCTTCCGCGAGGCTGCCGCCCTTGCAAGAGACGCCGGAGTGAAGGAAATGTGGCTGACCCATTACAGCCCGTCACTGATCCGCCCGGATGAATATATGGATATGGTAAGAGGAATTTTCCCCAATGCTTATCCAGGCAAAGATGGAAAAACAATGGAATTAAATTTTGAAGAGGATTAAAGAATGAAAGATACATTAATTCTTGCAATAGAGAGCTCCTGTGACGAAACTGCAGCTTCCGTAGTAAAAAACGGCAGGACCATTTTATCAAACGTGATCTCTTCCCAGATCGCACTTCATACCTTATATGGAGGCGTTGTGCCGGAAATCGCGTCACGCAAGCATATTGAGAAAATAAACCAGGTGATCAAGGAGGCACTGAAAGAGGCGGGTGTCACCCTGGATGATCTGGATGCAATCGGTGTTACCTACGGTCCCGGACTTGTAGGTGCCCTTCTTGTAGGCGTAGCAGAGGCCAAGGCAATTGCATATGCAAAGAAGCTTCCCCTTGTAGGCGTTCATCACATCGAGGGACACGTTTCCGCCAACTATATTGAGCATCCTGACCTGGAACCGCCGTTTCTGTGCCTGATCGTATCTGGCGGACATACCCATCTTGTAATCGTAAAGGACTACGGCGAGTTTGAGATTCTGGGACGCACCAGGGATGATGCAGCGGGAGAGGCCTTTGACAAGGTTGCCCGTGCCATTGGACTTGGTTATCCGGGAGGACCTAAGGTGGATAAACTGGCCCGTGAGGGAAATCCAGATGCCATTGTTTTCCCAAAAGGAAAGCTGGGGGACTGCCCATACGATTTCAGCTTCAGCGGCGTGAAGTCTGCAGTTTTGAACTATATCAACAATGCCCAGATGAAAGGGGAGGAGATCAACCGCGCAGATCTTGCCGCTTCCTTCCAGAAATCTGTGGTAGACGTACTGGTGGAGCATACCATGCTTGCAGCCAAGGACTATCATATGGATAAAATTGCCATTGCAGGCGGCGTTGCATCCAACGGTGCCCTTCGTGAGGCTATGACCAGAGCATGTGAAAAAAGAGGATACAAATTCTACCGTCCGTCCCCGATCTTCTGTACAGACAATGCGGCAATGATCGGCGTTGCGGCTTACTATGAGTATATAAAAGGAACCCGTCACGGCTGGGATCTGAATGCGGTTCCAAATCTGAAGCTGGGAGAAAGATAATGGAGCAGGGCAGATGTACAGCCATTGTTCTGGCAGCAGGACAGGGCAAAAGAATGCACAGCAAAATACAGAAACAGTTTCTGGAAATAGGAGGGAAACCCATTCTGTATTATTCTATGGAGTGTTTTCAGAAGAGCCCGCTGATCCAGGATATAATTCTGGTGACGGGAGAAGATATGATTTCCTATTGCCAGAGTGAAATTGTGGAGAAATATGGCTTTACCAAGGTTTGCAAAGTGACTGCAGGCGGAAAAGAGCGCTATGATTCCGTGTATGCGGGACTTTTGTGCTGTCAGGATACCGATTATGTGTATATTCATGATGGAGCCAGACCCTTTGTCACAGAGGAGATGATCCAGAGAGGCTATGAGGCTGTGAAAAGGACAAATGCGTGCGTTATGGGCATGCCATCCAAGGATACCGTGAAGCTTGCAGATCCGTCAGGCTATATTAAAGAGACCCCGGACCGCAAAATTGTATGGAATATTCAGACTCCTCAGATATTTTCTTATGATCTGATTCGCGGAGCCTATGAAAGCATCCGTAAGAAAGACATGAGTAATGTGACAGATGACGCCATGGTAGTAGAGCAGGAGACGGGAACGAAGATCCTTCTGGTGGAGGGATCTTATCAGAATATTAAGATCACAACCCCGGAAGATCTGGCGGTTGCGGAGGCTTTTTTGCGATATTGAACGAATTTTTGAAAAAAATAAAAATAATAAAAAAAGCACCGTATCCTATTCGATACGGTGCGAGAATTTCTATAGAGATTTCGACGGAATGCCGCAGGCATTAGCCTAATTCGTTGTCGCTCTTGCTCAGAGAGACTGCTTTCTGAGAAGTGGGTACGAATTTACCGATGATACCGCCTACGATGGCAGGAACTACCCAACCGCACTGGAAGGAGCCCAGAGGCAGCTTTTCTACGAAATGCAGGGGCAGACCGAAGCCGCAAAGCACTTCTGCCGCACTTGCAACCAGTGCAAAGGCTGCTGCGAAGATATAAATGTTGTTGCTTTTGATATGCTTACCAAAGAAGTTCAGCACAATCATAACCAGAACAACAGGGTACAGCAGGTTCAGAATAGGTGCTGCAATGCTGATGATTGTAGAGATACCGAAGTTGGATACGATGTAGCTGAATGCAACAGTCAGGATAACTACCTTTGTATAGGAAACCTTGTTGTTTGTCAGCTCTGCGAAATAGGATGCGCAGGAGGAGGTCAGACCGATTGCTGTGGTCAGGCAGGCAAAGAATACGATGATTGCCAGAACCAGTACACCGTAGCTGCCGATCAGAGACTGTGTGATTGCAACAACCAGACCTGTCTGGTTATAGCCTTCAAAGCCGCCTGCGGATGTGATGATGGCGGCGAACATCCAAACCAGAATCAACATTCCGCCGTCGCGCAGCGGTTCCTCGCTCCCCCGGAGCGCCAGCCGCCTGCGGTCGCGGCAGAGCCTGTACCAGCCGTACAGCGCCGCCGGGATAACGAAGGGATACATCGTATCGGCCCACGCAATGCCGCTGTACCCCTCCGCCGGATAATAGCCGGTGGCGGTGGGCAGGAAATCCCTGAGCTTCTGCGCCATGCTCAGATACGGGTTCGGCGAACCAAGCGAAATATCGTTGATGCGCTGGGATTTTTCAAAGCGCGGCATGGTCATCCTGCCGAGCGTCATCGTTTCCAGCCCGAAGGCGTTGATCACCATGGTCGCGTAATACGGCCCGGAAACCGCCGCGAAAATGGCAACGCACACCGCCAAATCCAGCGGCTTCACCTTTTTGCGCGCCGTCAGGAAAATGGCCATGGGCAGCAGGATGCAGGGCACGGAAACCGCCGCGAGGCCGTAGGCATACGGCGCGAGGCCAAAGACGACCATCGACAGATAGAGCGCCCAGCGCCTGCGCGTGCCGATCAGCAGCAGCTCCGCCGCCAGCAGCACCACGTGCGGCAGCATATTCGCCTCCAGCGCCCAGCGGCTCATAACCATGTGCCACGGGTTCAGCGCCAGCAGGAACAGCGCCGTCAGCGCAAAGCTCCTGCCGCCGATGCGCCGCGCCACGTCCCACATGAGCGGCAGCGTCAGCAGCCCCATCAGCAGCATCGGAAAGCGCAGCGTGAACTTGCTCAGCCCAAAGAGCCTGACGAACGGAATGAGCAGATACGAATACAGCGTGGACATCTGCGAATAGCCCCACGCCTCAAAATACGTCGGCCAGCTCGTGCCGTATTGATCCGTTCCGTTGTCGGCCAGACAGAGCGCCTCCACCGCCGCCATCGAGCCATCCTGATTCTGCCCCATCGGCAGTTCCAGAAAGCGATAGCAGCGGACGAACGCGCCGACCGCCAAAAGCAGGCCGAACGCCACCCAATACCCCTTGTTTGAAAGCGTCAGTCTCCGTTCAAGCCGCGCGATTCCGCGAAGATTCAGCACACGCTCGCGCGCGCCGTCGTGAAACACCAGAACCAGCAGCACAACCGCCAGCGGCACAAAGACCGCCCTGCAAAGGATTTCCATGCCTTCCGCTCCTTTGTGTTTTGATATGCCCGCGCTGAGTTGAAAAAAGAGAACCGGCGAATACCGATTCTCTCAAAGCGCGAAACTTACGCGTTCTTGGCAACCTCGACGAGCTTGGCAAACGCAGCCGCATCGTTCACAGCCAGATCGGCCAGCACCTTGCGGTTGAGATCAATGCCAGCCTTCTTCAGGCCGCAGATGAACTTGGAGTAGGACATGCCGTTGATGCGGGTCGCGGCGTTGATACGGGCGATCCACAGGGAACGGAAGTCACGCTTACGCAGCTTGCGGCCGATGTAAGCGTAACGCAGGGAGCGCATAACCTGCTCCTGCGCGGCGCGATACTGCTTGGACTTGGAGCCATAGTAGCCCTTCGCCAGCTTCATAATCTTCCTGCGCTTCTTATGGGCATTAACCGCCCCTTTGATTCTTGCCATGGTTCAAAAACCTCCTTGCCGGCTGGGCTTACTTGTACGGGATGAGCTTCTTCATCGTGCCCGCGTAGCTCTGGGAGACATACGCAGTACGACGCAGGTTGCGCTTGGTCTTACGGGTCTTCTTGTTGAGGATGTGACGCTTGAAGGCCTTGGCGCGCTTAACGAGACCGTTCTTGGTCAGGGCGAGGCGCTTGGCGGCGCCGCGATGAGTTTTCTGCTTAGGCATAAGGGGAATCCTCCTCTCCGGATCTTTATTCTTTCGGAGCCTGCTTGGCTTCTTTGCTGGGGTCCTTCGGAGCCAGAATCATGATCATGTGGCGTCCCTCGACGAGGGGCTTGCGTTCCACGATGGCCACGTCCTTGACCCGCGTGACGAAATCCTGCATCACCGCCAGGCCGATCTCCTGATGGGTGATCTGCCTGCCGCGGAAGCGGATCGAAACCTTGACCTTATCTCCGCCCTGAAGGAACTTGACAGCCGCCTTCGCCTTGGTCTGGATATCATTTTCCTCGATCGTGGCGGAGAGCTGCACCTCCTTGATGGAGACGACCTTTTGATTTCTGCGGATCTCGCGCTCCTTCTTGGCCTGCTCGTAACGGTACTTATCATAGTCCATCAGTTTGCAGACCGGCGGTTTGGCGGTAGGAACAATCTTCACCAGATCAAGCCCCGCCTCCTCGGCCAGCTCAAGCGCCTTGCGGATCGGCTGCACACCGAGCTGTTCACCGTTCTGGTCGATGACACGCACCTCGCGGTCGCGGATTTCCTCGTTCATCATCAGATCAGCCATGTTGTTTGCGATACACCTCCATAAAATCTCTTGCGCATCTGCGCAAAAAAAGAGCGGGCAAGCATGCCCGCTCTCTGCATAGCGAAAAGCGCCAATGTGCCGCGGCTGCTGTTCGCGCCGGGCGAGAAGCGGGCAGGCTTCTACTTCGTTACCCGAAGAGTATACCCCATTTCCGCGTTTCTGTCAAGCCCTTTTTTGCTTTTTTCCCGTTTTCTCAAGCAGCCGCCGCGAAACGGGGCGCTCAAAGCCATACGTCAGCAGCGCCGCCAGCAGCAGCGCTGCGGCGAAGCACACGAAGGTATACCGCTTCTGCCAGAGCAGCTCGCCGTCGTAATTGGGGGTAGCGGATACGCTCGGGATGATCCGCGCCCTGAGCAGCCAGACCGCCAGCGTCTGATGCCAGATGTAAAACTGCATCGACACCGATGAAACAAACCGCGTCACGGGGTTGGATAGGATATGCCGCACAACCCAGCCTGCGTTGGCGCTGGCCACCAGCAGCATTGCCCCCAGCAGCCCCATCGCCAGTCTGCGGTTCATCTGCCCCAGCCGAATGGCCTCCGTCGTCGCGCAGCCCGCCTGCGCCCTGGCCGTGCGCCAGAGCAGCCAAAGCGCCGCAGCCGTCGCCGCGCTGCACACAAGGCGCATCGCCGTGCCGTGCTTCACCCGCGAGAGGCGCACATGCGCGAGCGCCGCCGCCATACCCAGCGCGAACGTATCCAGATATGCCGGAAGCTGATTGAAATACAGGCTCACGTCCGGGTACGTCGCGGCGATATATCCCCGCGTCGCCAGCGCAATCCCCATCATGGCAGCGAATGTCGCCGCCGGCTGCCGCCGAAACGCGCGCGCCAGCAGCGGAAAAATCAGATAGAGCTGCATTTCCAGCGCCAGCGTCCACAGCGAACCGCCGAGGTTGGTGGCGTAATAGGTATCGTAGGCGAACATCTGCGTGTAGGTCAGGTGGCTTGCCACGTCGCGCAGCATAAACGAGCGATTGCCGCCGTAGGCCCGCGTCGCCAGCGCCACGCCAAGCATCACGGCAATCGTCAGCAGATAGGACGGATGCACGCGCGCCAGCCGCTTTTCATAAAACGCCGCCGGGCTCTGCCCCTTCTCCCCTTCGCCCAGCCGCGCCCACGGCAGATACAGGCAGAAGCCGCTGATGAGGATCATCATATCCACCCAGATATACCCGGAGCGCACCAGCGGGTCAAAGCTGATCTCCCTGCCGAAAACCGTCAGATTCGGGTAGAGCCACGACTGCTGCCAGATGTGGTACCACGCGACAATGCAAATCGCCAGCGCGCGCACACCGTCGCAGGTATCCACATGCCGCGTGTCCGGGCTCTTTCCCGCGTCCGCCAGCCATCCTTTGATCGGGTTCATCGCGCCCTCCTCACTGTATGATGACGTCCAAATCGTCCTGCCCGTCCGGCGCGCTGTCGCCCTCCAGGCGAACCACCAGCTTGTGCGGCAGGCAGACGATGGTTTTGGCCGCGTTTTTCATTTTGCCCTGATGGATGCAGAGTCCGTCGCGGCAGTTGGCTTCCTTCATATAGACCGCGCCGTTTTCCACCGCGATCACGTTGACGGCTCCGTCGTCCTGCTTGATTTCATAGGTGTCCGACATGGCCAGCGGGCGGCGGAGCACCTCCCGCCCTTCCACCGTCACCACGACGGTCGAGGCCTCCCTGCCCCCCGCGATCTGCGATACGCCGAAGAGCGCCAGCGCCGCCGCCAGCACGGCGGCAATGATGATGATGTCTTTCTTTTTCATGGTGATTTACGCTCTGTCCTGATGCTTTGCCTTTCAGTTTTCCGGATTGTCGGCGCTTTCTTCCCTGTCCGTCGGCTCGCCGAGATAGCTCAGGCGGATCGTCCGGCCGCTTTGCAGGCCGCGCAGCGTGACGGTCTTTCCCCGCACGCTGACCACGCTGTATTCGCCCTTCGTCGGATACGGCTCGTCGCCCACGGTGATTTCGTACCCGCTTCCGCCGAAATAGCCTTCCTTCCCCGCGATGCAGCAGCTTCCGTCCTCGCGGAAGACGTATTCCGTGCCGCGCGTGTCCTTCCATCGGCCGATGAGCTGATAGACATAGGCCTCCATCCGCTTCTTCGCGGTCTTGTTGCCCTCGATGCGCTCGAGGATGGGCAGCGCGTCGAGCGGCTTGCCCAGCGCCGTCAGCTCCTGCGCCCGCGCCAGACAGGCCGATTCATACATGTCGTGCATCTGCGCGTAGCGCGGCGGCAGTTCGCTTTCGTAATACGCCGCCAGCTCGTCGATCACAGCGGCGTAATTGCCCAGCTCCGTATCCATCCGCGCGCTGTTGTAATCCGCGCTCAGCCATGCGTCCTCGCTGTCCGTCACGCGCTGCTTCGCGTCCTCATAGCTGCCCAGCTCGGCGAACGCCTTCGCCGCCGCTTCGTATTCCTGCGCGTCAAACAGCGCGGCGGCCTTGGCGTAGCGCGCCTGCATGGCGCCGTCCTCCGCGTCCAGATACGCGCCGCAGGCCTCGTAAAGCGCAATCGCCTCGTCGTATTCGCCCGCGCTCACCGCCCGCTGCGCCAGCAGATAGCGGCAGCGCTGCGCCTGCTCGGGCGCGTCCTGCACGTCGCCCAGCGCTTCAAATGCGTCCAGCGCATCCTGAAGCTCGCCCGCGTTCATCGCCGTCTTTGCGATTTCATACCGACATTCATCGGCCTGCGCGGCCGCGTCGCCGTAGTCGCCCAGCGCCTCGAGGCGGTCCAGCGCCGAATGGATATCCTGCGCCTTTTCGCTCATCGCCAGCTCGTATTCCAGCGCGTTGCCCCGCGCCATCGCATCTTCATAACCGCCCAGCGAATAGAACTCGATGGCGGCGGCTTCCTTCTGCCCGTCCGAAACGAGCTGCTCGGCATAGGCGTACACCGCGCGGTTGATCGCCGCCCGCGTCTCCTCGCTTTCGGGGAGCTGCTCCAGCCAGCCGATGGCCGTCTGGTTGTCGCCCGCCTCCAGCGCCGCATTGCCCAGCGTCGTCGCCACATCCGCGAATTTCTGCGGCGCGTCCTTGTAATCGCCCGCCGCCAAAAGCTGCTCGGCCGCCTTTTCCAGCTCGCCCGCGGAAAGCGCGTTCGTGCCCGCCGTATAGCGGCAGAGCTGGCCGCGCGTCTGCGCGTCCTCATACACGCCGAGGCTCTCAAACAGCGCCGCGGCGGCTTCATATTCGCCCGCCTGCTGCTTTTCCAGCCCCAGCGCGTAGCGGCACTGGCGGATCAGCGCAATCGCGTCCCCCGTATCCGAAACCAGCATGAACTGGTCGCACGCGGCCTGATACTGTCCCTCCCGCATGAGCTGGCGGCCATAGAGATAGATGCAGTCCGTCTTTTGCGCCGCCGCGTCCTCATAATCGCCCAGCGAGCCGAAACGCTCGATGGCCGTCGGATATTCCAGATGCTCCTTCGCCGCCTTGGCGACGTCGTAAATCATCCTGCGCAATGTGCTGCGCGCCTCTTCGTTCGCCGAGATCGGCGTCAAAAGCGCCTCCGCCGTGTCGGTATCGCCGCCCGCGATGGCCAGCTTGGCGCGCGCGATGATCGCCTTTTCCGCCCGCTGTGTGTCGCCGATGGCCTCGGCGCGCTTCGCCGCCTGCTCGTAGGCCGAATCCGTGCCCACGTTCATCAGGCCGTCGATGATCTTCTGCTCCGCCGCGTCCATGCCCGCCGCCGCGCCGAACTCGTCCGGCCAGTATCGGTCGATCAGCGCATACAGCTCCTTCGCGTCCGCCGCAAGGCCGCGATCCAGCTTGTCCCCGGCATACAGGCTCAGCGCGTAGGGCGCGCCCCAGCGCGCCGCCGCCAGCAGCAGCGCGACAAACGCCAGCAGCGTGATGACCGTGCGCAGGCGCTTTTTCTGCTTTCTCTGCTTTTTCTGTACGGCCTTCATCTGCTGCACGGTCTGCTCGCTGGAGCGGCGCAGCGTCTCGCGCGTCTTTTCCTCCAGCATGCGCTCCTTGCGCCCCAGCGTCGAATCAATCGCTGCGAAGGAATACGCCTTGACCGTGTGCGCCCGGTCGCGCCCACAGCGCAGGCAGCGATCGTCGCTCGTGCGGTTGGCCCGCCCGCAGACGCAGAGCCAAACCGTGTCGTCCTCCCGCGCGTAGCCCACCGCATCCGGCCCGGCGACCGAACGAAGCCGATCCAGCTCGCGCCCGGGCGGCAGGGCATTGGGGCTGTATTCGCGCACATTGCGCTCCTCGCGCCGCCAGATCACGCCGTCCTGATACCAGACCTTCTCCACGGCGGCCTCCACACGCGCCACGTTTTCAACGTGTTCGGGCGCAAACGCGCCGGAGAAGTTCTCCCGCGGCTCACCGTGCGCGCCCGCGCGGACAAGCCGCCCGCCGAGGCGCTGATCCTCCGCGTCAAAGCAGATGATATTCATCTGGATGCTGTCGATCACCTTATCCGAAAGGTTGAAAAAGTCGATCAGGCAGAGAATCTGCCCGTTTTCATTTGTATCCTCGGTTTCCCGCTGAATCGTCACCCGGACGATCTCAACCGGACAGGTTAAATCGCTCTTCATCGTATTTCCCCTATGCTTTCTTCGTTCAAAGCGCCTTGAGCCTTGCAATCTCCTCCGCGCTCAACTCGCGCCACTCGCCCCGGCGCAGGTCGCCCAGCTCCAGCGGGCCGAACCGCACGCGGCGCAGCAGCAGCACCTTGTGCCCCACGCTGTCAAACATCCGGCGCACCTGCCGGTTGCGCCCCTCGTGAATCGTCACCAGAATATCGGAAAACAGGCTCTCGTCGCGCACCACGCGCACCTGCGCGGGATCGGCGGGCTGCCCGCTGGGGGCGATGTAGCCCTCGCGCTCGAGCTCTATCTCCTTGGAGATGATGGCGTCCAAGATGGCGTCCGATATCTGGTCGCACATCTTGTCGGGATGCCCCTCGGTGACGGATTCGGACGTGAACAGGTAGGATTTTGGCAAAGCGATCGATAAGCTTGGCCTTTGCTCTATCGTCATTTCAATTCTCTCTATACTTTAGATTGCCCATTATCCAGCTTATTTAGGTTGATGACCCTTATTGGACGTCCATCTTGCTCGACAGCTCCTTTTTTAAAGTCTGATATGACTCTTCGCTCATTGCGTGCTCCATGCGACAGGCATCCCTTTGTGCAATTTCAGTCGGAATGCCAAGGTTGGTAAGAACCTTGAAGAAGAAGCAATGGCGGTCGTAAACTCTTTCAGCGATTTTGCGTCCCCCATTTGAAAGGCGAACCAAACCTCGAGGCCTAAATTCAACATATCCTTCCGCGCTCAAGGAGGACATAGCTTTTGATATGCTCGCCTTGGAAAAACCCATTCTACTGGCCATATCCACTTGCCTTACAAAACCACCAGAACGAGTTTCGAGAATAAGCAGGTTTTCTAGATAGTCTTCCCTTGACTCACTCAAAGTCATCAGTTCCACCTCACTTAATTCAAAATCCGACCCGTCGACGACTGAAGCTCCACCATTTTCTTGAACAGGCTGTCTTCGCGCTCCATGAGCTCCGACGGCTTTCCTTGCTCGGCAACGCGGCCTCCATCCAGCACCACGATTTTGTCGGCGCTCATCACGGTTCTCATCCGGTGCGCGATGACCAGCACGGTTTTGCGTTCAAGGAGACACGA
>OLSP01003240.1_pt1 | contig 11652 bp, 10 predicted proteins | sample 1672941 | NCBI WGS metagenome assembly OLSP01 (sample SAMEA3136739, study PRJEB25190) | human gut metagenome | reverse complement strand
ACGGGTAACGCCCGCCGAAGGCGACTTCAGGAAAAGTGCAACAGAGATATACCGCCTCTTCGGAGGTAAGGGTGGAAAGGCGAGGTAAGAGCTCACCCATCGGCTCGAGAGTGTCCGATGCTGTAAACTCTATCCGGAGCAACACCGCTATGGGAGCAATAGGGCGGCCCGTCCGCTCCCGAGGTGGCTGAAGCGCACCGGCAACGATGCGCTTAGATAGATGACTGTCAAATACAGAACCCGGCTTACAGACCTGCTCGCATAGATATGGAGCCCCACGGCGCATGACGCCGCGGGGCTCCCTTTTTCTCTTATTCCGTCAGCACGGCGCACCGGTGAAAGCCGTAGTAGTGCAGCACCTCCACCGCCGCCGCATCCATCCGCTGGCCACACAGCACCACCGGCACCGCCGGGGGACAGCCCAGTGCTCCTGCGGCGGAGATACGGCCGCAGCACGCCTCCAGCGGCACCTCCTCCCACGGGGAGAGCATGGCCTCATGGGGCGTCACCGCCTGCTCCAGTCGGGGCATGGGGGGCGGCCCCTGCCGGATGGCCTGCCGCCGGGGCAGCGCCGCCAGTACCTCCTCCAGCCGCCGCAGCTCCGCCGGGTCGTTCTGGGGCGATACCATCAGCACCACATGATCCGGGTCGTAAAACTCCGGGTAGATGCCGCCGCTCTCCAGCGCCGCCGCCACCTCCGGGCCGGTGTAGCCGTACCCCTTGGGACACAGCGTCACCTTCAGCGGCTCACCGGAGAGAAGCTCCCATCCCCGCACCGCCAGCCGACGACGCAGACTCTCCAGCTGCGGCAGCAGCGCTTGCAGCTTCTCCGGATAGTTCGCCAACAGCTCGTTGGCAGCGTCCAGCGACTGCAAGATCAGATACGACGGGCTGCTGGAGCCCCACAGCCCCATGGACGCCTTGGCCTGCCGGTGCAGCAGCTCCGGGGCCTGATGGGCGATGTGCAGATACGCCCCGCCCGTGACCACCGGCAGCGTCTTGTGAGCGGAGTCGCAGCACAGATCTGCCCCCAGATCCATGGGATGCCGGGAGGGGGACAGAAACTTCAGATACGCCCCGTGGGCGTTGTCCACCGCCAGCAGCACCCCGGCCCGGCGGCACACCGCCGCCAGCGCCGCCACGTCCGGCAGCTCCCCCAGATAGTCCGGGCAGGTGAGATACACCGCCGTCACCGGCTCCCGGCTGCGAGCCAGCTCCCGCTCCAGCTGCTCCGGGGTCACGGCCCCGCTGTAATAGGCCTCTCCCTCCGCCGGACAGAGCCAGCGCACCGGCACGTCCAGCAGAGCGGCGGCATTGACGAATGCCTTGTGGGCATTGCGTCCCGCCAGCAGCAGGGGCCTCTGCCCCCGACTGCGTGCATATACCGCCAGCAGCTGCACCATGGTCTGGATGCACAGGGTGGAGCCTCCGGCGGCGTACAGGGTGTGCGCCCCGAAAACGGCCCCGGCGTTCTCCTCGCTCCGGGCGATGATGCCCTCCGGGTGAAACAGATCGTCAGCGCCGTCTATCTCCGTGATGTCCAGCGCCTCGCAGCCCAGCGGGCCGCAGCCCTTGTGGCCGGGCATATGCAGCCGCACGGCCCCGCCGCCGGCGTAGCGGCGGACGAAATCGCAGATGGGGGTACTCATTCCGTCCCCAGCTCACGGGCCACCGCCACGGCGATGGCGCACTCCATGCGCTTGCGGAACAGGTCGCAGCCGTCGGCGTATACACCCCGGACGGAGCCGGTGGCGTGGTAGGCGTTAGCGGCGCACCCGCCGGAGCAGTAGAGCCTTGCCCAGCAGTCCCGGCACTCCTCCCGTGCATACACGTTGCACCCGGCAAACTCCGCCTGCACGGCGTGGTTCTCCACGCCGTCCCAGATGTTGCCCAGCTTGAATTTCTCGTCGCCCACGAACTGGTGACAGGGGTACAGGTCGCCCCAAGGGGTCACGGCCATGTACTCCGTACCGGAGCCGCAGCCGGAGATGCGCTTATAAATACAGGGGCCGCCCTTGAGGTCGATCATGTAATGGTAGAAGGTGAAGGGCCTCCCCTCCTTGTCCCGCTGCAGCATCAGTTGGGCCAGCTCCTCATACTGCTGCATGACGATCTCCTTGTCCGCCTCCGTCAGGGCCGCCGGATCACCGTGGGCAGCCACCACCGGCTCCATGCTCAGCTCCGTGAAGCCCAGATCCAGCATGGTCTGGATGTCCTTCAAAAAGTCGGGGTTGGCGTGGGTGAAGGTCCCCCGCATATAGTAGTTCTTCCCCTGCCGGGCCTGCACCAGCTTCTGGAACTTGGGAACGATCTTCTCCCAGCTGCCGTTTCCTGCATAGTCCACCCGGTAGCGGTCATGGACCTCCTTGCGGCCGTCCAGACTCAGCACCACATTGCTCATCTCCCGGTTGGCGAAGTCGATGACGTCGTCGTCGATGAGCACCCCATTGGTGGTCAGGGTAAAGCGGAAGTGCTTGCCCCGCTCCTTCTCCACGCTGCGTGCATAGGCCACCAGCCGCTTCACCACGTCGAAATTCATCAGCGGCTCGCCGCCGAAGAAGTCCACCTCCAGATTGTGCCGGGCGCCGGAGTGATCCATGAGGAAGTCCAGCGCCTGCTTGCCCACCTCATAGCTCATCAGCGCCCGGTCGCCGTGGTACTTGCCCTGACTGGCGAAGCAGTAGGAGCAGTTGAGGTTGCAGGTGTGGGCCACATGGAGACACAATGCCTTGATGACTCCGGAGGTACGGGCCTTCAGCTCCCCGGCCATGGGGGCGAAGGTGTCCTCGGTGAAAAGCTTCCCCGCATCCTTCAGCGCCAGCAGCTGGTCGTAGCACTCCTCCAGCTCCGACCGGGTCACGTCCTCCCGATCCCGGTACTTCTCCGCCAGCGCATCCACCAGCGTCTCCCGCTCCTGCGTCTCGAACCCGGCGATCATGTCATAGGCCACCTCGTCCACGGCGTGGACGGAGCCGGAACACACATCCAGCACCACGCACAGGTTGCCCAGCTTATATTGATGTATCATCCTGTTTCCTACCTTTATATTTGATCTCTACGCCAAAAATGCCGCCCGGCAAGGGCGGCACCATGGTTTTCACAACTCAGTCGTTGTTCTTCTTCTCGCAAGCCTGGTTGGCAATACCGCAGCTGGTCTTGCAGGCAGACTGGCAGGAGGTCTGGCACTCGCCGCAGCCGCCGTTCTTGGCGCTCTGGCAGAGGTCACGGGTCTCAATGGTCTGAATATGCTTCATAGCTGTACCCTCCGTACATTACAAAATTTATCACAGTTTACCATACCTGACGCCGCTTGTCAAGCCGTCAGCCCCCGCCGGTCAGGACGCATCCGTCCCGTCCTTCTTCGGGTCATCCTTAGGCTGCTCCAGCCGCCGGAACACCGGCCGCAGCAGCAGAGCCGTCACATAGCTGAGACTGCTGTACCCGATCAGCAGCCACACAAGGCTCAGATACAGCCGCAGCCACGGGAACACCAGACACGCCCCCACCGGCACCGCCCAGATCAGCCAGATCAGCAGCATCCGTGGCAGGTTCCCCACCCCCACCAGCATGGCATTTTTCATGTGGCTGCGCCATGTGTTCTGATACCGGGCCATCAGGGGAAACACAAATGTCAGCTCCACTGCCGCCAGCTGCAAGGCGAATACCGCCAGCAGCTTCCACAAAAAACGGTCGTTCAGAACGGCGAAGTACAGATCAAAGCCGCACAGAACCAGCACCGCCAGCATGGGCAGCCATACCAGCAGGGCACACTTGAAGTTCTCCCGCCATGCGGCGAAAAATTTTCTCGCCGTGTGGCTGTCCTCCCCCTGTATCACTTTCCCCAGCACCTGATACAGCGCCGCTGTGGAGGGGCCTATGGTCACCACCGGCAGAGAGCACAACACCCACAGCACATTCAGCACCACCAGCGTCCACACCCGCTCCATGCCGCGGAAGAAGGCGCTGTTGGGATCAAACAACGAGCGAAACATCTCACCCCTCCTTTTCCGCCGCCAGCGCATCCGCCAGCCGGGCATATTCCGCCAGCCCCAGCCGCTCTCCCCGCACAGAGGGATCCAGCCCGCAGGCAACGACGATCTCCGTCAGCCGCTCCTTGGGCAGGGGAAAGGCCGTCTGCAGGGAGTTCACCAGCGTCTTGCGCCGCAGGGCAAAGCCCGACCGGACGGTGCGGAACAGCATTTCTCTGGAGCACACCTCCACCGGCGGAGCCTTGCGGCTGCGGCAGTGGATCACCGCCGAGGTGACCTTGGGGGCCGGCAGGAAGCAGGTGTTGGAAACGGTGAACAGCAGCTCCGGCTGGGTATAGTACTGCATCAGCAGGGTAAAGGCCCCGTAGTCCGCCGTACCGGGGGCAGCGCAGATGCGCTGGGCCACCTCCTTCTGGATCAGCACCGTCAGGCTGTCGAAGCACTGGGCCTCCACGCAGGCGGTAAGGAAAGGTGTGGTGATGTTATAGGGCAGATTGGCACACAAAATGGGCCGTAGACCGGAAAACTGCTCTTTCACCGTCTGCCGCAGAGGCAGCTTCATGGCGTCCCCCTCCAGCAGGGTGAAGTTGTCAAAGTCCGCCATCGTCTCCCGCAGCACGGGATAGAGCCGCCGGTCCAGCTCCACGGATACCACCTTTCCCGCCCGCCGGGCCAGCTGCTGGGTCAGGGGGCCGATGCCGGGACCGATCTCCAGCACGCCGGTCTGTCGGTCGGCGCCGCTGGCGGCGGCGATATCCTCCGGCACCCAGCTTTCAATGAGGAAGTTCTGCCCCATGGATTTGGAAAAACGGAAGCCGTGACGCTGCAGCAGCTCCTGTATCTCATTGCGGTCACACAGGTTCATGGGCCGCCCTCCCTTCGTATGGTTGCACATTATGTATCAGTATAGCACAGGAGCGTAAAAAGGTAAAGCCTACATTCCCCCTACCCTTGGGCAAGTTTGCCCTTTTCAACCAGAGGGATGTGTGCTATAATGAATCGATTTCAGGACAGGAGGCGATGGACATGGAGCATCTCACCCACAGCGCCGCCGAGACGGAGGCGCTGGGCTGCCGGCTGGGCTGCGCCCTGACCCCCGGCACGGTCGTCGCCTACCGGGGCGGGCTGGGCATGGGCAAGACCGCCTTCACCCGTGGTCTGGCCCGTGGGCTGGATTGCCGGGACCGTGTCACCAGCCCCACCTTCACCATCGTCAACGAGTATCAGGGGCGCATCCCCCTGTTCCACTTCGATATGTACCGCCTGCCGGATGCCGACGCCCTCTTTGATATCGGGTGGGAAGATTATCTGGACCGTGGCGGCGTGTGCGCCGTGGAGTGGAGTGAGAACGTGGCCGAGGCCCTGCCGGAGGACACCGTGTGGGTGGACATCCGCCGGCTGAAAGGCGAGGACAACGGACGGCGCATCACCATAACGGGGGTGACGGGATTTTGAAGATACTGGCTCTGGAAACCTCTGCCAAAAGCGTATCCGCTGCCGTGACCGACGGCGGCGTGGTGCGGGCCTATACCTATCAGAACACCGGACTCACCCACAGCCGCACCCTGATGCCGCTGGTGGATGCCATGCTGCGGGAGAGCGAGCAGTCGCTGTCGGACATGGATCTGCTGGCGGTGGCGGCGGGGCCGGGGAGCTTCACCGGCCTGCGGATCGGGGTATCAGCCCTGAAGGGGCTGGCCTGGGCGGCGGACAAGCCCTGCTGCGGTGTGTCCACGCTGGAGGCCATGGCCCAGAACCTGCGGCACATGGACGGGCTCATCGTCTGTTCCATGGACGCCCGGCGCAGTCAGGTCTATAACGCCGTATTCGCCGCCGAAGGCGGGCAGCTCACCCGGCTGACCCCCGACCGGGCCATCGCCCTGTCCCAGCTGGCGGAGGAGCTGCAAGGCGACCCCCGGCCCAAGCTGGTGGTGGGAGACGGCGCCGCTCTGTGCAGCGGCTTTCTCTCCGAGGCGGGCATCCCCTGCCGCATGGCCCCGGCCCAGCTGGTGATGCAGAACGCCGTGGGCGTGGCGTTGGCGGCGGAGGAGATGGCCGCCCGTGGCGAAACAGTATCCGCCCGTGATTTGGTTCCGGTCTACCTGCGGCTGAGTCAGGCAGAGCGGGAGCGGCTGGCCAAGGGCCTGAAGATCACTTTGGATTGATTTGAAAATTTTTATATGCGGAGGACAAGACTATGAGCAATCAGTTTCCCACCCTGCACATCGTGGACCATCCCCTGGTACAGCACAAGCTGTCGGTGATGCGTGACAAGAACACCAGCGTGAAGGACTTCCGGGCACTGGTGGGCGAGATCGCCATGCTGCTGACCTACGAGGCCACCCGTGATCTGCCCATGACCACCCGGACCATCGAGACTCCCATCTGCCCCTTCGAGGCGCCTGTGCTGGCAGGCAAGAAGCTGGCCATCGTCCCCATCCTGCGGGCCGGACTGGGCTTTGAGGACGGCATCCTGACGCTGGTCCCCTCCGCCCGTGTGGCCCACATCGGTATGTACCGGGATGAGGAGACGCTGGAGCCCCACTTCTACTTCCTGAAGTACCCCAAGGACATCGCCGGCCGTGACGTGCTGATCGTGGATCCCATGCTGGCCACCGGCGGCAGCGCCGACATGGCCATCACCAAGATGAAGGAGCTGGGCTGCAAGAATATCAAGCTGATGATCCTGGTGGCGGCCCCGGAGGGCGTGAGGTTCATCTATGAGCGCCACCCCGATGTGGACATCTACTGCGCTGCGCTGGACGACCACCTGAACGAGAACGGCTACATCGTCCCCGGTCTGGGCGACGCCGGCGACCGCATCTTCGGCACCAAGTAAACCCCGCAGCGAAACTGAAAGCTTTTTCAGCAATTTTCTCTTTTCTATCCGAAATATCCGCAGACATTCCATGCCTGCGGATATTTTTCGGCGTTTCCGTGGAATTTCCTGTTGCATTTTGCGCCGTTTTCGGGTAGAATGAGTGTGATAATTCAGATTGGTAGCTGTAAGGAAGTGTCTCGCACACGGGCTGCAACTATCACTCGGCGGTTGCTTGAGTGTTTCAGATCCCCTCCGGGGATTTGGAACATTTTTTCTTACCCGGAAACATTATAAAAGGAGGAAACATCATGAATCTGGTCATCAACGGCAGACTCATCACCCGTGACACGGAGGGCAAGGGCTATTACGAGCACGGCGCCGTGGCCTACGAGGGCAGCAAGATTGTGGAGGTAGGTGAGGAGAGCGCCTTGCGCCGGAAGTACCCCGACGCCCACTGCATCGATGCCAGGGGCGGCGTCATCATGCCGGCCCTCATCAACGCCCACACCCACATCTATTCCGCTCTGGCGAGAGGTCTGTCCATCGTGGGCAACAACCCCACCAACTTCTATGAGGTGCTGGACGGCACGTGGTGGGCCATCGACCGCAAGCTGATGATGGACGGCACACGGGCCAGCGCCACGGCCCTGTACATGGACTCCATCAAGCAGGGCGTCACCACCATTTTCGACCACCACGCCTCCTACGGCGAGATCCCCGGCACCCTCCACACCATTGCCGAGGAGTCCAAGCGACTAGGCCTGCGCTCCTGCCTGTGCTACGAGGTCTCCGACCGGGACGGCGAGGAGAAGTGCCTGCAGGCCATTCAGGAGAACGCCGACTTTATCACCGAGTGTGAGAAGAACAAGGACCCCATGCTGGCGGCCATGTTCGGCGGCCACGCCCTGTTCACCATCAGCGACAAGACCTTCGACCGGATGGTGGAGGCCAACAACGGCCGCACCGGCTACCACATCCATGTGTCCGAGGGCATGAACGATGTGTACGACTCCCTGCAGAACTACGGCCGCCGCCCCATCCAGCGGCTGCAGGACCACGGTATTCTGGGGGACAAGACCATTCTGGGCCACTGCATCCACGTCAACACCGCCGAGATGGAGATCATCCAGCACACCAACACCATGGTGGTGAATAACCCGGAGAGCAACATGGGCAACGCCATCGGCATCTGCCCGGTGATCCAACTGCACAAGCGGGGCATCCTGCTGGGCATGGGTACCGATGCCTATACCAACGATATGCTGGAGTCCATCAAGGTGGCCCTGTGCTCCCAGCGGAGCCAGAACTGCCTGCCCAACGTGGGCTGGTGTGAGGTGACGGATATGCTGTTCCGCAACAACGCCAAAATCGGTGAGAAGTACTTCCCCGCCACGCTGGGCGTGCTGAAGGCCGGTGCGGCGGCGGACATCATCGTCATGGACTATAAGCCCTTCACCCCCTTCTCCGACGAGAACATCGACGGCCACATGATCTTCGGCATGACCGGCCGCCAGTGCCAGACCACCATCGCAAACGGCAAGGTGCTGATGCAGGACCGTGTGCTGGTGGGCATCGACGAGGAGGCAGAGAACGCCCACATTCTGGAAGCCGCCAAAAAGCTGTGGGGTGACCTGAACCACAGAACGTATTGATATCCCATCATCCCCATATTACAATAAGGAGGAATCCCCATGTCTGAAAAAATGTATCCCATCCCCTTCCGCTCCCTTATGAACTGGGTGGTCACCGAATACGCCGACTGCGGCGAGATCTTCGGCATCCACAAGGCCTATCGTGCCTCCGGCAAGAGCCTGCCCATCTTCGGTGAGCGCATCGAAACTCCCTTCGGTCCCGCCGCCGGCCCCAACAGCCAGCTGGCTCAGAACATCATCGCCGCCTATGTGGCCGGCGCACGGTTCTTCGAGGTCAAGACCGTCCAGAAGATGGACGGCGCCGATCTGGCCGCCTGCGTCCCCCGCCCCTGCATTCTGGCCAACGACGAGGGCTACAATCAGGAGTGGTCCACGGAGCTGACGGTGCCGCAGGCCATGGACGAGTACATCAAGGCCTGGTGCGCCCTGAAGGTTCTCAGCAAGGTCTACGATCTGGGCGATCCCGACGGCTTCGTGTTCAATATGTCCGTAGGCTACGATCTGGAGGGCATCAAGGGCGAGAAGGTGAACACCTACATCGACGGCATGATGGACGCCCGCCGTACCGCCATCTTCGGTGAGTGCAAGGAGGTTCTGAAGGAGCTGTTCCCGGCGGAGAGCGACTTCATCGACGCCATCTCCCCCCGTGTCTCCGGCAGCGTCACCGTCTCCACCCTCCATGGATGTCCTCCCGATGAGATCGAGCGCATTGCCAGCTATCTCATCTCCGAAAAGCACCTGCACACCTTCGTCAAATGCAACCCCACCATTTTGGGCTACGAGACTGCCCGGCGGACGCTGGACGCCATGGGCTATGACTACATCGTCTTTGACGAGCACCACTTCAACGAGGATCTCCAGTGGGCAGACGCCGTTCCCATGTTCCAGCGGCTCCAGAAGCTGGCGGACAGCTGCGGGCTGGAGTTCGGCCTGAAGCTCTCCAACACCTTCCCCGTGGACACCACCCGTGGTGAGCTGCCCAACAACGAGATGTATATGTCCGGCCGGAGCCTGTTCCCCCTGACCATCGAGATGTGCCACCGCATCTCCCGGCAGTTCGGCGGCAGGATGCGGATCTCCTTCGCCGGCGGCGCCGAGTATTTCAACTGCGACAAGCTGTTTGCCGCCGGGATCTGGCCCATCACCGTGGCCACCACCATCCTCAAGCCCGGCGGCTACAACCGCCTGCTGCAAATGGTGGAGAAGGTGGAGGCTCTGCCCTACCGCCCCTTCTCCGGCACGGACACGCAGGCCATCTGTGAGCTGTCCACCGCCAGCCACACGGACTTCCACCACGTCAAGCCCATCAAGCCCCTGCCCAGCCGCAAGAGCGACAAGCAGGTGCCTTGGCTGGACTGCTTCACGGCTCCCTGCAAGGGCGGCTGTCCCATCGAGCAGGATATCCCCGAATATGTGGAGCTGGTCCGCAAGGGCCTGTACGGCCCGGCCCTGAAGCTCATCACCGAGAAGAACCCCCTGCCCTTCCTCACCGGCACCATCTGCGCCCACCGGTGCCAGACCAAGTGCTCCCGGAATTTCTACGACGAGTCCGTCCGTATACGGGATACCAAGCTGGTGGCGGCGGAGCGTGGCTATGAGGCCCTCATGGCCTCCATCCAGAAGCCCGCTAAGGTTTCCGGCAAGAAGGCCGCCATCATCGGCGGCGGCCCCACCGGCATCGCCGCCGCCTATTTCCTGGGCCGTGCCGGTGTCGAGACCACTATTTTCGAGCGGGAGCAGTGTCTGGGCGGCGTCCCCCGCCACGTGATCCCCGCCTTCCGCATCACCAACGAGGCCATCCAGAAGGACATCGCCCTGATGGAGAAGTACGGCGTGGAGGTCCGCTGCGGCGCTCCCGCCCCCTCCGTGGCGGAGCTGAAGGCCATGGGCTACACCCATATCCTCTATGCCGTGGGCGCATGGAAGCCCGGCCAGCTGGGCATCCCCGGCGATGTGGCCGGCGCCATCCAGTGGATGAAGGGCGTCAAGGCCGGGAACATCTCCGTGGGCGGCAATGTGGCCGTGGTGGGCGCCGGCAATACCGCCATGGATGCGGCCCGTCTGGCCAAGCGCAGCGGCGCCCAGCACGTCACCATCGTCTATCGCCGCACCAGGAAGTATATGCCCGCCGACGAGCATGAGTTGGCGCTGGCGCTGGCGGACGGCGTGACCTTTGCCGAGCTGTGCGCCCCGGTGGAGCAGAAGGACGGCGTGCTGCGCTGCGAGAAGATGAAGCTGGGCGAGGCGGATGCCTCCGGCCGCCGCAGCCCCGTGGCCACCGGCGAGTATGTGGACATCCCCTGCGATCTGGTGATCTCCGCCGTGGGCGAGCAGGTGGACAGCGCCCTCCTGACCTCCAACGGCGTGGAGGTGGACGGCAAGGGCCGCCCCGCCTTCCGGACCAATGTGGAGGGCGTGTACGCCGCCGGTGACGCCCGCCGTGGCCCCGCTACGGTGGTGGAGGGCATTGCCGATGCCGCACAGTTCGCCGAGGCAGTCATCGGCGCTCCCCATACCTACGATATCCCCCAGCAGGCCTACATCACCAAGGCCGACGCCATCGCCAAGAAGGGTATCCTGCGGATGAGCGGCTGCGCCGCCTGCGAGGGTGAGCGCTGCCTCCAGTGCTCCACCGTCTGCGAAAACTGCGCCGACTCCTGCCCCAACCGGGCCAACGTGGTCATTGCCATGGCCGACGGCAGCCACCAGATCCTGCACGTGGATAAAATGTGCAACGAGTGCGGCAACTGCACCCAGTTCTGCCCCTACCACTCCGAGCCCTGCCACGATAAGTTCACCCTCTTCCAGACGGCGGAGGATATGGCGGATTCCCACAACGCCGGTGTCCTGTTCCTGGGCGGCGACCGGGTGAAGGTGCGTACCTTCGGGGAGCCCAAGGAGTACGACCTCTCCGGCAGCAACGGCCTGCCTGCGGAGCTGGAAAAGCTCATCGTCACCGTCCGTGACCGGTACGCCTACCTGTTTGCGTAAGAGTTACTCGCTTGCATAAGGGTCACCCCTTACCGCAAAAGCCCGCTCTGCGCTGCCGCATCCCCCATGCACAGAGCGCAGAACGCATCCCAAAGGCACGAACCCCATAAAAGCGTGAGTCGCAGCAGCAGCATGACCTGTATCAAAGGCGTGAGCCACAGCAACAGCATGACCTGTATCAAAAGCGTGAGCCGCCCTT
>OLSP01003238.1_pt1 | contig 11661 bp, 5 predicted proteins | sample 1672941 | NCBI WGS metagenome assembly OLSP01 (sample SAMEA3136739, study PRJEB25190) | human gut metagenome | reverse complement strand
TCTGAGCCATAACACCGTCAGTAGCAGCTACAACGAGGATAGCACCATCCATCTGAGCAGCACCAGTGATCATGTTCTTAACGTAATCGGCATGACCTGGGCAGTCAACGTGTGCGTAATGTCTCTTCTCTGTCTCATACTCGATATGAGCAGTAGAAATTGTGATACCACGCTCTCTCTCTTCTGGAGCTTTATCGATGTTATCGAAATCTGTAGCTGTGTTACCAGCAACTCTTGCAGCTAATACTTTAGAAATAGCAGCTGTTAAAGTTGTTTTACCATGGTCAACGTGTCCAATGGTACCAATATTACAATGTGGTTTTGTTCTTTCAAACTTAGCTTTTGCCATTTTTGAATATCCTCCTTAAAATGATGCCCTATGGGCTATAGTTGTTATTTTCAATAACTCGGCTAACTCTGATTATATAAAATAATCAATCGTTTTTCAAGCTATTTCTTACCGGATTTCCTATATTTTATAGGAAATCCGGATGTTTTAGTCTTATTTTGACTTATCTGCTAAAACTTTTTCTACAGGAAAAAAAGATGGTCTATTATTTAGATTTGTCTGCTAATACCTTTTCCTGTACATTCTTTGGTACTGGCTCATATTTCTCGAAGAACATAGAGTAGTTACCACGTCCCTGTGTCTTAGAACGTAAGTCTGTAGAGTAACCGAACATCTCAGCAAGTGGTACATATGCTTTAACCATTTTACCACCACCGATATCGTCCATACCCTCGATACGTCCACGACGGGAGTTGATATCACCGATTACATCACCCATGTATTCTTCAGGCATTGTAACTTCTACCTTCATGATAGGCTCAAGTAATACTGGTGAAGCTTTTGCCATAGCCTCTTTGAATGCCATAGATCCAGCGATGTGGAATGCCATTTCAGAAGAGTCGACCTCATGGTAAGATCCATCGTATACGTTAGCGTGAACACCAAGAACTGGGAATCCGCCAAGAATACCTGCCTGAGCAGCTTCTTCGATACCTTCACCAACTGCTGGGATGTATTCCTTAGGAATAGCACCACCGACAACGGTAGATTCGAATTTGAATGTCTCTTCGCCGTTTGGATCCATCGGCTCAAATTTAACTTTACAGTGTCCGTACTGACCACGTCCACCGGACTGTTTTGCATATTTGTACTCAACATCTACAGGTTTTGTAAATGTCTCTTTGTAAGCTACCTGTGGAGCACCTACGTTAGCTTCTACTTTGAATTCACGAAGCAGACGGTCAACGATGATTTCCAAATGTAACTCACCCATACCAGCAATGATTGTCTGACCAGTTTCCTGATCTGTGTGAGCACGGAATGTAGGATCTTCTTCTGCAAGTTTTGCAAGAGCCTCACCCATTTTACCCTGTCCAGCTTTTGTCTTAGGCTCGATAGCGAGCTCGATAACTGGTTCTGGGAATTCCATGGACTCTAAGATTACCGGATGCTGTTCATCACAGATTGTATCACCAGTTGTTGTAAATTTGAAACCTACAGCAGCTGCGATATCTCCGGAGTAAACTTTATCTAATTCCGCACGTTTGTTGGCATGCATCTGTAAGATACGTCCAACACGTTCTTTTTTATCTTTTGTAGCATTTAATACATAAGAACCGGAGTTCATTGTACCAGAGTAAACTCTGAAGAATGCAAGCTTACCAACGAATGGGTCAGCCATGATCTTGAATGCTAATGCAGCGAAAGGTTCTTCATCAGAAGAATGTCTCTCTACTTCATTACCATCTAAGTCAACACCTTTGATAGCTGGGATATCTGTTGGAGCTGGCATGTACTCGATAACTGCATCGATTAACTTCTGTACACCTTTGTTTCTGTAAGCAGAACCACAGCAAACAGGTACAGCAGTACATTCACATGTAGCTTTTCTTAATACTTTCTTCATCTCCTCAACAGATGGTTCCTCACCCTCAAGGTACATCATCATTAAGTCATCATCTAACTCGCAGACTTTCTCTACTAATTCTGCATGATAAAGTTCAGCTTCATCAGCCATATCACCTAAATCATCTGTTACAGTGATATCGTCACCTTTATCATCATTGTAGATATAAGCCTTCATCTCGAATAAGTCGATAATTCCTTTGAAATCGTCCTCTTTACCGATTGGCAACTGAAGACAGATAGCATTTTTTCCTAATCTTGTACGAATCTGATCAACAGCTCCGTAGAAGTTAGCACCTAAGATGTCCATCTTGTTAATAAAAGCCATTCTAGGTACGTTGTAGGTATCAGCCTGACGCCATACGTTTTCTGACTGTGGTTCAACACCACCCTTTGCACAGAATACGCCGACAGCACCATCAAGTACACGAAGGGAACGCTCTACCTCTACAGTAAAGTCTACGTGTCCAGGAGTATCAATGATATTGATACGATGCTCTAAAGCACCTTTCTTTGGTTTTGTGAACTCTTCCAAAGTCCAGTGGCATGTAGTAGCGGCTGATGTAATTGTGATACCTCTTTCCTGCTCCTGTTCCATCCAGTCCATGGTAGCAGTACCTTCATGAGTATCACCAATCTTATAGTTAACACCGGTATAGTAAAGAATACGCTCTGTCAGTGTAGTCTTACCAGCATCAATATGAGCCATAATACCGATATTTCTGGTTCTCTCTAATGGATATTCTCTTCCAGCCAAGATTTTTTCCTCCTATAAGTTTTAACATAGAAGCATATCTGGCAAAGCGCCAGAACAGATTCTTGAAATTAGAATCTGTAATGTGCGAATGCTTTGTTTGCTTCTGCCATCTTGTGCATATCTTCTTTTTTCTTTACAGATGCTCCTGTATTGTTGGAAGCGTCAAGAAGTTCTTTTGCAAGACGTTCTTCCATTGTTCTTTCTCCTCTTTTACGTGAGAAAGTTGTGATCCAACGAAGCGCTAATGCCTGTCTTCTATCTGGTCTAACGTCGATAGGCACCTGATATGTTGCTCCACCGATACGTCTAGCTTTTACTTCAAGAACTGGCATGATGTTGTTCATAGCTTCTTCGAATACTTCTAAAGCTGGTTTTCCAGCTTCTTCTTCGATACGGGCAAATGCTCCGTATACGATTTTCTGAGCAACTCCTTTTTTACCATCTAACATAATGTTGTTGATTAATTTTGTCACAACCTTATTGTTGTAAATAGGATCTGCTAATACGTCTCTTTTCGCAATATGTCCTTTACGTGGCACGGTTCTTCCCTCCTTAATAATCATTAATTCATCGGTACTCATACTTAGTTATTGCATGTTCGTGCAGGACTTTTATATCTCCTGTAACCTTTGTAGGAAACAATAAAGTTCCGGCACAACTATACAAGGTAGCGTTTAATTACGCTGCTTTGTACCAATTTAGTTTTGTTTTATTTTTTCTTAGGTCTTTTAGCTCCATATTTGGAACGAGCCTGCATTCTGTTAGCTACACCTGCTGTATCAAGTGTACCTCTAACGATATGGTAACGAGTACCTGGTAAGTCCTTAACACGACCACCACGAATCAGAACAACACTATGTTCCTGTAAGTTATGTCCTTCACCTGGGATATAACTTGTTACTTCGATTCCGTTAGAAAGACGAACTCTGGCGATCTTACGTAAAGCAGAGTTAGGCTTTTTAGGAGTTGCAGTTTTAACAGCTGTACATACACCTCTCTTCTGTGGTGAGCTTGTGTCTGTAGCTTTCTTCTTTAAAGAGTTAAATCCTTTCTGAAGTGCTGGTGCTGTAGATTTCTTTACAGATGTTTTTCTCCCTTTTCTAACTAATTGGTTAAAAGTTGGCATTGATTTCACCTCCATACATGTTTTCTACTGTGGTTACTTAAATTCACCTTGTGACTATACATGCACTTCTTGGTTTTGCTCCCCAAAAAGGCATGCTAGGCTATTATAAAATGCCTGCATGCCTTTGTCAAGACCTTTTCCCAAGATTTTTATTAATTTCTATATATTTTTATCTTTTTGGAAATTTCATTCTATGGATCTTATTCGAAATCTTTTCTTATCCCACTGTCTTCAGAAATGCTTTCTCGTCACATCTCTGATATCGACCCTGACAGCTTCTATTCTGATTTCTTTTCTTGATCTCAATGTTTCGATTTCTTTGTTATATGGCTTCTTTACGCCATTTTCTTAATATATAAAAATCAATCTCTTATTCTTGAGAAAATATTCAGTTAATAAGTTCCGAATTATTTTGTTAACGGGTTACACTTTGCTTTAGTTACCAGTTACAAATTTTTTAAATGCTCCACCGGTCAGCTGATCGAATGTTTGTTGATCTCTTATCTGAATCTTTCTTGTTTTGATTCCTCGTCTCTTGGAATCTTTCTTGTTTGGATTCTTTTTCTTTGATCATCTTCTGATCTTATCTTAAGATCTTGTTCATTCTCTCTATTCTTCGTATTATTTTTATGAGGTTGACTCCTTTACCGTTCTATCCGCTTCTAGGACTCTTATGTTCTCTCCCGAGATCATAATATCCTGTTGAGTCAGTCTCATGATTCCCAATCATCTTAATACTTCTGATCCATCAGCTGCCGGTTTTAAAAGCCTTTCCGTTAGCCTTATGGAGCAACTTGGGCGATTCTCCTTTCTTTTAAAACTTATCTTTTATTTGTTGATTTTATTATATCAATATCTGTTTACTTTGTCAATTAAATAGTTTTTTCAGATTTCTTAAGGATTTTACATACAATAAACAGATTATAGTTTGATAGACTGAAGTTGGTGGAATATTATAAAAATGGTTATCTGTCTGCGACGCGCTTTCGCTCTGGGTATCGATAAATGAAGATAAAATATTTTACGTATGCACCAAATACTGTAATTGTCCACACTATAGTCTTCTGGTATATGATAAAAAATAAATAAAAAACCACAAACGCAGCATTGGAATTTTGCCATATTTTGAATAAATTCGCAGCCCAATTGGACGATTGTCTGAGCTTCAGAGACTCTTGTCTTAGATAAACTTCAGAGCGAGTTATCGTAGGAAATTGGGCGGATAAGCGATTTGTTCAAAATATGAGCAAAAATTCCACCGCTGCGTTTGTGGTTTTTTATTTATTTTTTATCATATACTCAAAGCCTACAGTTGGCCAACTACAAATTCAAATTATTCTTCGATATCAAATTCTTCATCCTCGAAATCGATTTCATCTCCGATCGTGAAATCATTTTCATCTGTGCTGATCTTGACATCTCTGTAACGTCTCATACCTGTTCCAGCTGGGATCAATTTACCAAGGATTACGTTTTCTTTTAATCCTACTAATGGATCGACTTTTCCTTTGATTGCTGCATCTGTAAGAACTTTTGTTGTCTCCTGGAAGGAAGCTGCTGATAAGAAGGAATCTGTTGCCAGAGATGCTTTTGTGATACCAAGCATGATCTGATCTGCTATTGCAGTCTGAAGACCCTGTTCTTCCATCTCTTTGTTTCTCTTCTCAAGTTCTAATACATCAACCATTGCTCCTGGTAAGTATCCTGTGTCTCCACCGTCTTCGATACGTACTTTCTTAAGCATCTGACGTACGATAACCTCAACGTGCTTGTCGTTGATATCTACACCCTGTAAACGGTATACTCTCTGTACTTCGCGGATCATGTAATCCTGTACTGCACGGATTCCCTTGATTCTTAATAAATCGTGAGGGTTGATAGAACCTTCTGTAAGTTCATCTCCGGCTTCAAGGATCTGTCCTTCCTGTACTTTCAGACGAGATCCGTAAGGGATCAGATATGTCTTCACATCGCCAGTTTCTCTGTTTGTGATGATAACTTCACGTTTCTTCTTTGTATCTTTTAACTGCACTTCTCCACCAAATTCTGCGATGATCGCAAGTCCTTTTGGTTTACGTGCTTCAAATAACTCTTCGACACGAGGAAGACCCTGTGTGATATCATCACCGGCTACTCCACCGGCATGGAATGTTCTCATTGTAAGCTGTGTACCTGGCTCACCGATTGACTGTGCTGCGATGATTCCGACAGCTTCTCCAACCTGTACGGCCTGACCTGTTGCCATGTTAGATCCATAACACTTCGCACAAGCTCCAACTCCGGATTTACATGTTAACATCGTACGGATCTTAACAGATGTATATCCTGCATCACAAACGGCTTTCGCACGTTTTGGTGTGATCATGTGGTTTGCTTTTACAATGACTTCTCCAGTTTCTTTATTCACAAGCTCTTCTGCTGCGTATCTTCCTGTGATACGTTCTTCTAAGCTTTCGATAACTTCCTGTCCATCCATGAATGCTTCTACATACATTCCTGGAATTTCTTCTCCTGTACCTTCACAGCAGTCCTGTTCACGAATGATCAGATCCTGTGATACGTCTACCAGACGACGTGTTAAGTATCCTGAATCGGCTGTACGAAGGGCTGTATCAGACAGACCTTTACGAGCACCATGTGCTGAAATAAAGTATTCCAGTACGTCAAGACCTTCACGGAAGTTAGACTTGATTGGTAATTCAATTGTACGTCCTGATGTATCGGCCATCAGTCCACGCATACCTGCTAACTGTTTGATCTGCTGGTTAGAACCACGGGCTCCGGAATCGGCCATCATGAAGATGTTGTTTAATCGGTCTAATCCGCTGATCAGTTTATCTGTTAAAACGTCATCGGCATCGAACCATGTCTTAACAACAGCTTTATAACGCTCTTCTTCAGTCATCAGACCACGTTTATACTGTTCTGTGATAAATTCTACCTGTTTCTGTGCATCTCCTAAGATCTGAGGTTTCTCAGGTGGCACTGTCATATCAGAAATGGATACTGTTAAAGCTCCTCTTGTAGAGAATTTGTATCCGATTGCTTTAATATCATCTAAGACTTCTGCAGTCTTTGTTGCTCCATGAATATTGATACATCTGTCAAGGATCTGTTTTAACTGTTTCTTTCCTACATGGAAATCAATCTCATATGCTAAGGCATTTTCTGGTTTGCTTCTGTCTACAAATCCTAAATCCTGTAAGATGATCTCATTAAACAGAATACGTCCAAGTGTACAATCTACGATCTGGGAAATAGGATTTCCATCTTTGTCCACACCTGTACGTCTTACTTTGATCTTAGAATGAAGTGTGATTACCTTATTTTCATAAGCTAAGTATGCTTCGTTCTCAGATTTGAAGTATTTACCTTCACCTTTGTCTCCATCTTTCTCTAATGTCAGATAGTAGATACCAAGTACCATATCCTGAGAAGGAACAGCTACTGGACCACCATCAGATGGTTTTAACAGGTTGTTTGGTGATAACAGAAGGAATCTACACTCTGCCTGTGCTTCCACAGATAATGGAAGATGGACAGCCATCTGGTCACCGTCGAAGTCGGCATTATACGCTGTACATACCAATGGGTGCAGACGAATCGCTTTACCCTCTACCAGGATAGGCTCGAATGCCTGAATTCCCAGTCTATGCAGTGTCGGTGCACGGTTTAACATAACAGGATGTTCTTTAATGACGTCTTCTAAGACATCCCATACTTCTGGCTGAAGTTTTTCAACCATTTTCTTAGCTGATTTAATGTTGTGAGCTAATTTACGCTCTACTAATTCTTTCATAACGAATGGCTTGAATAATTCGATCGCCATTTCTTTTGGAAGACCACACTGATAAATCTTTAAGTCTGGTCCTACTACGATAACGGAACGTCCAGAATAGTCTACACGTTTTCCTAACAGGTTCTGACGGAAACGTCCCTGTTTACCTTTTAACATATCTGATAATGATTTTAATGCACGGTTTCCTGGTCCTGTGACTGGACGTCCACGTCTACCATTATCGATCAGGGCATCAACTGCTTCCTGTAACATTCTCTTTTCGTTTCTTACGATGATATCTGGAGCTCCAAGCTCTAATAATCTCTTCAGACGGTTATTTCTGTTAATGATACGTCTGTAAAGGTCATTTAAGTCAGATGTGGCAAAACGTCCACCATCTAACTGCACCATTGGACGGATATCTGGTGGAATAACTGGAACTGCATCCAGGATCATCCATTCTGGTTTGTTGTCTGAGTTTAAAAATGCCTCTACAACTTCCAGTCTCTTAACGATTCTGGCTCTCTTCTGACCTGTAGCAGTTTTGAATTCATCCTGTAAGGATTTTGCTTCTGCCTCAAGATCAATGGCCTGAAGCAGTTCTTTCACTGCTTCAGCACCCATTCCTACGCGGAATGTATCTCCGTATTTTTCATACGCTTCTCTATATTCTTTTTCAGTTAATACCTGTTTATATGCAAGATCTGTATCTCCAGCATCTAAAACGATATAGCATGCGAAATATAAAACCTTTTCCAGTGTTCTTGGTGAAATATCAAGAATCAGACCCATACGGCTAGGAATTCCTTTAAAATACCAGATATGAGATACTGGAGCTGCTAATTCGATATGTCCCATTCTTTCACGACGGACACTTGCTTTTGTCACTTCAACACCGCATCGGTCGCAGACAACACCTTTATAGCGAACTTTTTTGTACTTTCCGCAGTGACACTCCCAGTCCTTTGTAGGCCCGAAGATCTTCTCACAGAAAAGCCCGTCTTTTTCAGGTTTTAATGTTCGATAGTTAATCGTCTCAGGTTTCTTTACTTCTCCTCTAGACCACTCACGGATCTTTTCTGGGGAAGCCAACCCGATCTTAATTGCATCAAATGAAATTTTATTGCTTTGATATTCATTGCTTGATTCCATCATTTAAGGCTGCTCCTTCCTAAATTGCTCGCCAATCTACATGATTGTGTTATCTTCACCTTCTGATAAGTCTCCGTGTTTATATCCTAAAGCACCGAGTTCAGATTCGCTTTCTTCATAATTGTTGAAGACACCGTCTCCTTCGATCATTGGTGCAAGATCCTGATTTGCATCTCCACCATCAACATCTTCTCTTAATTCAACTTCTTCAGCGTTCTCGTCAAGAATTTTAACATCTAATGCCAGTGACTGGAATTCTTTTAATAATACTTTGAAAGATTCTGGAACACCTGGTTCAGGGATGTTATCACCTTTGATGATCGCTTCGTATGCTTTCACACGACCTACAACATCATCGGACTTGAATGTCAGGATCTCCTGAAGTGTGTATGCTGCACCATAAGCTTCCAGTGCCCATACCTCCATCTCTCCGAAACGCTGTCCACCGAACTGAGCCTTTCCTCCTAATGGCTGCTGTGTAACCAGTGAGTAAGGACCTGTAGAACGTGCATGGATCTTGTCGTCTACCAGGTGGTGCAGTTTCAGGTAATGCATGTGTCCGATGGTTACCGGGCTGTCGAAGTACTCACCCGTACGTCCGTCACGCAGGCGAACCTTACCATCTCTTGAAAGCGGAACACCTTTCCAGAGTTTTCTGTGTTCTCTGTTGTCTGACAGATACTGCAGTACTTCCGGAAGAAGTTCTTCTTTATGTTTTGCTTCAAACTCTTCCCAGCTTAAGTTAACATAATCATTTGCCAGATCAAGAGTATCCATAATATCAATCTCGTTCGCTCCGTCAAATACAGGAGTTGCGATGTTGAATCCAAGTGCTTTTGCAGCCAGGGACAGGTGAATCTCCAGGACCTGACCGATATTCATACGTGATGGTACACCCAGTGGATTCAGCACGATATCCAGTGGACGTCCATTCGGCAGGAATGGCATGTCTTCAACCGGAAGCACACGGGAAACAACACCCTTGTTACCATGACGTCCGGCCATCTTGTCACCGACAGAGATTTTTCTCTTCTGTGCAATATAGATACGGACTGACTGGTTTACTCCAGGTGACATCTCATCACCATTCTCTCTTGTAAATACCTTTGCATCCACTACAATACCATATTCTCCGTGAGGTACTTTAAGAGAAGTATCTCTTACTTCACGGGCTTTCTCACCGAAGATCGCACGAAGCAGTCTTTCTTCAGCTGTAAGCTCTGTCTCTCCCTTAGGAGTAACCTTACCTACCAGGATATCTCCGGCACGGACTTCTGCTCCGACACGGATGATTCCTCTTTCATCCAGATTCTTCAGTGCATCATCACCAACACCTGGAATGTCGCGTGTGATCTCTTCTGGTCCAAGCTTTGTATCACGTGCTTCTGCTTCATATTCTTCAATATGAATAGAAGACATCATCCTGAACCAGTCTCTCACTTAAAAGAACAGCATCCTCGTAGTTGTAACCTTCCCATGTCATGAATCCGATCAGCGGGTTTTTCCCAAGTCCAAGTTCACCATTAGATGTAGATGGTCCATCTGCAATAACCTCGCCTTTTTCGACTCTGTCTCCTTTGAAGACGATTGGTCTCTGGTTATAACAGTTGCTCTGGTTACTTCTCTGGAATTTTGTCAATTTATATTTTTTCAGTTTTCCGTCATCCTGACGAATTGTAATCTCTGTAGAAGTAGAACGTTCTACTGTACCGCCTTCTTCAGCGACCACGCATACACCAGAGTCAACGGCTGTTTTTTCTTCCATACCTGTTCCTACTGCCGGAGCCTCGGTAAACAGGAGCGGTACTGCCTGACGCTGCATGTTTGATCCCATCAGAGCACGGTTCGCATCATCATTCTGAAGGAATGGGATTAAAGCTGTAGCCACAGAGAATACCATCTTAGGAGATACGTCCATATAATCGAACATTCTTCTTTCATATTCCTGTGTCTCTTCACGGTAACGACCAGATACATTTTTACGTACAAAATGTCCTTCTTCATCTAACTGCTCGTTCGCCTGTGCTACATGATAATTATCTTCTTCATCCGCTGTCATGTATACAACTTCATCTGTAACTACCGGGTTAGTCGGATCATCATGGTTGATCTTACGGTATGGAGCCTCGATAAATCCATACTCATTAATTCTTGCATAACTTGCAAGAGAGTTGATCAGACCGATGTTAGGTCCTTCAGGTGTCTCTACCGGACACATTCTTCCGTAGTGAGAATAGTGTACATCTCGTACCTCGAATCCTGCACGGTCTCTTGACAGACCACCAGGTCCTAACGCCGAAAGACGTCTCTTATGAGTCAGCTCACCAAGCGGATTGTTCTGATCCATGAACTGTGACAGCTGGGAAGATCCGAAGAATTCTTTCACTGCAGCTGTTACAGGCTTGATATTGATCAGGGACTGTGGAGAAATGCCCTCCATATCCTGTGTTGTCATTCTTTCACGAACCACTCTTTCCAGACGGGAAAGACCGATTCTGTACTGATTCTGAAGCAGCTCTCCTACAGAACGAATACGTCTGTTACCCAGGTGGTCGATATCATCATCTGTTCCGATGCCATATTCCAGATGCATATTGTAGTTAATAGAAGCTAAGATATCTTCTTTTGTGATATGCTTTGGAATCAGATCGTGAATATCTCTCTTGATCGCATCCTTTAATTCATCAATGTCTCCGGCTGTCTCTTCCAGAATTCCAGCAAGCACAGGATAATATACCTGCTCTGTAACCCCTACTTTTTCCGGATCCACATCAACAACAGCATCAAGGTCAACCATCATATTTGAAAGTACCTTGATCGGTCGTTCTGTCTCTTCTACGCTGATCCATACATATGGAACTGCATTGTTCTGGATTGCAGAAGCCAGTTCTCTTGTGATCTTGGTTCCTGCTTCTGCCAGAACTTCCCCTGTC
>OLSP01003232.1_pt1 | contig 11691 bp, 10 predicted proteins | sample 1672941 | NCBI WGS metagenome assembly OLSP01 (sample SAMEA3136739, study PRJEB25190) | human gut metagenome | reverse complement strand
ACATCCGCCTGTGCTATCAGAACATCCTATACGCCGAGCATTTCGCGCACGTGATCCAAATCCATACCACGGCGGGGAAAACGCTGGCCACGCGCCAGCCGTTCAAAACCTTCGTCGAGCCGCTGAAGGACGACCGCCGCTTTTTCGTCTGCGGCCGCGGCGTGGTCGTCAATCTGGAGCACGCGGAGGATTTTGAAGACGCTTCCTTCCGGATGGCGGACGGCAGCCGCGTCTATGTCAGTCAGGAGCTTTTGAAAAGCGCCCGTCAGGTGTTCATGGAATTCCTGCTGCAAGGGGGGCGCGCATTGTGAGGGAGGTTCTTCGCCCGATTCTGGAGCTCACGGTGGTGATCCCCGGCCTGCTGCTCGCGTATTTCCCGGTGAAATCCTATTTGAAGCAGCCGGCGGGCAGGCTCGCCGCATGGCTGACGCCGATGATGCTGGGGCTGTGCGTGGCCGGAGGCGCGCTCTGCCGGTATCTGCATGCCTCCACGGCGCTCGCGACGGCGGGGCTGACGCTGATGGCGATGCTCCTGTACATCCGAACGACGCAGATTTCCCTTTGGAAATCCGGAACGATTGCGCTGTCCGTCTGCGCGGTATTCGCATGCCTAAACAGCCTGTCCCGAGCGCTCAACGCGGCCATGCTGATGCGCGCCCAAACGCCGCAGGCGGCGCCGTGGTTCTGCCTGCGGGCGGGCGTCATTTACAACGCGGTCTGCTGGTTGGTGACCGCCGCCGCGTATTATCCGGCGACCCACGCGGTGAGAACCATGGTGGAGGACGACAATTTTGCGCAGACGTGGTATGTGTTCTGGATTCTGCCGCTCATGTTTATCGCGCTCAACCTCTTTATGGTTCCGATCTATCCGACGACGCTCTATACCGGCCGTGTGCTTCAGGGCTACATCGTTCTGAGCGTCGCGCTGCTCATCCTCATGTTCATGTTCAACACGATCTTCCTGCTGATGGCAACGAGCCTGAACCGAAACGCCAGACTGCGGCAGGAGAACCAGCTTCTATCCATGCAGCAGCAGCGCTACGAAAACCTCAAGGTTGCCATCGAGGAAGTGCGGCAGGCGCGCCACGATATCCGGCACCACCTGAACCAGATTTCCATGCTGGCGGAAGCCGACGACATGGAGGCGATCAAGGCGTATCTGGCGCAGACCGTTTCCCGGATTCCCGATTTGGATATGCATTTCTGCGAAAACCGCGCGGTGGACAGCGTGCTCGGCTATTACTGCGCGCTTGCGAAGCGAGAGGGAATTCCGTTTTCCGCGCAGATTGATTTGCCGCAGACGCTCCCGGTCGATGAAATCGACATGGGCTTGGTGCTGTCCAATCTGCTGGAAAATGCGCTGGAGGCCAGCTTCCGCACCGCGCCCGCCCGGCGGCAGATCAAGGTGAAGGCCTATGTGCACGCGGAAAAGCTGCTGTTGATGCTGGTTGAAAACGCATGCGACACGGAGGTGAAGGAAACAAACGGGATATTCCGCTCCTCCAAACGCAAGGGAAACGGCGTCGGGATTCAGTCCGTTCGGCACATTGCGGAAAAAAACGGCGGCGCAAGCACCTTCACCTATCGGGATAACGTCTTCTCTGCCAAAATCATGCTCCGCGGACGGGCGGCCTGAACGATTCGCTGGATGGGATTGCCAGATGGGCTCATGCGCATAAATCGCGTTGCCTGCCGCATAATAGGGGTGCCAAAGAGAGCGAAAGTTGAAGAAGGAGGCAGCATAATTGTGCGAGCAACGGGCATTGTGCGGAGAATCGACGAATTGGGGCGCGTGGTGATTCCCAAGGAGATTCGAAGAACGCTGAGAATCCGCGAGGGCGACCCGCAACAGACGGCATTGGAAGGCGATGCGCAGGAGGACGCGCAGATGCTTCTGGCGCTGCTGGCGGGTGTGATCGAGCAGAGAAAGAAATATGCGTGAAAGCGGAAAATCGAATGATCGAGCGCGGCTTGCAGAAGCTGCGCTTTTTCAATGGGATAAAGAAAACGAAGCGGATTCCCCCATGAAATGTGGATGCTCGCGGAATATTCGTTCATAAAATGCTGAATTTAGAGAAATATTCGCTCATTTTTTCGCAGATTACGTTGTGCAAATCGGAAAGACGGCGTATAATTGAAGAAAGAAAGCAGAGGGGAGCGGTTGCGATGACGTATTTGAAGCGGAAAATAGATGAAACGCTCAGGCAGTGGAAGGCTGATCCGAAACGAAAGCCACTGATCGTTAAAGGACCCAGACAGATTGGAAAAACGGAATCGGTTCATCACTTTGCCGAAGCCAATTATACGAGCGTCATATACATCAATTTTGTTGAAGAACCCAAATACAAGCTGATTACCGAAGATGGTTACAAAACAGACGACATCATTAAGAACATATCGCGAATGGATCCGGCTAAACGCTTTATTCCGGGCGAAACACTGATTTTTTTCGATGAGTTGCAGGAATTCCCGGACATCGCAACGGCACTCAAGTTTTTTCACATAGACGGAAGATTTGACGTGATTTGCAGCGGCTCGATGCTTGGAATCAATTATCGAAAGATTGAAAGCAACAGCGTAGGGTATAAAAGCGATTATGAAATGAAGTCCTTGGATTTTGAGGAGTTCATTTGGGCGAAAGGCTATGAAGCAGATTTCGTTGAAGATATTTATCAGCACATGGTTCAGATGAAGCCGTTTAACGAGGTCTTGCTGAAAACGTGCCATAATCTGTTCTTGGATTATTGTATTTTGGGCGGGATGCCTGCCGTCGTCAAGGAATATATTGAAAAGGGAACGTTTGAAGGAACGCAGGAGATTCAGAAGCAACTCATTTTAGATTATAAAGAAGATATTCGCAAATATGCGGACGGCGTAGATCAGACACGGATTTTGAATATTTTCAATCAGATTCCGGTGCAGCTTGCGAAAGAAAACAAGAAATTCCAAATTTCTAAAGTGGCGTCCGGAGCGCGGTTCAAGGATTATCGGGGCTGTATAGAATGGCTGAATGATGCGGGAATTATCAATATTTGCTATTGCCTTCATTTCCCTGAACTGCCGCTTAGGGGAAACTATGATGACACAAAAATGAAGGTGTATTTTGCCGACAGTGGGCTGCTGGTGGCGCTCTTGGATGAAGAAGCACAGGAAGATTTGAGAGCGAATAAAAATCTTGGCGTATACAAAGGCGCACTATATGAAAATGTCGTTGGAGAAGCGCTCGTAAAGAGCGGATATGAATTGTATTACTATAAACGGGAGGATTCAACGCTGGAGGAAGATTTCTTTGTCAGGACGGCTTCCGAACTGATCCCCGTTGAAGTGAAGGCGAAAAGCGGAAAAGCGAAGTCCATGCAGGCGTTGATTGAGAATGACAGGTATCCTGAAATCCATCATGGAATCAAGCTGACGGGTGGCAACGTTGGATTCAGTGATAACGTTTATACCTTTCCGTATTTTTGCACGTTCCTGATGAAACGGTATTTGAAAAGCGATCCATTCAGCGGTTCAGAGGAGCGATGAAACTGAGAAATATGCCTAAAAGCGGAAAATCGAATGATCGAGCGCGGCTTGCAGAAGCTGCGCTTTTTGTATAGGGAGTATCGTCTTGAAAACAAAAACGCATTGTGATATACTGAAATGGATAAAATATGGTCTATTAAGCGTGACTTCTGGAGATTTGTATCAAATATGATCCGTTGGAGGATGACATGAAGTTCGTTTGGGAAACGCCGGAAGAAATCGACAAAGCGTTGGCGCAGCGTTTGAGCCGCATCCGCAAGCGCCGCAATCTTTCACAGCAGGCGCTGAGCGAAAAGAGCAACGTAAGCTATGGCAGCATCAAGCGCTTTGAAACGACGGGGCAGATTTCGCTGAACTCGCTGACAAAGTTGTGTGTTGCACTGGACTGCGCGGATGAAATCAAAAATCTGTTCACGAATGTGGAATACGGCAGCATTGAGGAGGTTATCCGTGAAAGAACGTAAGCTCGAAGTCTACCTCGGCGAGCGATTTGTCGGAACGATGGCGCAGACCGCGGATCGGCGGGTAGCGTTCGCTTATTCGGAAGAATGGCTAGACAACGGCTTTGCAATCAGTCCGTTTTCGCTGCCGGTGGAGCAAAAGGTCTTTGTTCCGACGAGCCAAGCGTTTTCCGGACTGTGGGGCGTGTTTGCCGATAGTCTGCCGGATGCGTGGGGGCAGCTGCTGGTCGATCGGATGTTAAAGGCGCGGGGAATTCTTTCTGCGGATATGACGCAGTTGGAGCGTTTGGCGATCGTCGGCGATTCGGGAATGGGCGCGTTGTTGTACCGCCCGGCGTGGAATATCCAGCAGGATGCGGCGATTGGCGATCTGGACGAGCTTTCCGCTCAATGTCATGCGATATTGAATCACGAGGATGCAGGCGATCTGGATGAACTGTTCCAAATGGGCGGCAGTTCCGGCGGTGCAAGACCGAAGATCATGACGGATGAGTGGATCATCAAGTTCCCGGCTTCCGATGAGATGAAGGATAGCGGCACGATGGAAAAAGCCTATATGGATTGCGCTGCGGACTGCGGAATCATCGTGCCGGAAACCAAACTGATGCCGTCTGATGTGTGCGCGGGCTACTTTGCTGTAAAGCGGTTTGACCGAAGAAAGACGGATGGGCATATCGAGCGGCAGCACATGCTGACTGCGGCGGCGATTCTCGAAGTGGATTGGCGCACTGCCGCGATGGACTATCATACGCTGATGAAACTGACGAAGATTCTTTCTCTGGATAATCGGGAAGATTTGGAGCAGATGTACAGACGGATGTGTTTCAATGTCTTTGCGCATAATCGCGATGACCATGCGAAGAATTTCAGCTGGATCTATGACGAACAGATGGATTGCTGGCATCCGTCGCCGGCGTATGATTTGACGTGGAGCACGACCTACTTCGGAGAGCATAGCACGACGGTGGATGGAAACGGCAGGAATCCGGGAATGAAAGAACTGCTGGCAGTTGGAAAAGCGGCGGGAATGAACGCGAAGAACTGCAAAGTGATTGCCGAGGAGATTTGGGAAAAGACGCGGACGCTTGAAGCGACATATCAGGGCTGGAAATCGTAGAATCTGCGTTTCAGTGAAAATAGATGACAGAAATGTGAATTGCTTTGAAACGATAACAGTATAGACGAGAGAGCGCGGCTTGAAAAGGCTGCGCTTTTTGCATATTGAGAAGTAAAACGAAAAAATGATGCTATGGTTGAGAGCGATTTTTCGAAAAGAAAACGAGCTACGAATTGCGATTTATTGATTTATATCCGACAAAAACGAAAAAAGGTGTAAATATGAGAAAATTTTTACGTCTATATAAGTGAGAAAGTTTAGATGAAAAGGTTGTGATTCCAGTGGATTAAGAAGGCATAAAAAAGTTTACGGAAATAGAGTCAGGCGAGGCTTGTACAGTTGGAATAAAGGAGCGGAACAACTTACCCATTATTTAAGGAGAGAGAACATGTTTAAGAAAATTCCTGCCTTAATGTTACTTTGCGCCATACCGTGGATAATAGGCATGACTAAACCGGTACGCGCGGAATACATCGGCATAAATGAACTCCAAACAGAAGCAAATATCGAGTGGAAAAAAGAATACGTTGACCGATATGGAAGGACAGTTAGCGTAGATGTAACGCCAATCATTCCTCAAGTAGATAAAGTGCCGATTCAGATTATGGAAAATCAGATTCTACCTGTAGAAAATGTCTTGAACATTTATCCTCAATCAATGGTACAGGAAGAAAAAAGAGAGGAAGATAATGTTATCATAATGAATTATCTGAATCAGGACAAAAATGAACGAGGCGCTGTATATATTTGTCAGAACGATGGAAATCTGGTTTTATTCGAATACGATGATCTGAATACAAAAATTAAAAAAACAACGACAAAATTAGAAAGCTTCAGTGGAATTCAATATTGTTCAAACGAAGTCGAGCGGTTGTATCCATATTTTGACGGATATGATTTTACAGTTCAAGATAGTATAGATTGTGCCAATCAAGAACTCGGAAAATTTTTCCCAGATTATAACTTGGATTTAGATATAATGTGGGTGACGATTGTACCCAATACACGTCCATGCTATGTCTGCACATTGAGGCAAAAGATTGATGGAATTCCTATTTTAATGGGTGCCGGAGATATAGCAAGAGGGACAAATGAAAAAGAAATGGGATTCAAATTCCCGAAAAGCTGGAAAACAAAAGGAGAAGAATATTGGGGAGGTTTTATACGTTCGCTATGGGATTTTATTGCGTATGTTGATGGTGGATATCAAATACAATTTCGACCGCTGAAAAAAGTTGTTTCGCTAGTCGATGATGTGCCATTGTGTACGTTCGATGAGGTTATATCAAGCGTTGAAAAACAAATTGAACACGGAAATATCCGCAATGTTTATGAGATGAGATTTGGATATTGCTGTTATCTTGATGAAAACGAACAAATCGTATTATATCCTGTATGGCAAATCGAGTGCGACTATTTCTTTAATCCGAAAGAAGAACAAAAGCATTATGCAGAAATGGAAGATGGGCAAGTAACGCTGGGACTGGATTATCATACGATGATTGTAAATGCTCAGACAGGCGAGTTCATGAATCCGGCTGATTTGAAAGATAATCTGTTAAAATGTCCCGATATCATTACTTGGAACGACATTACGAGATGAGAAAACACAGAATGAGGAGCTGTTGCAGAGATGTTCTGCCAGTTCCTTTTTTCATTAGCTGCATAAATCGTCAGCCTGATCAGACAAAAAGGCAGCATAGGCAAAACGAATCAGGTTGGTGGTCTTTCTGCATATAATTATATCTGGGTATATGCAAAAACATGTGCCTCTTTTTCGGTTACTGCACATATCTCCGCAAAAACATGTGCAGAAAGCATCGAAGATATCAATAGTTTTTACCGTTATTCAAGAAAAACTTTCTAATTTCAATGACTTTTTCGATACACTCCATGCTAACAACACGGACTATCGAGTTATGATAAACCTTAAAGGTTAAAGGACAATTCTGATCGCGAGATAAGAAAATTCAATCTCAGTAACTTGGGGACGCTCCGACAACGAGCGTCCTTTTTGTATTCATCAGAAAGGAGAAAACATGGATACGCAAATTATCAGTCTGTCGAATCAGAAGGGCGGCGTAGGCAAAACGACGACCTGTGCCAATTTGGGTATTGGTTTGGCAAGAGAAGGAAAGCGTGTGCTGCTGGTGGACTGTGATCCGCAAGCCAGTCTGACACTCAGCTTAGGCTGGAGAAAGCCGGAAACCTTGCCGGTGACGCTGGCTACGCTCATGGGCAGAGTTCTTCAGGAACAGCCCGTTCATGCCGAAGAAGCGATTCTGCATCATGCGGAAGGGGTGGACTTGATTCCCGGCAGCATTGCCTTATCCGGCGTGGAAGCGTCGCTGGATACACGGCAGAATGTGCTGAAACGGGTGCTGGACGATTGCAGAAAAGACTACTCCCATGTGCTGCTGGATTGTATGCCGTCGCTGGGCATGATGACGATCAACGCACTGGCGGCGGCAGACAGCGTGCTGATTCCGACCATACCGCATTATTTGTCGGTAGATGGACTTGGTAAGCTGATGGAAAGCATCGTCAGGATGCGCCGGGGATTGAACAGGGGACTGCGGGTTGAAGGGATTCTCACTACAATGGCAAGCCGCACGACGTATACCCGTGAAATCAGCGAATTGCTTCGGACGCAGTATGGAACAAAGATCAAGGTGTTTGATACCGTAATTCCGCACTCCATCAGGGCGGCGGAATGCAGCGCCGAAGGAAAAAGCATCTTCGCGTATGATCCGAAGGGTAAGGTCGCGCAGGCGTACAGCGCGCTGACGAAAGAGGTGATTCAACATGAAAAGCAGCGCCAGAAACATCGAGCTGAAATCGGTCGATGATCTTTTTGCGACGGAGGAAATTCGAGAAGATACTCAACGGGAAAAGGTACAGAATATCCCATTAGAAGAGTTGCATCCGTTCAGAAATCATCCCTTCAAGGTTAAGGACGATGCGGCGATGCAGGACACAGTAGACAGTGTGCGCGAGTATGGCGTGCTTGTCCCCGCGATTGCGCGTCCTGATCCTGACGGCGGCTACGAGCTGATTGCTGGACACAGGCGGCATCATGCATCCGAGCTGGCAGGCAAGGAAACCATGCCGGTCATCGTTCGTGACCTCGACGACGATGCTGCCACGATCATCATGGTGGATAGCAATTTGCAGCGTGAGGAGCTGCTGCCGAGCGAACGGGCTTTTGCTTATAAAATGAAGCTCGAAGCACTCAAACATCAAGGCGCACGGACAGATTTAACTTCTGTCCAACTTGGACAGAAGTTGAGTGCTAGAGATCAAGTGGCAAAAGCTGCTGGAGAAAGTGCGATTCAAATTCAACGATTTATTCGTCTGACAGAACTGATTCCTGAAATCCTAGACATGGTGGATGAACACAAAATTGCGCTTAACCCTGCTGTTGAGTTATCCCATTTGAAAAAGGAGGAGCAGACGCTTCTGCTTGAAGCGATGGATAGCGAACAGGCAACGCCGTCGCTTTCTCAAGCACAGCGGTTAAAGAAATTCAGCCAGCAGAAGATGCTTTCCCTTGACGTGATGCGGGCAGTCATGAGCGAAGAAAAGAAAAACGACCTTGATCGGGTGACGCTGAAAAACGAAACGCTGCGCAAGTATTTTCCGAAATCCTACACGCCAAAGCAAATGGAAGATACCATTATCAAGCTGCTGGAAGGCTGGTATAAAAAGCGGCAGCTTTCGCAGGAACGGTGATGAATCATAAGTGCTTGCGAAATCATAAGCGACGTGATAAAATAAACTTGAAATAGAGCATGGACGGATGAAATGATGGCTCAAAGGAGAGAAAAAACATGTCCATTCAGGATACGGCAACCAAACAGTATGTTTCGGAAGTGTTTGCAGACGCTTTTAACTACCTGATTTACGATGGCGAACAGGTGATTAAGCCGGAACAGCTGACCGATATGGATACAACACAGTACGTGATTCCATATCATGAGGATGAGAAAGGCAAGCCGGAAGCGGCGCAGAAATACCGTGATACGCTTAAAACGCTGGCGGTTAAAACGGATGATCGGTACACCTATCTCGTGCTGGGAATAGAGAATCAGAGCCATGTGCATTATGCCATGCCGGTTCGCAACATGCTGTACGATGCCATGCAGCTCGAAAAGCAGGTGCGTGATCTGGCAAGCCAGCATCGTAAGGAAGGAAAAAATGGTACATCGGAAGAATATCTTTCTGGTATGAAGAAAGAAGATCGGCTGTCCCCTGTGATTACGCTGGTCATTAACTTTGGCGGAAAGAAATGGGATGCGCCGCTCAGCCTGCGCGAGATGTACGGCGAGCAGCCCGAAAAAGTCCTTCCGTTTATTCAGGACTATCGGGTTTTCATGATTGACCCGATGGAGATGAGCGACAACGATCTTCAGAAGCTGAACAGCAGCCTGCGCGAGGTGCTGGCGTATATCAAATACCAGCGGGATAAGGCACGGATGGAAAAATTGCTGAATGAGGATTCAAAGTTCAGCTGTCTGGAAACAAATGCGGCACTGGTTATCAATGCTATGACGAACGCGGGAATTGCGATTGACCCGAATAAGGAGGCTGTAAATATGTGTGAAGCGATTCGACAAATGGTTGATGAAGGAATCATGCTGGGTGAAAAACGCGGCGAAAAGCGCGGCGAAGAACGTGGCGAGAAGCGCGGCGAAATGCAAAAGACACTCGCTATTGCTCGTCGTATGCTTGAAAAAAACTACCCCATGGAGCAGGTTGTTGATCTAACGATAACGATGCTGACAAAGCAGGAAGTTGAAGAATTGAGCAGAACGATCAAGTCGTGAAATGTAATGATAATTAAGTGAATATGAAAAACTGCTCGCCGAAAAAAGCGGGCAGTTTTACGTTTCTATGAAGGTAAATAAACCTTAGATCATCCAAATTGGAATAATATAGTTTTCTTTATCGATGGCACCAAGAGCGGGCTTCATGCAAAGGATAGCCCCTTTTCCGCGAGGAGTGGAAGCCTTATCGAGCAGAGAAAACACTTTTGTCAGTTCGCTGCCGGGATTGGCAGTTTTTTTGATTTCAAGAGGATTTAGGATAGAAGAAGTATTTTTCGTTTAGACATCAAATTCACCACTCATATACAGCTTTTCGAGGTTGTGCCCAGCACGGAGTTCACGCTTTGTTGCATTAGCAAATGATGTGAGTTTACCGTCTGAAAGAATGAAATAGCAGTCTGGACGCATAATGCGATTAGAAAGCAGATTGGTGTTGTGTGAAGTAAGAATTGCCTGACAGTGCGGCATTTTCTCAATCAATTTGACAATGGTTTCAGATAGTTCGTAGTGATAATAGGCATCGAATTCATCAATAAACATAAGGGAAATATCCGGGCAAGTTTCAGTAAAGTAGAAATAGGTGTAAAGAGCGCGTGTTCCACTTGATGCAGCCATAAAAAACGGAAGAGGGGAAGGCGTATCAAAATAAAGTTTTTTCTTTCCTTCCGGTGTGTTTTTTGCGACGAGATTTTCTTCTATACCGGCAACGTGTAGAAAATCTTCAAGTTTCTTAATACGGTCTCCTTCAAAAATAAAGTCATAGTAATCAGAACTTCTTGATTTATAGCCAATGTAGCGATTTTCGTCGAGAGAACGAAACCAAAGCATGTGGGAAATAAAAGACATCATCTGATAAAGAGGATGATTGTCTGGCAAAGCAGAGTTTGTGATGGCATATTTGAGCAGTGAATCGCTGCCTCTGAAGTTCAGGTTGAGAGTAGGAATTAGCTTTTCGAGTCCGGATAAATTTCCCCGTTTCTCAGCATAATTGTATTCAAATAGCAGATCATCATTAAGAATAACACGTTCATATACCAAATCTTGATTGCCATTTTTACGGTATAAATAATCAATTTGATAAGGAGTGAAAACAAAAACATATCGGAATTCAGCAAATTCGAGTTTTGATTCGGTATTGAGATAAAAGTTGTATAACCCAGGTGTGACATTGTTTGTAGTCATGTGGGAGACAATGTCAAATAAGGCAAGCCCAAGGTTGGATTTGCCAGAAGCGTTTTTTCCGTATACAATCAGTTTTTGAAGAAGATTGTTACAGATACAGTTTTCGTTGAACTGATAATTCTTAACATCGGAAAAGTCAATTCGAATAGGAGAAAGAAAATTTTTAAAGCCTGATACTTCAAAGAGTTTCAGCATGTATAATCACCCTTTCAAGAACATTCTAAACGAGATAAATCTGAGTGTCAATAGGAGTCCGTAAAAAAATTACGGATATTTCAATAAAAGTATAGGCAGAAGCAAGATGAACTATGCGGCGTTTTTGACGAAGGGAGGTGAAACGCAATGACCGTAGTCTTTCGAGTTGTCAAAACCAAAAACTACATAACCGAGGCATAATATGGCCAGCGTTTATTCGGTTTCCCAGGTGAATTCCTACATTAAGAATATGTTTGCCCAGGACTTTGCCCTCAGCCGCATTACGGTGCGGGGCGAGGTCTCAAACTGCAAGTATCATACATCAGGACATATTTATTTTACGCTGAAGGACGGGACCGGAACTCTGGCGGCAGTCATGTTTGCC
>OLSP01003231.1_pt1 | contig 11693 bp, 10 predicted proteins | sample 1672941 | NCBI WGS metagenome assembly OLSP01 (sample SAMEA3136739, study PRJEB25190) | human gut metagenome | reverse complement strand
GAAAGAAACCAATAACATCTTGAAAAAAGGTGGGGCAGTGGGCCGTAAACTGGATTTTATGATGCAAGAACTGAATCGTGAATCTAACACGTTGGCATCAAAATCCATTAATGCTGATATCACCGCTTCTGCCGTGGAATTAAAAGTATTAATCGAACAAATGCGTGAGCAAATTCAAAACCTTGAATAGGAAAAATCATGGCAACATTTATTTCATTAAACCACTATGATTTGGTGGAAGTGGCGGGCGTGGATGCGGAGAAATATCTGCAAGGCCAATTAACTTGTGATGTGGTGCATTTGGCAGCAGGCGCTTCAACGCTTACAGCGCATTGTGATCCTAAAGGCAAAATGAACTCGTTGTTCCGCTTAATTAAGCTTTCTGCAGAGCAGTTTTTGATTTTAATGCCGAAAAATTTATTTACTCCACTCGAGCATTTAAAAAAATACGCCGTGTTTTCAAAAGTGACTTTTCAAGTATTAGATTGGCAAATTGTTGGCTTGATTGGTGAAAAGTGCGGTCGAATTCAAGCACAAATCATCTTGGATATTGATGAAAATCGCACAATTTTGATCAATCCTACCCCGTTAGATGTCACCTTCAATGGCGATGAAAAACAATGGCTTTGTGCGGATATTCAATCGGGCTTACCAAGCTTGAGTGCGGAAACGCAAAATGAATTTATCCCGCAGGCATTAAATCTACAAGCTATCGAACAAGCGATTTCTTTTACTAAAGGGTGTTATATCGGGCAGGAAACTGTTGCTCGAGCAAAATATCGTGGTGCCAATAAACGTGGGATGTATGTGCTTTCAGGGGAAACAGCTGTTACACCGAAAATCGGCAGCGAAATAGAAATGCAGTTAGAAACGGCTTGGCGTAAAACGGGCACGATCGTAAGTGCGGTCAATTTTGACGGTGTTTTATGGTTACAAGTGGTGATGAACAACGATTTAGAAGAAGGGACGCATTTCCGTTTACCTGAAGATGGAACAGTTCTGAAAATTGAATCTCTTCCTTATTCCATAAACAACTAAAGATATTGTCTCTTAATCTATTTTAAACTTAAAAATCCTTGGCGAAGTCAATCTTTGCAAGGATTTTTTTATTATGCCTTTTGTAATGAAAATTTATTTTCTAGCACAATTTCTGTATTTTTGTCAGATTTTTTGAATAGTTAAAAAAATGTTACAAGGATAAAAGGGAAATGTTAAAAAATTATGAGATCTTTGTCACATTTTCAATAAATTTCACTTAATAGGGTATAGGTTTTTTCTTTAAAACCCATAGAATACGCGCAATTTTTAGTTATGTAAGAGGAGTAAGTATGACCCTATCTTTTATTCTTAGTGTTTTTCCGATCATCCTGTTGATCTATTTAATGGTAAAGCGTAATGCATTACCTTCTTATGTTGCATTACCTTGGATTGCAACTCTAGTAATGGGGGTTCATCTTCTTCATTTTAATACCGATATAGTGACAATTAGTGCGAATGTGACTGCAGCAATCGTGGCTGTTCAAACACCAATTACTGTTATTTTTGGTGCAATTCTCTTTAACAAATTTTCAGAAGTATCTGGCGCAACTGATACGATGCGTAAATGGTTAGGCAATATTAATCCAAACCCAGTTGCACAATTAATGATTATCGGTTGGGCATTTGCTTTTATGATTGAGGGGGCAAGCGGCTTTGGTACACCAGCAGCGATTGCAGCTCCAATTTTAATGGGGTTAGGTTTTAATCCATTAAAAGTCGCCATGTTAGCTTTAGTGATGAATTCGGTTCCGGTTTCTTTTGGAGCTGTAGGTACACCAACTTGGTTCGGTTTTGGTCCGTTAAAATTAGATTCAAAATCGATTCTTGAAATTGGTTCGATGACAGCGTTTATCCACTCCATTGCGGCATTAGTGATTCCATTGATGGCATTACGCATCATGGTGACCTGGAAAGAAATCCGTCAAAATATTGTTTTCATTTATATCAGCGTATTCTCTTGCGTGATTCCTTACTTCTTAATTGCACAATTTAACTATGAGTTCCCATCATTAGTTGGTGGCGCAATTGGTCTCTTTATTTCTGTATTTGTAGCGAATAAAGGTATTGGTTTAGCGAAAGTTGAAAACAAGTTAGATAATAATGCTGTTAGCGCAGGCCAAGTTGCTAAAGCATTACTACCAACCGGTTTATTAATTTTATTCTTAATCGTTACACGTATTCCAGAATTTGGCTTAAAAGGCTTAATGAATAACAAAGATGTGTGGTTCTCCACAGCGTTAGGTTCATTAGGCACATTTGAAGTCAGCAAAGGTTTAATTTTTAGTTTGAAAAATATCTTCGGTTCAGAAGTGAGTGAAAGCTATAAACTTCTTTATGTACCTGCGTTAATTCCATTTGTAATTACCGTATTAATTTCATTACCACTTTTCGGAGTGAACTTCAGCAGAACAAAAGGCATTTTTAGTACAAGCTTAAGCCAAGTAAAAAATCCATTTATTGCCTTAATGGGAGCCTTAGTGATGGTAAACTTGATGTTAGTGGGTGGCGAGCATTCTATGGTAAAAATCATAGGTCGTACCTTTGCAGAAGTTACCGGTAGTGACTGGACAATCTTCTCATCCTTCTTAGGTGCTGTAGGCGCATTTTTCTCAGGTTCAAATACCGTATCTAACTTAACATTCGGTAGCGTACAATTATCGACAGCAGAAACTACAGGTTTATCTGTGACTTTAATTCTGGCGTTACAATCAGTCGGTGGTGCGATGGGTAATATGGTATGTATTAATAATATCGTAGCAGTTTCTTCCGTGTTGAATATTCAAAACAAAGAAGGAACAATCATTAAGACTACGATTGTACCAATGGTCGTTTACGGTATCATTGCAGCCCTTTGCGCAAGTTTCTTAATTCCGCTATTCTATGCGCTCTAAAATAGAGGCAAAAAGCAACCGCACTTTGTGGGCGGTTGCTTAACTTTTATCGAATATTTTACTTTTTATTTTCTATTATTGTTGGAGTAATTATTTATGAACGTAAATTTCTACGTTACTTGTATTGCCGACGTAGTAAAGAGCGGTGTGGCAAAAAACACTGTATTACTACTGGAAAAACTCGGTTGTAATGTTATCTTCCTTGAAAAACAAGGCTGTTGTGGGCAACCTGCATTAAATAGCGGTTACACCAAACAAGCCATCCCAGGCATGAAAAACTTAGTCGAAACCTTTGAAGTGAACGATTATCCCATTGTTGCCCCTGCAGGTTCCTGTGTTTATGCTATCAAAAACTATCCTGACTATTTCACTAAAGCTGGTGAGTTAGGTTGGGCTGAGCGAGCGAAAAAGGTCGTCGCACGTTTCTGTGATTTAACGGATTTCATCGTCAATAAATTAGGTGTAACAGATGTTGGCGCCTATTTGCCTGGTAAAGCGGTTTATCATCCTTCTTGTAGTCTTACTCGTAAATTAGGCATTGTTGATGAACCAATCGCTCTCTTGAAAGGTGTAAAAGGGTTAGATCTTCTTCCTATTCATAATCAACAAACTTGCTGTGGCTTTGGTGGAACTTTCTCTGTGAAAATGGCAGAGATTTCTGGCGAAATGGTGAAAGAAAAAGTTGAGCATATTGAAGAGGTTGAACCACAATATTTAATTGGTGCAGATGTAAGTTGTTTATTAAACATTGGTGGTCGTTTACAACGCGAAGGCAGCAAGATCAAAGTGATGCACATTGCGGAAGTATTAATGCAAGGGGAGAAATAAGATGTCATTGAAAACCAGTAATCTTCCTTTTAAAGCGCGTGTCGATCATGAAGTGCATAACACCATCATGCGTAAAGCGGTGGTGAAAGCTCAAGAAACTATTGGGGCTAACCGTCAAAAAATGGTGGACGAATTAGGTCATTGGGAAGAATGGCGTGATTTATCTAAACAGATTCGTAACCATGTTTTAGCTAATTTAGATGCTTATTTGTATCAATTAAGCGAAAAAGTGATGGAAAATGGCGGTAAAGTGTATTTTGCTGAAACGGCCGAAGAAGCGAGTGCTTATATTCGCAAAGTAGCATTAGAGAAAAATGCGAAGAAAATCGTAAAATCCAAATCCATGGTGACAGAAGAAATCGGTTTAAACGAAGTGCTTGAAAAAGAGGGCATGCAAGTGATCGAAACCGATTTGGGTGAATATCTATTACAAATTTCAGGTGATAAACCATCCCATATCGTTGTGCCTGCAATTCACAAAGATCGTCACCAAATCCGCAAAGATTTATCTGAAAAACTCGGCTATGAAGGTGAGGAAACGCCTGAAGATATGACGCGTTTCGTACGTGAAAAAATTCGTCAAGATTTTTTAGAGGCTGATATCGGTATCAGTGGTTGTAACTTTGCTGTAGCGGAAACCGGCTCAGTTTGTTTAGTGACAAACGAAGGTAACTTACGTTTAGCGACGACCTTACCAAAAACACATATTGCCGTGATGGGAATGGAGCGTTTAGCGCCAACTTTCCAAGAGGTGGATGTGTTAATTACGATGCTTGCTCGTAGTGCGGTAGGGGCGAAATTAACTGGTTATAACACTTGGTTAACCGGTCCTCGTCTTGCTGGTGAAACCGACGGTCCTGAAGAATTCCATTTGGTTATTGTGGATAATGGCCGTTCAGATATTTTAGCGTCTGAATTCCAAGAAGTTTTACGTTGTATCCGTTGCGGTGCTTGTTTGAATACTTGTCCGGCATATCGTCAAATCGGTGGTCATGGATATGGTTCTATTTACCCGGGGCCAATTGGTGCAGTGATTTCTCCATTATTGGGTGGCTACGATGAGTTTAAAGAATTGCCGTATGCTTGTTCTTTATGTAATGCGTGTAACTCTGTCTGCCCAGTGCGTATTCCATTAGCGCAGTTAATCTTAAAACACCGTGAGAAAATGGTAGAGTTAGGTAAAACTCCCGCGATGGAACGTTTATCTATTTTTGGTTTCACCACAGCCAATGCCAACCCAACACTATGGAAAACAGGTGTGAATATCGGTGCAAAATTAGCGGGTAAGCTGATCAAAAATGGGAAAGCACCAATTACATTTGGTGCATTGGGTGAATGGACAAAAGCACGAGATTTACCACAAGCAGATGGCGAAAGTTTCCGTCAATGGTTTAATAATAGAGAGAGAGGGTAATAAGCATGGATTTACAAAATCGCGAAAATTTTCTTAATAAATTAGCGGCGAAAATGGGTAAAGCCCGTGCTATCATACCTGAACCGATGGATGTACCAGTCAATACATACCCAACTGAGCGTTTAACTCATTTAAGTGCGGTTGATTTAGCGAATGAATTTACCAATTCTGCTAAAACCATGATGGTGGATGTAAATGTGTGTAGAGAGTCTGATGCAGTACAAACCTTACTTGCTCTCTGTGAAAAATATGGCGGCGGTGATGTTGTGCTTAATTCCGATGAAAGATTGACCGCACTTGGTATTCCAGCGGCGCTTGAAGCGAAATATACTTGCCATACATGGTCACCAGAAACGGCACAAGATAATATTAGTTTTTCTGAAAAAGCTAATCTTGGTGTGGTTTATGCAGAATATGGTTTGGCGGAAACTGGCGGAATCGTCTTATTCTCTAGTGCAGATCGTGGACGTTCAGTGAGTTTATTACCTGAAAAATCGATTGTTGTTGTACGTAAAAGCCAAGTACTTCCACGTGTTGCACAAGTGGCGAAAGTATTACACGATAAAGCACAACAAGGCGAGCGTATGCCATCTTGTATCAATATTATCTCAGGTCCAAGTTCAACGGCAGATATTGAATTGATTAAAGTGATTGGCGTACATGGCCCAGTAGCAAAAATCTATTTAGTCATTGACGACTTATAAGAATCATCCATGATGAAAAGAGAGAACTACAATGTTCTCTCTTTTTTTATTTTTTTAAAATCCGCTATAATTCTGAAAAACTCACGAATTGAATATTATGACTTATTATCTTGGCATTATGTCGGGCACCAGTCTTGATGGTGTCGATATTGCTCTTACTGACATCCATTCGAATCAAACCAAATTAATTGCGGCCGATTTCACGCCGATGCCAGCAAATTTACGTGAAAAAGTGACCGCACTTATTCAATCTGGCGAAACCACTTTACAGGCTCTAGGGGAGCTTGATCATCAATTTGGTTTTCTTTATGCCGATTGCGTAAATGCCTTTTTACGTAAACATGAGTTAAAACCTGAGCAGGTCGAAGCCATTGGCTGCCATGGTCAAACAGTGTGGCATTCCCCAAAAAGTCAATTCCCGTTTACCATGCAAATCGGTGATATGAATTTATTAGCCGCTAAAACAGGTATTACGGTTGTTGGTGATTTGCGCCGTAAAGATATGGCGTTTGGTGGACAAGGGGCGCCTTTAGTACCCGCTTTTCATCAAGCGGTATTTTTTGATCCTAACTGGGCAACGGTGGTGCTTAATATTGGCGGTATTAGCAATATATCGTTATTGATACCCGAACAGCCTGTCATTGGCTTTGATACGGGAACCGGTAATGCCTTGCTCGACCAATGGATCGAAAAACATCAAGGCAAAGCTTACGACAAAAATGGTGAATGGGCGGCTTCGGGTCAAGTAAATCCAGATTTGTTAGCGGCATTATTAGATGAAGATTTCTTTCAACTACCCCCACCGAAAAGCACGGGGCGTGAATTATTTAATTTGGCTTGGCTAGAGAATAAAATTCAAAAAATAGCAGGTAAAACGACCGCACTTTTACCACAAGATGTGCAAGCCACCTTGGCTGAATTTACCGTGCAAAGTATTGTATTAGCCCTTAATAATATTCAGACGACATTACCATGCAGATTACTTGTTTGTGGCGGAGGTGCTAAAAATCAGGTGATCATGAATGGTTTAAAACAGGCATTACTAAATTGGCGTATTCAACTGACGACGGAATTAGAACTTGATATCGATTATGTGGAAGCGGCAGCTTTTGCTTGGTTGGCCTATCGTCGTATGCATAATTTGCCCGCTAATTTACCGAGTGTGACGGGTGCCACAAGTGCGGTCAGTTTAGGGGCGATTTTTCCAAAGGAATAAACCATGGCAGAGAATTTATTACAAACCCTTTCAACTTTAATTACTGAACAACGGAATCTGAATTCCATGCATGTGGATAGCTTGTCTGCATTGGAAATTGTGCAGTTAATGAATAAGGAAGATAAACAAGTGCCTTTGGCAATTGAAAAATGCTTACCTCAAATTGCCCAAGCGGTCGAATGTATTGTTGCTGCATTTCAACAAGGTGGTCGATTAGTCTATATTGGCGCTGGAACCAGTGGTCGATTAGGCGTACTTGATGCTTCTGAATGCCCGCCAACATTTGGTGTGTCACCTGAAATGGTGAAAGGTATTATTGCAGGCGGCGAGCGCGCATTACGTCATCCAATTGAAGGTGCCGAAGACAGCAAAACGCACGCCGTGGTTGACTTACAAACCATTCAATTTTCCTCAAAAGATGTCTTGGTTGGTATTGCTGCGAGTGGCCGAACACCTTATGTGATCGGTGCATTGGAATATGCGAAAAGTTTAGGTTCAGTGACCGTTTCGATTGCAAGTAATCCGAATTCAGCGATGGCGAATATTGTGGATATTGCTATTGATACGGTAGTGGGGCCAGAAGTATTGACTGGTTCGAGCCGTCTAAAATCAGGTACGGCACAAAAATTAGTACTGAATATGCTTACTACAGCTTCTATGATCTTAATGGGTAAATGCTATCAAAACTTAATGGTGGATGTTCAGGCAAGTAATGAAAAGCTGAAAGCACGCGCCATTCGCATTGTTATGCAAGCTACGGATTGCGATAAGGCACTCGCAGAAGAGACATTAAAGCAGGCTGATCAAAATGCGAAATTAGCGATTATGATGATTCTGAGTGGATTAGATCGTGCGCAAGCAGAGGCTTTATTAGAAAAACATCAGGGCAAGTTACAACTTGCATTGAAATAAGCAAAAATAAAACGCTAGGCATCAAACCTAGCGTTTTTTATCATTTAATAGTTTGCTTAATTAGCAATCTTGTTTACCGTAAGCATCTTGACGTAGAATTTGACGAACGCCTTCCTCAAATTGTGCTAAAACTTGATCTGCGTCTTTTGGATCTTTACCGCGAGCATCAAGGTAGAACTTGATTTTCGGCTCAGTACCAGATGGACGAGTGATTAAGCGGCTACCGTTTTCTAATACGAATACAAGGATGTCGCTTTGGCGATCAGTTTTAGTGTGGTCGATGAATTGTGCCACTTTAACACCACCTACTTCAGCTGGAGGCGTGTTACGAAGTGCGGCCATTAATTTACCAATTTCAGATAAATCGCTTACACGAATAGAAATTTGACCACTTACATAAGCACCGAATTCTTGCGTGAAGTCATTGGCGTAATCCGCTAAGGTTTTGCCTTGTGCTTTTAAGTGACGCACTAAATCTAAGAACACGATCGCCGCTGAAATACCATCTTTATCGCGTACTTTATCAGGATCAACTAAGTAACCAAGCGCTTCTTCGAAACCGAATAATAAGCCTTGAACTTTACCGATGTATTTGAAACCGGTTAAGGTTTCTTCTGATTGGAAGCCGTATTTTTTCGCAATTTCAGCAAGCGCTGGAGAAGATACTAAAGAGCACGCTAATACGCCTTTCTCGCCTTTTGAATGATATTGTTTTGCCAAATACCAACCTAAGAAACAACCGACTACGTTACCATGTAAAGGTTTCCAGTTACCTTGCGCATCTGGAACAGCAACAGCTAAGCGGTCTGCATCTGGGTCATTGGCAATAATGAATTCTGCATTGTGTTCTTTTGCCACTTTAATGGCTAAGTCTAATGCGCCTTTTTCTTCTGGGTTAGGGAAGTTTACCGTTGGGAATGTGCCATCTGGCCATACTTGTTCAGCCACAATATGAGGTTGTGGAAGACCTGCTTTGGTTAAGGTTTTGCTTAATACTTCATAGCCTACACCGTGCATTGCGGTATAAACGTAGTTAATGTCTGCTTGAGGTTCTTTAGCAAGAGAAGCGGTTTTTTCAATATAAGCGTTAACCACTTCATCATCTAACACCACATAATCTTGGCTACGTGGTAAATCTTTTACATTGCCTGCTGCTACTTTGTCGATTAATGCCGCGATATCTTTATCTGCAGGAGAAACGATTTGGCCACCGCCGTTCGCTTTGCCTAAATACACTTTATAACCGTTATCTTCTGGTGGGTTGTGACTTGCTGTCACCATAACACCTGCTGTGGTATCAAAATATTGGATTGCGTAAGCTAATACTGGCGTTGGTAATTTACGTGGAAGTAAATAAGCTTTCACGCCTGCACCCGCCATGATTTCAGCGGTATCACGTGCGAAAACATCAGAGTTTTTACGACCATCGTAACCAATCACGATAGAAGGTTGTTTGTCGTAATCTTTTAAATAATCTGCTAAACCGCCCGCAGCTTGTGCCACTAAAACACGGTTCATACCCATAGGGCCTGCTTGTAATGGTCCACGAAGCCCCGCAGTACCAAATTGTAAACGGCCACTAAAGCGAGCTTGTAATTCAGATTGTGCTTTTTCATCACCATTTTTCGCCGCCGTTAAAAGTGCGGTTAATTCTGCGTGAGTTTCAGCATCAGGATCTTGGTTTAACCAGTTTTGTGCAATATCAAAAAGCGTTGTCATGATGTTTTCTCCTTGTAAAAAGTAATTCTGGATAGACTAACGGAAAATGGATCGGATTAAAACGACTATTTTTCTTTTTTCCTGAAAAGATAAGCTTTTTTTGATCGCAATCGTTTTCTAATAAAATAAAAACAGCGTAAAATATTCACGCTGTTAAATGATTTTAGATTATGAAATTTAAAATTTATTTGCTGAAATCCACTAAAGCATCACGAGTAATATCTGTGATATTCTTATTGCTTGTTAGTGTCATTGCTACACGCATTTCTTTATGAAATATATCGAGCATATTCTCTACGCCACGTTGACCATCTGCTCCAAGAGCATAGACAAAAGAACGACCAATCATAGTAGCATCAGCACCTAATGCAATCATACGTACTACATCTAATCCATTACGAATACCACTATCTGCAAGAATTTTTATATTACCTTTGACGGCATCGGCGACATAAGGTAAAGCTTGAGCTGTTGATGGTGTACCGTCTAGTTGTCTACCTCCGTGGTTGGATACCACGATCCCATCAGCACCAAAGCGAACAGCATCTTTAGCATCTTCAGCATCTAAAATACCTTTGATAACCATCGAGCCATCCCAAAAATCACGTATCCATTCTAAATCTTTCCACGAAATAGAAGGGTCGAAGTTGTCAGTTAACCAACCAATGTAATCATCTAACCCTACCGGTTTACCCATATATTGAGAAACATTACCTAATGTAAATGGACGCCCCTTCATGAGCATATCGTAAGACCATAATGGATGAGTGAAACCTTGTAATGTTCGACGAAGCCATTTATATTCGCCACTCATGCCTGAATGCATATCACGATAACGTGCACCAGGGGTTGGCATATCTACAGTAAAGACCAATGTCTTACAACCTGCTGCTTTTGCTCGTTCGAGCGCATTTTTCATAAAGCCTCGATCTTTTAGAACATAAAGTTGGAACCACATGGAACGTTTGAGTGTTGGAGCTACTTCTTCAATTGGACAAATTGATACAGTTGAAAGCGTAAATGGAATACCTTTGTTATCAGCAATAACATACAGAAATCACACCTGCATCTTCGAGCCAGGTTATACATCCTGCCACATGCACCTACAGGAGCTAATACTAACGGCATAGAAAGCTTTTCACCGAATAATTCAATTTCAGTATTTAATTGAGACATATCATTGAGCACACGTTGCCGTAATGCTATGTTAGATAGATCGCTTACATTACGTGTAAGTGTATGTTCAGAATAAGAGCCACCATCAGCATAATGAAACATAAATGGGGGAACCTTACGTTTAGCAACTTGACGATAGTCGTTTGCGGATGAAATAATCATATTTACCTCGTTATTAATGATAATCATTATCCTCTATTGTAGGTTAAATTCATTAATAAAGGTATTAGTTTTTGAAGATTTGTAATTAGGAAATAAAAATGCACGATTTTCCATCTGAATCGTGCATTTAACTGATTTTGCTCGTGAAGAGTAAAATTACTAAAGAAGGAGAGCAGAGCCCCATTTAATAATATCAAAGAAGAATTTGTTTTGATTGGTGGCAATGCCATCACCACTTTTCTTCAGTGTGCCATCGTCATTTTTCGTTTCATCTACCATGCCATTTACATACTGGCCTTTCACCACATCTAAGTCTTCTTTTGCCTGAGTACGTAAGATTTGGCAAGCTTTGGGTTCTAATGCATCGACATCACCAATTTCTGCGCGGAATTTTTTAAATTGGTAGGTCGCATAATTCATCGATTTTTCATCTTTTTGAATCATTTTTACATAGTCTTCACCGATGATTTTTTCTAACGGATAGAAAAAGACATATTGGGAATGAATATAGCTATCTTCTTTGGCAAAATGTTGTTGCTGAATGCGAGTTAAATTTGGATAGATACATTGTTCAGCTTGTTTACTTGCTACAGCCCATGTTTTCGCATTGGCATCAGACAGGAGATAGTCTG
>OLSP01003228.1_pt1 | contig 11701 bp, 10 predicted proteins | sample 1672941 | NCBI WGS metagenome assembly OLSP01 (sample SAMEA3136739, study PRJEB25190) | human gut metagenome | reverse complement strand
TCTAAAACGGATTACTATTATTTCGTAAATAGATTCTTTTTAGTAACTTGCAGTCAGTTTAACCTCATATAAATGATATACTGTATGCGAAAGCTTTTTATCTCCTTATGTTTCAGTGCATGCTGTTCGCTTCTGGCGGCACAGACCACAAATCCCATTCAAGAGGCGATGGCCAACTACGATTATGAAACAGCCTTGATGCTGATCGATCAAGAAACCCCGACCGTCCCCCTACTCTACCAAAAAGGAAAAGCGCTGAAAGGGCTGGGCAATAACCTTGAAGCTCTGAGCGTATTTCAGGAAGTCGTAGCTCAGGATTCTCTCAATCCCCGGGCATACATTGAAGCTGCCGAATGCTGCAAATCACTTGCCAAATATAGCGAGGCACTGGATTACTACCAAAATGCGCTCCACATAAATCCGGACAATAAATACGCACGCATCCAGTATATCAGTCTGCTGATGAACATGAAGAGATACCGTGAGTCTCTAAAGGAAAGCAACCTGCTGGCAGAAAGGGACAGTTCCGCCTATGTACTACACCTTAGAGCCGAAAGTATGGGGCAAGTCTATGACAACACAGAAATCATGCATGTGATAGATGCCTACCTGGACATACAGAAAAGATATCCCAATGATTACCTGTCTGCTGCCAAACTCGGCAACATCTATGTAGCAGGCCACCAGTATGAAGACGCCATAAACATAACGGAGAAATACCGTTCCATAGACTCCACCAACGTCCTTGTGAACCGCATCAATGCCCAAGCCTATTGCCTGAACAAAGATTACCCCAAAGCAATAGAAAGATATGAACAACTGTTACAGGAAAAAGACAGTTCTTTCCAAACCTGCTTCTACGCCGGAATCAGCTATTATGCCCTCGAAGACTTCTACCCAGCACACGACCTGCTGGAAAGGGCTCTTAAAGATGACAATACCAACATCAACGTTCTCTATTATCTGGGACGGCGTGGTGCGGATGGCCAACCTCTGCATCGCCGGCGGTATGGCCATCAACGGCGTGTCCGCTCTGCACTCGGATATCCTGCGCCATGATGTGTTCCGGGATGCCTGCCGAATGGAGCCGGAGAAGTTCAAGAACGTCACCAACGGCGTGGATCATCGCCGCTGGCTCAGCCAGATCAACCCCGGTCTGGACGGGTTGATCCGGGAGCTCATCGGGGACGGTTATCTGACCCATGCGGGCCATTTGCAGGAACTGGACCCCTATGCTGAGGATGGGGCGGTGCTGGCCCGGCTGGAGGAGATCAAGCGCTGCAACAAGGAGACCTTTGCCCGGTGGGCCCACCGACAGCAAGGGGTGCAGCTGAACACGGACGCTATCTTCAACGTGCAGGTGAAGCGGCTTCACGAGTATAAACGGCAGCTGCTGAACGTACTGCACATCATCGCCCTGTACCAGCAGCTGCAGGACGACCCGGACATGGACTTCCCACCACAGACCTTCCTCTTTGGCGCCAAGGCCGCTCCCGGCTATGCCGTAGCCAAGCGCATCATCCGTCTCATCAACTCTCTGGCGGATCAGGTGAACAACGACCCCATCTGCAAGGGGAAGCTGCAGGTGGTATTTCTGGAGAATTACCGGGTCTCCATGGCGGAGATGCTGATGCCCGCCAGCGAGGTGAGCCAGCAGATCTCCACCGCCGGCAAGGAGGCCAGCGGCACCGGCAACATGAAGTTCATGATGAACGGCGCACTGACCATCGGCACGCTGGACGGTGCCAACGTGGAGATGCACGAGGTGCTGGGGGACGAGAATATGTTCCTCTTTGGGCTGACGGCGGAGGAGGCCTCCCACATGAGCCGGGGCTACGACCCGTATCTGCTGTATACACGTGACCCGGTGCTGCGCCGGGTGCTGGATCAGCTGAAGGCCGGGTTCCGGGACGGCGTCAGCTATGAGGATCTGTACCAGCGGCTGCTGTTCGGCGTGGACTGTCCGGCGGATCAGTATCTGCTGCTGGCGGACTTTGCCTCCTACTGCGCCGCCTCCCAGCGGGTGACGGACACCTACCGGGATCGGGAGAGGTGGAACAGCATGAGCCTGCACAACATCGCCCGCAGCGGAATCTTCTCCGCCGACCGGTCGGTGGCGGACTATGCCGATACCATCTGGCACGTACCGTATAAGAAGTAAGCACTGGAACTGAAAAAAGCACTCCCGGAGGACGCATTTGCATCCTCCGGGAGTGCTTTTTTACTCTATGAGGGCTTCTGTGGGAGAAGGCTTTGCAGGGGAGTTACTTCCGCAGGGCGGAGTCCACAACAACGGCACGGGCCTTGGCCAGCTTCAGATCGTGCTGGAGCCGGGCGGGAGGCACCTGCTCCCGCAGCTGGGGAACGGTCATGCCGTAGAGGGCGGCCATCTCCCGATACTTCTCCTCCAGCTCCTCCTCGGTGACGGTGATGCCCTCCTGACGGGCGATCTCCGTCATGGCCAGCTCATACCGGGCAGCGGCCACGGCGTTTTCACGGGCGTGATCCCGCAGATCCTCCATGGTCAAATCTGCTGCTTGCAGGTAATCGGACAGGGAAGCGCCCTGACTCTCCAGATGCTGCTGGAGCTCCTGAAGGATGCCGGTGAGCTGGCTCTCCACCATGGAGTCGGGCAGCTGCACCTCCATGCCCGCCACCACCTGCTGCATCAGGGCCTCGGCAAAGGCGTTGGAGGCAGCCTGCTGCTTTTGCAGAATGGCCTGCTCCATGATGCTGCGGCGCAGATGGGACACGTCCTCGAAGCCCTGCTCCTGTGCAAAGGCATCCGTCAGCTGGGGCAGGCTCCGCCGGACGATGCGGTGGGCTTTGACGTGGAAGGTGGCATCCTTACCCGCCAGCTCCGGCACATACTTGGTGGGGAAAGTGACGTGGACATCCCGCTCCTCCTCCGGGCGAATGCCCGCCACCTGCTCCTCGAAGCCGGGGATGAACATCCCGCTGCCCAGCAGCAGGGGATAGCCTTCGCCCTTGCCCCCCTCGAAGGGTACGCCGTCCACGAAGCCCTCGAAGTCCAGAGTGACCTCGTCGCCCATGGCGGCCCGGTTCTGCTCCTGCTCCACCAGATGCTCCGTCAGGAAGCGCTGGATGGCCTTGTTGGTGTCATCGTCGGAGAGCTCGGCATTCTCCCACGGGGCGGACAGGCCCTTGTACTGACCCAGCTTCACCTCCGGATACAGGTCGATGAGGGCGGTGAAGGTGTAGCCGTCTGGGCCGATGGTCTCCACGTTCAGGGCGGGAGGGGCGGCGATCTGGATGTCCTCGGAGGCGATGGCCTCCACCAGTGCGGCGGGGAAGGTCTCGTTCACCGCCTCCTGATAGAACAGATCGTGGCTGTATGCCTTTTCCAGCGCCTCACGGGGAGCCTTGCCCACGGCGTAGCCCTCCACAGGGTACAGGGCCTTGACCTCCTGATAGGCGTCGTTCAGGGCCTTCTCCCACGCATCACGCTCCACAGTGATGGTCAGGCGCAGCTGGCGGTTGGCCAGCTCCTCTTTCTTTTGCAGGATCATGGGGATTCCTCCATATCTTTTCATTTATAACAGATCTATTATACTCGAAATCTGCCGCCGCCGCAACCGGGAAATGGATTTGTAAAATAATTGTGACTTATATCACAGGAACACTTCCTTTTTGGGCGGGGCTATGCTATAATGCCCCTCACGGAAAATTGTTGAAATCAGGAGGATTCTCATGCAGACCATCAAGACCTTCATCAAGGACCACCCCCATATGTGGTGGGGCCTGTATCTGCCGGTGTATCTGGGGGGCTTTTTCCTTATTGAGCACCTCATCACCGACAACTATTGGGCCACCCAGACCTTCATCGATGAATACATCCCCTTCTGCGAGTACTTTGTCATTCCCTATGACTCATGGGGCTTTCTTCTGCTGGCGCTGGGCCTTTACCTGATCGTCAAGGATGCCGAGGGCTTCCGGCGGTATATGTGGAGCATCATGCTGACCTTCGGGTTTGCCACCATCTTCTGTGCGCTGGTACCCAACGGACAGGACCTGCGCCCGGCGGTGATGGAGCACCACAACTTCTGCACGTGGCTCCTCCAGAACACCTACAATCTGGACACCAACACCAATGTGCTGCCCAGCGTCCATGTGCTGGGGGTGCTGGACGCCCTCTATGCCGTTCACCGGACGCCGGGACTGCGGCGCACCGGATGGCGCACTTTCGCAGACATATGGGGCGTCATCATCATCTGCTCCACACTCATTGTCAAGCAGCACGCCTTCATTGATGTGGTGGCGGGCCTGGTGGTGGGCGCCATCGCATATGTCATCATCTATGTGATCATCGGCGGGCGGCGGGATCGCCGCATGGCGGCAGCGGGAAAGGAGGTCCCCTGTGGAGAACATACCGATCCTTGAGGGCATCAGCCCCGATGAGGTAGCGCAGATGTGGGTGTGCTTCGGCGTCCGGGAGGAGCGCTTCCGGGCCGACACCGTGATTTATGACATCAGCGAGGGCCGGGGAGAGCTGGGGCTTCTGACCGCCGGCAGCGCCGTCATCGAGCGCATCGACCGGCAGGGGGGACGCACCATTCTGGAGCATCTGCCCACAGGCAGCGTGTTCGGAGAGATGCTGATGTTCGAAAATGTGGCCGGGGACAGCATCACGGTGGTGGCGGCGGAGTCGTGCCGGGTGTGGTTCATGAGCGCCGAGCATCTGACCCGGCGATGCGAAAAGGCCTGCACCCATCACAGCCGACTGGTGGAGAATATGTTCCATATCATGACCGGCAAGGCCGCCGCCCTCTCCGAGCGGGTGGAGGTTCTGAGCCGCCGCAGCATCCGGGAGAAACTGCTGTGCTATTTCGGCCTTCAGACCGGCGGCGACGACTGCGGCAGCTTTCATCTGCCCTTTACCCTCAGTGCTCTGGCGGACTATATCTCCGCCGACCGCAGTGCCATGATGCGGGAGCTGCGGAAAATGAAGGAGGAGCATCTGGTGGATATCGACCGGGGACAGGTGACGCTGCACCATGCCCTTGCATGAAAAAGGGAAAGTGCAAGGAAATATTTGACGAACCATGGGCGGATGTGATAAGATAAGACGAGCGCACACGGGTGAGGAGTTCCGTGTGTGCCCATGGAACGTAGCAAGCCATGACTTTTGAGGAAAGAAGGAACATCCATGTATCGTATCGTAACGAAGGAAGCGCTGAAGCCCACTGTGATCCTGTACGAGATCGAGGCACCCATGGTGGCCAAGAAGGCCCAGCCCGGTCAGTTCATCATTCTGCGTGTGGACGAGAACGGCGAGCGTATCCCCATCACGATCCACGACTATGACCGTGAGAAGGGGACCGTCACCATCATCGTGCAGACCGTGGGCGCAACCACCGAGAAGCTGAGCCACAAGCAGCAGGGCGATTATCTGCATGACTTTGTGGGTCCTCTGGGCAAGCCCACCGAGACCGAGGGTAAGAAAAAGGTCTGCGTCGTCGGCGGCGGCGTGGGCTGCGCCATTGCCTACCCCGTTCTGAAGAAGTTCCACGACTGCGGCGCTGAGGTCCACGCTGTAGTGGGCTTCAAGAGCAAGGACGTGGTGATCTTGGAGGATAAGTTCAAGGCCGTATCCTCCGTGATGAAGGTCTGCACCGACGACGGCTCCTATGGCCAGAAGGGTCTTGTTACCGAGGCACTGAAGGAGCTACTGGACGCCGGCAATCAGTATGATGAGATCTTTGCCATCGGCCCCATGGTCATGATGAAGTTCGTCTGCAAGACCACGGCCCCCTACGGCGTACCCACCACCGTCTCCATGAGCCCCATCATGATCGACGGCACCGGTATGTGCGGCGGCTGCCGTCTGACCGTGGGCGGCGAGACCAAGTTCGCCTGCGTGGATGGCCCCGACTTCGACGGTCAGCTGGTGGACTGGGATCTGGCTGTCAAGCGCAACCAGATGTATCATGATTTCGAGGTGCATAAGCACGAGGAAGTCTGCAATCTGTTCAAGCAGGAGGTAAAGTAAGATGGCTGCAAAGATCAATATGCGTTTGGATAAGAACGAAATGCCCTCTCAGGACCCCAATGTCCGGAATAAGAATTTCCTCGAGGTGGCTCTGGGCTACACCGAGGAGCAGGCTCTGGACGAGGCGGCCCGCTGCCTGAACTGCAAGAACCATCCCTGCGTCAACGGATGCCCCGTCAACGTCCGCATCCCGGAGTTCATCGCCAAGATCGTGGAGCGGGACTATGAGGGCGCCTATCAGGTGATCCATCAGACCAGCTCCCTTCCCGCCGTCTGCGGCCGTGTCTGTCCGCAGGAGAGCCAGTGCGAGATGCACTGCGTCCGTGGCAAGAAGGGCGATCCCGTGGGCATCGGCCGTCTGGAGCGCTTTGTGGCCGACTGGCACAACGCCCACAGCACCGAGGCTCCTGAAAAGCCCCAGTCCAACGGTCACAAGGTGGCCGTGGTTGGCTCCGGCCCTGCGGGCCTGACCTGCGCCGGCGATCTGGCCAAGAAAGGCTATGAGGTCACCGTGTATGAGGCTCTGCATCTGGCCGGCGGCGTGCTGGTGTACGGCATCCCCGAGTTCCGTCTGCCCAAGAGCATCGTGCAGAAGGAAGTGGACGGCCTGAAGGCCATGGGTGTGAAGGTGGAGACCAACATCGTGGTAGGCCGCACCATCACCATTGATGAGCTGATGGAGGAGAACGGCTTCGAGGCCGTGTTCGTTGGCTCCGGCGCCGGTCTTCCTATGTTCATGCACATTCCCGGTGAGAACCTGAAGGGTGTGTATTCCGCCAACGAGTTCCTGACCCGTATCAACCTGATGAAAGCCTATCGTGAGGATTCCGATACCCCCATCATGGATCTGAAGGGCAAGAAGGTGGCCGTGGTAGGCGGCGGTGTGGGCTGCGCCATTGCCTATCCCGTGGCAAAGGAACTGCACGACCAGGGCTGCGAAGTGCACAGCATCATCGGCTTCCGCAGCCGGGAACTGTTGATTCTGGAACAAGAATTCCGCGCTTGCTCCGACCGCCTGATTGTGATGAGCGACGACGGCAGCTGCGGCGAAAGGGGATTGGTGACGGACGCCCTGCGCGCACTTCTGGAAGCAGGCGAGCAGTATGACGAAGTGATCGCCATCGGGCCGCTGGTCATGATGAAATACGTCTGTGCATTGACAAAAGAATTTGGCGTCAAGACGGTGGTCAGCATGAACCCCATCATGGTGGACGGCACCGGCATGTGTGGCGGCTGCCGCCTGACGGTGGGCGGCAGCACCAAATTCGCCTGCGTAGACGGCCCGGATTTCGACGGCCATGAAGTGGATTTTGACGAGGCGATACAGCGCGCTGCGCAGTACCGGGATTTTGAGCGCCGTGCCTACGAAGAAACCTGCAACTTGTTCAAAAGAGCGGAGGGGTGAGCCATGGCAAAGAATATGAGGATGGATAAAAATCCGATGCCTGAACAGCCGGCAGAGGTGCGCAATAAAAACTTTTTGGAGGTCGCTTTGGGCTACACAGCCGAGCAGGCCATGGACGAGGCCCGGCGCTGCCTGAACTGCAAGCATCGGCCCTGCGTGTCCGGCTGCCCTGTGGGCGTTGATATTCCCGGTTTTATTGCCAAAGTGGCCGATGGGGATTTCGCCGGTGCCTACGAGGTTTTGAGCCGGGATACCAGCCTGCCCGCCGTCTGCGGCCGCGTATGTCCGCAGGAAACCCAGTGCGAGGAGAAATGCGTGCGCGCCCTCAAGGGGGAAAGCGTGGGGATCGGCCGGCTGGAGCGCTTTGTGGCGGATTGGAAAATGGCGCGGGGCGAGGAAGCGGTCCGGCCGCCTGTACCCAACGGGCACAGGGTGGCGGTCATCGGTTCCGGTCCCAGCGGTCTGGCCTGCGCTGGCGACCTGGCGAAAAAGGGGTATGAGGTAACGGTGTTCGAGGCCCTTCATGCCGCTGGCGGCGTGCTGGTATACGGTATCCCTGAATTCCGCCTGCCCAAGGATATTGTGCGCCGGGAAATTGCCGGGCTGGAAAAGCTGGGGGTCAAGATCGACACCAATGTGGTGGTCGGAAAGACCGTTTCCGTCCGGGAGCTGATGCAGGAAGAGGGCTTTGAGGCGGTGTTTATTGGTTCGGGTGCCGGCCTGCCCCGTTTCATGGGCATCCCGGGCGAAAACCTGAACGGCGTGGTTTCGGCCAACGAGTTCCTCACGCGTACCAACCTGATGAAGGCTTACGATACGCATTACGATACACCGATCTATGTCGGTCAGCGCGTAGTGGTGGTCGGCGGCGGTAACGTGGCGATGGATGCCGTACGTACGGCTAAGCGCCTGGGGGCCGAAGCGACCATCGTATATCGCCGCAGCGAGAAGGAGCTGCCCGCCCGCGTGGAGGAGGTCCACCACGCCAAGGAGGAGGGGATCGAATTCCGCATGCTGACCAATCCGACTTCGATCATCGGCGACGAGAAGGGCTGGGTCGTAGGTATCAGTTGCGTCGAGATGGAGTTGGGCGAGCCCGACGAAAGCGGACGCCGCTCTCCGATCGAAAAGGCCGGTTCGGATTTCGAAATTCCGTGCGACGTGGTGATTATGGCGCTCGGCACTTCGCCGAACCCGCTGCTCAAGATGACCACCGAAGGGTTGGAAACCAACCGCAAGGGGTGTCTGGTGGCCGATGAAAAGGGTGCGACTACCCGTGAAGGGATCTTCGCCGGCGGCGATGCCGTAACCGGAGCCGCGACGGTCATCCTGGCCATGGGCGCCGGCCGTAAAGCCGCCAAGTCCATCGACGAATACATCCGTCAAAAAAAGCATTAAACGCTTGCAAGATATGAGGAAATTTTGTTTCGCCGCATTCGCTGCTGTGCTCATCGGGACGACGGCTTGTACACCCAAAGCTCCGGAGCAATTCACGGGTAAGATCGTCGATGGAACGATGAATACCGTCACGGTAGAGTCCCCGGCCGACGGAAGAAGGGTGACTTTCACCACGGAGGATGCCGATATGCAGGAGGCTTACGGCCTGCTGCTGGGCAATACGGCGACCGTTACCTACCGGGGGAAGCTCGGCGAGACGACTCCGGCTTTGAAGGTGGTGACCGATCCCGCCTATGTTACGGCCATCGGCCGCTGGGTGGAGCCCAATCCGATCGACCCCGAGCAGGAACAAGGCATTGAAATTCGAGTAAACGGCGTCGCCGCTTCGATCAATATGCTGACTCTGCGCTACGAAGCTTGGGAATTGGCGCCCGAAGGAGATCGAATTATCTTGAGCGGCGTATCGGAAGGAAGCGGCGGGCCGTATCCTTTCGAGCAAACGGCTGAAATTATCGAGATGGACGGCAAGCCGGCCCTCAAGATCGATGCGGTCGTTCTGACCAAAAAAGATCTGATCTAAATTGGATGCCGTTTCATATACGGCTTGGTTCGATAAAAAAACTCACGCTTTTCAAGCGTGAGTTTTTTTATCGGGTGCCGGAAATCGGGATTCGGAACCAAACAACGGAACTTCGTCGGGAAGGAGTGCGGAAACAGGTAAAAAATGGGAGCAAAGGGAATCGACGAAACGATAAGCCGAAATTACTCCGTTTTACCGACCAACCGCTCGACCCGGTCGAGGATCATCTGCGGTTCTATGCTCCAGATACAGCGGTAATCGCCATATTTACAGGGTTTCTTTCCATATACGGAGCAAGGTCGGCAAGCGAAATCGGTCTGCAAGACACCTTCCTGTCCGAACCCGTAACCCAGAAAGCCGAGCCCGGGATGGGTCGCTCCCCACACCGACACGGTGGGCGTAGCCATGAGCGAAGCCAGATGCATCACCAGCGAATCCATCGACACCACGCAATCCAGGTTGGAAATGAGGTTCATCTCATCCCCCAGCTTTATCTTGCCATACAATGCCGTGACGTTCGGATAGAGCGCCTCCATGCGGCGGGCGAATTCGGCTTCCTCTCCGCCGCCGCTGTGGACGAAAACCCGGTCGAAACGCCCGCTCAACAGACGGACGGCTTCGGCGCTCAACTTTTCGGGATAAGTCTTGCCCGGCTGGGCGGAGAACGGCGCGAAACCGATCCATATACCCTGTTTTTCTCCCATGGGATTGGGTCGGGGGCGTTTCTCGGCCGGCCGGGGATCGGGAAAGTCGAATCCCAAGCGACGGAAGACGTCGCAATAACGGATGACGGTGTGTTTCAAAGGTTTCACACCTTCCGAACCGCGTCCCAGCCGCATGTATTTTTCGATCCGCCCCTTGTGAATTACCGAAACGGGAATCCCCCGCAGGTGGAGTGCCGCACGCACCATCTTCGAACGCAGTACATTGTGCATGTCGGCCACCGCGTCGATCTTCAACTCGGCCGCTTCGCGGGCGAACCGAATGGCGCCCCGGATACCCCGGTGCGTGCGGCGGGTTTCGATATCCAAAAAATCGACATCCACCCCTTCGAAAAAGGGATGGAACAGCGATTTGGTCGCAACGGTCACCTTCACCTCGGGATACGCCTCCTTCAGGGCGCGGAGCGCATGGGGCAACATCGCCACATCGCCCATCGCCGAAGTACGGATCACGAGCAGGTGCCGGGGCAGCTTTTTATTTTTTCGCGGCATAAAGCACGGGATTGAGCGCCGGATCGTTATACATCTTCATCTGTTTGTAGGTCTTCATGTATTTACGTCCGGCTTCAATATCCTCGATCAACTCCTCGATCGCAGTCGAAAGATCAACCTGCTGCGACAGCAGCACATCGAGTTTTTGCTGGCAGGCAGCGCGATGCGCCTCGTCCACATCCTTGCGGAGCACCTCCTGACGCATGTGGTAAATCTTCAGGGCCAGGATCGAGAGGCGGTCGATGGCCCAGGCCGGGGTTTCGGTATTGATACGCGCCCCCGGCTGCACGTCTATATTCTTATACTTATCGAGCAGGTAGGAGTCGATGTACTCCACCATGTCGGTGCGAACCTGGTTCGACTTGTCGATGCGGCGTTTGATCTTCAGCGCCTCGACCGGATCGATCCGGGGATCACGGATAATGTCTTCCAGGTGCCACTGCACCGTATCCACCCAGTTCTTCATATAGAGCAGGTGGTCGATCGTTCCCTCCGCATAGGGATTCGAAAGCTGATGATCCACGTCGTCGTAACGATGGTAATCGTCGATCGCCTGGGCGAATATTTTATTCGCATTTTGAGTAAACATAGTCTATCCTTTTTATTTTGTAATTATCCGAGGAAACGATTATCTTTGCAGAAGATAGGATATATCCAAAGCCGGTTCGAACAAGTTCGGCTTGCCGATCGGCTTTCACTGTCTTTGCATACAAAGATCAAACAAAGGTAATGAATTTTTATCACAAAGCAATATCCCTGGCGGGTTTTGTATTACTGACCGTCCTCCCTGCGCAGGCTCAAGTGCGGCAAACGCGGGAAGAATACATAAACAAGTACAAAAAAATAGCCGTCGCCCACATGGAACGCTACGGGATTCCCGCCAGCATTACCATGGCCCAGGGCATCCTGGAATCCGATTGCGGCAACAGTTGGCTGTCACAGGCTTCGAACAACCATTTCGGAATCAAGTGCAAGCGTAACTGGACGGTGCGTGGTATTGAGTGTAGCATTGATGACGGTCGCACCGGCTTGCGCATCCTTCAAGGCAGCTTCAGCCTCCATTACGCGAATTTTATATTCACGATCATCCAGTA
>OLSP01003221.1_pt1 | contig 11736 bp, 11 predicted proteins | sample 1672941 | NCBI WGS metagenome assembly OLSP01 (sample SAMEA3136739, study PRJEB25190) | human gut metagenome | reverse complement strand
ACTATAAGAGGGTGACTTTTATGGCATATTTTCTTAAAAAAACTAACAACAAAAATTGTATCTGGGGCTGGCCGTCGCGCTAGCGACTTGGTACAATATGATGATATGGCATTTAATTATATCATCGCTGATGCGAAGGGGAGATGGAAACAATGATGATCATGGATAGCAGCAAGCCGCTGTATCTGCAGGTGGAGGCAGATATTAAAAACCGTATCCTGTCGAAGCAGTACATGCCGGGAGATAAGCTTCCGACGGAGAACGAGCTAAGTGACCAGTATAATGTGAGTAAAATCACGATTCGAAAGGCGATACAGAATTTATCCGATGAGGGATATGTCAATAAGGTCCAGGGAAAGGGCACCTTCATCAATTTCAAGAAGGACAAGCTGTATCTGAATAAGACCAGCGGCTTCAAGGAAAGTCTGTCGAGCCTTGGACACGCGTCCAGACACGATATCATCCAGGCATCGTTCCTGAACGCGGATGAGGATATCGCAGAGAAGCTGATGATTCCGATGGGGACGAAGGTCGTCTACATCGAGCGTCTGGTCTGGCAGGATAACGAACCGATCGCGATCGATAAGATCTACATCGAGGATGCCCGCTTCCCGGACTTCATCACGACACTTTCGAAAGATCGCTCGTTCTACCAGGTGATGGATGAGTGCTATCATATCCGGCCGAATCATTCCGTCCTCGAAATCGACGGAAAGGCTGCGCAGAGCCACAGCGCAGATACTCTGAAGTGCAACGTCGGCGACCCGCTGTTTTCGATTCATAAAATCAGCTATGATCAGGATGGTAAGCCGATCCACTACTCGCTGACGACGGTCCGCTGTGATCGCGTCACCTATGTCGTTTCCACAAACGACTCCACGGTCATGGACGAGAAGATCAAGTCGAACTGAGCTTCGATCCACAACAGAAGGACGCTTCAGCCAGAACCAGCACAAACACAATCACAGATTTATCTCCATAAAGTTCAGAAGGGGCACCGACACATCTCGTGTGGTTGCCCCTTCGCTTCGTTTATTTATCGTTTATTTATCTTCTGTTTTTCGTGCTATGAACGGCGTTACGCCATCTCACAAATCTTACTGCGCACGCTGAGCACCATAGATGGTGCGACACTCAGCTCATCGATGCCCATCTCGACGAAACGCTCCGTCAGGGTCGTGTCAGCACCGAGCTCACCGCAGATGCCGGCCCACTTGCCCGCCTTATGCGCGCCATCGATGGTCATCTGAATCATCCGAAGAACCGCCTCATGATGTGGATTATAGAACTCGTCCAGCTTCTCATTCTGGCGATCGATCGCAAGTGTATACTGCGTGAGGTCGTTGGTGCCGATGCTGAAGAAATCGACGAGCTCTGCCAGCTCCTCACAGATCATCACTGCTGCCGGCGTCTCGATCATGATGCCCTGCTCCGGAATCGCATACGGGATTTGCTCCCGCTTGAGTTCTGCCGCCACCTCTGCGACGATCTCACGGATCCGAAGCACCTCATCTACGGAGATGATCATCGGATACATGATGGCGAGGTTTCCGTACTTCGCCGCACGAAGCAGTGCGCGGAGCTGTGTCTTAAACACATCCGGCTGTTTCAGACAGATACGGATCGCGCGATACCCCATCGCCGGGTTATCTTCCTTTCCGAGTCCGAGGTAATCGACGTTCTTATCCGCACCGATGTCGAGCGTTCGGATGATCACCTTCTTTCCGCCCATCGTCTGTAGCACCTGACGGTACGTGTTAAACTGCTCAGTCTCATCCGGCAGCGCGGTCTTTCCGAGATACAGGAACTCACTGCGGAACAGGCCGATGCCCTCCGCGTCATTTTCCTGTACATATGCGACATCTGAAACACTGCCGATGTTTGCATATACGTTTACCTTCCGGCCACTCTTCGTCACCGAAGGACGTCCCTTGTAGTTTGCAAGCAGCCGCTTCTGCTCTGCCGCCCTCGCCTGCATCTCGTGTGCAGCAGCGATGGTTGCCTCATCCGGATCCACGCAGAACACGGCATCCTTGCCATCGACGATGCCCATCGTACCGGAATGGAGACTGTCGAGCTCCACCGGCACACCGATCAGCGCCGGGATGTTCATCATACGCGCGAGGATCGCGGTATGGGAGTTCGTCGAGCCATGGACGGTGACGAACGCAAGGATCTTACGCTTATCCATCTGCACCGTTTCACTCGGTGTCAGGTCATCCGCCACGATGATGGACGGTTCCATATGCGCCCAGTCGAGCTCCTCCTCACCACTCAGATTCCGGATCAGACGATTCGAGATATCCTTCACATCCGCGGAACGTGCCTGCATGTACTCATCATCCATATTCGCGAAGATCTCGGCGAAGTTATCTCCGGTGACCGCCACCGCGTACTCAGCATTGAGCTCCTCCGTCTCGATCATCGAGTGGATCGCATCCTGGTAGTCCTCATCCTCGAGCATCATCTGATGCACCTCGAAGATCTGCGCGTTCACCTCGCCAACCTCCTGAAGCGCCTTCTCATAAAGCGCGCCGAGCTGGGCCTGCGCCTGTTTCTTCGCATCCTCGAGACGCTGGAGCTCTGCCGCTACATCCTCGACATGCTGACGCTTTACGATGCCATCACTCTTCTTCAGAACATTGATCGGACCGATCGCCGTTCCCTTATAAACGGACTTTCCGATGTATTTTTCCATTTCCTGTCCCCTCAGATTCTATATCGATCGATGAATTACAGATTTTCCTGGAAGAACTTCTCGAGTGCCTCGAACGCAGCATCCTCATCCGGACCCTCGACCTGCACGGTCACCTCATCGCCCTGCTTGACGCCCATGCTCATGATGGCGATCAGCTTGCCGGCAGCTGCGGTCTTTCCCTTCGCCGCGAGCGTCGTAGCGCTCTGGAACTTCTTCGCTTCCTTCACCAGCAGTCCGGCTGGTCTCGCATGCAGTCCGAGTTCTTCCTTGATCACATATGTAAATTCTTTCATCTTTATCTATCCTTTCTTTTCACTGCGTGAGCTCATACGTAAGTCCCCTCTGCAAATAAGCGGGATTCCTGCATACGTCACCATGTCATCTAAGTCATCATGTAAATAAGTTCTCATTATAAACAAAACTTCCCGCACGGTATAGTACTTTCCGGATCTCGAATTCACTATGCATGCAGGAAGTCTGGATATTTTTTCAGGGGTATGCCACAGTGCCCTGTGGTATTTTAAAGAAGTGTATCGCTCTGTTTAGAGAATGCCCAGTGCACCCATGACCATGCCGAAGAGGACGATGCCGATCAGCAGGACGTTGGTATTGACCTTCTTCTGAACGAGATTGTAGATGCCCAGCGTAAATACGAACGGAAGCATCTTCGGGATGATGGAATCCAGCATATCCTGGATGACCAGATTCGTACCACCGGTGGAGAAGGTAAGCGGCGTGGTGACGGACACCATGCTGGCTACCATACCGCCGACGACGGCGAGACCGACGATGGATGCGAAGTGCATTACGCGATCCATAAGTCCTTCCTGGTACAGCTTCGCGAGGTATTTATTACCTGACCTGTAGCCGAAGAAGGTTGCATTGTAGGCAAACAGCAATGACGGAATCGCGAACAGCAGTACTGCGAGAATCGGTCCCAGGATGCTGCCCTGCTGTGCGAACGAAAGGCCGATACCGAAGGTGATGATTCGGATGGTTCCCTGGAAGAAGCTGTCACCGATGCCGGCGAACGGCCCCATCAGACTGGTCTTGATCATGGAGATCGACTCGGTCTGGAACTCACCCTCTTCTGAATTTGCGTTCTGCTCCTCCATGGAAGCGGCGAGGCCCATGATAAACGGTGTCAGCTGCGGTGTGCAGTTAAAGAACTCCATATGCCGCTGATACGCTTCCTTTTTTCTCTCCTCATCATCTGCATACAGCTTGTCAAGCACCGGTGCCATGCCATACATGAAGCCCATGTGCATCTGACGCTCATAGTTCCATGAGCACATAATCGCGAGGGAATGCAGGAAGACCTTACGTAAGTCTTTATCGCTTACCTTCTTTAATGCTTTCTGATTTTCCATTATGCATTTGCCCCCTTTCCATACAGAACCTTATCCAGGATGAATGCCAGGATCGCGGCGAACATGGTCACACCGATCAGGCTGAGACCGGAATATGCGACGATCAGGAAGCCGAGAAGGAAGTACGGGAACATCTTCTTCGACAGCATTGAACTCAGCAGCATCGCAAATCCGAGGGCCGATAAGAGGTTACCAGCGACTGTGAGGCCGTTCGTGATGACCTGCGGAATCGCAGCTACCAGGTTCGTAACTAGATCCGTACCGAAGTAAACGGTCAGGAAGATCGGGATGAAGTAAACCAGCGCGTTGAAGCCGAAGGACCACCAGAGGTGGATATGAATCGCCTTCTTGAACTGTCCGTTCTCGATGGCCTTATCCGCTACATGAGAGAACTGCGCGATCACCATACGCATGATGACACTCAGGAACTCGCCAATGACGGCGACCGGAACGGCGAGGGTCAGTGCCGCTTCCGTGGAGGCACCGGAAAGAATCGCAAACGCAGTGGCGATGATACTTCCGAACTGCATGTTTGGTGGTCCGGCTGCTCCGATCGCTACAAATCCCATGGAAATAAGTTCCAGGGATGCACCTAAAATTACACCCTGTCTGACATCGCCTAATACGAGGCCTGCCAGTGTACTCAGGATCAGTGGTCTGCCGATGTTCTGACGTCCGATCAATCTGGAGTCGATGACACCGACGATACCAACTAAACCGAGTAAGATCGCTTTAATCAGCATACGACATCTCCTTTTTTAATTCTCAAATGATGCATGCTCGATCGGGGAGGATGGCACCATCTGAATATAGATCTTCTTTCCCATCGAAATCAGTTCCTGGGTGGCCTTCAGCTCTGCTTCATTTAAGTACACGGCCTTACCGTACTCCTTCGAACCGGCCTTCTTCGCCACACCGCCATAATTGATTTCGGTCACCTCTGGAAGCTCCTTCGCAAGCTGAAGTGCTTCTGCCGGTCCCTTTACGATGATCATGATATTCTTGCTGGCATTCTCATCCACCAGCTTCCGAAGCTGTGAAAACGGAATGATACTAAGCTCACAGTCCACCGGCTTCGCGATGCTGAGCGCCATCATGCTGATCGGATCATTCGGAACCTTATCATCGGCGACGATGATATAGTTGGTGCCTACCTGCTTGGTCCAGGAAAAAATCACCTGGCCATGTAAAAGACGATGATCTACACGAACTAACTTAATCATACATTTCCTCCATTTAAAAAGTTGTTGTACAGTACGATGCTCTGGGCTGCACTCTTACAGGTATCATCGAGGTCCAGCTCCTCCCATGTCGTACCGCTCTTCTTCATTGCCATGATTTCCAGTACCAGCGGGAGATTTACACCCGCGATCAGTTTTCTCGACGAGCTCATGAATGGTAAGGCGGTATTCGCCGGCGATCCTCCCGGAAGGTCCAGAAGGACGACCAGATTCCGATCCTTATATCTCTCCTCGATCGTCGCACGGATTGCTTCTGAAAAGTCATCCAGTGACTCTCCGTTTTCGAACGACAGCGTCCCTAAATCATCCTCGTCGATATCCAGGATCAGCTTCAATGCATCTGCATATCCCTTGCACAATCCTGCATGTGTAATCATCAGCACATCAAATGCATCTTTCATGTTTCGTACCATCCTTACTTAATTCTTCTATGATTGGAACAGCCTCTGATAAAGAGGCGATAATCTTTATGGCCTGTCGCTTCTGGACTTCCGTCGGCGGCATCAGATCCGGCACCATGATGACCGGGATCCTGGCATTCCAGGCTGCCTGGACGCCCACCTTCGAGTCTTCGAAAACCAGTGCATCCTCCGGTGCTGTATTCATCTTCGCAAGCACCTTCAGGTACGCTTCCGGCGAAGGCTTCCGCTCGACGACCTCATCACCACAGCAGATATAGTCAAAGTACTGTATGAGCTGTAAGCGAGTCAGGCGCTCCTCCGTCAGTGATCGACTGGTGGCGGTCGCTACCGCACACGGAAGTCCGGCCTTTTTGATGCAGTTCAGGAGTTCCACGGCACCCGGTTTTGCGGTGAGCTCACGCTCCAGACGCTCTACTCCATGCTGACGGGCGACTTTCATGAATTCCTCTGTGGAGCAGCGTCCACGGAACAACTCTTCCATGTAATCATACACCGGCTGTCCACTGCGACCAACCACATTCAGAAAGTCCTCTCTCTTCCAGTCGTCGATCCCGAAGTCTCTTGCCGTATCATACCATACATCCTGCCATACCCTCTCTGTATCGAGCAGCAGTCCATCTACATCAAAAATAACCAGTTTAAGCGACATATATTTTCCTCTTCGTACTGTATCTTAGTACTGCATCTGCCACATATAACGACGAACATCGAGTGAGTGACCACGCTCGAAGGCGATCGCCTCTACGAAGTGACGGATCACCACGCCGGTAAGGATGGCTGCAACATATGGCTTCGCCTCATCAGCTACCGTAGAAAGATCGAGATCCTTCTGATCGAGTACGAGCAGATCCTCTGTAAACTTCTTTGCGAAGTTCTCTACACGCTCATCGAGGTGTCTGGTGTGACCGATGGACTTTACAAGCATGAATGGAACATCATAATCGGTTACCTCGAACGGGCCATGGAAGTACTCACCGGAGTGGATGCATCCGGAGTTGATCCACTGCATCTCCATGAACCAGCACATCGCGGTGGAGTAAACCTCACCATAGTTGATGCCGCTGCCGATGGTGTAGATGGTCTTCTCACGCTTGTTGCGCTTCGCCCATGCCTTCGCCTGTGCATCGTACTGTGCCTTCGCCTGTGCAGAAAGATCGGTCAGCTTCTCGAGCTCCTTCAGGCATACATCCCACTTCGCATCTGGAGCGAGTACGGAAAGAAGGCTGAAAAGTAAGCCGTAAAGGATACCCTTATTCTTATCAGAATCGCTTACTTCCTTACCCCAGTCATAGTGAACAGGATACTCTGCTGCCTCCCAGAGTGGAGAACCCTCGAGGTTGGATAAGCAGATCGTAAGGGCGCCCTTGGAACGTGCAAGCTTCGTTGCCTCTACGGTCTCCGGTGTGTTTCCGGAATGTGAGCAGGAAATCACGACGGAGTTCTCATTGAGACGCTTCGGCGTATCATATACGAACTCGTTCGCGGTGTATACGTGGGAAGGGATCGAACTCTCCTTATCGAACATATACTGTCCAGCCATAAGCACTGCCTGGGATCCGCCACAAGCGACGAAATAAACCTCATTGACCTCCTTTCTGGCTTTCACTGCCTCAACTGCGGCCTTAATCTGTGATGCATGTAAGTCTCTCATAATTCCTCCTTAAAAATGATAATTGATTATATATCATTATATGATTTTATAAGTCTTATTATATACATGTAGCACAAATTTGCAAGTACTTTTTTCTTTTTTGTCGGGAGTTTTACACTTCTTTTTTTAGTGTTTTAATACAAATCCTTTATTTAAGCCATTTACGGCTTATTTTTTTGTCAAATTTTATGATTTTTATAGTGCCCGTCTTTAGGATTTAGCACTTTATTTTTTGAGAGTTAATGAAATATATTTTATCCTCAAGTCAGCATATTTGCTGGCTTTTTTCTTTGTTTTAAAAACTTGACAAATTTTCTTTTTTATACTTGCTTTTATGGTGCTATGGTGCTATACTATAAGAGGGTGACTTTTATGGCATATTTTCTTAAAAAAACTAACAACAAAAAAGGTACTTATCTTCAGATTTATTCAAGCTTTTACGATCCTGAACGCAGGCATACTGCCCACAAGGCTTATAAACCTATTGGTTATGTTCATGAGCTTCAGGCAAAGGGCATTGACGATCCTATCTCCTTCTACAAAGAAGAAGTTATCAGACTGAACCAGGAAGCAAATGCTGCAAAAGCCGCAAAAAAAGCGAAGCAGATTTCAGATGATTCGCCGGAAAAACTCATTGGCTATTTCCCGATGAAAAACATTAACGACAAGCTTTCTGTCAAAAAGTATATTGATCTCATGCAGACCGCTACTGACTTCCGCTTTAATGTTTTTGACATGATCTCTGCCCTTGTTTACGCAAGGCTTGTCCAGCCATGTTCAAAATCAAAGACTTATGACGAAGTGATTCCAAAGCTTTTTGAATCCTACGATTTTTCTTTAAACCAGCTCTATGACGGGCTGGAGTATATCGGTTGCGAATACGAAAAGATCATTGAAATCTACAATCATCAGATCCAACAGATGTATCAGTTTGATACCTCTCATACTTACTTTGACTGCACTAACTTTTACTTTGAGATCGACAGGGAAGATGATTTCCGGAAAAAAGGACCTTCCAAGGAAAACAGAAAAGAACCGATTGTTGGTCTGGGACTCCTGCTTGATGCAAATCAGATTCCCATCGGCATGAAGCTGTTTCCGGGCAATCAGAGTGAAAAGCCGGTGATCAGAAATATCATTGATGATTTGAAAAAGAGAAACTCTGTGTCCGGCAGAACCATACAGATCGCCGACAAAGGGTTGAATTGTGCTGAAAATATCTTCCATGCGCTCAAAAATGGGGATGGATATATTTTCTCTAAGTCCGTAAAGATGCTTCCGGAAACGGAAAAGACCTGGGTACTGCTCCCTAATAATTACAGGGATGTAAAAAATGCTGCCGGGGAGACTTTGTATCGCATTAAGGAATGTGTAGATGAATTTGAATATAAATTTACCGAGTCTGAAACAGGCTCTTTAAAAAAGTTCCGGATCACAGAAAAAAGGATTGTTACTTTCAATCCAAAACTTGCCAAAAAACAGATCTACGAAATTAATAAAGAAGTTGAAAAAGCAAGGCTTCTGAAAGCTTCGCAGGCTAAAAAATCCGAGTATGGTGATTCTGCAAAATATGTCATTTTTACTGCTGCAGATAAAAAGGGCAACGACACAGATGGTAAAGTAAAAGTCACCATGAATGAGGAACTCATTCAAAAATCCCTGGAGCTTGCCGGATACAACATGCTGGTCACTTCCGAGATTTCCATGAAAGATAAGGATGTCTACAATGCATACCACAATCTCTGGAGAATAGAAGAATCCTTCCGGATCATGAAGTCACAGCTGGATGCCAGACCGGTATACTTGCAAAAACAGGATACCATTGTTGGACATTTTTTAATCTGCTATCTGGCCGTATTACTGACAAGATTACTGCAGTTCAAGATATTAAAAAATGGTTATAGTTCCGAAGAGCTGTTTGAATTCGTACGTGACTTCAGAGTTGCCAAAATATCAGACAGAAAATATATAAATCTATCGCATGGTACATCATTTATCAGGGAATTGTCAGAGCTGTGCAGCTTACCACTGACATCGTATTTTTTGAACGAAGGAGACATCAAAAAAATGCTAAGCCACAGGTTTTAATCCTTGGCTTAGCACCATGTTTTATACTTCAACTCCGAAAGTCAGGTATTAAAGTCTGAAAGTCCATATCTAAAGTCTATATCTTTTCATGACCTTTTCTTAAAATCCATATATTCCCCCGGAAAAATGTGTGGTATACTAGGAAAGAACATCCTGATGTGCTTTCTGAACCCTAAAAAAGCACACTCAAACTGTAAGGAGAAAACTTTAAGTAACTGAATAAGTTGTCAAATGTGATAATATGTGTTTAAATATACTCATAGAGGTATACTATGAATACATCAAATATCACAAATTACAAGCCAAAAGATTTTGCTGAATTGCTAGGTGTTTCTGTCAAAACGTTACAGCGTTGGGATAGAGAAGGAACTCTAAAAACAAATCGTACTTAAACTGATAGGCGTTATTACACTTACGACCAATGAAATATGGGTAAATCCGTAATTATTATGTTTATGATGTGGGTGTCAAAAGATTATAAATGGATATGAGTTTCAAGTTAATTTTAATGAAATAAAGATGCAGCTAATCGAATTAAATCAGTTTTATACATAAATTTTACAATCTTTTACATAATTATGATAGAAAGAAAGACTACAGACAGCTAAACTATAAGCACAGATACGAAAGATGGATTTGATAGCATAAAGATCCTTATAGTAAAGAAAGCGGGGAATGTGGTTATGCGTGGATTATGGAAGTTTGTAAATAAGAGATTTGAAGCAGATACAACGAAACAGAAAATATTTCTGATCCTAAATACGGTCATATGGTCAACAGCCACATTTTTAGCAGGAATTTTGATCGGACTGTTTTTTAAACTGTTAGGAAGGAATGTGTTATTAGGTGCATTGCTTACAGCGTGCTATGCAGGTGTATTTGTAGGATTTATGGGTGGATGTATTTTCCTTATGAGAAATACCACAGTACACAGATAATAAAAGAGTAAATGCTCAAACTTTAAAGACAGCAGGTCAGATCGATCTGCTGTCTTTTTGCTGGAATATAGTACAGATAAAATTTACCACCTTAGCGGGGGCAACGGAGAAGGCCCTATCTATGGTATAATCTTTATACAGGAAAGAAAACTGCTTCAATGATGTACATTATAAAAATTAAACTGAAAAAAACAGCAATATTTAATATGGCAATTCCAATGTAGCGGACAAGCCGGTATTTATGCTTACATAGTGGAATGATCCGTTGTATATCAAGATAATTAAAACAGCAAAATACAATAAACAGCATTATGATATACATAGTAATTCGTTCAACTAAAAGGCGTGCACCATAAGTATTTTTTAATTCTGTAGAGAAACTTATGTAAGTGATCAGAATGTAACCTAAGGAAGCAGCAAGCATTTTCCATGGTGTTTTTGTACGAAAACCGGGCAGGATGTATTTCCTGAGAGAGTGTGGCAGGATATTTCGTGGTTCTGCCGGAACTAACAGGGACAATTCCTCACGCAGTTGTTGTATATTGCGAAAACGTTCTGCAGGTTTGATCTGTGTGCATTTGTGGATAATGGAGTCTGTATTCGAAGAAGTGTAATCAATGGATGAAAGCATTTCTTTAAACAGGATTCCAAGTGAATAAATATCGGTCTGTGGAGAAGATGAGCCAAATCCATATTGCTCCGGTGCAGCATAGCCCTGAGTTCCAAGTAGAACAGTATCTTCCACTGACTGGTCAGAGAAATATTTTGCAGCATTAAAATCAAGTAACATAGCACGGTTATAGTTTGTAATGATCACATTAGAGGGTTTGATATCTCTGTGAATGATCGCGGGATGCTGTGAATGCAGTTTTTCAAGGATACTGCACAGATCTAACATATAATGTAAGATATCGGATACGGACAAATCTTTTTGTTCTATTTTATCCTGTAATGAAGAACCGGAAATATATTCTTCAATGACGATAAGCTGAGCGGAATCTTCTATATAATCAATGATCTTTGGCGTACCGAGGATCGGTTTCGTATACAGACATTTATAAATATCAATATTGAACACATCAAGGATTTTTTTGATATAGATTTTTTTAGTTTCCTGATGCTGGACTAAATATATTTTATGGGGTTCATCTATGGCTGCTATAGTCTTGTAATAAGAGATAGCAAGACGGTGGGAAAGATCCACGTAATCATTCCTTTCATAATAAAGTATGGTTGTATTATATGAAATGAGAGTCAAAAGGTATTTTGCCTCTCATTTGATACACGAATTGTTCCGTTGCTATGCAACTCTCACAATTCTACACACA
>OLSP01003210.1_pt1 | contig 11778 bp, 4 predicted proteins | sample 1672941 | NCBI WGS metagenome assembly OLSP01 (sample SAMEA3136739, study PRJEB25190) | human gut metagenome | reverse complement strand
ACAAATATAGGGTATCGGTTCTCTCCCCGGGCGTCTGTCTCTTAATGAATTAAATGGTAAATTAAAAATGTAAGAATATTGAATTGGGGGAGGATTATGGTAAAATAACTTAATAATACATAGAATTAAAAAGGAGGATATGAAAAATTGAAAGGGTTACAAAAGAAAATACTAATAGTTTTATTTGTTTGCATAGCATTATTTGCTTTTTCGGCGGTTGGATTTGCAAAGACAACAGACGAAAACGGATTAGATGTACAGAATTTTGAATATTCGCTCAGTGCGGAAAATAAAATTCATTTGCAGACAGTAGATGGAAAGAATTATTTGTTTTTGCCCGCTTCAGAAAGTGACTTTGATATAAGAAAGCTTGAGTGCGGAGATTTGAAACCGGTATGGGATGGTTTGAAAGAAGAGGAAAAGGGAAAAGAAAAATTAAAAATTGATTTGATTGAACCCGGTGCAGGAAGTGAGGGGGAGATTCAGAGTTTTACCTTATATGTAATGCAGTCTGAGAATCTGTCCACGATGTATTTAACAAGTAAAAATGCAAGTGAGCAGAGCAGAGAATGGGTGGATACTTCCAAAGATAATGTTGCAAAAGGAAGTATGTTATTTGAAACTGCAAAAGGGAAAAGCGTTTATGATGGTGCGCTTACACAGATTAAAGCAAGAGGAAACTCTACATTTAAGTATTATCCTAAAAAGTCTTATCAGATTAAGCTCGATAAAAAGACAAGTTTGATTAAGGGAACAGAAAAAGGTAAAACATGGATACTTTTAGCAGCATATACTGATCCCACTAAAATGGCAGACCAGATATGGAAGGAAGCTGCAGCGGCTACAGGAGATACTTATGCTGCGAAGGAAGAGACGATAGATCTGTATTATGACGGGGAATACAGAGGAACTTATATGCTATCTGAAAAGAATCAAATTAATAAGAATCGTATTGATATTACCGATATGGAAGAAGCATATACAAATGAGAATCCAGCTGGTTACGGAGACAGTGAAAATATGGTAAAGAAGAAGGCAACAAATAAGTATAAACAGCCATATTATTACAGTAAACAGATTATAAACGGAACACAACAGAATGTAGTAGAACCAGATAAAAAGGGTGGATTTCTTTTAGAAATGAATGGAGCTTCCGGAGATGAGATGAGCTGGTTTAAGACAAATAACGGGATTGCCTACAATGTAAAGTCGCCAGAATTTACCGGACAGGAATCTATGAAGTATGTCAGTGAGTATATGGAGGAGTTCACAAGAGCAATTCAGGCACAAAATAAGAAGGGAGAGCATACGGGAGTTAATCCAACAACAGGAAAGCATTATTATGAATATTGTGACTTGGATTCTCTTGCTCGTATGTATCTTTTAAATACAGTGTCTGGTAACAGCGATGGTATGTGGCGTTCTTTTTATTTCTATAAAGATGTAGATGGAATTATGTATGCAGGACCGGTCTGGGATATGGAATTAACATTGGGAACAGGCTGGGTAGATGATATTGCATCGGAGCAGGATCTGATGGCAGGAACAGCACTTGGAAGAGAACTTATACAGATTCCAAGTTTTCAGAAAAAAGTAAAAGAATTATATGAGAAAGAATTTGTTCCAGTGGAACAGTCTCTTTTAGGACAAGGTGGATCTCTTACATCTATTCAGGACAGAGCAGATTATGTGCATGCATCTGTAAAGATGGACAACATTCTCTGGATTCATAATTTAAGATCCGGCTCACCTTATGCTGGGTATCCGAATAAATCCTATCAGGAATATGTAGAGGATAATAAACAAGGTAAATATATATACTGGGATTCTAAAGTATCTTATCAGGATATTGTAAACTGGCGCCTTGATTGGTTAAGTAAACATAAACAATATCTGGATGCAACTTATGCAGCGTTGAATCCTGGGGAAGATGGGATACAGGAATTGACGCCGGAAGTACCGGACGATGATAAAACAAAACCAGATGACAATAAAAAAGATGATAATAAGAAGCCAAATACTACAACAGCAGTAAAACCAGAAATTATAAGAAGTATTCCACAGACAATTAATGCAATTGTGAAAGCAACAGCAGGTAACGTACAGATTTCCTGGAATAAAGTAGCTGGAGCGAAAGGCTATGATGTATGGATTACGAAATGTGGCAGCTCCTATAAGAAAGGTGTACAGAAGACTACAAGAAAGTTAAATACAAAGGTTTCTTTAAAGAAGTTTAAGAAATTCAATCTTAGAACCGGAAGCTGGAAGGTAAAAGTAAGGGCTTATACATATGTAAATGGTAAGAAGAAAGTGTTAGTTACCGGAAGTAATCTGCATTTTGCATTAATTACTTCAGGTCAATATACAAACGCTAAAAAAATTTCTGTCAATAAGAAGAAAGTGAATTTAAAGAAAGGAGGAAAATTTAAAGTTAAGGCAGAGATTATAAAAGAAAGGAAGGGTAGAAAGTTATTGCCACAGACCCATTGTAAATCATTACAGTGGAAAACGACAAACGCAAAAATCGCAACGGTAAAGAATGGCAAGATTACTGCAAAACAAAAGGGCGTTTGCAAGATTTATGTTATTGCGGCAAATGGGGTAAAGAAACGAATTAAAGTAACTGTAAACTAAAAATAAAAGGAAAGTATAAATTACAATAAGAGGGAAAAGTATGAAGAAAGCACGAGTGATAGCAGCAATGCTTCTGGCTGTCTTACTTGCATTTCCAGGTATGATGGCTGTACAGGCTGCAGAGTGGAACTCAGAATTTAAACAGTATAAGAAGACGAACTATAACATAGTTGATGGTGTTACAGAAAGCACTGTGTATATGAGAAATGAAGATAATGATAATGTCATAGCTCATATGGCAACAGTTAAGGCAAAAGGGGATGCGACATTTAAAGCCAGTTATGGAAAGTATTATGAGAAAGGAAGTACAAAGGCTTCAAGAAAGGCAAAAGCTTCTAACTGGAATGATAACTGGAATATGATGACTACAACAGCACAGGCAGCAGCGTATGAGGTTGCCGGTGATACAGAAGGTTCTGTAGTTTTAGCTGTAAATGGCGATTACTATAACATGTCTAATGGATGTCCTCTTGGAAGTGTCATCTGTGAAGGAAATACTGATTTACATCCAGATAATCAGGAGCCATACTTTGCGGTATTAAAAGATGGTTCTTTTGTAATCCGTGATGCAGATGTTCCGAAAACAGATGTACAGGAAGCAATTTGCGGACCATTCCGTCTGATTAAAGATGGAAGAATTATGGAAGAACTATTCTATGGTGATGCAACAGCAATGCCTAGACATTCTATCGGTATTAAAGAAAATGGAGATGTTGTTATCTGTGAAATTGATGGCCGTCAGGAGAAATCTGTAGGAGCAACGCTATATCAGATTGCAAAATATTTAAAAGATCAGGGATGTGTGGATGCGATTTACCTTGATGGTGGTGGTTCTGCAACATTTGCAACAAAGAGAGAAGGAACAGATGAATTAAAAATTCAGAACTCCCCATCTGATGGTTCAGAACGTACCGTTTCTTCTGCATTATTGCTTGTTTACAATGGAAGTAGTGATGGAAAGTTTGATCATGCATCAGTAACACCAGTAAATGAAGTATATACACCGGGGTCAGATGTTCAGTTTAAAGCGATTGGTGTTGACAAGAGCGGTGGATCCGCACCACTTCCAGAAGATGTAACATGGCAGTTATCAGAAAATAGTAAACAGTATGGTACTATTGATGAGAAAACTGGTAAGTTCACAGCGAATGAAACAGCTACAGAAGAACATACTGTTACAGCAGAAGTTGTGAGTAGTGGAAAAGTAGTTGGACAATCATCTATCAGCATAGCAACTCCGGACGAGTTTAAGTTTACAAATGACAATATCAATCTTGACTACGAGGCAAAAAGTAATCTGGGCATTCATGTATACTCTAAGGGCCGAGATTTAAATTATAAGACGGGTGACCTTGTGTGGGAAGTAGCAGATGAAACTGCTGGAAAGATGGATGGAGATACTTTTACTGCAGCGAAAAATAATGATAAGGGAGATCTTTCTGTCAAAACAATTATTACAGTTAAGTCAAAATGGAATGCTGATATTAATAGTAAAGTAACGGTAGGTATCGGTATGAAGCCAGTCGTTGTTATGGACGGCGGAGATAATGATGGCCTTAAGTATGGAAATATTCCATCTGCATTAGCAGAAGCCGGGGGTGGAACTGTAGTAGGATATGACCGGGGAGAAGTAACAGATGATACAGATTTGATGGTGCTTCATTATGCAGATCTGATAGATCCTGATAATTATATCTGGAGTGGACGAGCAGCGAAGGTATCTGCTGAACAGGTAAGCGATGATAATGGAAAAGTTCGTTTCGGAAAACATGCTTTAAAATTGAATTATGATTTTACGAATATAACATCTACAGAAGGTGCCTGTGTAGGATTCTCTAAAGATAAGGTAATTGAAGGTTCCCCAACTGCTGTAGGTATCTGGGTATATGCACCGGAAGGAACACCAAACTTATGGTTAAGATTACGTTGTAAAGAAGCCGGTTCAAACAGTACGAGAACTTTAAACTTCACACAGGAAGATAAGGCAGCAGCATCTACTGATGGAACAAAAGGTGGAATTAACTGGACAGGATGGAAGTACCTTACTTGTGATTTAGCTGAAGCTGGTGTTAAGACACCAATTACTTTGCCAGCAGGAGAAACATTCCGTGTTATGTGTATTCCAAAACAGGAGAATGGCGAATATGTTGGTATGGGTACATTAGTATGTACGAAAGATGACTCTGGAAAAGTGTCTGAAGTAAAGAAAGTAGGTTTAAGTAAAGGTTATATTTATCTTGATAATTTACAATTTATTTATGGAAATGATTCAGCAGACACAGACAATCCAATGGTTACTAGCGTAAAAGGCGGTGCTGGAAGTTTAGAAGAGATTTCTTCTGATGGAAAAACTGTTTTTGACAGTAATAAACTGAACTTTGATATTCGCTTTGATGATGTTCAAAATAAATATACTTCAGGTGTAGATCTTGCTTATGTATACATTGACGGAAAGAACATGGAAGAAAATAGTGGATATCATTGTGAGCTTAATGATGGAATGATTCAGTTAAATGAATTACAGCTTGCGAATGGTACACATTCCTTAAAAGGTCTGGTAAGAGATAAGAATGGTAATGAAGCAACAGCAACAAGAACATTTGAAGTAAAGGGGGATAATAAAGGCCTGACATCTATATCTGTAGATAAAGATGGTGATGAGGCATATCTTGGTACTTCTTATAACTTAAAACTTACATCAAATAAATTAGAAGATGTAAAAGAAGTGGCAGCGACAATTAAAGTCAACAAAGAGACTCCGGTTGAAGATGTTACTTTTGAAGATGCATATAAAGATTCAACATGGAACTATAATGAAGAAAAAGAGCAGCTGACAATTAAAGCAACACGAAAAGATGATGCTACAGCAAGCGGTGAGGGAACTATTGCACAGATTAAAGTAAAAGTTCCTGGTACTCTTGGAAAAACATCTTACGTTACTTACAAAGTAGAAGAAGGAACAGTTACTTATGTAGAGGATAAAGACAGTTCTGTTATCAATACATTTGCGACAAGTTCTACAAGTGTTCCTGTAAAGGCTACTTATACAGTAAAACCAGAAACAATCATAGTTGGCAGAAAGAGTGGACAGATTACGGTAAAAGATAAAGATGGTAATCCGGCAGCTGATGTAGAAGTATATCAGGTAGTAGAAGGTGAAGAGGATAAATCATTAGGAAAAACTGATAAAAATGGTATTCTTTCTACAGATGCTTTCTGTAACGCAGTACAGAAATTCACTATTTATGCAAAAGGTAAAGAAGGATATTCTTTCCGTGTAAATGGACAGAGTGTGAAAGCACAGGGCGATGAGAGCGGAAAACCATATAATCTCATTGCAACAGCAACTACAGACCCGGCAACAGAAAAAGCATTTTCATGGATGTCTTATCCAGAAGATGCAGATAAGAAAGCCATTGTACAGTATGCAAAGAAAGCAGCATACGATGAGAAGAAAGAAGCAGCATTCCAGAACTTTACTGGAAAGGTTAAGCTGGTAGATTACAGCGGAAGTAGTGATGAAAATAATAACTTTGCAAACTATGTAAATACAGCAACTGTAACAGGATTAGAGACTGGAACAGAGTATGCATACCGTGTAGGTGATGGAACGAACTGGTCTGATGTGTCTACATTTAAGACAAAGAAAACAAAGGAAAATACTAAATTCTTTATTATTGGAGATACGCAGGCTGAAGGTGCAGATCTGACCAGATTAAATGCTATTGCAGATAAAGTATCTTCCGGTTATGATTTCGGTATTCAAGTAGGTGATTCTTTAGAATCTCCAGGACTCTATTCTGGATGGACTGGTATTTTAGATGCATTTACAAAGTTTAAGTCTACAGATGTAGTTCATGTCATCGGAAATCATGAAACATATAATGGTGATGACAAGGCAGAACATGCGAATATTATTTACAATACACCGAATGATAAATACTATTCCGTGACTTATGGTAATGTTTATGTGGCAACAATCGCTTATTCATCAGATAATGCACAGATGAAAGAAGCAGCAGAATGGCTCGCTAAAGATGCAGCAGCAAGTGACGCACAGTGGAAGATTCTTACAATGCATCAGCCGCCATACTATACAAACCCACAGGGTTCTAGTGAATATATCAATGAGGTCATTCCGCCAGCAGTAGACAAGGGTGGTATTGATTTTGTATTCTCTGGTCATGATCATAGTTTTGCAAGAACATTCCCATTAACAGATAGAAAAGTAGCTTCTGATGCAAAAGAAGATGTGGCAGAGACTACATATGCCGGAAAGGGAGCCGTATACTATATCTGTGGTTCTACTGGCGAGAAATCCTACGGTGTAACAGATAATAAAGACTTCCATTTTGCAAAAGCTACGCAGGATTATGAGAATGGAATTTATTTATCTGTAGATGCGACAGAAGACAAATGTGTTATTACAGCATATGACGGAGATTCTGTTTATGATGAATTTACAAAAGTAAATGGATGCTATAATAAAGATACTAAGAAGTTTGAACATGAATTCACAACTTACAGTAATGGTATGGTTATCTGTGAGAAATGTGGAGTAAGAGAGAATGTTGAGACAGAGAAATTCAATGGACTGGTTAAGGATGAAAAATCTGGAAAATCAATGTTCTTTGTTGATGGTAAAGCACAGACAGGTTTAGTTGCATATGCTGAAGATTCTATGTATTTTGACGAGGACGGACTTGCAGTTACAGGTACATTGAAACTTGGCGATGTAGAATACCGATTTGAAGATGGTATATACAAATCCTGTTCAGACAAAGATGCAGCAGAAGTAGAATTTGGATATTGTGGTAATAAAGCAAATGATGTAAATGGAAAGAATCTGATATATGCTTATCATAAAGGCTCCGAAATTCTTAATATTGCCAAGAATCCAGATGTGAAGAATGCAAGTGGTGAAATGAACGACTGGGCAGCAATTCGTGACATTCCATGGCAGACACATCAGTATACAATTAAAACAGTTAAGATTGGTGAGGGAATTACAAACGTAGGAAATACATTTATCAGAACAAATGTAAACCCTGCAGCAGCACAGTTAAAAGATTTAGAGCCAGAGCTTACAACAGTTGAGTTACCATCAACGTTGAAAAAGATTGGTACGGCTGCATTCTATCATGCAACAAAACTAAAAAAGGTTACAATTCCTGAATCCGTAACATCAATTGAAAAACAGGCATTTGTATATTGTAAGAATCTTGAAATTACAATGAGCGGATCAAAAGTGCCAGAAGTAGCATCTAATGCATTTTCTAAATGTGGAAAGAAAGCTGTTTTAAATATACCAAACACAGAAGTATGGAAAGATGCTATTAAAAATAAAAAGATTGTATTCCCAGGAATAATCAAATACATTGGTGAAAACGGTAATGTAGAGAAAGAAGATAAGCCGGCAGAAGATACCACTGAAAAACCGGGAACTATAGCGACAAAACCAGAAACAGTACCGGCCGTTTCTAAAAATGCATTATATGCAAAAGTAAAAGTGAATAACAAGAAGCTGTATTTCTCATGGAATAAGATTTCAGGAACATCTGGTTATGATATTTATGTAAGTAAATGTGGTAAGTCAGGTGGTAAACTGGTATCTGCAAAGAATTTAAAGAAATCTGTAAGAACAGGTAATAATGCAATGATTACAATTAAGAAAGCTGTTGGCAAGAAAAATATTAAGAAACAGCTTTCTTATAAAGCGATAGTCAAAGCTTATCAGATGAGAGCTGGTAAAAAGGTATATGTAAAGACATCTGAGCAGATGCACTTTGTATTAAAGAATAATTCGGGCAGTCCAGACCTTTCAGGAGATAGACTTTCGTCACCGCAGGTTCGGTCTTTTCCGACACTTCAACATCTGGCTCGTGGCTGTGGACGATCGTGGTAACGGTGTCCAGCAGGGAGGTAGCCACCGATGTTCCTGCCTGAACAGTCAATGTCTGGTTCATCAGATTCACGGTCGAAGAAGCCACGCCACCCAGCTCACCGACTTCTTTCTCGATTTTTGCTGAGCAGTTCGGGCAGTCCAGACCTTTCAGGAGATAGACCTTCGTCACCGCAGGTTCGGTCTTTTCCGACACCTCAACATCCGGTTCATGGCTGTGAACGATCGTTTCGACCTGTTCCGCCAGTGTTGCATCCGCAGACTTTTCTGACTGAACGGTCAGTGTCTGCTGCATTAAATTCACAACCGAGGATTCCACTCCCGGCAATGCTCCGACCTCTTTTTCTATCTTGGCGGAACAATTCGGGCAATCCAGACCTTTCAGGATGAATACTCTTTTCATTTTGACCTCCACTACGTTTTCTTAATTGTTCAATCGCTCAACTTAAAAGACAAAAAGATAATCGCTTGCGCGATCATCCTCTTAAATGCTCAAATCCCTTGTCGATGATCTCCTTTACATGATCATCCGCCAGCGAATAATACACGATCTGGGCCTCTCTGCGGAATTTGACCAGTCCGGCAAGCCGGAGTGCTTTCAGCTGGTGAGAGATCGCCGATTTGGTGACGCCCAGCAGAACCGCAAGGTCGCATACACACATCTCGCTCTGTTCCAGAGCATGAAGGATCTGCACTCTTGTGCCATCTCCGAACAGCTTGAAAAGCGATGCAAGCTGGATGTAGTCGTCTTTCGGCTGCATTTTGCCTTTTACATCGTTCACGATGTCCTCATGGATCACATCGCAATTACAGGTGTATAAAGAATTTGACATCAGACGTTCTCCTTGTTTTGTAGTTGAACAACCGTTCAATCATATTATATCTGCTCTTCCTCCGTTGTCAAGAGGAAAAGTTAGCATCTGCTTCCTGCGATTTGTCGTCTAACAGACCTTGACAGCCTCCTTATTTCGCATACAATATAGTTGAGCGTTTACTCAACTGCCGTATTTTGCGCAGAAGATTTTTCATTTGAACAACCATGCAATAAATAAAAGAGGTCTGCCTGTGAAAGGAAAATTCATCACTCTGGTTCTGACATTGGGATTTCTTGCCGCGTTTGGCGTATTTATGCACTCGCCGCCCTCTATTCTGGATGGGCTGACCGGTGCGACCCCGAAAGCGAAACGTGCCGCACAGATGGCCGCACCGCTGGAGGGCAACTATCTGTTCTGCATCAACCCTGCGCTGGAACCGTTTTCCGATGCGGATTTCCGGAATGATCTGAAAGCATTTGTTTCCGGTGAGACAGAAGTCCTTTCCGATGCCGGACTGCCGCACATGACGCTTTCGGTCTGCGAAACAGACTATCCCTTGCTTTGCTATGCAACGGCTCTTTGTGAACGCCTGACTGCTGCCGGAGCAGATGTCACGTTGAAGCAGTACAGCGAAACCATGCTGCGTTCCCGTGCAATCAATGGGCGGTATCAACTGCTGCTGGTTTCGGAAAATACGCTTGATGCAACAGCATTGCCGGATGCAGACATCCTTCTGCTCTCCGCAGAAGAAATGGAGGACCCCTCATGCGAAAACTGAACACCATTCTCTCCGTTCTGCTACTTTTCATCTGTCTGCTTCATGGGCTGATGGGCAGTTTTATGTTGCTGGGCATCAGTTCCGGGGCAGGAAAGTTTCTGGCATGGATCGGCGTTGGCATTCTGGCGGCGCACACCGTCCTTGGGCTTTTGCTGACCGCACAGACATTCCGGGCTTCCCGGTCCGGCGGAAAACTCTACGGAAAGCAGAATGCTCTGTTCTGGGCAAGGCGCACCAGTGGGCTTGCTATTTTGCTCATGCTCTTTTTCCATTTTGGCGTGTTCGGCAGAGTGCAGGACGGCGTATACATTCTGTTTCCGTTCACAACGGTCCGGCTGCTGACGCAGCTTTTACTGGTTGCTTCGGTATTTGTGCATCTTCTGCTCAATCTCCGACCCCTTCTGGTATCGCTGGGCATCGTCCGGGATAAGGAGCAGCGCGGCGACCTCTATCTGATTCTTTCTATACTGGTGCTGTTTGCTGCCGGTTCGATCATTCTATATTATATCGGGTGGAACAATGTATGAAACACACTTTGGTGATCGTGGGTGCAGGGCTGGCAGGGCTTTCCGCTGCTTTGACTGCTGTGAAAAACGGCTGGACGGTAAAGCTGGTGTCCTCCCTTGCCTCCGAGCGGGCGCAGTCTGTTATGGCAGAGGGCGGAATCAATGCAGCCTTGAATACCAAGGGAGAGGAGGATAGCCCGGAGCAGCATTATACAGATACCCTGACCGCTGCCTGCGGACTTGCTGACCCGAATGCAGTCTGGGGGATGACGCAGGCTGCGTCCGAACTGGTGCGCAGCCTGCACCATCTGGGAGTACAATTCAACGTGACAGATGACGATGAACTCGACCTGCGGAATTTTGGCGGACAGAAGAAAAAGCGGACGGCCTTTGCACAAAGCGATACGGGAAAGCAGCTAATGACCGCTCTGATTGATGCTGTGCGCCGGGAAGAAAGCGCAGGAACGGTCGAACGCTTTCCACACCATAAGTTCCGCACCCTGCTGCTTTCCGGGAACATCTGCGGTGGCTGCACAGTGCAGGACACCTATACTGGCGAACTGCTGCGGTTTGTATGCGATGCCGTCCTGATTGCCACAGGCGGGCTGCATGGCTTATTCGGTGATACGACCGGCTCTCTTGCCAATACCGGAGAAGTCACCGCAGAACTGTTCCGTCTGGGCGTTCCGATGGCAAATCTTGAAATGATCCAGTACCACCCTACCACGGTCGAACTGGGCGAAAAACGGATGCTTCTGAGTGAGGCCGCCCGTGGTGAGGGCGGGCGGCTGTTTGCATTACGGAACGGGAAGCCGTGGTATTTCATGGAAGAAAAATATCCGGAACTCGGCAACCTGATGCCGCGTGACATCACCGCGCGGGAAGTCTGGACGGTCAGCCGTGACTATGAGGTGTTCCTTGATATGACAGAGCTTCCTAAAGAAGTCATGGAGCATAAACTTGCCGGACTGGTGGATGATTGTCAGACCTATCTGCACAAAGATATTCGCAAAGAACCCATTCCGATTTTGCCGGGTATCCACTACTTTATGGGAGGCATTCAGGTGGACGAGCGGCACCGCACTTCGATGCGGAATCTGTACGCTGCCGGTGAATGCTGCGCTCAGTACCATGGCGCAAACC
>OLSP01003207.1_pt1 | contig 11789 bp, 10 predicted proteins | sample 1672941 | NCBI WGS metagenome assembly OLSP01 (sample SAMEA3136739, study PRJEB25190) | human gut metagenome | reverse complement strand
AAAGCGTCTGGAAGCACGTGACTTCAGTCATGTGAGGATAGAGTTTTTAATTCACTTATGATTGCAATAATAACTCCTGTCGGTTATTGGCAGGAGAGCGTTACATTCTTTATATAGAACGTTTACATAAAACAGTAGAATTAGTGTTGGATATAATTAAAGAGATGAGTCCGGGGACGGATGTTGAAATGTATCAGCAGCTAAAAGAGTTGATTTGTGTTGATGTATTAAAAGCAATCCAGCTTTTGGGATTCAATTATAAAGAAGCAATAGGAGAGCCTTTAACACAAATATGTGCCAATGCAATATTAAGCAAAAGTAGAAAGACCGGTCAAAGTAAAAGAAAGTAGGTGTAAGGATTTTGGAGGCAGAAGTTTCTGTTTCCATTGGTATTTGGGAATGCGATAGTTAAACGAGGGTAGTGACCAGTATGAGAAAACTTATTGCAGAGGGGGAAACAGTTATGGATTTGATTAAAGAAAATGAAAATTTAATTCATTGTTTGAAAGAATTAAGAGATGAATTAAAAATAGAAGAACTAGAAAAAGCGATTAGAAATCAAGAATTTAATGATACTTCCTATGAAGAGTTAATATACAAGAAAAATCAAGAGTTAGCACGATTATTTAATCGCATATATGCGGTTAATCAAAAGATTATTGATGCATATGAACCGGTAAAAAATAGAGTAGCATGTGTGAGCAATATGGGAAATTTACCCTGCGGCGTTATTTATATGGATCTTCCTTTAAATAGACAAAATTATTTAGTACAAAAGTTTTATCAGGAATTATTTAATAAATATGTAAATAATCCTGGCAAATATATATTATTGGGATTAGTACCCGCTTCTAATGGAAGGGTGCTAAAAATAGAAAGTCTGGATGACAATGAGAGAAAATATGCGCAAATTTTGGATGAATATTTAAGAATATGTTTCATGGATGAACAGATAGAAGAGTTGATTAATTGCATAAAAATGATTCAATTTAATTATATTTCAAAGGATGAATAATTCGATATAACGAATAAAAATGCAAGAAAAATAAATTTTTTTAAATTCCCGCGTGATTTTTCGCGATTTTCCTCGTATTTATTATAGAGGCTTTTTTATGCTTCTTAATGATACAGGAGAGGAAGGGAAATCAATTGAGCGAAAAGAAGATTCCACAAAAACACACAGAAAAAAGACCGGGAAGATACAATCCGGAGGAAAAGAGCAAGGAACTGATCCGGAATGTTGATAAGATCTGTAAGATGAGAGGAATTTCAAGGTATACTCTGGCGAAGGGGGCAGATATATCAACTTCAACAATTCATTCACTTCTGGCGGGCAAGACAAAGCCATATATGTATACGGTGTACAAACTGTGCAATGCGCTGGATATTCCTATTTCAGATTTACTGATAGAACCATGTGATGAAACCATAGAAAATATAAGCAAAGAAGAACAGGAATTGCTGATGCTCTACAGAAAATGTACACCATCCAAGCGGCATTTGCTGAAAGTTTACCTGCAGATGTTAACTCAGTTTCAGGAGAAGTTCTGACAGGAAAATCTTCAACAGCACATGCATAAAATGCAATCAAAACGGTTAATAATGTAAAAATGATTGAATTATCGCCTGTTGTATGTTATCATAGAGCAAAAATTGAATTTATCAATGCAAAAGTGAAATGAAAAAGAGGAGATATATTTATGTGTGGAATTGTAGGGTTTACAGGTAATCATCAGGCGGCGCCGATTCTGTTAGATGGTCTTTCTAAACTGGAATATCGTGGTTATGATTCAGCAGGAATTGCTGTGCGTGATGGTGAAGGTGAGACCACAGTTATTAAGGCAAAGGGACGTCTGAAGGGACTTGCTGAGAAGACAAATGGCGGTGAGTCTGTTCCGGGTACCTGCGGTATTGGTCATACACGTTGGGCAACTCATGGAGAACCTTCTGAGAACAATGCACATCCGCATGTCAGCGATGATGGAAATATCGTTGCCGTACATAACGGAATCATTGAGAATTACCAGGAACTGAAGGATAAACTGACACGTAAAGGATATACATTTTATTCAGAGACAGATACAGAAGTAGCCGTGAAACTGATTGACTACTACTATAAGAAATATGAGGGAACTCCGGTAGATGCAATCAATCATTCTATGGTCCGTATCCGTGGATCTTATGCACTTGCTATCATGTTCCGTGATTATCCGGAAGAAATTTATGTCGCAAGAAAGGACAGCCCGATGATCCTTGGTGTGGAGGATGGAGAATCTTATATTGCTTCTGATGTTCCGGCTATCCTGAAATATACCAGAAATGTTTATTACATCGGCAATATGGAGATGGCCCGTGTACGTAAGGGTGAGATTACTTTCTACAACCTTGATGGGGAAGAAATCGAGAAGAAGATGAAAGTGATCGACTGGGATGCAGAAGCAGCAGAAAAAGCTGGATTCGAGCATTTCATGATGAAAGAGATCCATGAGCAGCCAAAAGCTGTACAGGATACACTGAACTCTGTTCTGAAGGATGGCAGGATCGATCTGTCAGAAGTCGGTCTGGCAGAGGATGAGATCAAAGATATTTCCCAGATTTATATCGTTGCCTGTGGCTCTGCGTATCATGTAGGAATGGCTGCACAGTATGTGATCGAAGATATGGCAAGAATTCCGGTTCGTGTGGAACTTGCGTCTGAATTCCGTTATCGTAATCCGATTCTGGATCCTCATGCACTGGCGATCGTGATCAGCCAGTCCGGAGAGACCGCAGACAGCCTTGCAGCACTGAGACTGTGTAAGGATCATGGAATCAGAACGCTTGCGATCGTAAATGTTGTGGGATCTTCTATTGCCCGTGAAGCAGATAATGTATTCTATACACTTGCGGGACCGGAAATTTCTGTTGCGACAACCAAAGCTTACAGTACACAGATGATGGCATCTTATGTACTGGCAATCCAGTTCGCGCTGGTAAGAGAGCAGATCACAGAGGAGCAGTACACAGGATACATCAAAGAACTTCAGACTCTTCCGGAGAAAATCCAGAGAATCATTGATGACAAGGAGCGTATTCAGTGGTTTGCGTCTAAGCAGGCAAACGCACATGATACTTTCTTCGTAGGTCGTGGGATCGACTATGCAATCAGCATGGAAGGAAGCCTCAAGATGAAAGAAGTAAGCTACATCCATTCAGAGGCATATGCTGCAGGTGAGCTGAAACACGGAACGATTTCTCTGATCGAGGATGGAACACTGGTGATCGGAGTCCTCACTCAGCCGGATCTTTATGAAAAAACAGTCAGCAATATGGTAGAATGCAAGAGCCGTGGAGCATATCTGATGGGAATGACTACTTTTGGAAACTATAACATCGAAGATACTGCAGATTTCACTGTTTATATTCCAAAGACAGATCCATACTTTGCAACTTCTCTTGCTGTGATCCCGTTACAGCTTCTGGGATACTATGTAAGTGTTGCAAAGGGTCTTGATGTAGATAAGCCGAGAAACCTTGCCAAGAGTGTTACAGTAGAATAATAGTAAAAAGAAAAACAGAGGGTACAATAGTCACAAATGGCTGTTATACCCTCGATTTTTTATATTCATGACCCGGAATGCTTCTCCATCCACCGTCTGATATAATCCATCTGTTCCTGATCGGAAATTTTCTGGGATGCGGGATCGTTCCCGGCGGCGAGGCAGCAGAAGAGTACGAGCGCCTGCAGCAGAAAAAAGAGTACAAGAAAGAGTATCAGCATAAAAAAGCCTCCTTTTATTTCCTATGGCTTTCAGTATTGGCATTTTTTCGAAAGTTATACATGGAATTGGGAGAAATGCTTTATTGCGAAGCAATCCACAGATATCCGGAATACACTAAAATAAGTCCATTTATAAGGAGTATATTCATGAAGCAGTCAGCTTATACCGGAAAAGGGGTTGGTGTGGCACTTTTTGATACGGGAATTTATCCTCATATGGATTTTGGTGATCGTATTTATGCTTTTGCAGATTTTATATCATACAGGAAATTACCTTACGATGATAATGGTCATGGAACGTGTGTGGCGGGGATCTTAGGAGGCAGCGGAGCGGCTTCTATGGGAAAGTACAAAGGGATGGCACCGGGATGTTCGCTGATTGGGCTTAAGGTGCTGGATCGTTTTGGAAACGGCAATAAGGAGGATATCCTGGCGGCGTTTCAGTGGCTTATGAACCATCGGGAGGAGTACAGGATCCGAGTGGTGAATATTTCTGTCGGCACGACATATCGTACCAGGAATGACAAGGATGTTCTGGTGCGCGGCGTGGAACAGCTCTGGGATCAGGGACTGGTGGTCGTTGCGGCGGCGGGAAACCAGGGACCGGAGCCGGGCAGTATCACTGCTCCGGGGTGCAGCAAAAAGGTGATCACGGTGGGTTCCAGCGATATGCTTATGGGAAAAGAGGGAATCTCCGGGCGAGGGCCGACGTTTGAGTGTGTCTGTAAACCGGATCTGGTGGCACCGGGACGCCGGATCATGTCGTGTGCGGCTGGGGCGGGAAATACGTATGGAATGAAAAGCGGTACGTCGATGTCCACGCCAATGATCTCCGGGGCGGCGGCACTTGCACTGGAAAAAGATCCCATGCTCACCAACGTAGATATCAAGATGATGCTCCGCGACAGCGCAGACGACCTCGGGCTTCCGAAAAATCAGCAGGGATGGGGAAAATTTAACTGTAAAAAGTTCCTTTCGCTGTGATTTTCAGGAAAATTCGCAGAATTTACTTTGGTAAAGCCTGAAAGTATTGACGGGAATGATTTTTTTCGTTACAATGGAACAAATCGTTGCTGTAAATAGCGACAGCAAACCAGTGATATGCAGAGAGGAGAACATTATGACAAAAATTCAGATGACAACGCCGTTAGTCGAAATGGACGGAGATGAGATGACCAGAATTCTCTGGAAGATGATCAAGGACGAATTATTACTTCCGTATATTGATCTGAATACAGAATACTATGACCTTGGTCTTGCACACCGCAATGATACTGATGACCAGGTAACCATCGATGCAGCAGAAGCAACCAAGAAATATGGTGTTGCAGTTAAATGTGCGACCATCACTCCAAACCACGCACGTATGGAAGAATACGACCTCAAGAAAATGTACAAGAGCCCGAACGGAACAATCCGTGCGATTCTGGACGGAACTGTATTCCGTGCCCCGATCGTAGTAAAGGGAATCGAGCCATGCGTACGCAACTGGAAGAAACCGATCACTCTTGCACGTCACGCATATGGGGACATTTACAAGAACACAGAGATGTACGTTGACAAACCGGGTAAAGTAGAGCTTGTCTATACTTCCGAGGATGGAGAAGAGAAACGTGCTCTGGTACAGGAATTCAAGGCTCCGGGAGTTGCCATGGGTATGCACAACATGGAAGCTTCTATTGAGAGTTTTGCAAGAAGCTGCTTCAACTATGCACTGGATACCAAGCAGGATGTATGGTTTGGCGCGAAGGATACCATTTCCAAGACTTACGATGCCAAATTTAAACAGGTCTTCCAGACAGTATTTGACAATGAGTTCAAGGAGAAATTCGAGGAAGCAGGTCTTACTTACTTCTACAGCCTGATCGATGATATCGTAGCCCGTGTCATGAAAGCAGAGGGTGGATTTATCTGGGCATGCAAGAACTACGATGGAGATGTTATGAGTGATATGGTATCTTCTGCATTTGGTTCTCTTGCGATGATGACATCTGTTCTTGTTTCTCCGAACGGATACTATGAGTATGAAGCTGCTCACGGAACGGTACAGAGACATTATTATCGTCATCTGGAGGGCGGCGAGACTTCCACAAACTCCGTTGCAACCATCTTTGCATGGACAGGAGCACTACGCAAACGTGGGGAACTCGATGGAAATCAGGAACTTGCACAGTTCGCAGACAAACTGGAAGAAGCAACTCTTTCCACCATCGAATCCGGAAAGATGACCAAAGACCTGGCACTGATCACCAGCATTGAGAATCCGACCGTACTGAACAGCGAGCAGTTTATCCTTGCGATCAGAGAGACTCTGGATACATTACTTTAATTTAAAAATACATCAAAAGATAAAAATGGGAAACCCAAGGCATTACGCCAGGGTTTCCCATTTTTCGTAGAGTTCTTCAAGTTCTTGTTGGATTTTGTCTTTTTCGCGGCTGAGTTCTGCACAGCGTCCGACGTTGGTGCAGACATCCGGGAGAACCAGTGTTTCATCGATTTCTTTATCGCGGGTTTCGAGTTCTTCGATCCGCGCTTCTGTTTTCTTAAGTTCTGCTTCCTGCTTACGCTTACGTGCCTGTTCTTCTTTCTGCTGCTGCCAGGTGAGCTTTCCTTCAGATGTTGTGGCTGGTGCGGTTTCCTGCACAGTTACAGTTTCCTGCTGCACCGGAGCGTATTTCTCAGTGAGTTCTTCTTTTTTCTCAAGGTAGTAATCGTAATCACCGATATAGTTGACAACGGCCTGATTGGTCAGTTCCAGGATCCTGGTCGCGGTCTGGTTGATGAAATATCGGTCATGAGAAACATAAAAGACCGTACCGGTGTAACTGTTCAGCGCTTCTTCGAGGATTTCTTTGGAAGCGATATCAAGGTGGTTGGTCGGCTCATCGAGGATCAGGAAGTTTGCCTCGGAGAGCATCAGCTTCGCGAGGGAAACACGGCCGCGCTCACCACCGGAGAGAGAGGAGATCACTTTGAAAACATCATCACCGGTAAAGAGGAAGGCGGCGAGCATGTTTCGAATCTCTGTCTCAGTAAGTGTCGGGTAAGTATCGGAAATTTCCTCAAAGATCGTCTTCTCCGCGTGGAGTACATGGTGTTCCTGGTCATAATATCCGATCTGAACCTTGGAGCCCAGGGAAAAAGTTCCTGAGTCTGCCGGGATAAGATCGTTGAGGATCTTGAGCATGGTCGTCTTGCCGGTACCGTTGTTTCCGATCAGGGCAACGCGCTCACCACGCTTGATCTGGAAAGAGATATCGGTAAAAAGTGTCTGCTCCGGAAAGCTCTTGGAAAGTTCTTCTACCGTGAGAACATCGTTTCCACTGACAACTCTCGGTTCCAGAGAAAGCCGCATCTGGCTCTGAACCTCGGTCGGTTTCTCGATCCGCTGGATCTTACCGAGCATTTTTTCACGGCTTTCTGCGCGGCGGATGGATTTCTCACGGTTGAAGGATTTCAGCTTGACGATGACGGCTTCCTGATGCTTGATATCTCTCTGCTGGTTAAGGTAAGCCTTGTACTGTGCGTCACGAAGCTGTGCTTTCTTTTCGGCGTAAGCGGAGTAATTGCCACTGTACATGCGGACCTGGGCGGCATCAATCTCAATGACCTTCGTTACAACTTTATCAAGGAAATAACGGTCATGGGAGACGATAAATACAGCACCCGGATAATTCAGAAGATAAGTTTCCAGCCAGGAAATACTCTCCATGTCGAGGTGGTTGGTCGGCTCATCGAGGAGAAGAATGTCCGGCTTGGAGATCAGGAGTTTACCAAGAGCGACACGGGTCTTCTGTCCACCGGAGAGAGTTTCGACCTGTTTGGCAAAATCTTCGTCCGTAAAGCCAAGACCCTTGAGGACACCCATCAGCTCGCTCTTGTAGGCATAGCCGTTTTCCAGCTCAAATTCGTGGGTCAGGCGGGTGTAGGTGTTCATCAGACGGTCAAGTTCCTCGCCGGAAGCGTTTTTCATCTGGACTTCGATCGCACGCATGCGGTCTTCCATGTCGATGATGTACTGCTTGGTTGTGAGCAGTTCCTCATAGACGGTGCGGTGTCCGCTGACATCCTGATACTGTGCGAGATAACCGATCTTCTTGTCCTTCATCAGAACGACCTGACCGGAATCCGCAGAAATTTCATTCATTATAATACGGAGAAGGGTTGTCTTACCTGCTCCGTTGTTGCCGATGAGAGCGGCTTTTTCACGCTCTTCTATATGAAATGAGGCATCGTTCAAAATGACTTTTTCGCCAAAAGATTTGCTGATGCCCTGACACGATAAAATCATAAATATTCCTCCAAAGTCAATATACGCTATGATTATAAGGTCAAATGATGGCTTTGTAAAGGAAATTTCCTCAAAAATTGTATAGATTTGACAACATTGATTGACAATAAAATAACATTTCGGTATAATTAACAGGAAAGTATAAGGAGGGGACAACGGTGGAAGCAAAACAGATATCAAAAGCTGTAATTAAGAGACTGCCCCGGTATTATCGCTATCTTGGCGAGTTACTGGAAGACAATGTTGAACGTATATCTTCCAATGATCTTAGTAAGAAAATGCGTGTCACAGCATCGCAGATCCGCCAGGATTTGAATAATTTTGGAGGATTTGGGCAGCAGGGATACGGTTATAATGTGAAATATCTCTATACAGAAATCGGTAAGATCCTTGGACTGGATGAGGTACATCCGATGATCATCATCGGTGCCGGTAATCTTGGACAGGCACTTGCCAATTACGTTGACTTTGAAAAACGTGGCTTTAAGCTGGAAGGGATTTTTGATGTCAATCCGGTACTGGAGGGCATCGCGGTCCGTGGAATTGAGATCCAGATGATCAGTAATCTCCCATTCTTCCTCAGAGAGAAGAATATTGAGATTGCGATCCTCACACTGCCGAAGAACAAGGCGAAGGATATGGCAGATATCCTGATCGAGAATGGTATCAAGGCAATCTGGAATTTTGCACATATCGATCTGGAGACTCCGGAGGATGTCATTGTAGAGAACGTACATCTTTCTGAGAGTCTGATGACGTTATCTTACAATCTCAGTCAATATCGTCAGGAACACGTGGAAGAGCAGCAATCATAACATGAGGACAGCAAGAGGCTGTTACCCGGCTCCTTAATGAAGGCGGCTGCGTAACAGCTTTTTGCTTTGTATCGTATATCGAGGAGATATCAGATGAAACGAATTGTAGGCGGATCGGAAATGAAAGCACTGGATAGCTGCACCATTACCGGAATGGGAGTTCCGTCCTGTGTGCTGATGGAACGGGCGGCACTGGCTGTTGTGGATGCAATGGAAGGACATTTTGCGGAAATGTCACAGAAACAGCGGATCTTGTGCGTCTGCGGAGGCGGGAACAACGGCGGAGACGGAGTCGCGATCGCCAGGATCCTGCATCTGCATGGATATAACGCGGAAATCTATATGCTCGGAAATCCGGATCACCGCACAAAGGAAACACGCCGCCAACTTAAGATCGCAGAGAATTATCAGGTTCCTCTGGTGAATAACCTGGCAGCAGGAGAATATACTACTATAGTAGATGCCATCTTCGGCGTTGGGCTTGACCGCTCGATCGAAGGAAAATACAGAGAAGTCATTCAGGCTTTGAACGAGGTTTCTGCATGGAAAGTGGCGGTAGATCTGCCGTCCGGGGTATGTAGCAACACGGGAAGAGAGCTTGGAATCGCATTTCGTGCGGATCTGACGGTGACGTTTGCATTCTGTAAAACAGGCTTGTGTTTTTATCCAGGCAAAAATTTTGCGGGAAAAATTGTTGTAGCAGATGTCGGCATCTACGAGAATCCGGATCTTCCGACACGGAAAGCGGCACTTGAGAAAAAAGATCTCCAGAAGCTTCCTCTGCGCGCCGCGAATGGGAACAAGGGTACGTTTGGCAAGGTTCTTGTCGTTGCCGGAAGCAAAGGAATGTGCGGGGCAGCGTATCTCTGTGCAGAGGGCGCCTTCGCTGCCGGAGCCGGGATGGTCAAGATCCTGACGGATGAGGAGAATCGCATTCCACTGCAGACGCTTCTTCCGGAGGCGATGTTTGCAGATGATGCTGGCGGCAACGAAGCATGGGTTAATGCAATGCACTGGTGCGACATTGTGGTGATCGGACCAGGACTTGGACAGTCTGAGAAAAGTGCACGGAAAACAGAATTTTATCTTGCCCATGCGCAGAGAATGGGGAAACCTGTGATCATGGATGCGGATGGACTGAACCTGCTCTCGAAACATCCGGAGTGGAAGAAATATCTTCAGCACAGTCAGGTGATCTGTACTCCGCATCTTGGCGAGACGAGTCGGCTGAGTAAAAATTTTATGACTTCTAAAAATAGCGGATTGTTTTCAGAAGCAGCGGATCGGGCACTCTCCATACCGGAAATTCAGCAAAATCTCATTTGGACAGCATCGAATTTTGCAAGGGAAAATGGCGTGGTCTGTGTGCTCAAAGATGCAGTGACTGTTGTTGCAGATCCGAAGAGGGATTTTTGTTGGATCAATCAAAGCGGGAATCCAGGAATGGCGACTGCGGGAAGCGGGGATGTCCTGTCGGGGATCTTGGCAGGGGTTCTGTGTGCATTCCGTTCAGATCCGGAGAATACGGTGGATCTGGCAGAGCAGGCGGCTTTTGGCGTATTCCTTCACGGGCTGGCAGGAGATAAGGCTGTCGAGGAAAAAGGCACCTACGGAATGAAAGCCGGAGACATTGCGCGGGCAGCGGCGAAAGTTCTTAAAGACAGAGAAACTATGCAGGAACTCTGATAAGTTTCAAAAATCCAGATAAAAATAATTGCTTTACGCAGTAAGGAGATAAAGATCATGAAAAAATTCGAAAGAGTAAAGGCCGTCGTATCCCTGGATGCGATCGCACATAACTTTGCAGAGATGAAGAAAAACATTGCCAAGGGTACCAAGATCGTTGCTGTCATCAAGGCAGACGGATATGGACATGGCGCAGAGGCGATCGCACGTCTGATCGAAGACTATGACTATATCTGGGGATTTGCAGTTGCGACACCGGAGGAAGCATTGCAGCTTCGTACCTTTGGTGTGAAAAAACCGATTCTGATCCTTGGAATCGTTTTTGAAGAATATTTCACACAAATGATCGCAAAGGAGATCCGTTTAACTGTCTGCACCTATGAGATGGCACAGAAACTTTCAGAAGAAGCGCAGCGTCAGGGAAGAGATGTACATATCCATATCGGTCTTGATACCGGTATGAGCCGTATTGGATTTGCAGATAAGCCGGAAAGCGTTGAGGAGATCAAAAAGATCGCCGCACTTCCAAATGTTGAGATTGAAGGTATGTTTACACACTTCGCGCGGGCAGATGAGACGGATAAAGCTCCGGCAGTAGAACAGCTGAAACGTTATCTTGCGTTTGCTGACCTTCTGGAAAAGGCGGGAGTACAGATTCCGCTGAAGCATTGCTCGAACAGTGCGGGAATCATTCGTATGCCAGAGGCAAACCTGAATCTGGTCCGTGCGGGAATTACCATCTATGGTATTTATCCATCTGATGAAGTGGAAAGAGATATTGTAAAACTGGAGCCGGCGATGGAGCTGAAGAGTCATGTGGCTTATGTGAAGGATCTTCCGGCAGGAACGGCAATCAGTTATGGCGGAACATTTGCTTCCGAAAACGATCTTCGTGTTGCAACGATTCCGGTCGGCTATGCGGATGGATATCCGAGAACTCTGTCTAATAAAGGATGGGTTCTGATACATGGACAGAAAGCACCAATCCTTGGCAGAGTCTGTATGGACCAGTTCATGGTGGATGTTACACATATTCCGGATGTGAAACATGGAGATGAGGTAACATTGATCGGCAGGGACGGAGACGAATTTATCAGCATTGAGACTTTCGGCGATATGTCCGGCAGATTTTCTTATGAATTTGCCTGCGATATCAGTAAACGTGTCCCGAGAGTCTATATAAAAGACGGCAAAGAATGGGGACTTTCTGTATATTATTTATTATTATCTTATT
>OLSP01003202.1_pt1 | contig 11814 bp, 7 predicted proteins | sample 1672941 | NCBI WGS metagenome assembly OLSP01 (sample SAMEA3136739, study PRJEB25190) | human gut metagenome | reverse complement strand
TCAGGGATGCGGCAACCTTTGCGAACGAGAAGAGAGTGATGTTTGCGCAATATACTCGCGCTTCATGAGTAAAAACTCTCCGTCCGCCGTTTCGGGATTACAGCCGAAGCCCGTCACCAATTCGCCTTGATGCGTCTTTTTCGGATTAGACACATACCCGATTACGTTGCGGATTGCTTTGCCGAAGTTTCGCCCTTTGCCCGTGTGCAAAGGGATAAGACGCGTGGTTGCCATGTAGACTTCACCTCCCTTTTTTCAAAAAAATAAGCGCGAAGCCCACCCAGCTCCGCGCCATTTTTGTATTCATCCCATCACCCAATCCTGCATCCGTTCGCACCCCACATACAGCACCTCAAGCAGCTTTTGCGCAGCCAGCGGCAATCCTGCCGGACTAATCAGCCATGCGCTCACAAACAGAATCAGTGCACTTTTTATCGGAATCAGGAACATGCTCACCAGCGCCATCATCCCCAGTAGCGAGGACACAATCGACAATAACCCGTTTGAAACCGCTGTCAGAAACAAGCACAGAAAAATCAACGCCTTCATTGCCAGCAGCACTGGCAGCAAAACTACGGTCAACGCGACTCTGCATATCTTCATTCTCTTTTCCCTCCCTTGTATCTTCCTTTTCTCATCCCCATTGTCGCGCACTTTTTCATTTCATGCAAGGATACGACTCAAAGCCCCAGCGCACCCAGCCGCGTCAGCAGCTCGTCTATTTTCTTCCAGATTTCCTTCTGCGACGCTCGAATTTCCTGAATATCTGTATCATAAACGCGCCCTGTTTCGTTTGCACGTTTGGCAATCTGGTTGATGTTGCCGTTATACCGCCCCAGCATCGCCACTGCTTCCCGCAGTTCCGGCAGATCAAGTTTGACCGCATACCCATCAATCGCCATCTTGCGCAGGTATGCCTGCATGTTCCGTACACCCATCAGCTCCATCTTCTGACGGATCAGTCCTCTTTCCTGCTCATCAACACGGAAAATAACCTGTATATTTCGTGTTCTTCCCGCCATGCTCATCTCTCCTTTTCCCTTTTGCATTTAGCCAATGCCGGAGTATTTTTTTCGAGGTTCGCCTCTTTTGCCCGTCTGGTTTCTCTCAGGAACAGATCTACCAAGCCCGGATGTGACCTTGCAACAAACGCCTGATTTTTCTCCTGCCCAAGTTCGTCCACGTCGGCATAAACCGGCTGCATTTTTGCCCAGTTTTTGTTGTTCTGCGAAATACGTCCATCCCAATTCTTATCCATGACTGTGACCGCCAGCACATACAGCGTCCTGTCAAATCCATATTGTCCGACCACATTCTGCACAGCCTTTCTGCTCAGGACATTGTCATGATAATGTTCGCGGATTGCCCGATCTATCGCGTCGCGGCAGGCGATATTGGCTTGTCTTGACATGAGATATTCTTCCATCTCACCATGCTTTTGCGCATATGTTCTCGGATACAGATACACCGGCACTTCACACTTTTGCATTTGTTCTTTCTGCATTTCAAGCACCTTGTCCAGCTTTGCTCGGTCATACGCATAAATATAAAAGTTGTAATTGCCCTGTGTCGGATTGCAGCGAATCATATAGCTGTATGCCTTGGTATCTGCACGAAATCCGTACTCCTGTGCAGAACTTCCGTCAAACGCACAGTCCGGCATTGCATGGCAACACGCTGCCAGTGTTTTTCTGCTGCTCAAAAGGAGACCGTAACGCTCATCCTTGCGCAGAGCATTCACAATGCTGTTGAATTCGCTTTTGAATGTTTCCGTTTTCAGCGAAGCCTCGTGATCATCCCAGCTTGTATAAAATTCCTCGCCGCTTCTGCCCATATCGCCACGCAGATGCCCAATGCATCCTGTATTTTTCTGCACACTTTTCTCCTGTGTGTAGCTGTAATTCCGCTCGTCAGGTTTCATTGCTCGAATCGTCATGTCCATTTATCGTTCCTCCCTTTCTTGATTTCTGTTCCTTTTTTCCATTTCTCTTTCGCTGGACACTCGAAGCTGCTCCCGAATGGATGGCACATCCTGCGCATCCTCTATCGCTGCCTCAATCGGCGCCTTATCGTCTATGTTCAGTTCTGAATTGAGCTGCACAAGCCGCATCCGTTTTTCTGCAAGCTCAGCTTCCTGTGCAAACGGTTTTTCCAGTTCTTCCTTCGCTGCCTTCTCCTGCCGTTTCAGGCCTTGGAGTTCCATCCTTGCTTTTTCCAAATTGTCTGGTACTCGTGCCAGACGATTGTCAATTCGCGTGATATTTCCTCTTGGATCGTTGCCAAGCTCAACGCTGTACGTCATGTTGCCGTGCATATTCAGCCAGTATGTTCTGCTTCCCGCATCAAAAGCAAGACTGGCACTCATTCCGCGATATGTCACAGCATCCTGAATAACGTCACCTTTCCATTTCTTGCAGCATTCTATCAGTGCCTGACCTGCCGCTTCCTTTTCCATATACATTTTACCGCCGACTTCCATTTGGAACCCATCTTCCGGTAAGACATGCGCCTGTAAACACGCAATATCCTGTACATGACCCTCGATTCTTTCTGTTTTATTTTGAATCTCCTGCGGAAAATATCGAAGCAACCGGTCTTCAAGGCGATACTTCTTGCTTTGATAGTCCGCCTGCATCAGTTTGAGCCGCGAAACTTCGACATCCAAATCCATCTTCTCACGGATTCTTGCATCGCCCGCGCAAAGCGCCTTGATTTCGGCATAGGATAGAACCGATTCATCCACATCATCGCAGACACGTACCGGCGATTTGCTGGTCATGACCTGCGAGATAAACTTCTGCTTGTTCTCGATTGTCTGCCAACTGTACGCGTCAAATGTACCATCTGTTACATATCTGTAAACGTACACATCGGCGTTCCGGTTTCCCTGACGCACAATGCGTCCTGCTCGCTGTTCAAGGTCGCCCGGACGCCACGGACAATCCAGATCATGCGAAGCAATCAGGCGGTCCTGAACATTGGTTCCTGCCCCCATTTTTGCAGTACTGCCAAGTAAAATTCGCACCTGACCCGTGCGCACTTTCGCAAACAGCTCCTTCTTTTTTGCCTCCGTGTCTGCATTGTGTATGAATGCGATTTCGCTTTCCGGAACCCCCTGCGCCAACAGCTTTTCACGAATATCGTCATAAACGCTGAACTCCTTTTCCTGTCCGTTTTTCGGCGTTGACATATCGCTGAAGATGAGCTGCGTCAGTTTTTGCTCGCTGCCTTCACGATAAATTTTCATTACGTTGCCGACGCAGGCATTGACTTTGCTTCCGGGGTCATCCGGCAGCATGGGATTTATAAGCCGCTGATCCAGCCCCAGCTTTTTCCCGTCCATCGACACCTTGAGCATGTTGTCAATGTGCGGATCGACCGCTCCGCCATGGATTTTGGCAGCGCGTTTTGACAGTTCCTGTACCATGCGCTTTTGAATTTCAGACGGCTGAACGACAACCGTTTCATAGTGCGCATTGGGCGTAGGCAAATGAAGCTGATCTGCCGTCTTGATATCTGCCACCTCACGGAACATATTCATCAATTCCGGCAGATTGTAAAATTTTGCAAACCGCGTCCGCGCACGGTAACCCGTTCCCTCCGGCGCAAGCTCAATCGCGGTCACGGTCTCCCCAAAAACCGAAGCCCATGCGTCAAAATTCGTCAGGTTCTGTTTTCGCAGCGTTTCATATTGCAGATAGCGCTGCATGGTAAAAAGCTCGGTCATGCTGTTGGATACCGGCGTGCCTGTGGCAAATATAATGCCATGCCCGTCTGTCAGTTCGTCCATATATCGGCACTTGGCGAACATATCGCTGGATTTCTGAGCTTCACTTGTTGAAAGTCCTGCCACATTGCGCATTTTTGTATATAAAAACATATTTTTATAGGAATGCGCTTCGTCCACCACAAGCCGATCCACACCGAGCTGTTCAAAGGTGATTACATCGTCCTTCTTTTCCTCTGCTTTCAACCTTTCAAGCCGTGCTTCCAACTGTTTTCTGGAGCGTTCCAGCTGTTTAATCGTAAAACGTTCCCCGTTGGCGTGTTTGATTTCCGCAATACCGTCTGTAATTTCAGCAATCTGATCACGGATGATTCGCTCTTGCCGTTCCCTGCTGATGGGGATACGCTCAGCCTGACTCTGCCCGATGATAACCGCATCATAATTGCCGGTTGCAATGCGCGAGCAGAAACGCTTTCTGCGTCCCTTCTCAAAGTCGCGTTTGGTCGCCACCAGAATGTTTGCGCCGGGATACAGCCGCAAAAACTCCGCTGACCACTGCTCAGTCAAATGATTCGGCACTACGATCATGCTTTTCGTACACAATCCCAATCTTTTCGACTCCATAATGCCTGCTATCATTTCAAACGTCTTTCCTGACCCGACTTCGTGCGCCAGCAATGTATTGCCGCCATACAGCATACGCGCAATCGCATTTTTTTGATGTTCCCTCAGCGTAATTTCAGGGTTCATGCCCGCAAAAACAATATGCGATCCATCATACTCACGCGGTCTGGTCGCATTAAACAGCTCATTGTATTGCTTTACCAGTCTGTATCTGCGGTTCGGTTCCTTCCATATCCATTCTCGAAAGGCATCTTTGATTGCCTGCTGCTTCTGTTGTGCCAAAGTCGTATCCTTGGAATTCAGCACACGCTTCTCCTTGCCATCCGCATCCTGTACGGTATCGTATATACGCACGTCGCGCAGGTTCAGCGTATCCTCCAGAATTTTATAGGCATTCGCCCTTGACGTACCATAGGTTTCGAATACCGCAACATCGTTGCGACTGAGCAACGTCTTGCCCGATATGTTCCACTCGCCGGTAAACTGCGAAAAATTGACCTGAATATATCGTTTCATGTATTCCTGTGTAGAAAACAATTCATACATGAACGCATCGATGTCCTTCGGCGAAATCCATGTTGCGCCAAGGCGAACGTCGATCTCCGAAGCGTCAAGATCTTTGGGCTGCACGGCTTGCAGCGCATCGACGTTCGGCATAAAAACCATATTCTCTTTTGCCGCAGCCTGCGCTGTCCTGAGTTTTTCCCGCACATTGCCGGAAAGATATTCGTCTGCCGTCTGCCATGTTTGGGATTCAGGATCAAGGTAGATCACGCCGGTCAGTTCTTTTGTTATCGCATCTTCGTTTTTTCCGGTCAGCTCCGCCATATACGGCAAATCCACCCGCGCCTTTTCTCCTATGGATACTGCCAGTGCTTCTGCCGCGGTGTCTGTATGTGTAATGGCTTGCGGTCGCCGAATGGTACGCTTGGTGAACATATCCGCTTTGCGTTCGAGTTTTCGATCTTCATCCAGCACTTCAAGCGAACTGAGCAGATAATACGAAGAATCATCCGAAAATGCGAGTCGGTTCGCCCGATCGTTAATCAGCCCGAATTTAGCGCTGAACGCATCATACTGCCTGTTCAACTCCCGCTGTTCGTTTTCAATCGTTTCATCATCAGCATCTTCCAACTGAGCGTCCATTAAGCGATATACCGTATCCCGAAGTGCCACCATGCTCTTGACGCGCTCCTGTGTTGTGCGATTCAGCTTTGGGCGCATCATCACCGAATTTTCGCGAAAATACACCTCGCCATCTACAATCGTGTAACTGTAATTCTTTACATCCGGATCGGCAGGTAATGTTTCAGTAATTTCCTCCCCTTCCGCCAGTTCCATGACCTCTGCCGCATGGTATTCGCCGCCAATCTTCTGAATCGCCTGCTCCAGCTGTACCTTTAAGTCTGCGCCCGGAATGGGTCTGCATGTCGTTTCCTTCTCATCGCCGTACATGCTCTTATCCCATGCCATGCTGCCCAGCATCATATCGGGATGGCTGACAAAGTAGCTGTTGATGGGAATTCCGTTCTCTGTCTGCCCCAGATGCACCCAATCCGGCTCTATGTCAATTGGGCTTTCCCGTTTCTGCAAAAAAAGAATATCCGTCGTTACGCTCGTTCCGGCATTCGCCGCAAATGCCGTATTCGGCAGACGGATGGCTCCGAGCAATTCAGCTCTCTGCGCGATATATCTGCGCACGTCGGGAGATGCCTTGTCCATTGTGCCCTTGGATGTGATATAAGCAATAACACCGCCCGGACGAACCTGCTCCAGCGTTTTAGCGAAAAAATAATCATGAATCAAAAAATTATACTTGTCAAACTGCTTGTCGGAAACCTTGTAACCACCGAAGGGAACATTGCCTATTGCCAGATCGAAGAAATCCCTGCGCTGCGTTTTTTCAAAGCCGCTGATTGTAATCCGCGCATCGGGATAAAGTTGCCGCGCAATGCGCCCTGTAATGCTGTCCAATTCCACGCCATAAAGTCGGCTGCTGCTCATGTCATCCGGCAGCATGCCGAAAAAATTGCCTACGCCGCAGGATGGTTCCAGAACATTGCCCGTGCGAAACCCCATTTTTTCAATTGCGTCATACATAGCGCGAATAACCGTTGGCGATGTGTAATGCGCGTTGAGCGTCGAGCTGCGTGCCGCATCGTATTCCTTCTCTGTCAGCAATTCTTTGAGTTGCCGATATTCTTCTGACCATTGCGTGTTTTCCTCGTCGAAGGCTTGTGGAATACCGCCCCATCCGACGTATCGGGAGAGAATTTCCTGCTCATCGGGACGTGCCTGCCTGCCCTCCGCTTCAATCTGCTTGAGCGTTTGAATTGCCGCGATGTTATAGCCAAATTTTGTTTTTGCGCTTCCCTCGCCCAAATGTTCATCTGTAATGCGAAAGTTCTGCGCTTTGAGCTGTTCATTTTCTCTCTGCCGGGTTTCTTGCCCCGTCAGGTCTATGACGACACTGTGCAGCTTCGTCTCCTCCTGCGGCTGTTGCGGTTCCGGAGTATTCGGCAATTCCTCCGTCAGTACGAAATTCTCAGGTTCCGCAGGCATCGCTTCTCTCTGTCTGTAAAACAGCTCGTCGTTTCGCATGTTTTCGGCAAGCATCTGTTCAAAAATTTCCCGCCGTTCCGTCCTAATGACGGGATAACGCAGCGTAGGATCGCGCAGCTGGACATGGATATCCGTAATCTGTTCAATCAAAAAAGCCTTATCATCCAGATAGACCGTATCGCCCACCTGATAATGCGGCGTATCCCGCCTTCCGTTCAGCTCTTTGACGACCTCATAGCCGCCCTGTTCGGCAGGCTCGGCAAAGAAAATGCTCTGTCCGTTTTCCGTCAGCGTTTTTGCCGCAACACTCCAACGTCCGAAAGGAATGCCCGTAACCGGCATCATGCCCATGCCGGGAATATCCCGTTCAAGCAGTTTCGTGTTCAGCAGCGGCGCAGCCGTTTTCGCATCCTCTCCATAAAAGAGCAGGTAATCGTCCACCCTCACGCCAACCATGTATTGCGGACGCTCGGCTTTAAGATTCCGGTAGGCTTCCATATCCGGCACTAACCGAATCTCTTCCTCTGGTTTTTGCTCTTTCAGCCTTGTATATCGACCATTCCGAATCAATGTGTCAATACGTTCAGCGACCTTATTCCAGCCAAGCGTCACATTCTGACAACCATTCTTGCGAAGCTGTATGCCCTTTGTATCGTGCCATTCTTCGCTGTGGCGTGCGTTCGAAACGCCGGGCATGCGCCCGCCTGTTCCATATTCGCGTTTGAGAAATTCAATTTTCTCGCCGACATCATGCGGCTGTGAGAAAAACAGCTCAATTCGTTCAGCGCCGCTTTCATAGCCTGAACCGCCGGTTAAATTCCAGTCGATTTCATCCTGCGTGATGAAGCCCCGAACTTCCGGCAGCTCCCTTTCTCCTTTGGGCAGTTCTCGCCGCTCGTGTGTCAAATCTCTAAGCCGTGGCAAAATTGCATCGGGCATGAAAAAACGCATCCGCATCAGGTCGGGCTGACGTTCAACCGCCTCTGCAAATGCTTCGACCTGCCGAATCAGCTCATGCAGATTATCCGGCTGCTCCATTTTTTCAAACAGCCGATTTACGCAATCCGGAAAGATCATCGGTTCTTGCTCCCGTATCAAGGGCAGATAGCCGTTTTCGCCTGCAAAACTCTCACGATACATCTCAATAAGTCGGCTTGCTGCCTGCCGCCTGACAAAGCCTGCAGCTTCCACATTTTCCAGCTCTGTTCCAAATCGTCCGGCGTTAATCCGTTCACCGACGCGCTTCGCAGCGTCTTTCCACGAAACTATGCGGGCTGTGTTGGCATACCGTGCGCGGTCGCCCCTCGCAATGTATATCCCATTGTCCGCATACCACGCTGAAAAACGTCTCCCTTCCAGTTCAAAACCACTTCCGCCATGATACAGCGTCCGCATATGCGCAGCAATTTCATCTATCGGTTTGTCGATCATTGCATCGAAAGCAAGTTCCATTCGAATTTCTTCGTTGTTGCCGCCGAAACGCAGCACGACATCCGTCGCTTTTTCCATCAAAAAAGAAGCGGAAACCTCTCGTTCATCCGCTTCTTCAAGACTTTGTATTTGTTCCGCTTCTGTTGGAAAAAGACTCATCTGCCGGTTCAGGCGTAAATCAGCTCGTTCATTACGATTTCTTCTGCCTGCGCCTTGCAGGTGTTCATCAGCCCGACCCAGCGCATCGGGTTGGTTGCTTTCAGCGCTTCCGTCGCGCCCGCCCGCTTCGCCAGCTCCGGCATGATTTCCTCCATCCGATTCACCGCCGCCTGATCGATCTCCATCAGGTGCGCGGTCAATTTTCCGCTCAGGAGCAGGTTGTTGTAGGTGATCGTTCGATGCTCCTTCAGAAACCATTCCCGCATCCGTCCGTATTTGCTCAGTGTCACCGACTGTTCGGCTGCTGTCAGATCGGGAATCCAATACTCTCCGTTCTTCGTATACGTCAGTTCGTTCGTCATGGTTTTGGCTCCTTTCATATTGACGGATGGTTCTTTCAATCTGTCTGAGTACCCCTTCGCTCAGCTCGCTGATTGCGCTTCCCAACGCACCGGATGCGGCAGACGTGTTCCATTCCAATACGCCCGCCAGTTCTTCCGGCTCAATCTGATGTTCCCGTGCCAGATTGCATCGGCTCAGCAGCATATATTTCACGCTCGCCGCCGCTGTGTTTCGAAACGCGATTTCGAGGTTAAGCTCATCATACCCTTCAAGGAAGCTCCCGTCAACGATACCGCGCAGCTCGTCCTGATGCCATTGCCAATAGTCCATGCTCTGCTGCATCGCGATTTCTTCAAGCTGTCCGGCAATGCCCAGTTTCGCTGCCGAGCCGTACTGCGTTTCCAGCGCATGAGCGACAGCTTCCCGATTGTTTTCATCCAGTGCCCATGTTTTAACCTCCCGCGAGCTTTTGCGTGCACCCGTATCTGCTACATCGAATACATAGCGCACTGCCCCCGCCCCGTCCGGCAGCGCGATACCCCTTGCTCCGCGCCGGACATACCGCCGCATCGTCTGATTCCAGATTTCATAGCTGGCACAGGCGGTCGCATCCGGACGCTGGGCGTAGATCAACAGCTGTTCCGGGTAACTGTACTTGTACAGCCGCGCTGCCGATTGCAGAAAGCCAGTCCATTCTTCAACGCTGCCAGTTACTGCCTTTGCCGTTTTTTCTGCCAACTGCGCCGTTGTTGTTCCATTCATGGTATCCTCCATTCTTTTTGGGCATTAAAAAATCGGCATGAACGCTCACGCCGATTTATCCGCTTCAATTCTCAGTTTTTCAATTTATATCTCGTTCCGTTTGTCTTTCCTTCGCGAAGAAGTACATCTTTTTGAACCATATTACTAAGGAAACGGATTGCCGTCGATGAACTGCATCCCAACACTTGTTCAACATCCTTCCTCGTTACGCTTTTTTGCGCTTGTACCAGTTCAATGATAGTCTTTTCTTCATCAGACAATCCGTTTTTTTCTTTTTCCACGCCATCTGCATTAAAATTGGGCAGAATAATTTTAAACGCATTCCCCGTATTTTCGATTACAGGCTTTCTGGCAGAGTTTTCATAAGCGTTCAGAATTTTTCGGATTCCTGTTCCGTAGGCTTCAATAAGCTGCAAGCGATAAAATACATTTGCCAGATTTTGATTTCTGCAAACCGAAATTCCCAGCATAACATCGTCCAACTCAATGCCCGGCATCAGCCCGCCAATCGACACAAACTCCATCCGGTCTGAATACACGCTGATCAATGCACTGGCGCTAAACGCATAGTCCCGATGAACAATGAGATTCAACAGTGCTTCTCGAAGCGCCACTTCTGGATAGTCCCGTGTATCAATCCTCAGCAATTTATGAAATGTTGCCTTAGTCTGATTATACCGATCCAGATACGCATAAACATCGTTCAGTTGTTTGAACAGAGAACCTGAAAATTCCCTTCTGTCACGAAATATACTCTGATCTGTCCCCTGAAAAACCGCTGTTTTAATCGAATGCTTGCACTGATCCGAAAGAAGCATCCCCAAATTGGTAAAGATTCCGTCCGAATTGATGATTTTCAGCGTCTGCATTTGCTGCGTGCCAAAGGCAATCTTTCTTTGTTCAAATTCCGCTTCGGCAACCGTAAACGTCAAATTCTGTTCGAGCGAACGCATTTCTTCAAACCGGTCGCCATCTGTTTCTTTAATCATTTTTCGGATTGCCGTATCCGTAGCCGGTACGGAAGAATAGCCTTGTCGAACGTAAACGCCTTCCGGTCGCAAGCCTTTCTTGGCTATATAATAGGGGCGTTCCGTGCCTCTCTGCACATCAACCAATACTACATGCTTTCCATTCTCTGAAATTGTTTCATAATGAAGAAACATAGTCATATCGGGCTTTATTGCATCCCGAACCATATTGCTGATTTGAAGTGCTACTCCATCCGAATCGTTTACGCCAATTACAGTTCCATCGTCCTGTACGCCAATGTAGAGCTTTCCGCCTTCACAGTTGGCGAAAGCAATGATCTCTTTTTTAATATCATCTACGACGATTTCTTTCAATTCAACCGTTTCGCTTTCATGAAAAATCATGCTATTCTCCTCCTTTCCAGACTGATTTGCTCTTATTATACCCCAATCTCGTCAATCTCGTCAATTCAATAGCATAAATTGACGAGATTTATGACGAGATCAATTCTCATTTTTCACGTTCAAATTCCATCTGAAACCTCGGCACGCCCTGTTCGCCGCATATCATTTTGAGCGTCGCGTCGTACCTTCTGCCGGTTTTCTTAGAGCGCAGTCCCTTGAGCTTTGCCGCACCGTCCCGAATCAGTGCTTCGACCACGCTCTTATTGACGCTCTGCCCAATCTGTGCAAAAAAGCGGTTATCCTTCCATATGCCAAATCGACAGATACGGCTTTCGCAGAAAAAGCCCTTCGCCGTTTCCGTCACAGCTGCGCCGCAGCAGGGGCATGTGCCAACAGATGGTCTATCAGACGGAAAGAGCTTCTGTGCGTCCGGCACGGGCTGAGCGCTCTGCACCAGCTCCGTTACCATCCGCACAATATCGTCCATGAATCCCGCCGCTTCTTCCTGCCCATGCTCAATCCGTTTGAGCCGCTGTTCCCACTGCGCGGTCATCATCGGGGAACGCAGATTTTCCGGCAAAACCGCAATCAGAGCCGCCGCTTTTTCGGTTGGATACAGCGACTTCGCCTTTTGTTCGCCCTTGCGCACGACAAATCCCACATCGACCAGCTTTTCCAACGTCCCTGCGCGGGTTGCAGGCGTTCCCAGTCCTTTGCGTTCAGCATCCTCCGGCGCGTCTTTTGCGCCTGCTGTTTCCATCGCCGCCAGCAGCGTATCTTCTGAAAGCTTTTGTCAAGGGGGTGCGTGGATATTTTTCATATTACTTACGCAGA
>OLSP01003197.1_pt1 | contig 11824 bp, 9 predicted proteins | sample 1672941 | NCBI WGS metagenome assembly OLSP01 (sample SAMEA3136739, study PRJEB25190) | human gut metagenome | reverse complement strand
CCGGATGAACGCATCTTTTTCATCGTATCCATAACCTTCACAGAATCAATCCCATTCAGTTTTTTCACCATGACTTCAATTCCCATACGTTCCACTTCTGCTTTGGCATCCTCAATTCCATTCAGTACCTTCTTCATAAATGGCGTGTCTGCCGACTGTAATATCACCCCAATCCGAACAGACTGCTTTGCCATGGCAAGTGCTCTTCCTGCCCGGTTCGGCCGGTACCCCATCTCTTCTGCTATCTTTTTTATCTTTTCCGCCACTTCCGGCTTGATCCTTCCGCGGTCATTCAGTGCCCGGTCTACTGTTCCTCTGGATACTCCGGCAGCTTCGGCAATCTGCTGTAATGTCACTCCCATAACTTCTTCCTCCGCTTTTTGCGTTTACGTGCACGCTTTTTCTTATTATATCATCTGCCAGATATTAATCAAGAAATATTATCTAAAAACCTGTCGTTTTCTGTTTTTATATTTTTCTGTATCTTTTTTATTACTCACCAAGGTTACGCTCCCGCTATTTCATTCTTCAGGCATTCGATACACACGGAATAAAGGTTGGAAACTCGTTCCAGTCCGGGTAGCCGGTCTGATGAACTAAATAGCAGCTATCACATCTGTCACAAGTTTTTCAAAATCTTTCGCCACGCGGTCTGCCGTCTCCTGGACTTCGGCATGATTCAGTTTTGCATCACTGACACCTGCCGCCATATTCGTAATGCAGGAGATTCCGCATACTTCCATTCCCATGTGTCTTGCTGCCATGGCTTCGCAGGCGGTACTCATACCGACTGCATCTGCGCCCCAGCCTCTGACCATGCGGATCTCTGCCGGTGTCTCATAGTTTGGCCCGGTCAGCTGCACGTATACTCCTTCCTGAAGTGGTATTCCACAGTCTTTGGCACTTTTACGGATGATATCCTGCATTTTTTTACTGTATACTTCACTCATATCCGGGAATCTGGTTCCGAGTTCTTCTATATTCGGTCCGATCAGCGGACTTGGTACTGCTGTTGTGATGTGGTCTGTGATCAGCATAAAGTCGCCCGGTCTGAATGATGGATTGACTCCGCCTGCTGCATTGGTCAGAAGGAGCTTCTTTGCTCCCATCATCCCCATCAGTCTGGTTGGGAGTACAACATCCTGTATAGAGTATCCTTCATAATAATGCACTCTTCCCTGCATCAGTACGACCGGGACATCTTTCACATATCCAAACACAAACTGTCCTTTGTGTCCTTGAACGGTCGATACCGGGAATCCTTCAATCTCTGTATATTTTACAATCTTTTCTATCTTGATCTTCTCGGCATAATCTCCGAGACCTGAGCCTAAGATGACTGCTTTTTCTGGTTTGAAATCCGTCTTTTCTCTTATGCTTTTTAAACATTTTTCCAGTTTTTCATACATACTTCAACATCCTTTCTTTCACCGCATCATCCGCAAATGCCACATCCACTGCATTCCTCATCATCAGATGAATCTCCTCATCTGTGATTCCGTAAGTCTTCTGGATAAATTCCAGTTCTTTGGTCAGGGTCGTATTGCTGACTGTACGGTTATCGGTATTCACCGTTACCTTTAATCTGGCATTCAGGAACTCTCGCATCGGATAATCTTTTGTACTTCCCACTGCCTTAGTCTGCAGATTACTGATCGGACACATCTCAATACCGATACCTTTTTTCTGCAATTCTTTCTGCACATCTGCATGTCCCCTCATTGCGATTCCATGTCCGATTCTTCCAGCTCCGGCTTCCACAGAATCAAGGATATTCTGTACGTTTCCGCATTCACCGGCATGTAAGGTAAATGACATGCCAAGTGCTTTCGTCTTTTTGAACAGTTCCATGAATTCTGACATCGGATACAGGCTTTCCGCCCCGGCAAGATCTGCCGCACACACGCCGTGTCCCAGATATTCTCTGGCAGCCCGCAGCATACGTGCATTTTCTTCTTCACTGTGATGGCGCATCGCGCACGTGATCACTCCGTACTCTACGCCAAAATCGCGTTTTCCTTTTTCCAGTCCTGCAAGCAGGGCTTCGATCACTTTATTGCAGTTCATGTCCGGAGTCTCGGACAGAAGCGGAGCAAAACGAATCTCTGCATAGCATACATTTTCCTGTTTCATACTTTTTAATACATCATAACCGGCTTCTTTCAGTCCTGTCTCATCCATAATGCATTTGCCCGGAAGGTCGAATTTTTCCAGATATTCATTCAGACTTCTGCAGTCTTCGGATACACTGAGTTCACTTTGTGATACTTTCCGCCCCAGCCTCTTTTCTATAAATCCACGGCTCAAAGATCCATCCAGATGACAGTGCAGTTCTACTTTGGGCAGTGCTGTTAATTCTTTTATTGTCATAGTTTTCTCCTTATTTTTCTTTCAGATTTCCAGGTCCGAAGCCCAACGGCAATAACTCCTTCAACGTATAGATATCATAATGTTCTACATCCGTTGCAAGAATGATCTGAAATTCTTCCGGAGCACAGAATTCCATCATCACCTGTCTGCACACTCCACACGGCGGTGCATATTCTGTCAGAACTCCGTCTTTTCCTCCTACGATACAGATTGCATCGAATTCTTTCACGCCTTCACTTACTGCCTTGAAAAATGCTGTTCTTTCTGCACAGTTTGTCGGTGTGTATGCCGCATTTTCAATATTACATCCGGTATAAACCGTTCCACTTTTTGCCAGCAGTGCTGCCCCGACCTTGAAGCCGGAGTACGGTGTATAAGAATATTTCAACTGTTCTATCGCCGTCTCAATCAACTGACTTGTATGATATGTTTTGCTGTTTTCTGTCTTCCCCATCTTATTTCCCCGCTTTTATATTCGTATTCCATTTCTGGTAATCAGTATTATACATGATTTTCCGAATGATTCTCCTTATTTTTTTCATTATCCTGCCGGATCAGATTTCGGACTGCCCCGACCGCTGTCCGGACTGCCATATCAGTATCATGTACTACCGGATTTTCCAGTCCGAGTTTCTCTCTTTCCTGATTTGCCATAACAAGAAAGCATGCACCTGCTCTGACACGTAATTTACCGGCCACGATGAACAGTGCCGCTGATTCCATCTCGGAAGCCAGACATCCCATCTTCTTCCAGGCCTCCCATTTGTTCAGCAGCTCATAGCCGACAGGCATTGCTTCCGGTTCATGCTGTCCGTAGAATGCATCCTTTGACTGTACCACTCCTGTATGCCAGGTGCAGCCATCTTCTTTTGCAGCCAGCACCAGTGCATTCGTTACTTTCAGATTGGCAACTGCCGGATATTCGATCGGTGCATATTCTTTACTTGTCCCTTCCATGCGGATCGAACCGGTTGCGATCACGATATCACCGCTTTTTACTTCCGGCTGCATTCCACCGCAGGTTCCGATCCTGACAAATGTATCTGCCCCGCAGCGTACCAGTTCTTCCATTGCAATTGCTGCCGACGGTCCTCCGATTCCTGTCGACGTCACGCTGACTTTCTCACCGTCCAGCATTCCGATATAAGTGGTGAATTCCCGGTTACTTGCAACCAGCACCGGATCATCCAGATACGCAGCAATCTTTTCGCATCTGCCCGGATCTCCCGGCATGATCACATAACGTCCGACTTCACCTTTTGCAACCTGAATGTGATACTGTCTGCCTGCATCTTCTGAATAGTTTTTCATACCGATCCTTCCTTTCAAACCAGTATGGACAGTGGTCTGCGGAACTTTTTCTGTCCTCTCCTGTCTATACTCTTATTTTGTCTTTATTTTATCACAATTCGGTCTTAAATGTTTTTATTTTCTGACTTTTTTTCAAAAGCTTTTGAACAAATCTGCGAAAAAAAGCCAATAAGGACGCAGAAAAAAATCTATTTTTCCATGTCCCCACTGGCTCTCTTTTTTATGTCTGTCTTTTATTCACTTTGTACTTTCTCGATATAATCTATGATCATATCCGCCGCATCTTCCAGGTCGATCTTACCGGTATTGATCATCAGATCATAATTCAATGGGTCACCCCATGTCCTGCCGGTATAATAATTATAATACCTCTGTCTGGATACATCTTCTTTATCCATCTCTTTCAGGGAAATGCCCTCGTATGCTTCTTTACTTCTTTTTTCTCTGAATGCATCGTCTGCATAGATGAAGATATGATAACAGTCCGGTGTATCTGCAAGTACCGCATCTGCACAGCGCCCCAGGAATACTCCTCCGGATTTATCTGCAAGTCTGTGGATCAGTGCTGCCTGCTCTTTATACATCTTATTATAATCCGGGATGATATCACTGCCGATCCCGAATCCGCCAAAGAAACCGCTGTGACTGCCCGGCACCTTATATGCTTCTTCCAGAATGCTTTCCACATCCAGATCGCCGTTTCCGATTTTCTCTGCTGCCAGATATACGATCTGTCTGTCATAACAGCGCACCTGCATCTTCTTTGCAAGAATCTCTGCAACTTCTCTTCCGCCGCTTCCGTACTGGCGGCTGATGGTAACAATCGTATGTTCTCTCATTTTACATTTCTCCTTTCGCTTCACGTTCGATCAGTTCTTTCATGATATCCGGATACTGTTTATCCAGATGATAGAACAGAAGCACTACAAGCACACCACCTGCAACGATCAATGGACCGCCTTTGTAAATGTTCACGATCATATGTAATGCACTGTCCGGCTGAGTGACACTTCCGGCTGCCGTACTGATATATCCGCCCATAGAAAGAAGTCCTGTCATAACTGCAGATGCCACACCGGCACCGACTTTCGTTCCGATAGAACCACCGGCAAAGATCAGACTTTCCTGACGTACATGTGTCTTCCATTGTCCGAACTCTACTACATCACCGATCATACCGAATACTACCGCATTCAGCGGTGCAAGTCCGACTGCTCTTGCGACACAGCTCATCACCATCCATGGAATGCTGTACGGATTCAGGAAGAATAACAACTGTCCTGTCAGTGCGATGATACTTCCTGTCAGTGCAATGTTTCGCTTTCCGAACTTACGGATCAACGGTGCACATAAGAAAATACATACAACCAGTGTCAGGATTTCTGTCAGATACAGTGCACTGTAAAGCCATGTATCATTGTGGAAAATGTATTTGCAATAATATGGTAAGATCGTTCCTGATACGCTAAATGACACACTCTGGAACATCCAAAGTAATAATACAGCCCAGAAATACTGGTTGGTAATAAGAAGTTTTAACCCTTTCTTTACCGGAACCTTTTCTGCCTTATCCTGCCCTGCGATCACAACCGTCTCTTTACAGTTGATGAAACAGATCAGAAGTAAGATCAGGGCGATGACTGCCCATACCGTCATCGCCTTTACCCATGCTGCCTGGTCATTACCAAATAATTTGACCAGCGGAGTGGTACAGGTAACGGCAATGATCTTACCGAGAGGGGATAATCCCATTCGTACTACACTTAACATATCCCTTTCGGATGATACTCGTGTCATCATGGCCGACAGACTTCCGTATGGAAGATTGATTGCTGTATAACATACGGTTGTACAGAAGTTATAAGTTACAAAAATATAAATCGACTGAACCACTCCCATCGTATGTGGTACGGTAAATAACAGGATCGCAGACAGTGCATATGGTACACTCATCCACAAAATCCATGGTCTTGATTTTCCCCATTTGGAATTGGTCTTTTCTACGATGATTCCCATGATCATATCGGAAAATCCATCGAAGAATCTGGATACCAGCATGATCAGACCAACGGTTGCTGCTGCCACTCCTACATAGTCTGTATAAAATAATGTCAGAAGTGTTCCGACCATACCGAATACTACATTACATGCCACGTCGCCCCCGGCATAAGATAATCTGACCGGCCATGACAATTTTCCATTTGCTGCATTGTTCGCCTTTTTTTCTTCCACGTCTCTTCTCTCCTTTTCCTCCATAAAATGACTTCCTTTCCCGGTTCATTTCATGTCTCTCTTGATATGCGAAAAGATCTGTAAATTTATGCTTCACAGATCTTTTCTTTTTTATGTCTTATACTACTTATATTCTAGACTGTGATCTCAGATATTTTAACCGGACGGTGTTCTTCCAGAGATTTCTTAGCTGCAAGTCCCATCAGTACCGGCTGCAGTCCGTCCATTACACCAAGCGGTGTATCTGTATCATTTTCGATTGCCTCAATGAAGCATTTGATTTCTTTTGCGTAAGCTGCCATGTAACGCTCCAGGAAGAAATATAATGGTTTCTCACCTGTTACGCCGTCTGCATTGCTGATGACTGCTGATGATGTAGAGTCATTGGATACGGCAACCATTCCTTTGGATCCGAATACTTCGGCTCTCTGGTCATATCCGTAAGCTGCTTTTCTGGAGTTATCGATCACTGCAATTGCACCATTTTCCATCTTCAGTGTAATAACTGCTGTATCTACATCTCCTGCTTCTCCGATTGCAGGATCTACCAGTACAGCCGCCTCTACATATACTTCTGTTGCATTGCACCCTGCAAGAAAACGTACCATATCAAAATCATGGATCGTCATGTCGAGGAAGATTCCTCCGGATACTTTTACATAGTCTGCGCATGGTGGCTCCGGATCTCTGGATGTGATCTTGATGATGTGTGTATCTCCGATTTTTCCGTCTGCAACAGCTTTCTGTACTGCTTCAAAGTTATGATCAAATCTTCTATTGAATCCAACCTGATATTTTACATTGCTGTCTTTCAATGCGTCGATGACTTCTTTGATCTTTGCCACATCGTGATCGATTGGCTTCTCGCAGAATACATGTTTTCCTGCTTTGATCGCCTCTACCGAAATAGGTGAGTGTGTGTCTGTAGATGAACAGATCAGCACTGCATCAATCTCCGGATCTGCAAGGATTTCTTTATAATCCTTTGTCATTGCTTCTACTCCCATGTCTTTTGCCCATTTTTCCGTTTCATCATTCATGAATGGATCTGCAAGCATCTTTACTTTTGCATCCTTTACCTGTGTGCAGATGCTTTCTACATGTACTTTTCCGATTCTTCCTGCTCCGATAATTCCTACGTTTACCATTTTTACTTCTCCTTTTCGCGTTTATGATCTTTTTATTTCTATATTTTTGTCCAGTTCCGTTCTTATCCCTTTGGGGAATCTCCCTGTATTTTCCCTGGATAATTTTGTTTGCAGATTGTATTTTTCTTCTATAATCCTGTCTTTTCAGAAATGAATTTTCTTGCTTTCAGTGCATATTCCAGAGGATTAGCCTTTGCCGGATCCTGTTCGGCTTCTACTACCATGTATCCGGTATATCCGGATTCTTCCAGTACCTTGAAGATTGGGTCAAAATCAATATCTCCGTCTCCAGGTACAGTGAATGTTCCCATTCTGACTCCGTCTAAGAAGCTTAATTCTTCTTTCTTTACTTTTTCTACCATGTCATTTCTGATGTCTTTCAGATGTACATGTTTGATTCTGTCTGCATATTTCTGAACCATTTTCAGTGGATTTTCTCCGCAGTATGCAAAATGTCCGGTATCGAATAAGAGACTTACATATTCCGGATCTGTATTGTCCATCATGCGCTCTACTTCATCTGCATTCTGTACAACAGTTCCCATGTGATGATGGAAGGTAAGTGCAATTCCATACTCATCTTTTGCGATCTTTCCAAGTCGGTTCATTCCATCGCAGAATGTCTTCCACTCTTCATCATTCATCACATATTTGTGTCCGAAGATCGGTGTATCAAGCATGCCCTGTATGCTGTAGCTCTGTTCGGAAGCTCCGATCACTTTTGCTCCCATTTCTTTTAAATATGCAAGCTGTGCACGGAACTCTTTTTCCACTTCTTCGAATGGCTTTGTGATCAGAAATGCTGAGAACCACTGGTTACAGATCTCTACGCCTCGAAGATCCAGTGCATGTTTCAGGACTTTGGTATCTTTTGGATATTTGTTGCCGACTTCCGATCCTGTGAATCCTGCAAGTGCCATCTCGCTTACGCACTGTTCAAATGTATTCTCACTTCCAAGATCCGGCATGTCGTCATTGGTCCATGCGATTGGTGCGATTCCAAGTTTTACTTTCTTTTTGTCAAACATTTTTCTTACCTCTTTCTTTATGATGTTTTTTCTATGTCTTTCGTGTTTTTCTTTGTGACTATATAATACTAAGAATCCGCCTGTTCCGGCATTGGGAGAATCTTTTGAAATGTGTACTTTATTTTTAGATGGTATTTCTCTGATTTTTTGTGCCTTTTTTTCAGTTATTGCTTTCCACACTTTTTGTGTCTTTTTTTTGGGCTTTATTTTTTGATTTTTCTTTGTGCTTTCTTTTTTGCCAGGTATTTGCACGCAAAAAAAGATACAGTTGCTTTTTCTTTTACATATAGAAAAACAACTGTATTTTTTTAAGAGTGCTTCCGGTACTGCGCCGGGCTCATCCCCTCTGCTTTTTTAAATACTTTTGAAAAATAATGGTAATCATTGAATCCCGATTCTTCTGCTACCTGCCACATCTTAAGATTGGTCTCTCTTAATAACTTCCTCGCATGTTCCATCCGCAGATTCAATAGATAGTTGGCAAATCCAATCCCCATCTCCTGACTGAACAGATAACTCAGATAGGTGCTGTTCACGCCTGCCGCTTCTGCTGCATCACCAAGCCCCACTGCTTCCCGGTAATGTCTCGCCGCATAATCCACCGCAATCTTAACTGCCTGGCTTAAATCTTCCGGGATATCCGATTCGCCACATTCAAATGCCTGCTCTGCTAGATGTTCCAGCTCTTTTTTCACCTCTCCGATATAGCCAAAATGCTGATTCGCCCTTGTGCCGTCTACCTGTAACTTATGTTCCAGCTTCTGGAACCACTGCCGTACCAGCTGACTGTCGCACCGCTCTTTTTTGAATGCCTGTATTACTGTCCCGGCCATGAGAAGAAATTTATCCTTTTCACTTTTCTTCCTTAACAGCTCTGCCTCCTCCAAAAGTGCTTCTGCTTCTCTCGGAAGTTCTTTTCCCATCGCTCTATCTGCTTCATAATAGGCAATTCCATCATTTTCATAGAAACTATTCTTTATCATCATCCTTGCCTGCTGATATGCCTGACGAAGTGCATCTGCTCCAATACAGATATTACTGACACCGATCTTGTAGGCTTCCTCTTCTTCCGCACAGATCTTATAACACGCCGATGCCGGTCCGGTCAGATGCTGGTACATCACACTGCTTTTGTATTCATCTGACAGATCCAGAAAGCAACAGTATGTTCCATTTCCGAGATAGATTATTTCTTTTTCTGTCTCGGATTCACCGTGTCTTGACTGTAACTTTTCCTGCATACGCCTGTAGAATTCCAGACTATACTGCTCTTTTCTTGCTTCTTCCAGCGGATCCTCGGTATACTCTGTTTCTTCTCTTTTGATTACAATCACTGCACTGTTCTTATATTTTCCACGTATTCCTGCCTGGATTCTTTTTTCTTCCCGTTCCTCTCCGGACAGGGTTCCAGCCAGGATCTGGTTAAAAAACAGGAATTTTTCATTCATATTTCCGGTCTGATCCACCTTTTCTCCGGTTTTCCCTTCAGCATCTGCACTGTTATCTTCTTCTGGATCCTTTTTCATATCCGCATGTTCCTGCGTCTGCTGTTTCTGTTCTTTCACACCTGCTTCTTCCTTGCTCTGCCGGATATGTTCTTTCGCCGCTTCAAGAAGCGTATACAGACTTTCTTCATTCAGTGTATTCTTTAATACATACTCATCTGCTCCTTCTTTCATCGCCTTTTTCACATATTCGAATTCATCATGACAGCTAAGTACGATCACATAGATATCCGGATATTTTTTCCTGATTTCCCGGATCAGTTCGATCCCGTCCATCAGTGGCATTGCAATATCAGTAACAACCAGATCTATCTTCTCCCGGTCCAGTACCTCCAGTGCTTCTTCCCCGTCTCTTACATCCGCCGTAATCTCAAATCCTGCCTTTTCCCATGACGACAACATCTTCAGATAACTCCGCACAAGAAAGTCATCGTCCGCCAGTAATGCTTTTCTCATGATTCTTCATCCTCACTTCTGTTCACAGGCAGATAGATCGTTGCTTCTGTTCCTTCCACGCTGCTTTTCAGCGAAAGCTTTGCCTGTGTTCCATAATATAATTGCAGTCTTTCCTGAATATTCGGTATTCCGACTGCCGTAAGTCCCTTCGTCTTCTTTCCCTTCTTTTTCAATAATTCTTCAATCTGTTCCTGTGTCATTCCTCTTCCGTTATCCCTGACCTTCATATAAAGTCTGGAGCCGGAAGTATACGCTTCTATCGTTAAATGTTTTCTGTTATTTTTCAGATCCAGTCCATGAATCAGCGCATTTTCTACAAGGGGCTGTAAGATCAGTCTTGGTATCAGGCATTGTTCTGCTTCGTGCTCTACCTCGTAAGCTGCCTGATATTCTTCTCCATTGCGGAATTCCTGCAGATGAATATAATTCTTCAACACCTGTATTTCCTCTGCAACAGTCAGAAATGTTCCCTTTTTCCGTATACAGGTCTGCAATAACTCTACAAAATCCCCGATGACCGTTGCAATCTCTTTCTCATTGTGGATCATTGCATAACACTTGATCGAATTCAGTGTATTATACATAAAATGCGGTGTGATCTGATACTGCAGCGCCTCCAGTTCCGCATCCTTTTTCTTCTTTTCTTCCTGAATGAGCTGTCCGATCAGTTCTTCTATCCGGTCTAACATCCGGTTAAATTCTTCCGCAGCAAGACCAATCTCGTCTTTGGATACGACCTCTGCCCTGGTGTCCATCTCGCCATTCGCAATTGACTGCATTTCAGTCATCAGCTTTCTCACTGGTTTATAGACGATCCTTGAGATGTATATCGCCGCCAGCATTGCGATCAGCCCGAACACGGCCGCCACACCGAATATATATTCCCGCATCTGCGCCAGGTCACCTAATACGGCACTTCTCTTTACACTGGCAAAAATTCCGCAGCCGGAAAAGCTTCCTTCACAGTAAATGTATATATTTTCTTTATCTGCCCCGGTAACTTCAGAATGACTGATAAAATTTTTATACTTCTTTACTGGAAATTTATTGCCCATCCGGGACTGCTCTCTGGCTGCAATGATCCTGCCGTCTTCGATCAGTTCGATCTGTCCCAGTTCCTGATTCGACGGATCTTCCAGATAATCATATCTTAAGTTCTGTTCTTCGATATTCGCACACAGATAACCGATCACCTGTCCATCTTCTCCGGTTACCTTTTCCGTAAATTGTAATAATTTATCTTTGCTGTGCACCAGATCATCCATGATCGCCGGTCCGTCATTTTTTCCACATAGTGTTTCAAATTGACGAAGGTTATCCTCCTTAAGTCCACTTCTGTACACCGGATAATCCAGCGTTGTAACAACCTGACGCTCGCCTGGGATCACCAGATACATACTGGTGATTGCCTGATCCATCTTGGAATATGTACGTAATCTTGTTGAGATATTATTCAGCCATTTCTCATCTTTATCATTCAGATATTGCTCCAGTTCCTCTTTGACCTCACTGTCACAGGATGCTTTGATATCGATATTGCATACATTTTTTAACATATCATCTACTGTATCCGTAAGCAGCCTGGTTCTCTGACTGAGCACTATTATGTAATTTTCCTCGATCATCCGGGATGACCTTCCATAAAATACGAAAGCCATGGCTGCTGCCGTAAGCAGTGTGATCCCAGTGATTGCGATCAGGACCTTACTTCTTATACTTCTGACTTTCATATTTTTTTCTGTACTCCTTTACATTGTCCTGCGTCAGTATCTCT
>OLSP01003178.1_pt1 | contig 11896 bp, 10 predicted proteins | sample 1672941 | NCBI WGS metagenome assembly OLSP01 (sample SAMEA3136739, study PRJEB25190) | human gut metagenome | reverse complement strand
TTCTCATTCTTTGCCAGCACAATCAGGTGATAGCCACTCTGGTCCGGCTTCCCCTCCTTCTTATCCATGGTTCGGCGGGCCACATACATTTCACAGCCTACAATCGGCTTGAACAGCTTGCTTTCCGCTTCTGCCATCTTGGCACGACAATCGGCAATCTCCGCTTCCTTGTCTTCACACTCTATCTCACCGCTTTCAATACCGGCAATCCTTTTCTTGAGGTCCTTTATCTCCCCCTTTGGCCCGCTGTTCTTCTTGTTGACATAGTTGGTGAACTCCTTGATACCGAACATATTTCCATGGTCGGTCACGGCAATGCCTTTCATACCATCCTTCATGGCCTTGTCAACCAGCCTGCTGACACTTGCCTGACCATCCAGAAGAGAGTATTGGGTATGGACATGTAAATGAACAAAATCTTGCATATATATCCTTTCTATTGAGAGCCTAAAATTACAACCTCTATCACAGCTAACAAAAATATTTCCCAAAAAGTTATCAACATGCACATTTCTCTCTCCAAATCCTTGTTAGATTTTCAAAATAAGCCTATTTTTGCAGATAATTTCTATCTAAATTAGCAAATACGATATACATGGGTCGATTAAAAAGATTAAAAAAGATACGCATACACCGTGAAGGAACACATACATTGGCAGGCAGCCTGGTTCTGATTCTGGCTGTCAACACTGCCCTTTACTTCGGATTGGAATGCAAAGTTCCTTTTTACGTAGTAGCGGTCATCAGCCTCATAGTATATGGCATACTCGTGAACTTCTTCCGCTGCCCCATCCGTTTGTTCGGACAAGAAACGGAGAAAGTCGTGGTAGCTCCTGCCGACGGTAAAATCGTAGTGGTGGAAGAAGTGGAGGAAAACGAATACTTCCACGACCGCCGTATCATGGTATCTATATTCATGAGTCTGGTTAATGTACACGCCAACTGGTATCCGGTAGATGGTACGGTAAAGAAGGTATGGCACAAAAACGGGAAGTTCATGAAAGCCTGGCTGCCCAAAGCCAGCACCGACAACGAGCGTTCCACCGTAGTAATAGAAACTCCGGAAGGCGTGGAGATTATGGCACGACAGATAGCCGGAGCCATGGCGCGCCGCATCGTGACCTATGCCGAACCGGGCGAGGAATGCTATATTGACGAACATATGGGTTTCATCAAATTCGGATCCCGCGTGGATGTCTTTCTACCGTTGGGCACCGAAGTATTCGTTAAACTAGGACAACTGACTACCGGCAATCAGACTGTGATAGCCAAACTTAAATAATAAAAGAACAACAATGGCAAACTGCATTCCCCGCCATATTCCAAATACTCTGACCTGCCTGAACCTATTCTCCGGGTGTATTGCTTGTGTCATGGCATTCGAAGCCAGATATGAATGGGCACTCGCTTTCATTATCTTCAGTGCCGTATTCGATTTCTTCGATGGCATGATGGCACGTGCACTGGACGCACACTCCATTATCGGCAAGGATTTGGATTCTCTGGCAGATGATGTCAGTTTCGGAGTGGCCCCTTCCCTGATTGTATTTTCCTTGTTCAAGGAAATGGACTATTCGGGCGCAATGGAAAGCTTGGCCGGCGTTTTCCCCTATCTCGCATTTCTTTTGTCCGTATTCTCTGCACTGCGGCTTGCCAAGTTCAACAACGATACCCGCCAGACGAGCTCTTTCGTAGGACTTCCCGTCCCGGCAAACGCCTTGTTCTGGGCTTCATTGGTGACGGGCGCTCACGACTGGCTGGTGAGCAGCAATTTCCATCCGGTTTATCTGTTGCTGCTGGTCTGCCTTTTCTCATGGCTGCTTGTATCGGAGATTCCAATGTTCTCACTCAAATTCAAGAATCTGTCATGGAAAGACAATAAAACAAGCTTCATTTTCCTGCTTGTCTGCATTCCGTTCCTCATCTTCTTGGGAATCTGCAGCTTTTCTGCAATCATCGTCTGGTATATACTGCTTTCGCTTATTACAAGGAAAAGTAAATAAACAAATCTTTGGCACGGTTGTTGTATTGAAGTTCGCAGAAAACGAACACATAAAAAGACATTAGCCCATGTTTCATATTTTAGGATTTTTATTCATCATCATAATTGCCATTCTGCTCATTGGCCTCAGCATTATCGGTACTGTCATCCGGAACATATTCGGATTGGGCGGACGCCGTACTTCCTCCAACTCCGGTCCCTACCAAAAAGGAAATGGTAATTACCAGCCGGGAGGGTATTCCTACAATGATAATAGACAATCGTCTGAGGAGGCACAAACTGAAGAAGGTGAAATACGTCCCCGCCACAAGAAACTGTTCTCCAAAGACGAGGGAGAGTATGTGGATTTTGAAGAAATCAAGGAGTAGGGATTAGGGATAAAGGATTAGAGATTATTTGCGCTTGGCGGCAAAGAACTCTTTCATCAGGGCGGCACATTCATCTGCCAGAATTCCTTTTACTACTTGTGTTTTGGGATGCAATGCCTGCGAGGCATAGCGCTGATACCCTCTTTTCTCATCTTCGGCGCCAAACACCAGACGCCCCATCTGTGCCCAGGCAATGGCACCGGCACACATCACGCAGGGTTCCACTGTGACATAGAGAGTACATTCATTCAGATATTTGCCGCCAAGAGTTGCAGCGGCAGCGGTAATGGCTTGCATCTCGGCATGGGCGGTGACATCCGTCAAAGTCTCCGTCAGATTATGGGCACGAGCTATGATACGGTCCTTGCACACCACAACTGCACCTACGGGAACTTCTCCCCGTTCACCGGCCTTATGGGCTTCCAAAAGCGCCTGCTTCATATAATAGCTATCGTCCAACGCCACCCCCTTTAATTTTTAATTTTCACCTCCTCATGTCGTGCTCACCGAACAAAGTAGGATAATCCTCTTCCATATTCTTATGGATAAACATGAGAATAGTCTCCCGCAGCCAACGCGACTTGTTCGTTATCTTGTATTTCTCCAGATAACGGTCCACAATCCGCTGCTCTTCCTCGCTCATCAGGCATACCATGCGCTGCTCGCGTTTCGGTTCTTCGGGCGTTGCTTTCGCACACGTTTTATCTCTCTTTCTCATATTTCCTGCAAAATTACTTTTACTTCTGTAAAAACAAAACGAACCTACGTAATTTTTATATCGGAAACACTTAAATAGCACTGAAATATTTTTTTGACCGGTAAACTTAAAGTATTTCTTAAAAACATTTTAATTTAGTAATTAAAAACGTATTTTTGGAGAGTTCTAAATTTAAAAGGTATGAAACATGTAAATTATCTTAGTTTCTTTCTACTCACATTGTTCAGTATAAGTTTTATCTCATGTAGTGACGATGACGATAATAAACTTAATACCGGCATAACCAATCAGAGTTGGACAGAGGGAAAATCCCTGGAGATCAGCCAGGATAATGAGTTGTCTGTAAGCTTCAATGCTGCAGCCAAATGGGTAGCTTCCGTCACCTCAGGAGCGGATTGGTGCAAACTGAATACGACCTCGGGTACAAAAGGACAAAGCACCTTGAAATTATCTGTAAGTACAAGTTCCACCACCGACCGGACAGCCAGAATTTCCATTAATATAGACGGCTATTCTCCTGCAAGTTTTGAAGTTACACAAAAGGGGACCAGTGTTCCCCAAACCACTGAAGATATGGAGATTAACGCAAAAGTTGATGAATATCTGAGGGAAATGTATCTCTGGAACGATGAATACAAGACATTAAAACCTGACTTCACAAAAAATTATGAAGCTTTCTTTTATGACGCCTTGGGTAGTCTGACTACAAATACATTGGATAAGAAAACATATGTCGGTAGCGACGGCAAGACATATTATAATCTTTTCTCTTATATCCAGCTATTGCCCAATATTAGTTCAACCCGTACCACCAAAATTGTAAACAAGGAACTGGCATATAGTTTCGGTATCACCGGTATACCCCCCATAAGCATTGGCACACAAGCAGAAAATACCATTTATTTCTGTCTCCAAGGCGTATATCCCGATTCACCGGCCTCCGAAGCTGGACTCAAACGAGGAGCAATGATAAGCCTGATAAATGGAAAGAAGATAAATAATAACAATATTAATAACTTCTATTACGACATATTGTTACCGGATGCAACTATCAACTATACTTTGACAGAAGATGTCGTAGAAGGAGGCACCATTACCGGGCAAAAGGAATACACCATAACTTCCAAAGCCACATACAACAACCCCGTCATCTTCAGTAATGTCAAGGAAGATATAGAAGGACATAGAATCGGTTACCTCGTTTATTCTGGGTTCGAGGCAAGCTTTGACCAAGAATTATTCAATGTTTTCAAAGATTTTAAAAACAAGAACGTCACAGATTTGATTCTGGACTTGCGGTACAATGGTGGTGGGCATACCATGTCAGCTAATCTGATAGCGACTTGTATTGCCGGTACTGCTTCTCAAGGTAAAGTATTCAGCAGTTTACGATACAATGATGAAAGAATGGCAAAACTCAATAACAAACGGGAAGATGAATTATTTGCATACTCCAGTTATCCGAACTTGGGTACTTCCTTATCAGCCGGAAGCCTCAATCTTCCCCGCGTCTACTGCCTTGTCGGAAATGGAACGGCCTCTGCCAGTGAACTCGTCATTAATTCCTTAGAAGGAATAGATTTGGACGTAATACTTATAGGTGAAAAGACCACTGGTAAGAACGTAGGTATGGAATATGAGGAGTACACTGTCCGGAATAACACATATCGTGTTGTTCCTATCACCTTCCAAAGCTATAACGCCAAAGGATTCGGGGAGTATGAAAAAGGATTTGAACCCGATATATTGATGGACGAAACCAATCCTTATAACGAACAAGGTGTATTCTATATTCATAAAGATTATGGAAACAATGAAGAACCTCTGTATGCCAAGGCCATTGAACTGATTACCGGTACAAATCCAGCCCCCCAAACGCGCAGTGCAGTGGTCAATACATTGGATGGTAAAACTTATAAGTTGCCCGCTATCTTCCGTCCTGGACACGACGGCATGCTGATGCCTGCCAGACACGCAGAATAATGAGTGCACACAATATTCTTGGAAAAGCCGGTGAAGACGCCGCTGCCAAATACTTGGAACAGAACGGTTACACCATACGTGACCGTAACTGGCGAAAGAATCACCTTGAGCTGGATATTGTAGCCGACAAAGATAAGGAACTGATTATTGTGGAAGTGAAAACCCGTAGCAATACGGATTACATTGAGCCGCAGGATGCCGTGAACTGGCAGAAAATACGACGTATTGTCGTAGCGGCCGATGCCTATATCAAGCACTTCTGCTTGGATGCACCCGTCCGCTTCGACATCATAACGGCTGTAGGCGAACCGGGTGCATTCAGGATAGAGCATCTCAAAGAAGCCTTCTATCCGCCGATGTTCTGAGAGTTGAAAATTGACAAGCAAGAGTTATTTCAATCGTAAATTGTAAACCGTAAAACCGTAAATACCATCATGGACATAGAAACCGCCCGCGAATATTGCCTCAGCAAAAAGGCCGTCACGGAATGCCTTCCGTTCGACGAATACTCGCTTGTGATGAAAGTCATGGATAAAATGTTTGCACTTATCGACCTGGAAAGCGCCAACAAGATTTGTCTGAAATGCGACCCCGAATATGCACTCGAACTGCGGGAGCACTATGCTGCCATCGAAGGTGCCTATCACTTCAACAAAAAGTACTGGAACCAGGTGTTCCTTGACGGTGACGTCGACGACAAACTGTTGAAGCAACTGATAGACCACTCTATGGAAGAAGTATTGAAGAAGTTCACCAAAAAAATGCGTACCGAATATGAAGCCCTGCCCTGACACATTCCCGTTCCCACTGGTGGCATTGGACGAAACGGCATCGACCAACCAATACCTCAGCCAGCTTTGCAACCAGTTGCAAGAATCCGTTGCCGAACTAACAACCGTGACTGCCGAGTTCCAAACCGCCGGTAAAGGCCAGCGCGGCAACACCTGGGAAGCTGAAGAAGGCAAGAACCTGCTTTTCAGCTTTGTACTCTACCCTTCTTTTCTGGAAGCCCGCCGGCAGTTCATCCTTTCACAAATCGTCTCCCTCGCCATTAAGGAAGAACTGAGCAGATGGTCTGATGAAATCACCATCAAATGGCCGAACGACATTTATTGGAAAGACAAGAAAATCTGCGGTATACTGATAGAGAACGACCTTTCCGGACATCATATCAGGCGCAGCATTGCCGGAATCGGCATCAACATCAACCAGGAAGTCTTCAACAGTGATGCTCCCAACCCCGTCTCACTGAAACAAATCACCGGAAAGGAGCACGACCGTTATGAAATCCTTGCCCATATCCTAAGACGTGTACAAATCTACTACAACAGCCTCCAAATGGAGGACTTCGCCGTCTACTCCGACGAGATATCCACACGGTATGCCCGCTCCCTTTTCCGTCGCCGGGGATTGCACCCTTATGAAGATGCCAACGGCAAGTTCCTTGCCCGGTTGCTGCGTGTAGAGCAAGACGGACGGTTCGTGCTGGAGGATGAAGGAGGAAGTGAACGGGAATATCTGTTCAAGGAAGTGCAATACATTCTGTAAGAAATGCACAACCCGTGCCATCGCATTGGCAAAGTTGTGCCACCATACTGGCACAGCCTTGCCATCGTACTGGCACGACTGTGCCAATACGATGGCACAAACATAAGTCCATAGTAGTGTACTACTGCCCTACTTCAAACTTTACTTCAGTTCCTTTCAGAAGGGGGGAAGCAAACTTTACTTTAACCGGTCCCTCTCCTCCGGTAGTCTGTATATAGGCCAGCAAACGCCCGTGGTATACGCGGTGACGGTTATCGGTATAATCACTCATGTCACTGTTGTCAGAGCCTTCGAGCCCAAGCAGACGCGCCGCTCCTTCAACTGTACACGTAATTTCATTGTCGCCAAGTTTCACAACAGTACCTTCTTCGTCAACCACCTCTACGGTTATGTGCGCAGTGGCGCGGTCGCCGGACAAAATAGTGCGATCCGCCGTGGCACGGATGGCATAAGGACGTCCGGATGTCCGGATGGAATAGCTCGACAAGGCATTTCCTTCCTTATCGCAGCCCTCAGCACGAAGCTCACCAGCCCGGAAAGGAATATCCCAGTAGATGATGCCGGTCTTTTCATCATAAGGTTTCATCTCGCCTACCACCCTGCCGTTGAGCAGCAAACGCGCCTGCGGAGCATTGGTATAACACACCACACGTATGTTCTGCCCCTCGTCATAGTTCCAGATGTCCCATGCATCAGGCGAAAGGAATACATGCTCGGGATGCTTGGGATGGACATATACCGGATATGTTCCTGCATACGTGACCGGATTCTCGCACCACAACGAAGCCCGGAAATGTCCGCGTGGCTTGGGGAAACTTCCGAAATCGAGCAAACCCGTGTACAAACCGCGGGACGGCCATCTGCCCGATTCATCCAGATAATCCGTACCGGTCCAGATGAACTGCCCGAAGATGAAATCCTTGTCGCGGACGGCATACCAGGCATCAAGCCCCGAACCCGTCTCGCTTCCATAGATAATGCGGTCCGGATAAGTGGCATGGTCTTGGTCGTAGCGGTTTTCCGTATAGTTATACCCCACCACATCCACAGCATCGGGATACTCCGTCTCGTTCGACATCACGACACCCGCCAAAGCTCCGGTCACGGGACGGGAAGTGTCCACGGCACGTACACAGGCAGCCAGACGCTTTGCTATGGTTCCGATGCGCATGGCATCGGGAGCATCCGGCTTATAGCCCCCGAACATAGGCTGATTGATTTTAGCTCCATCAAGAACGGGATGCGAATAAGGGTCGTTCGGATAATCCACTTCATTGCCGATACTCCACAAGAAAATACAGGTATGATTGCGGTCACGACGTACCATATCGGTTACGTCCCGTTCTATCCACGCCTCGAAGAAGTCGAAAGTACCGTCATAACTCGGAGTACCCACATTCCAGCCTTGTACCCATTTGCGTTTCGGAAACTCCCATTCGTCAGAGACTTCATCCATTACAAGAAATCCCAGGCGGTCACACAATTCATAAAGAACGGGAGCTTCTGGGTTATGGCTCATGCGGATGGCATTTACGCCAATCCCTTTCAAGTTATTCAGGCGGCGTTCCCATACCTCCGGCGGCACTACTGCACCCAGCACTCCTGCATCATGATGCAGGCATACACCTTTTACCTTCATCCAGTTGCCGTTGAGGGCAAAACCTTTGTTGGCATCAAATTCCAGCGTACGCAGTCCCACTTTGGTCTCACTGCCGTCAATGCGTTTGCCATTGGCAAGCAATTCGGTTTTCAATGTATACAGATACGGATTATCCAAATTCCAACGATGGGGTTTGGACACTTTCAAGTCAAGACTTTGCTTGGTAATACCTTCTTTTCCATCGGCAACACGCACACGGCGTTGTGCCACCTGCTTTCCGGCAGCATCGTACAGTGCAGCCCTCAGTTCCAGTTTGTCGGAAGTTGCCTTGTGCTTCTCCACCTCTACATCGACCGCAACGACGGCTTGCTTGTCTGTCAGCGAAGCGGCATGCCAGCCCACACCCCATTGCGCAATATGTGTATCGGAAGCAGCCACCAGCCATACATCGCGATAGATGCCCGAACCCGTATACCAGCGCGAATCGGCATAACGGCTATGGTCTACACGGACAGCCAGCACATTGTCGCCTTCCTTCAGATAAGGGGTCATGTCGTAAAGAAACGATACATAGCCGTTGGGCCGCTTGCCAAGCAGATGCCCGTTCAGGTAAACCTCGCTCCGGTTATATACCCCTTCGAAATAGATATAATGACGCGTTGCGTTGTCTTCAACCCTGAAGTGTTTGCGATACCAGCCTATCCCACCCGGCAGGTACCCGGTGCAACTGGCCAGTGTGGGCGACAATTGCCCCTCTATGGACCAATCGTGTGGCAAAGAAAGCTTCCGCCATGCGCTGTCGTCATAGTCAGTCCGGACAATAGCCGAGTCGTCCGTCAGCCGGAACAGCCATCCGTCATTGAACTTTGCGGCATCGCCAAATGCCACCTGCGCCTTTATCGGAGCAACGACCAGCATTGCCAGCAAAAAGATAAGAGCAGTCCTGTTATTCTTAAAATACATTTTCATATAGATTTTCTTTGAAGTTAAACTAATTCCTTACTTCAGGCTATACACCACGGTTGTCACACTCTTGGCTTCCAGAATCACCTGCTTGCCTGCCGCCACCGTTCCTTCCACCAGATTCTTGCTACCGGTAGTTGTATAAGTAGCTATTGACTTCGCTTCATTGCTCCATCCCACATGCGTTTCACCTAAGCGAACCGCCTTATCAGACATGTTTGTATAGACGGCCACTACCTTATCCCCCTCGGGAGAAAGCCAGGCGGAACCGAAAAAAGTACGCGATTCGTTCAAGTCGAGGGCAATACGGCGGTATCCCGGACGGATAAAGCGGCTGTAATTGCCCAGTACCCAAAGAGTGGCAGTAGCCTGATAGCTTCCCTCCTGCTCTATATCACCATACTCGCCACCGGCAGGTACCAGCGAAATCAAGAGAAAACGGTTCTTATGCCCCCAACGGGAAACATCCATCGATGTCCAGTAACTCCAGGAAGACACTCCAGCCACAGTGAGGTCATTGTGGATGACCTTCGACATGTAGAAAGCGATATCCATCTCAGAAGCCTGCTCGTAGCCCACGAATTCGGAACTGCTGTAATTATCGCCCAGCATACTCCATTCACTCTGCCAAACATCCAGATTATACTGACCGGCAGCCTGGGCCACTTGCTTGCGCACGTTGCGCATACCGTCCCATGTGCCGTCAGTCCAATAGCTGTGTCCGCAAATGAGATTCTTCACGTGTGCCAAGTCACCCACGTAGGCGGAAGAGCCGGGTGTAAAGAAAGCTGAGAATACATTACTGCGGTTGGCATCGCCTTTCACTTTATACAGATACTCCCAATCACCGGATTCGCCCAAGAGAATGTCTGTGGAAAGCCCCCGGTCATCCAACGACATATCCAACTCGCGTGCCAGTGCAGCCACTTCGTCATTGGTCCAGCCACTGCCCTCCTGTCCGCTGTCCCAGTTGTACTGCGGCTCGTTGACGGGCGAGATATGGCTTATGTGATAGCCTTCAGCGGTATAACGGGCCGCTACATCGGCCATATATCCTGCAAAGTCACCATAATGTTCCGGTTTCAGATTAGAAAGTCCCCCTCTGGCGGAAAATCCTTTTCCATTATAGGTGTACTGCACAGGAGGTGTATTGCTGAAAAGAACGAAATTGTTACATCCCAGCTCCTTGGCACGGTCCATGAAGTAACGTTGTCCCTCGCAACGGGTCCAGTCGTACGTCAAGTCATCGGTAAGATAGGATTCCGCACGACGGGATTTATCCTCGATGCCGCTGGCTTCACCTTGCGCGGCACTGCCGCCACCAAGATTCACCCGCCATTGGGAAAGGCCGATTCCTTTCGGCTTGCCGCCCACAATCTCTGAAGAAAAAAGCAGTTCCGTAATCCCCGCACGGTGCGAAGTCCATGACTTGCCCACAAAGGCAGGCGACCAACAGTCCGAAGCGCCAAAGCCGGCTATTGTCTGGAAAGTCTGTCCGGCATCGATGCTCACCAGTTTCTCTACGCTGTTTGTAATGTCCGGACCCTCAGGAGTGTCTGGAGTATCCGGCGTAACGGGAGAATCGTCGCTGCAAGCCATTGCGGTAAGCAGTGCCGGAAGAATAAAAATGTGTCTCAAATTCATGATATTATTTTGGATTAAAAAACTGCCGCGGATAATCCATTGCAAACTATCCGCGACAGAATATAAAGACCTATTGAATAATCAGTTCCTGCAACAATCTGTTTTCATCAGAATGTGTTTAATTCCAACCCGGATTCTGGGTAATGGAACCGTTGGACATCGTGATTTCGTACAAAGGAATGGGGAACACCATGTCGCGGTTTTCATTGAAAGTGATGCCTTTGTCACTTGCTTCACCTTGATTTTCCCACTCAAGAGCGTCACGGGTAGCCTCCTCAGTGTTCCACCTCACAAAGGAACCGTTCGGTCCCAGGATATTGCTAATCATCTTTTTACCATTTGTATCAGTCCAGCGGCGGATATCATACAGACGGTTCTGCTCGAAAGCCAATTCCAAACGGCGCTCCAGGCGAATGGCACTTTGCAATGCCTTTCCACTTGCCGTAACGTCATCCAACTTGGCCCGTCTGCGCACCTGATTGAGAGCATCGCGGGCAGAAGCGTCATCACCCAGTTCATTGCAAGCCTCAGCATACATTAAAAGGACATCGGCATAACGCAGAATGCGGTGATTCAAAGGACTCTTGTCCGTGGCGTAAGCCGTTGCATCGCCTTGAGCACGATATTTCATCGGCAGGAAATACTTGCGGATGATACGCGCAGACTTATGGTCAGCGGGATTGATAATATAGCAATTGGGGTCCCAACCATATTTATCAAGATATTCCTGATACTTATTCAACGCTTTGCTTGCGTCAATGAAATCCTCGAATTGGTCTTCGCCGGCAATTTCCGTACAGCCCGACTTGATTATTGTCCATTTCAAACGTTCCGTATCACCGGCCTCAATATAAGCTTGCTCCAAATTTGCCGTAGGCTGACACCAGCTCCAACCATCACCAGGACCATTACGGGCACCGGTTACCGTAGCAAGCGCCCCTCCTAAGCCCAAAGTGGGATGATATTCATACTGGATTTCCAGAAGGCTCTCCGCACTGTTGTCATAGTCGACATTCCATACCTGCCCGAAATCGGGAAGCAATTGGTATTCGCCTTCATCTATCACAGTC
>OLSP01003175.1_pt1 | contig 11901 bp, 12 predicted proteins | sample 1672941 | NCBI WGS metagenome assembly OLSP01 (sample SAMEA3136739, study PRJEB25190) | human gut metagenome | reverse complement strand
ATTGCACCCCAAGGGCACTTCCTCGCGCTTCGCGCTCAGGGCGCCACGGCCCCTTTGGGGCCTCGCAATGACAAATCTGGGAGCGCGGCGCTGACAATGATGCCCTGCACCGAATGGGCCGTCCTTATGCCGTTTCGCGGACGGGCGAGGCATGCCTCGCCCCTACATTTGGCCTTTAATGCTTCCGCCATGTTGCGGGGCTGAGGAGCAGCAGCACGGGGAACAGCTCCAGCCGCCCGAGGAGCATGTCGAGCGTCAGCACGACCTTCGACAGGGCGGAGAAGCTCGCATAGCTGCCGAACGGGCCGACCTCGAGGCTCAGACCCGGGCCGATGTTGTTCAGCGTGGCGAACACGGATGTCACGCTCGTCTCGGCCCCGAAGTTATCGAGCGAGACCAGCAGGATGGACACAACGGCAATGGCGGCGTAGCAGATGAAGAACGCCATGGTGCCGCGGATGACCTCATTGCTCACGCGCTTGCCGTCCATCGTCATGACCTCCACGGAGTGGGGGTGCAGCAGGTGGCGCGTCTCGGCGCGGGCCGTCTTGGCCAGAATGAGCACGCGGCTGACCTTCATGCCGCCGCCCGTGGAGCCGGCGCACGCGCCGATGGCCATTAGGATGAGCAGCACGGTCTTGGAAAATTCCGGCCATTTCGCAAAATCCGCCGTGCCGAAGCCCGTCGTCGTGATGACGGAGCCGACGGAGAAGGCCACATGGTGGATCGTCTGGAACACGGTGGGGAAGAACCCGCCCGTGAACAGCAGGTTGGCACTGATGAGGACGATGGCCCCGAAAATGATGATAAAGTACCAGCGCACTTCGCTGTTGTGCCACGCGAGCCTGAAGCGGCGGCGCAGCAGGAAGAAATACACCGAGAAATTCACGCCGAACAGGATCATGAACACCGTCGTCACGGCCTGCAGGTAGGCCGAGTAGTCCGCAAGGCCGCTGTTGCGCACGGAAAAGCCGCCCGTACCGGCCGTGCCGAAGGAAAGGCACAGACTGTCGAACCACGTTATCTCGCCCCAGCCGAACAGCACGCCCAGCCGGTAGAACAGGATCTGCAGCAGCGTCATGGCGCAGTAGATGGCATAGAGGATCGCGGCGGACGTGCGCATCTTCGGCACCATCTTGCTGACGGAAGGGCCGGGGGACTCGGCCCGCAGCAGATAGATGCTCTCGCCGGACAGCGGCACGATGGCCAGCATGAATACGAGCACGCCCATGCCGCCGAGCCAGTGGGTGAAGCTGCGCCAGAACAGCAGGCACTTCGGCAGGTCCTCCACGGCGCGGAGGATGCTTGCACCGGTCGTCGTAAAGCCGGACATGGTCTCGAACACGGCGTCGAGATACGACGGGATCGCCCCGGAGACCGTAAACGGGATCGCGCCGACGAGCGAGATGAGGATCCAGCTCAGCGCGACCATCACGAAGCCGTCACGCGCGTGTAGCTCACGGCGGCGCTTCGGCCGCAGCAGGATAAAAAGACCGCCGAGCAGGCCGCTGCCTGCGGCCGTGGCAAGCAGGACCCACAGCTCCGGCTCGCCGTAGATCACGGCGACAATGCACGGCAGCAGCAGGAAGGCCCCGATGACCAGCAGCACGTCGCCCAGCAGGGAGAGGATCATGCGGTAATTCATGCTTTCACTCTCCGCTTGTCCAGAATGTCGTCCAGATCGTCCAGACCCGTCGCCGCCGTCACGACGACGACGGTGTCGCCCGGCTCGATGGTGTCGCGGCCGCCGGGGGTGATGATCCGGCCCTCGCGGTTGATGGCTCCGATAAGCAGGTTCGGCCGCGTGGGCAGCTCCATGAGCGGCCTGCCGCAGACGGCGGATTTCTCCGTGGCGCGGAACTCCAGTGCCTCGGCCTTGTTGCCGACGATCTTATAGAGCGTCTCGACGTTCGAGCCGAGCGAGTTCTGCATGGCGCGGACGTAGCGGACGATGTGGTCGGCCGCGATATAGCGGGGGTGGAACACGCTTCCGAGGTCCATGCCCTTGATGATGTGGGAGAATGTCGTGCGGTTGATTTTCGTGACGATCTTCGCGCTCGAGACGCTGCGGGCATAGAGGCTCATCAGCACGTTTTCCTCATCGATGCCCGTCAGGGAAGCGACGGCATCCATCTTGGCAATGCCCTCCTCGGCGAGCAGCTGCTCGTTCGTGCCGTCGCCGTGGATGATCGTGGCCTCGGGCAGGCGCTCTGCCAGCGAGTCGCACACGGCGGCGCTGGACTCGATGATCTTTACGCTTGCGCCGAAGTCCAGCATCTGCCGCGCGAGGTAGTAGGAGATGCGCCCGCCGCCGAGCAGCATCACGCGCTTGACGGGGTTCGTCTGCACACCGATCTTGTGGAAGAACTTCATGGCAAGCTTCGGGCTTGCCACCACGCTGATGCGGTCGCCCGCCAGCAGGGTGAAGCTGCCGTCGGGGATGTACACCTCGTGCTGCCCGCGCTCCACAACGCACACGAGCACGCCGGACTGCATGCGGCCGAGGTCCGAGAGCTTCATGCCGTCGAGCATGGAGCCGGGGTCGATGCGCATCTTGTGCAGCTCCACGCGGCCCTTCGAGAACGTGTCGATCTTGATGGAGGCCGGGGCGCGCAGGATGCGCGCGATCTCCGTGGCGCTGGCCAGCTCCGGATTGAGCGCCATGCTCAGCCCGAGGTCGTCCTGAATGAGGTGCAGCCCGCTCGTATATTCCGGGTTGCGCACGCGGGCGATCGTGTTGCCCACGCCGAGGCGCTTGGCAATGAGGCACGAGAGCAGGTTCTGTTCGTCCGTGGACATCACGGCGATGACAAGATCGGCAGAGGGCACGCCGGCCTCCACCTGCGTGTCCATGCTGATGCCGTTGCCCTCGACGGTCATGACGTCGAGCGTGTTGCCGATGGCGTCGAGCGCAGCCGTGCGCGTGTCGACGACGGTGATCTCGTGACCCTCGCGGAGCAGCTGCTCCGTCAGCGTCGCGCCGATCTTGCCGGCTCCGATGATAACAATGTTCATTCCCGAAAAGACTCCTGTATGGTGAATTTCAAAATGATCCAATTGGTCTGGCGTTGCTGGGGCCGCAGGGATGTGCTGCGGCCCAAACCTCGCAAATTTTATCATAGCATGCCGCAGGATGGAATGCAAGCCTGAAATAGGGCAGGAGTTCTCCCTTACATGCTGCAATATCCGTCAGCGCAGGTAGCCGCTGTCGCGCAGCGACACAAAGTCGTCATCCGCGATCACCAGATGGTCCAGAAGCAGAATGTCCACGACGTCGAGTGCCTGCTGCAGGCGGCGTGTCAGCTCCACATCCTCGTGCGACGGCAGGGCAATGCCCGCCGGGTGGTTGTGCGCCAGCACCACGCCGCTGGCATTCGCGCTCAGCGCAGCGCGCATGAGCTTGCGCATCGGCACGTTGGCCGAGTTCACGCTGCCCTCGCTCAGGCAGGTGCAGGTCAGAAGCCGCCCGGCGGCGTCCAGCGCCAGCAGGTAGACGAGCTCCTCCCGCGCGCCGTAGAAAAACGGCAGCAGGAAATTGCCGAAATCCGTCGTGCCCGTCAGGCGCGCGCCGGAAAACGGCCGGGAGAGGTAGTAGCGCCGGTGCAGCTCCGTCACGAGCCGCAGCAGCAGCGCCCGCGATGCATCCATCCCCTCCACGCTGACCAGCTCCTCCGGCGAGGCGGAGAGGGCCGCGCCGAGCGAGCCGAATTGGCCGATGAGCCGCGCGGCGAGCGTCCGGGGCTCCTCTGCGCCCGTGCCCGCGTGCAGCAGCAGGGTCAGCAGCTCCTCGTCCGTGAGGGCGTCCGGCGCGCGCTGCAAAAAGCGCCGCAGCAGATTGGCCATGGATCCGTCCATGGGATCGCCTCCTTTGCGTTGATGGAATATGGTAGGGGAGCGACATGCCGCTCCCGGCGCTGCATTGACGATAGGAACAGGCTTCCGATAAAAACGTACCAACCGATTGCGTCTGTAGCGGCGCTCATTGAGCGCCTTGGAGGCTGGCAATGATTGCGGCATGAATTCTACGGCGCGAGGCCCCCAGATTTGTCATTGCGAGGAGGCCAACGGCCGACGTGGCAATCTCGGGAAGGCAGTTACGTTTTCGCCGGGAGTACCATGTGATCCAACCGGGTTCTGCGAGATTCCCACGTCGCTTCGCTCCTCGGAATGACAAACTTGGGAGCCTTACGCCATAGAATTCGTACTGCAATCACTGTCAGCCTGCAAGGCGGTCACTGACCGCCGTTACACCGCTTTTTTCGGCTGTTTCCGTTTTTAACGGCAGTTGGTACGAGGCAGCGGTGCCTGCACGAGATTGCCACGTCGGCCTGCGGCCTCCTCGCAATGACAAATCCGGGAGCTGCACGCCGCAGGATCACATCTTCGTGTAATTTTATAAAAATATCGTAAAAAAGCAAAGACCATTGCGGTCTTTGCTTTTTTTCTGCAATTTTTTACTGCACGCGCAGGGTGAGGGCGATCTCGGAGCCGTTGAGCGGCACGGTCTCCGCCTCGTCGGTGAAGCACTCATACTTGAGGACCGCGCTGTACTCCCCGGCCGCGAGGGCCCGGCTCAGCGTCTGCTGCGGGGCGGTCTGCCCCGGTGCAAGCAGGTCGGAGCGCCAGAGCGCCTCGCCGTCCAGCAGCAGGGAGATGCGGAAATAGCAGGCATTGTTCTCGGGGTTATAGAGCGGCATGCTCTGCTCCTGCGCGCCCGCCTGCAGGCTCAGGAAATCGAAGCCGGGAATGGAGATGGAATCCGGATCGGACGGCTCTGTCTGCTGCGCAGACGGCGCATCCCCGGCAGCCGCCGTTTCCGTCCCGGCCGAACGGCACTGCCCGCTGCAGGTGCAGGCGGCAGGCATCCGCGCGTTCACGACCGCCAGCGTAATGCCGACGGACAGCGCGGCCACGGCGGCAAGCACCAGAATCGCCAGTGCGGCAAGCTTTGCGTTCTTTTTCATCCGTTACGCTCTCCTTCCCGGTCAGCGCGGACTCAGCCCGCGGCGTTGGCCGTTTCCAGAGAGGCCGTGAAGGTGATGGTGTCGGAGTAAGTACCGGCAGCGGCATGCTCCCAGGCATAGTCGCTGATGCGGGCGACGACGAGGCAGCTGCCGCCGTTGCCGTTGACTTCCTTGGCCGAGAAGTCTCTGCCGCGGAAAATGGGCGCGGAGCCGTTGGCGGCGGAGGCGAAGATGTCCTCCGGGCGATAGCTGATGCGGGCGGAGGAGTCGCTGTCGTTCACGAGGCAGAAGTTCGTCGTGGTCTCAGCAGTGACCTTGACATACTGGTCGTTCGTGATACGGCCGGTGACCTTCACGCTGCCGATGGTGGCGTTCTTCTCGCCGTAGGGGATCTCCACGGTCGCGGGGATCGTGAGGACGTAGGTCGAGGGGACCGTCGTGGTGATGGTCGTGGTCTGGGGAGCTTCTTCTGCGCTGGCTGCAGCGGCGAGGGACGCGAGCATCAGGACGGCGCAGAGGATCGCAAGGATCTTTTTCATGTTGTTTCACTCCTGAATCGTATTACGGTCATCTGACCGCCCCTCTTTTATACCGGAAATGCGCCGTTTTCTCTATCAAAGAACTGTTAAATTTCGGATAAATCCTTGCGGTCACGCCTTGCCGAGCAGGCAGTCGGCAAGCACCTGCGAGAAAACATCCGCGCTGCGCAGGGCCTCCTCGAGCGAATTTCCGGCCGTGCCGACCTCCAGCAGCATGGACCGCGGCGTGAGATGCTGGTTATAGCGCGAGGCGCGCAGCAGCAAATCGCGCATGAGGCCGGGCGCGCGCTGCTCGCACAGGGCCTGCAGGCAGGCGGCGTTGGCCAGATTCTGCCGCCAGCCCGGATGCTCCAGCCCGGAGCCGTTCGAGCCCATGACGAGCAGGAGCTTCGCACAGGCCTCCCCGTCCACGTCCGCACGCAGGGCCAGCTGTGCGCCGTCGTCCGTCTCAAGCGAGTCGCGGTGAACGTCCAGCACCATCTGGATGGACGGGTAGCGCGCCAGCCAGTCCTCCGCCAGCCCGGCCATGCGCGGATAGGCATCGTTATAATTCCCGAGGTCGATGAGTGACGTCTCGTGCACGGCCGGGATGCCGCGGGCGTTCAGCGCGTCGGCAATGGCCTGCCCGACGCGGACGACGCTCTTTTCCGGGTCCGTGGAGTGGAAATCCGGGCTGCCGGCATAGGCCTCCGTGGCGTGGGTATGGATGATGAGGACGAGCGGCCCCTCCTGCGCGCGATCGAGCGCGAGAGCCGCCTCCGGCAGCGCGTCCGGCTCCAGCGGCAGGCCGGAGCGGTTATCGATCGTCACGGCAGGCAGGTCCGGCGCGTCGTGCGACGGCGGCTCATAGCACAGCGTCGGCCAGCTGCCGTCCTGCGCGGGCTCCGGAGCATCCTCGGCGGCCTGCGTCGGCGCGGCGACGGAGGCCAGATGTGCCCGCAGCCCCGGCTGCGCCGCCAGACGCACCACAACAGCCGCCAGCAGCACGGCAAAGCACAGCCAACGCACGCTCAGGCGGAATTTTGTCTGCATGGTAATCCCTCCCGCAGAATCTATATGCCGCAGGAGGGCAGAATAGAACCGCGGGAGGGAAATTTTGCCGGGCCGACAGTCGTGCGTTGTAAGGGAGCAGACAGCCGGGCCCGGCGCCGCGTTGGCGATTCGTTCAGGGTATCGATAAAATGGCATGCGCCGATTGCGTCTGTAGCGGCGCTCCCTGAGCGCCTAAGGCAGTCACAAATTTGAAGGCATTCCCGTCGACCGCACCGGCTCCCAAATTTGTCATTCCGAGGAGCGAAGCGACGTGGGAATCTCGCAGTACCAAGCTGAATTGTAGGAAAGCTATCGGCAAAATCGTGACTGCCTGCACGAGATTGCCACGGGCGCAAAGCGCCCTCGCAATGACAATTCGGAAGTGCATACCGTTTTAACGGTAGTCCATTCGTATCGGCAGCGTTGCGCCGGGAGGGGACAGCCCGGCCCCTACAGCGTGCGACTGGCTGCTTCGCGCGTAACTATCCACTGTCCATTTTCAATGATCCGTTTTCCTGTATATCATATTATATGTCAAGGCAGCCGCCAATCGACCGGCTGTTCTCCGTTCTCCTGCAAAAAGGCATTGATCTGCGAGAACGGGCGGCTGCCGAAGAAGCCGCGGTAGGACGACAGCGGGCTTGGGTGCGGGGCGCACAGGACAAGGCGCGGGGCGGCGCTCTGCAGCAGCGGCCGCTTTTTCTGCGCCTGCGCGCCCCAGAGGACGAAGGCCACCGGCTGCGGCAGGGCGGCCATGGCGGCAAGCACGGCATCCGTGAAGCGCTGCCAGCCCCACGCCGCGTGGCTGTTCGCCGCGCCGCGGCCGACGGTCAGGACCGTGTTGAGCAGCAGGACGCCCCGCTCCGCCCACGGCGTCAGGTCACCGCCGGACGGCTGCGGCAGGCCGAGGTCCGTGTGCAGCTCCGTGAAAATATTGCGCAATGACGGCGGCAGGCGCTCACCCTGCGGGACGGAGAACGCAAGGCCCATGGCCTGCCCCGGCTCGTGATAGGGGTCCTGCCCGAGGATGACGGCCCGCACGCGCTCCGGCGGCGTGGCGGTCAGGGCGAAGAACGTGCGCTCCTCCGGCGGATAGACCGTTCCGGCGGCCCGCGCCGCCCCGACCCGCTGCAGCAGCGCCGCGAAATACGGGGCGCGCAGCTCCTGCTCCAGATACGGCGTCCACGCGCCGAGATCGATAACCTGCATGGCAATTTCCTCCGAATTTTCTCCGATTTTCCCCGGTTTTTCTTGACAGAGGCGGGGTTTTGTGGTATGTAGAAGATAAGAAACGAACTGGAAAGGTTGATAATATGAAACGAATCGCGATTCTGACCGGAGCAAGCTCCGGCATGGGCCGGGAGCTGGCGCTGCAGCTGGCCCAGTGGGAGACGTTTGACGAGCTGTGGGTCATCGCCCGCCGCGCCGACCGCCTTGAGGCGCTGAAGGAGCAGGTCCCCTTCCCCGTGCGGCCCATCAGCCTCGATCTGACAGACCCGCAGGCGCTGGAGCTCTACCGCGACCTGCTGGAAAATGCCCGGCCGGACGTCGGCCTGCTGGCCAATGTCGCAGGCTTCGGCAAATTCGGCCGCTACGACCAGATCCCGCTGGCCGACTCCCTGAAGATGATCGACCTGAACTGCAAGGCCCTTGTGGCCATGACGGAGCTGACGCTGCCTTACATGAAGCGCGGCGCGAAGCTGCTGAACCTGGACTCCCTGTCCGCATTCCAGCCCGTACCGTATCTGAATGTCTACGCCTCGACGAAGGCCTTTGTGCTGAGCTATACGCGCTCGCTGGCGCGTGAGCTGCGGCCGCGCGGCATCCGCGTGATGGCCGTCAGCCCCGGCTGGGTCAAGACGGAATTCTTTGACCACGCGCTGCAGACGAGCAACGACGCCGTGACATATTACAACCGCCTGTATGAGGCGAAGGACGTGATGAAGACGGCCCTGCACGACCTGTACCGCACAAAGAAGGACGTCTCCATCCACGGCCTGCCCGTGCGCTGGCAGGTGCGGCTCGTGAAGCTGCTGCCGCATAAGCTCGTGATGGATATCTGGATGAGGCAGCAGAAGCACAACAAGCTCCCGGACGAGGACTGAGGAGGGGGCTTTCCCGCAAAACCGGGCAGGCAAAATTACGGGAAGCCGCCGGTCGTGCGTTGTAGGGGGCGGCGTCCTCGACGCCCCGTGACACGTCCCCGATTCGTGCCGGGTATGATACAATGGCGATGGCTTCCGATTTGTCATTGCGAGGAGGCCGCAGGCCGACGTGGCGCCCTGAGCGCGCAGCGCGAGGAAGTGCCCTTGGGGTGCAATCTCGGGCAGGCAGTTGCGATTTCGCCGGAGCTTCCCTGTGATCCGGCATGGTACTGCGAGATTGCCACGGCCACTTCGGGGCCTCGCAATGACAAGCTTGGGAGCCGGTTCCATTTTAACGATGGCTTGTACGGGCTGCAAGTGCGTCGCCGGGCCCGGCTGTCCCCTCCCCTACATACAAGGATGCCAAAACTGTTCAGAAAGGATGACGTACCATGAAAAAACTCGTATCCCTGCTCACAGTCTTTGCTCTGGTCCTGCTGTCTGCCTGCGCATGGTGGAGCGAGCCGGACCCCGACAACATGCGCGATGAAACGCTCTGGGCCCTCTCGTCGCCGGAAACGCTGCAGACGGTCTTCCCGGACATGGCAGCCACGGGCGAGGAGCAGGACGGCCTCCTGCCCGTCGGTACCGCGAACTACGAGAGCCGCGTGGAGGATGGAGAAGCGACGTGCACGGTCACGCTGCACATCGGCGGCAGGGACTACGCCTGCACGGTGGAGGGCAGCGTCGTGACCGACAAGCTCAACGACACCTACACCTGCACGCAGGGCATGCTGACCGGCACGATGGAGGCCGACGGCACGCAGTGGACCGTGACGGGCCTGCTTCGCGAATTCAACACAACGTCCCGCATCATGCTGTCGCTGGAGTTCCTCCCGGCGGAATATGACCCGGACGCGACGTCCGCATGGCTCGTCATCGGGCCGGACGTCACGACCGGCGAGCTCCGCGAGGCCTATGAGGCCTATTACGGAGTGGCTGAGGGCGAATAAGAACGCCTGCCTCCAGTCGTGCGTTGTAGGGGAGCGGCATGCCGCTCCCGGCGCTGCACCGGCGATTCGTGCCGGGTATCGATACAATGGCAGGAACCAATTGTGTCTGTAGCGGCGTCCCCTTTACGGGGGTTGAGCGCCTATGGCAGTTGCATATTTCTGCGCGCCTCCGCCGACCGTGCAATGCCCCAGGTTTGTCATTGCGAGGAGGCCGCAGGCCGACGTGGCAATCTCGCAGCACCCGGCTGAATTACAGGAAAAGTTTCGGCGAAATCGCAACTGCCTTCCCGAGATTGCCACGGGCGCGAAGCGCCCTCGCAATGACAATTCGGGGGCATTTACCATTTTAACGATGGCCTGTACGGGCTGCAAGTGCGTCGCCGGGAGGGGCATGCCCCTCCCCTACAGCGCGTGCATATGATTCTCTCCTGCACATCCCTGCACGAAAAACGCCTGCTGCAGCTGCAGCAGGCGCTCGTTTTATCTTCTCCGGGACTTTGTCTTGTGCTCATACTGGCGGCAGCCCGCGATGCGGCTGTCGGAGTCCGACATGAACTGCTTCAGCTTCTCCTCAAAGGTCTGCGGACCCTTGGGCGCACTGTCCTGACGCGGGGGGCGTCTGTCCTGCTGCGGACGGCGGTCCTGCTGGGGACGGCGCTCGCGCCGCTCCGGCTCCTGCGTCCGCTTGATGGAAAGGCTGATCTTGCCCGCCGGGTCAATGCCGATGACCTTGACCTTGACGTCCTGCCCCTCCGTCAGATGATCGTGGATGTCGCTGACATATGTATTGGCGACCTCCGAAATGTGCACCATGCCCGTGCGGTTTTCCGGCAGGGTGATGAATGCACCGAATTTTGTGATGGACTTGACCTTGCCCTCGAGTAATGCGCCGACCGTGAACTCCATATACGCCGTATTGCCCTCCGTTTATTTGTCGCTGTCGATAAAAATCATTTCGCCGTCTTCGACGAGATTCAGGCGTTCCCGCGCGATCTTCATCACGGCCTCATCCGTCCCGACGTTGGCGATGTCCTGCTCCAGAGCCAGATTGGCCTGCTGCGCGCTGGCGACGTCTGCCTGCAGAGCTGCGGCCTGCTGGCGCGAGTCGCTGATCTGCGGCTGGAGGGTGACCACCGTCACGATCGCGTAGATCATGACCGCGAGGATCAGAAGTTTTGTAATGAGTGATGATTTTCGCAGGCGCATCCTGCTCTCCTCCCACGCTGTTGGTATCGTGCCGCCGCATGCGGCGGTGTCTGTTTTTTATTGTAACCGATTTTTTCGCCGATGAAAAGATGTTTTTCGAAAAAATTCCCGTTTTTTCGAAAAATTTTTTGCTTCCGCGGGCAAGGAGCCGTCCGGGGGCCGTAAAAAGTTTCCAGAAGCTTCCAAAAAAGGGCAGAAGCAGGCGGCTCGGCCCGGCAAAATAGCCCGCTGCGCCCAAAGCGCTTCCCACGAGGGCGAAGATGCGGAACTGCCCGCCGCCGATGCGCAGGGCAAACCACAGATTCGCCGCAAGCACGCTCAGCGCGAACCAGAGGTCGAGCGGGTGCGTCAGCCAGCGCGCCCAGCGGCGCAGGCCGCGCAGCAGATCGTAATGCAGGCCGAGTGCCGCCCCGAGGGCGGCGGACAGCAGGAACTGCCGGGCCTGCAGCAGCAGCGGCTGCTCCATTCAGCGCAGCAGGCGCGAGAACAGGCCGCCCTTTCGCTGCGCCTCCTCATAGGACATTGCGTCCACGGTCCCGTCGACGGCGACCTGCCCGCCGTCGATAGAGAGCGTCTGCAGATGCAGCTGCTGCCCGCGGATGACCAGAACGCCCTTTGTCGTGTGCAGCACGACGGATTCCTCATCGAAGCTCTCCACCTCGCGCACGCCGTTCACGCTCAGCCGCGCCCGGTTCTCCAGCCGCAGCTCATGCGGCCCGTCCATTGGTTCCTTTGCCATGTTCCACCGTCTCCTCCCCTGTGCCGTATGGTCATATATACGCGCCGGTAAGGGGAATTATGCCCGGAAATCGATGGCGAAAAACAGGCGGGACATCGATGGCGCGTTGTGGGTGCGCGGCATGCCTCGCCCGGCGCTGCACCGGTGTAAGAAACAGGTTGTCAGCAAAACGGTGAACGCCGAAGGGTTGTCATTGCGAGGAGCGAAGCGACGTGGCAATCTCGGGAAGGCACTGCCGATTCGTAAAGGCTACCGTCAAAATGGCACGCACCGATTGCGTCTGTAGCGGCGCTCACTGCGCAGCCGTTGGCGGCTTTGCCGCCT
>OLSP01003168.1_pt1 | contig 11919 bp, 9 predicted proteins | sample 1672941 | NCBI WGS metagenome assembly OLSP01 (sample SAMEA3136739, study PRJEB25190) | human gut metagenome | reverse complement strand
CACCCGGAGCAAGGTGCGCCGCGAGCGCATGGGCCACATCGAGCTGGCCGCGCCGGTGAGCCATATCTGGTATTTCAAGGGCATCCCGAGCCGCATGGGCACGCTGCTGGACATCAGCCCGCGCGCGCTGGAAAAGGTGCTGTACTTTGCCTCTTACATCGTGCTTGACCCCGGCTGCACCCCGCTGCGCCCGAACGCCATCCTGACCGAGACGGAATACCGTCAGCAGATCACCGCGCCGAGCTACACCGCCGACGTGGCGATGGGCAAAGCGCCGCTGCGCGTGGGTATGGGCGCGGAGGCCGTCCGCGAGCTGCTTCAGAAGCTCGACCTCGACCAGCTCAGCCAGCAGCTCCGCGCCGAAATCGCCGAGCTGACCGAGAAGGAACGCGAGCGCGAGACCGAAGGCCAGAAGCGCGCCAAGGCGATCAAGCGTCTGGAGGTCGTCGAGGCCTTCCGTTCCAGCGGCAACAAGCCGGAGTGGATGATTCTGGAAGTCATCCCGGTCATGCCGCCGGATCTGCGCCCGATGGTACAGCTGGACGGCGGCCGTTTTGCGACCTCCGACCTGAACGACCTGTATCGCCGCGTCATCAACCGCAACAACCGCCTCAAGCGCCTGCTCGAGCTGGGCGCGCCGGATATCATCGTCCGCAACGAGAAGCGCATGCTTCAGGAAGCGGTGGACGCGCTGATTGACAACGGCCGCCGCGGCCGCCCGGTGACGGGCCCCGGCAACCGTGCGCTCAAGTCCCTTTCGGACTTCCTGCGCGGCAAGCAGGGTCGTTTCCGCCAGAACCTGCTGGGCAAGCGCGTGGACTACTCCGGCCGCTCCGTTATCGTCGTCGGCCCGGAGCTCAAGCTGCACCAGTGCGGCCTGCCCAAGGGCATGGCGCTGGAGCTGTTCAAGCCGTTCGTCATGGAGCGGCTGGTCAACACCGGCATTGTGCACAACGTCAAGAGCGCCAAGCGCATGGTGGATCGCGGCGAAACCCGCGTGTGGGATATCCTCGAGAGCGTCATCAAGGAGCATCCGGTTCTGCTGAACCGCGCGCCGACGCTGCACCGTCTGGGCATTCAGGCGTTCGAGCCGATCCTCGTCGAGGGCAAGGCCATGAAGCTCCATCCGCTCGCCTGTACCGCGTTCAACGCGGACTTTGACGGCGACCAGATGGCCGTGCACGTTCCGCTCTCCATGGAGGCGCAGGCGGAAGCCCGCTTCCTGATGCTGTGCGCCAACAATATCTTGAAGCCGCAGGACGGCAAGCCGGTTATCTCTCCGTCGCAGGATATGGTCATCGGCTGCTACTACCTGAGCTGCATCCGTCCGGGCGCGAAGGGCGAGGGGCGCTGCTTTGCCAACGAGGACGAGGCCATGATGGCCTACCTCTGCGGGCAGATCGACCTCCAGAGCCGCATCACCGTGCGCATCGCGCGCAAGTGGGACGGCGAGGTGACGCCGGAGTACATGGCCGAAAACCACATCACCGGCGGCAACCGCGATCACATCTACTACAAGCGCATCGAGACCTGCCTCGGCCGCCTGATTCTCAACAGCAACGTGCCGCAGGACATGGGCTTCAAGCCGCGCAACACGCTCAACGACATGTTCGAGCTGGAAATCGACATGAAGGTTGGCAAGAAGCAGCTCGGCCAGATCGTCGATATGTGCTTCCGCAAGCACGGCGTGTCCGAGACCGCCCGCGTGCTGGACAACGTGAAGGCGATGGGCTACAAGTACTCCACCATCGGCGCCGTCACCGTGGCCGTGGCCGACGTTATCGTGCCGCCGGAGAAGAAGCCGATTCTGGAAGCCTCCGAAAAGAAGGTTCGCGCGATTGAAAAGCAGTTCAAGCGCGGCCTGCTCACCGACGAGGAGCGCTACGAGCGCGTCGTCGAGGTTTGGAGCAAGACGACGGACGACGTCAAGAGCAAGATCATGGATTACATGGACGAGTTCAACCCGATCCGCATGATGACGGATTCCGGCGCGCGCGGTTCCATTTCCCAGGTCTCCCAGCTTGCCGGCATGCGCGGCATGATGGCATCCCCGACCGGCCGACCGCTGGAAATGCCCGTTAAGGCGAACTTCCGCGAAGGTCTGACCGTTCTTGAATTCTTCCAGAGCTCTCACGGCAGCCGCAAGGCGCTGTCCGATACCGCGCTGCGCACGGCGGACTCCGGCTACCTGACCCGCCGTCTGGTGGACGTCTCTCAGGAAGTCATCATCCGCGAGCAGGACTGCTTCGCCAGCCGCCACGAGAAGATCCGCGGCATCACCGTGACCGCGATCGGCTCCGAGCGCGACCCGATCGAGAAGCTGATCGACCGCATCGTCGGCCGTGTGGCAGCCGAAGACGTCATCAACCCGCTGACGGGCGAGGTCATCGTGCCGTGCAACGAGATGATTTCCTTCGAGAAGGGCAACGAGATCATCAACTGCGGCATCAAGGCCGTGCAGATTCGTTCTGTGCTGACCTGCCGCAACGAAACCGGCATCTGCGTGAAGTGCTACGGTCAGGATCTGGCGCACGGCGGCTATGTCAACATCGGCGAGGCCGTCGGCATTGTTGCCGCGCAGGCCATCGGCGAGCCGGGCACCCAGCTGACGATGCGTACCTTCCACACCGGCGGCGTTGCATCCGAAAAGGATATCACGCAGGGTCTTCCGCGCGTTGAAGAGCTGTTCGAGGCGCGCAAGCCGAAGCGCGAGGCCATGCTGGCGGAAATCTCCGGCACGATCTCGCTGGGCGAAAACAAGAAGAAGCGCGAAATGATTATCACCAGCGACGACGGCAGCATGAAGGCATATCCGATTGCCTACGGCAGCCGCCTCAAGGTGAAAGAGGGCGACCGCGTTGTGGCGGGCGACGAGCTGACCGAAGGCCAGATCAACCCGCACGATCTGCTGCGCATCCTCGGCGTGAAGGCCGTTCAGGAGCACCTGCTCAAGGAAGTTCTGATGGTTTACCGCCTCCAGGGCGTTGGCATCGGCGACAAGCACATCGAGGTCATCGTTCACCAGATGCTGCGCAAGGTTCGCGTCGAGGACGCGGGCGACACCAGCATGCTGCCCGGCTCGATGGTGGATATCTTCCACTTCGAGAAGGAGAACGAGAAGACCATTATGAACGGCGGCCGTCCGGCGGTTGCCAAGCGCATCCTGCTGGGCATCACCAAGGCCGCGCTGGCCACCGAGTCCTTCCTCTCTGCCGCCTCCTTCCAGGAGACGACCCGCGTGCTCACCGAAGCCGCGATCAAGGGCAAGGAAGATCCGCTCGTCGGCCTCAAGGAGAACGTAATCCTCGGCAAGCTCATCCCGGCCGGCACGGGTATGCCGCGCTACAAGGATGTCGAAGTCAAGGAAATGTACTAATACTAATTCTTGTTAAAATGGCTTAATCCGCGCACCATCTTTTTCGCTCTGACTTTGCCTCGTTCCGTTCAACGTACCTCCAGTACGCCTCACTTCACTTGGCTTCGTCAGAACAAAAAATCTGATGCGCTCTGTTAAGCATTTTAACTGCGAATTAGTATAAGCGCATAATAACAGCCATGCGGACAGTTCGAATGAACCCCGCATGGCTGTTTTTATTGGCGGAAACATTGACTTTTTCGACTAAACATGTTAAGATAAAGGCACGACGGAAGGGTTTTTGTATTGGTTAGCCCTTGCGGACCTGCGAGACGATGACGGCAATCATTGTCCCGCTTTTTTCTTTCTCGTCGGCCTTTTTATTTTACATGAAAATGAAAAGAAAGTAAAGCAACAAAAAAGCGCCTCTCTTTCGAGAAACGCTTGATTTCGCTTTGCTTCTTACTCAGCGGTGTAAGGCAGCAGCGCGATGGCACGGGCGCGCTTGATGGCCTCGGAAAGCTGACGCTGATGCTTGGCGCAGTTGCCGCTCATACGGCGGGGCATGATCTTGCCGCGCTCGTTGATGTTGCGGCGCATACGGGAGTTCACATCACGGAACTCCTTGTAGTCGATGTATTCAATCTTATCGACACAGAACGCACAAACCTTGCGGCGCGGCTTACGGCCGCGCGGACGGCGTGCTCCACGATCTTCAGACATGGAAGTTCTCCTTTCTTCACCAGCAGGGCTGGCTTTGCAAATTGATCTCGGACTTAAAAGGGCAGTTCATCGTCATCCACCTGCGTGAACCCGGCGTCTGCGGGGGCGTAGGCCGGAGCCTGCGCGCGCGGCGCGGCGGGAGCGGCAGGGGCTTGGTGATAATCGCCGGAAGGGGCACCGCTGCTCTGGTTGGCGGAAAGGAACTCGACCTCGTCGGCGACGATATCAAACGCGCTGCGCTTGCTGCCGTCCTGCGCCTCGTAGGTGCGGGTCTGGATGGAGCCGGTTACGGCCACCTTTCTTCCCTTGGTCAGATAGCGGCCGCAGAGCTCGGCAAGCTGGCGCCAGGCGACGATGTTGAGAAAATCCGTTTCCTGCTGGCCGGTCTGCGCGTTGCGAAAGCGGCGATTGACCGCGATGCTGAAGTTGCAAACCGGAACGCCGGACTGGGTAGATCTCATTTCAGGGTCGCGGGTCAGATTGCCGATCAGAAAAACCTTATTCATATGACTCTGTTTCCTCTACTGCTTCACGAAGTTGCCTTCGTTCAGTTGGCGATGTTTCGCTTACGCCTGCTCGGCGGGAGCGGCCTCGACCTGGGTCTCCTCGCTCACGGGAGCGACGCGAACCGGGCGCGGCTTCACGCTGCTCTTCTTCTCAAGCAGCTTGACGATCTGAGAACGGATGACGTTCTCGTTGATGCCGAGATTACGGGAGAGCTCCTTGGGCAGCTCGGAAGCGCCGTTGAAAGCGACATACACGTAATAACCTTCGGTCTTGTAGTCGATAGCGTAGGCCAGACGACGCTTGCCCCACTCCTCAACCTTGACAGCCTCGCCGCCGTTGGCAGCGATGATACCGTTGAACTTCTCGATCAGCTCCTTGCGGGCAGCCTCCTCGACGGTGGTATCAATGATGTAGATCAGTTCGTACTTATTCATGATCCTTTCACCTCCTTTTGGACTCTGGCTCTGCAATTTTGCATGCAGAACAAGGATGTGCCAGTTATGTATGATAGCACAGGAATCGCGAAAAAGCAAGCGGTTTCCGCGGATTTTTTCCGAAAATGCGGAAATTTGCGCAAAACGCGCCCAACCGGCCGAAATCGGGGAATCCTTTGGGCGGGGCGAAGAAAGCGGCCAAAACCCTTGACGAACCAAGCGATTAAGGGTATAATTGCCCGGATAGTCTGTTTCAACTGATCCCCGTGGGTTTTAAGTAGAGGAAAGTAAAAGAAGTTATGTTTGTCGATCAGGTTAAAATCACCGCGAAGGCCGGCAACGGCGGCAACGGCGCGGTCTCCTTCCATCGCGAAAAATTTGTGCAGAACGGCGGCCCGGACGGCGGCGACGGCGGCAACGGCGGCGACATTGTGCTGCTCGCCGACCCGAACATGCACACGCTGATGGATTTCCGCTATAAGCGCAAATACACCGCCGACAACGGCGAAAACGGCGCGGCGGCGCTCTGCCGCGGCAAGAGCGCCAAGGATCTCATCATCAAAGTGCCGGTGGGCACGACGGTGCGTCTGGTTTCCGACGGCCGTCTGGTGGCCGATATGCACGAGGCGGGGCAGGAGCACATCCTGCTCAAGGGCGGCCGCGGCGGCTGGGGCAACGCGCACTTCGCCACGCCGACCCGTCAGGCGCCGAACTTCGCCAAGCCGGGGCAGAAATGCGAGATCACCGAGTTTGAGCTGGAGCTCAAGAGCATCGCGGACGTCGGCCTTGTCGGCTACCCGAACGTCGGCAAAAGCACGATTCTCTCCGTCGTGACGGCGGCGCGCCCGAAGATTGCGAATTATCATTTCACCACGCTGGCCCCGAATCTGGGCATCTGCCGCCAGTACGGCACGGATTTCGTCATGGCGGATATCCCCGGTCTGGTGGAGGGCGCGAGCGACGGCGTGGGGCTGGGCATCCGCTTCCTGCGCCATGTGGAGCGCACGCGCCTGCTGGTGCATGTGGTGGATATCGCGGGCAGCGAGGGGCGCGATCCGGTCGAGGATTTCGAGCACATCTGCGACGAGCTGGTGGCCTACGGCGATTTGGCCGAGCGGCCGCAGATCGTCGCCGCCAACAAGATGGATCTGCCGGGCGCGGAGGAGAACCTCGAACGCCTCAAAAAGCACCTCAAGGGCACGGATATCGAGGTTTATCCGGTTTCCGCCGCGACGCAGCAGGGCTTTGACGCGCTGATGGGCGCGATTGTGCGCATCCTGCCGACCCTGCCGGAGCGCCGCGTCTTCGAGGAGGAGCTGCCGGTGGAGACCGCCGAGCAGGCGCCGTTCACCATCGAAAAGGACGGCGGCTATTACGTCGTTTCCGGCCCGGCGATGGAGCAGCTCATCGACTCGGTCAACTTCACCGATCAGGAATCGCTCAACTATTTCCATCGCACCCTGCGCAGCCGCGGCGTGATCGACGCGCTGCGCGCGGCGGGCGCGAAGGAAGGCGACAGCGTCGTTATCGGCGATATGGAATTCGACTTTGTGGAATAAACTCCTTCCGTCGCGGCTTTGCCGCGCCACCTCCCTCGAAGAGGGAGGCACGATAACGCATGAAAGGATGCTTTCTTATAGAGAAAGCGGGCTGAAGGAGAAAAGAAAGGATAGCTTATGACGAGTAAACAGCGCGCGTATCTGCGCAGTTTGGCCAACACCATGGAGCCGATCATCCATGTCGGCAAGGATGGCGTGAACGAAAACATGATCAAGCAGGCTTCCGACGCGCTCGAAGCGCGGGAGCTGATTAAGGGCACGGTTTTGCAGAACAGCCCGATGAGCGCCCGCGACGCGATTGCCGCCCTCTGCGAGGGCACGAACGCCGAGCCGGTGCAGTGCATCGGCAGCCGCTTCGTGATCTACCGCGCGCGGGAAAAAGACCCGAAGATCGTGCTTCCGTAAGGGAAAAAGAACCAAATCAATAAAGCAAGGCTGTCAAGCAAATAAACCTGATATTTCAAAAAACTAAGTGTTTTTGCCCGAAGGTTTCCAAAGGGCGATGCGCCAACAGGCGCCGTAAACGCTCGGAAAGCCCTTTGGTGGGGCAATGGGGCAAAGCCCCATATTCAAACAACGCTTAGAGATTTACTTTTTGAAATGCTTGGTTTAAGTATGACAGCCTTGTTTTATTTGCAAAGTATTATTTTGGGGCGGACTTTACCGCCGCGACAATACCTCCGCAGATCATCAGCGCGCCGAGAATAAAGCTGGGGGTGACGGTTTCATGCAGAAACAGCACGCCCAAAATCGCGGAGACGAGCGGCTGCATCGGGTAAAACATGGAGCAAAAGCTCGCGTCCATCACCCGCAGGCTGTAATTCCAGAGCGAATGGGTCACGGCGGTGCCGAAAATGCCCATATACAGCACGGCGAGGACGCTTTGCACCGAAAAGGAGCAGGCGGCGCTTTGCAGCTCGATCAAAGACCATGCGCCGGTCAGGGGCAGGGCGCAGCAAATCGCAATCAGCGCGATCTGCATCGGGTCGTAGCGGCCGCTGATGCGGCGAATGATGATCGAGGCGGTGGACCAGAGGAAGACGCTGACCAGCATCATCAGCACGCCGGCGGCGTCCGCCGTGCCGCCCACGCCGACGATGACCACCACGCCGAGCATGGAGAGCGCGACGCAGGCGATTTTGGACAGAGTGATGCGCTCGTGCAGAAAGAGCGCGGCGAGAATCGGGATGAAGATGGGGTTCATCGCGCCCAGCAGCGAGGAGAGCGAGCCGGTCAGCCGGTCAATCCCCAGCATTTGCAGGCAGAAGCTGGCGAAATACCCGGTGAAGCCGATGGCAAAGAGAATCGGCCAGTCGCGCCTGTCCACGGGCTTCAGCGCCCTGCGCAGGCGCAGGACGAGCAGGAGCGCCGGGATCGAAACCAGATAGCGCAGCGCGAGCAGCGTCACCGGGGGGATGGTGCGCAGCGCGACCTTGGAGACGACATATTGGCTGCCCCAAAGCACGAAAGCGGTGAATAGGGGAATCAGGCGGCGCTTGTTCATATGAAAGCCTCACTTTGATAAGCGAATTCCGCCGCGCGGTGCTGAGCGCGCGCCTTTTCGGAATCCGCGTCTTTCTTCCTATTATAATTGAAGCGGGCGGCGTTGCATAGTTCAAAATGCGCGAAGGAGGACGGAAATGACGAAATTTGCAAGCGCCATCAAAAAGAACGGTTTTTTGGTGAAATTGGGCAATGAATTGCAACTGACTGCAAAATATAAGTCGTAAAGTGAAAAACATTCATCGTAAAAGTGAAGAAAACTGAAAGAATTCGCTTGTTTTGACGGGATGATTGCGGTATAATACCACCTATCAACGGCGGGGACAAAAGCCCCCGGCGAATTTCATCAATCCTGTATAGGGGGAATTGACATGAAGAAGTTGCTTGCTGCGGCCGTTGCCGCCGCGATGACGATGACCGCGACCTTCGCGATGGCGGATGGCGCGATCAAGATTGGCGAAATCGGCCCGCTGACCGGCGCGGCCGCGATTTATGGCACGGCTGTCGCCAACGGCGCGCAGATCGCCATCGACGAGCTGAACGCGCTGGGCGGCCAGCAGTATGAGCTGAACGCGCAGGACGACGAGGCGGACGCGGAAAAATCCGTCAACGCCTACAACAACCTGCTCGACTGGGGCGCGCAGATGATGCTCGCGACCGTCACCACCAACCCCTGCATCGCCGTCGGCGCGCAGGCGTATGAGGATCGCGTCTTCATGCTCACGCCGTCCGCCTCTTCTTCGGACGTTACCGCCGATAAGGACAACGTGTATCAGGTCTGCTTCACCGACCCGGCGCAGGGCACCGCTTCCGCGCAGTACATCGCCGGGCACAAGCTGGCCGAGAAGGTCGCCGTGATCTACAACAACGCCGACGCATATTCCACCGGCATCTATCAGACCTTCGACGCGGAGGCCAAGAAGCTGGGTCTGGAGATTGTCGCCGTTTCCACCTTCACCGACGACACCACCGATTTCTCCGTGCAGGTGACCGCCGCGAAGGAAGCAGGCGCTGACCTCGTGTTCCTGCCGATCTATTACACCCCGGCTTCCATGATCCTCATGCAGGCCAACGCCATGGGCTACGCGCCGACCTTCTTCGGCTGCGACGGCATGGATGGCATCCTCGCCATCGAGGGCTTTGACACCAGCCTGGCCGAGGGTCTGATGATGCTGACCCCGTTCGCCGCGGACGCGAAGGACGAGAAGACGGTCTCCTTCGTCACCAAGTATCAGGAGAAGTTCGGCGGCGTGCCGAACCAGTTCGCTGCGGATGCTTATGACGGCATTTACGCGCTGGCTGCCGCCTGCGAGAAGGCGGGCGTGACCGCCGATACCTCCGTGGAGGACGCCTGCGACATGATTATCGCCGCCATGCAGGAGATTCAGGTGGAAGGTCTGACCGGCACCATGACGTGGGACGCTGCCGGCACCGTCACCAAGACCCCGACTGCCGTTGTCATCAAGGATGGCGCTTACGTCAGCGCGGAGTAAACAGCAATCTCAGCGTACATGGCTTCGGTCAGCCGGAGCCATGTACTTTTGTTGTATCTGCCGCGTTCGTCTATTCCCCCTTTTCTGACGCACTTACGCAAATGAGGTGAATGAAATGACACTGTTTCTTTCCTACCTGATTAACGGAATCAGTCTGGGAAGCGTCTACGCCATCATCGCGCTCGGCTATACGATGGTTTACGGCATTGCCAAAATGCTGAACTTCGCCCACGGCGACGTCATCATGGTCGGCGCGTATGTCTCCTTCTGCGCCATGCAGTACCTCGGTCTGCCGAAGCTGGTTTCCGTTGTGCTGGCGATGGTGGTGTGCACCGCGCTGGGCATTGTCATCGAGGGGCTGGCCTATAAGCCGCTGCGGAAAGCGCCGTCGCTCGCCGTGCTGATTACGGCCATCGGCGTGAGCTACTTCCTCCAAAACAGCGCGCTGCTGATCTGGGGCTCCGCGCCGAAGAGCTATCCCTCCGTCATTTCCCTCGGCTCGCTCACGCTGATGGACGGCCAGCTCGTCATCTCCGGCGGCACGATCGTCACGGTGCTGGCCAATATCGTCATCATGGTTGCGCTGACGGCGTTCACCGGGCGCACCAAGTTCGGCAAGGCGATGCGCGCCGTGTCCGAAGACAAGGGCGCGGCGGAGCTGATGGGCATCAACGTCAACATGACCATCTCCATGACGTTCGCCATCGGTTCCGCGCTGGCGGCGATTGCGGGCGTGCTGCTCTGCTCCGCCTACCCCACGCTCCAGCCGACCACCGGCTCCATGCCGGGCATCAAGGCGTTCACCGCCGCCGTCTTCGGCGGAATCGGCTCCATTCCGGGCGCGATGATCGGCGGCGTGCTGCTGGGCGTGATCGAGATTCTCGGCAAGGCATATGTCTCCACCGAGCTGGGCGATGCGCTGGTGTTCGCCGTGCTGATCCTCGTGCTGCTGGTCAAGCCGACCGGCCTGCTGGGCAAGCCCGTGCGCGAGAAAGTGTGAGGTGAAAACCATGAGAAGCAAAAAATTCCGCAGCACCCTGATAACCTTCGGCATTGTGATCGCGGCGTTCATCGCCTGTCAGGTGATGATCTCCACCGGCGCGATGACCCGCTCGCTCAAGGGGCAGCTTGTGCCGATCTGCGCGTATGTCGTCATGGCCGTCTCCCTCAACTTGACGGTCGGCATTTCCGGCGAGCTGAGCCTCGGCCACGCGGGCTTTATGAGCGTCGGCGCGTTCTCCGGCATTGTAATGGCCATGTGGCTGAGCAAGGGCATGGGCGTGGCGAACGAAACGCTCTGCCTGCTGCTGGCGATTCTGACCGGCGGCGCGGCGGCCGGTATCGCGGGCGTGGTCATCGGTATTCCGGTGCTGCGCCTGCGCGGCGACTATCTGGCGATCGTCACGCTGGCGTTCGGTGAAATCATCCGCAACGTCATCAACTGCCTGTATATTTCGCTGGACGGCCAGCGCCTGCATATCGCCTTCAACAACCCGAACGTGGCGGGCAAGCTGCTGGTGAACGGCCCGGCGGGCGCCACCGGCGTGAACAAGATGGCGACGTTCGGCATGGGCTTTGCGCTCACGCTCTTCACCCTGTTCGTGGTGCTCAACCTGATCGACAGCCGATCCGGCCGGGCAATCATGGCCATCCGCGACAACCGCATCGCGGCGGAGGCGATGGGGCTGAACGTGACCAAATACAAGATGATGGCGTTTGTCACCTCCGCCGTGCTGGCGGGCATGGCGGGCGCGCTTTACGGCCTGAATTTCTCCACCGTCGCCGCGTCGAAGTTCAAGTTTGATACGTCGATCCTCGTGCTGGTGTTCGTCGTGCTCGGCGGCATCGGCAACATCCGCGGCTCGATCATCTCTGCGACGCTGCTGACCATCCTGCCCGAGCTGCTGCGCGCGTTCGCGAATTACCGCATGCTCATCTATGCCATCGTGCTGATTCTGGTCATGCTGGCCACGAACAACCCGACGCTGCGCGGCATGGTGGAGCGGATCATCCCGCGCGGAAAAGGGCGGAAGAAGGAGGCTGACGAGGCATGACGGAAAACAAAAAGCGCGCCGCGACCCGAATGGTTCCGGCGCCGAGCCACGGCATCATCCCCGAGCGCGATTTCAATGAGCGCCCCGTGCTGGAGGCGCGGAATCTGGGGATTGACTTCGGCGGCCTGCATGCCGTCGAGGATTTCAACCTGATTATCGGCAAGACGGAAATCGCCGGTCTGATCGGCCCGAACGGCGCGGGCAAGACCACCGTGTTCAACCTGCTGACCAAGGTGTATCAGCCGACGATGGGCACAATTATGCTCAACGGCCGCGACACGGCGGGCATGA
>OLSP01003147.1_pt1 | contig 11981 bp, 10 predicted proteins | sample 1672941 | NCBI WGS metagenome assembly OLSP01 (sample SAMEA3136739, study PRJEB25190) | human gut metagenome | reverse complement strand
GCGGCCCTGTACAGACCATTCTGTTTACTTTTCCGTGATCTCCGCAGCCAGTGCATCCATCTGCGCTTCGGCAGCAGCATTGGCAGCACTGCGGATGGTGACCACAGTATCACACACGGCGATGTTCTTCATGCTTTCCAGCTCGGCGCGCATGAGCTTTGCGGCCATGGGTGCCCATGTGCCATTCTCCATCAGACCCACCGTGCGGTTCTGGAAGCTCTTGGTCTTGAGGTGGGTCAGCAGATTTTCCATCGGCGGGAAGAGGAAGCCGTCGTAGGTGGCGCAGGCCAGCACGATCTTTCCGCAGCGGAAGGCTTCGGTGACGGCATAGGACACATCCGTGCGGGTCAGGTCCATCTCCACGACCTTTGCGCCCTTTGCACGCAGCTTTTCTGCCATGAGGTGGGCTGCTGCACGGGTGTGGCCGTGGATGGAAGCACTTGCCACAAGGATCTTTTCCGGCTCCTCGGGCTTGTAGCTGGACCAGATGTCGTAGTAGTTCAGGTACTTGCCCAGATCTCCGGTCAGCACCGGGCCGTGCAGCGGGCAAATGGTCTGGATGTCCAGAGCCGCGGCCTTTTTCAGCAGCGCCTGCACCTGCGGGCCGTATTTCCCCACGATGTTCAGGTAGTAGCGGCGGGCTTCGCTGGCCCAGTCGGCCTTTTCGTCAAACTTTGCCACAGCGCCAAAGCGACCGAAGCCATCCGCGGAGAACAGCACCTTTTCGGTGGATTCATAGCTGACCATGACCTCCGGCCAGTGCACCATGGGAGCAAACACAAAGGTCAGGGTGTGGGTGCCAAGGCTCAGGCTCTCGCCGTCCTTCACCACCACACGGCGCTCCTTTGCCACAGCATCAGCGCCAAAGAACTGGTCCATATACAAAAAGGTCTTGGCGTTGCCCACCACCTGCATCTCGGGGTAGAGGGCGGCGAGGCGGGCCACATTTGCGCCGTGGTCCGGCTCCATGTGGTGGACGACGAGGTAGGCGGGCTTCTCCCCTGCCAGCGCCTCGGTGACGTTTGCCATCCACTCGTCGGTGGCACGCACGTCCACCGTGTCGAGGATGGCGGTCTTCTCGTCCCGGATGATATAGGAGTTGTAGCTGACGCCGGTGGGCACCGGGTACTGGCTCTCGAACAGGTCAATGGTGGTATCGTCCACACCCACGCCAAGGATGGCGCTGCTGATATTCTTTACGCTCATAAGCACATTCCCTCTCTGCTGTTTTGTGTATGACATACCGCAGTCGGCAGTATTTTTCAAGAATCTTTCTTAGTATAGCACAGCCTGCCCCCTTCGTCAACTATTTATCAGGCCGGACGGCAGGCCGAGGCTCTACTCCTGTGGAATATAAGACCAAGTTCCAATATAATAACGTATCTATGTTATATATTTGGACTTGGTCAGTTTGGCCAACTTGCCTTTGCTGGCCAAGTTCCAACTTGGTCACCTCCGTCGAAGTTGGTCTCCTTGGCCAAGTTCGATTTTCGGCGATGCACCGCCGTTAATTTCCAACTTGGTCAGATACCCCGCCTGTCTCGGAGAGTGCACCCGGCAGCTCGTTCATGTCGTCGATCTCGAGGAGGGCGCCGGCGCTGGCCTCGTCGAGGCTCTGGACGCTGCGCAGCTTCCGGCTGATGGCGCGGCTGCGGACGCCGATGAGCTTGTCCAGCTCCTCGTCGGTCTGGCGCAGGCGCTGCTGCATCTTGGTGAGGCCCTGCCCGAACTTGTCGAACTCGGTCTTTACCGCGCCCAGCAGCTGCCACACCTCGCCCGAGCGCTTCTGGATAGCGAGGGTCTTGAAGCCCATCTGTAAGCTGTTCAGCAGGGCCGCCATGGTGCTGGGGCCTGCCACGTTGACCTGATAATCCCGCTGCAAGACCTCCAGCAGCCCGGCGTTCACCACCTCGGCGTACAGGCCCTCAAAGGGCAGGAACAGGATGCCGAAGGCCGTGGTATAGGGCGGCTCGACGTACTTTTCCCGGATGTCCTTTGCCTCGCTGCGGAGGACCATTTCCAGCGCGTGGCGGGCGTTCTCCACGGCCTGTGCGTCGCCGGAGGCGTAGGCGTCCTGCAGGTGGCCGTAGGTGTCGCCGGGGAACTTGGAGTCGATGGGGAGCCAGACGCTGCCGCCGTCCGCGCCGGGCATCTTGATGGCGTATTCCACCCGCTGGGTGCTGCCCGGGATGGTGGCGACGTTGGTGTCGTACTGCTCGGGGGCCAGAATTTCTTCGAGGATGGCCCCCAGCTGGATTTCGCCGAGGATGCCGCGGGTCTTGACGCCCGAGAGCACCTGCTTCAGGCCGCCCACATCGGCGGCAAGGGACTGCATCTCGCCCAGACCCTTGTACACCTGCTCGAGCTGCTGGTTGACGGCCTTGAAGCTCTCGGTGACCCGCTTCTGCAAGGCGTCCTGAAGCTGCTCGTCCACCGTGTGGCGGATCTCATCCAGCTTGCGGGCGTTCTCGGCCTGAAGCGTCGCCATGCTCTGGGTGACGGCCTGACGCAGCTGCTCCATCTGCTGGGTGTTGGCCTGCTCGAGGCTGCGCAGCCGCTGCTCAAGGATGCGCTGCTGGCTGTCCTGCCCCTGCCCCAGCGTGGTGCTCATCCCCTGCACGGCAGTCTGGAGCGTCTCGCTGACGCTGCGGATGGCGGCGTAGTTCTGCTGGGCCACGGCATCCTGCCGGGCGCTGAAGTCCTTGGCCTGTGCGGCAAGCTGCTGCTCCAGCCAGCTCTTCAGGGCCTCGTCGTCCTTCGGCTCCTTCAGCAGGCGGCTGGTGCGAGCCAACAGCACCGCCATCATCAGGCAGATGGCGACGAGCAGCAGGGTGTACACGAACGCAAGATATTCCATTTACTTTACTTCCTCAAATCTCAAAACTTCTTTGGTGGTGACCCTTTCCTCCCCGGCAAGGCCCACGCCGTCGGCCTCCATCTCCCCGCTCTGGTTGTCGTAGGGGTCGCTGCGGAAGCCCGTCATCGGCGGGTCAAAGGGGGCCTCGAAGGCGCTGTTGGCCACCATCCGGCCTGTGTCCAGACTGCCGAAATAGTGGCGGCGGAGCATCTCATCGCCCCGGCGCGCCATGGAGGAACCATAGGAGCAGTCGGCGTACATCCAGCCCTTGGGCGCGATGTAGAACCGTGCCCAGTCGTGGCAGCCTGCATCCCCCGGGGCCACCGCAAGGCCGCTCTCCCAGCGGGCCGGGATGCCCGCGATGCGGCAGAGGGTGATGAAGGTGAGGGCCATGATGCCGCAGTCGCCCCGGCGGCTGCGGGCGCAGTTCTCGGCGATGGACTCATGGACGAAATAGGAGGGCTGGAAGTGATAGCGGACGTTCAGGGTGACGTAATCGTAGATGCGCTTCGCCTTCTCTGCCGGGCTGGTGACGCCCTCGGTGAGCTGGGCCGCCAGCGCCCGCAGATAGGGCGTAAAGACGATGTGGGGCGCTTCCTCGCCGGTGTAGAAGTCCGGCTGCTCCGGGTCGGGCGTGAAGGAGAGCGGGTCGGCGTAGACCGCCGTTTCGCGGTAGCTGTACTCCGCGCCGAAGGTGCGGTTCTCGGCAAGGTCGGCCTCCCAGTACACGGTGCGCTGGGGCGCGTCCTCGGCGGCGATATGGCCGGGCGTCTCGGTAAAGGCGTCCAGCGTGATATGGCTCTGGGACGGGCAGGCGGCAGGCAGGGCCAGCCACGCCCGGACATGGACGGTGTCCCGGCCCTCGGCTCTCGCCTTTTTCAGCGCGGCGGCGAAGGCCTCGTCCGACATCCGGATGCTGGTGCGGAGGGTGATGTCGGCGCTGGCGCTCCCCTCCTGCATCATCTTTTCGCAGAGGCGGTGACGCTCCTCGTTCTTATTGTTGGGGGCGTCCGGGGTCTTTTTCCGGGCGGCGAGGTCGGCGTGGGTGGCCAGCAGGGTCTCGGCGAACCGCTCCTGATACCGCTTTTCTCCCTCCACGAACCGCCAGTCCATCCGGCCCTCCCAGTCGAGGGCGCGGAACTCCTCCGCCGTGAACCCCTTCACCCGCTCCTGCATCCGGGCGATAGCCTCGGCCTCCGTCCAGCAGTATTCCCCGGGCAGACGGCGCATGATCTCCTTCTGGACGGTCAGCGCCTCCCGCAGGGCGTCCACACCGTGGGGCGTGGGGTTCTCGGGCGGGACGTATCCCTCCGGCGCAGCGCTGCCGTTGGTGGCGGGGCTGTTCTGGGTCTTGGTCCAGTCCTCGGCCAACAGCCGGTCGATGCGGGCGATGGCCTCCTTGTAGTATCCGGCTGCCTTCAGCCGGGCGATGTCGTCGGGCAGGCCCACGTTCAGGCTGCGGATGCATTCATTCAAATCGTACATATCCTTTCCCTCTTTTCTTTATTCTTCCGAAACGCTCTTCCAGAATGCGGCGGCGTCAGCCACCCAGCCCTCCGCGTCGGTGCCCACACCGATGCCGACGCCATGCTTGGCGTCGTCGTAGACCTGCACCCGGTTGGGCACGCCGTTGTCCCGCAGGGCCTTGGCAAGGGCCGGCCCCTGCAGCGGGTAGACGAAGGCCATGAGCATCTTGTCGTTCCGGCCATACCACAGGAAGGTGGGCGGGTAGTCCGGCGTCACCAGCTTCGAGACCGTGTAGGAGTAGTAGCGCCTTTCCAGCCGGTCGGTGTCCATCAGGAGATGGTAGGCGGGCTTTGCCTCCAGAAAGTTGTTGATGGGGTAGGCCATCAGCAGTGCGCCGGGCTTCGGGACGCCGTAGCGGCCCCAGCCCTTTTCCTCATTGCCGAAGACGCCCGCGATCTGTCCGCCGGAGGAGTAGCCCAGCAGGGCGTAATCCTCGGTGGAGACGCCGAAGGTGTCTGCGTTCGCCAGCACGAGGCGGATGGCCCGGGCAAGGTCTTCCAGCGGGGCGTCGTCCCCGGCCTCGAGGCCGATGCGGTAGCGCAGGGAGAAGACGGCGTACCCCTGCTGGTGCAGCTCCCACGCCGTGGACACGCCGCCCCGCAGCTCGCCGCTGTAGTAGAGCGAGTTGCCCGACAGCACGATGGCGAACTTCGCCCCCGGCTGCTCTGCGGGGCAGTAATACAGCTCCGCGTGGGCACGGGAGGGCATGGCGGCGATCTCCTCCTCTGAATAGAGCGGGTACGTCACCTGCACCCCGTCGTGGTACACCTGCGCCAGATAGTTCAGCCCCGCCGCGCAGGCCTCCGCCGATGTGTCGTCCACCACCTCGGCCAGCGTCTCATCGTCCCGGCTGGTGGAGAGCTTTTCGCAGTCCCGCTCCCATACATAGGTATAGGTGTAGAGGCCGCTGGCCCGGATGTCGGGGTCGTCGCGGATCTCTTTCATGGTGGTCTGGGGCGTGATGCTGGCCGCAGAGGCCGGGAGAGCGAGGAGGCCGAGCATCAGCGCAGAAGCAGTGAGTCGTTTCCAATCCATCTTCTTGTCTCCTTTTTTCGGAGCAGCCGAATTGCATTTTGCGGCAAAGAGGTCTATAATGGTTCCTGCCCCGAACGGGTATTTTCTCTATTGTATCACAACCGTGATGATTGTCAAAAAGATTTCTGCCCGGGAGGGGCTTTTTCCCATGCTGACCAATTACCACACCCACACCACCCGCTGCGGCCACGCCGAGGGCACCGAGGAGGAGTACATCCTCACGGCCCTGCGCTGCGGCTACAAGGTGCTGGGCTTTTCCGACCACACCCCGTGGGCCTACGCCACGCCCGGCTTCGTCAGCCATATCCGGATGCTGCCCGCCCAGCTGGACGACTATGTCCTGACGCTGCGAAGCCTGCTGGAGAAGTACGCCGACCGGCTCCATCTCCACATCGGCCTCGAGGCCGAGTATTTCCCGGCCTATCTGGGCTGGCTGAAGGAGGAGACCGAGCGGCTGGGCATCGAGTACCTCATCCTCGGCTGTCACTACGACACCACCGACGAGCAGGACGCCAAGGCCCGGCGCTTCGGCGGCAGCGCCTCCCCGGCCCACGGCAGACGGTACGCCGAGCAGGTGGAACGGGCGCTGGAAACGGGGCTGTACCGGTATCTGGCCCACCCCGACCTCTTTTTGAACCGGATGACGGCCTTCGACGCCGAGGCCGAGAAGGCCTGCCGGGAGGTCTGTGCCGCAGCGGCGCGGCTGGACATCCCCCTCGAGTACAACATGGCGGGCCTGACGCTCCAGCGCCGCCCCGACGGCTCGCTGGGCTACACCCGGGACGAGTTCTGGCGCATCGCGGCGGAGTATCCGGTCAGGGCCATCGTGGGCTGCGACGCCCACGCCCCCTCGGAGCTGGACGTCGTCCCCCTCATCGAGGAGAAGAAGGCCTTTCTGCAGGGGCTTGGCATCCCGGTGCTGGACACCCTGCCGGGGCTGGAGTGAGAAGCCATTGCACAGACGGGCCGCATCTGCTATACTGGGATAAACTGGGATAAGAGGAATGGTGCAGGGCGCATTGGGGCGCTCTGCCGGGGAAAGTATCATGAGCAATATCACTGTCCGGCCGATGACGCCGGAGGACTGGGCCGCTGTGTCCGAGATCTACTTGGAGGGCATCGCCACCGAGCACGCCACCTTCCAGACCACCTGCCCGCCCTACACGGCGTGGGACGCCTTCCACATCAGGGAATGCCGCCTCGTCATTCTGGACGGCGGCGAGCTGGCGGGCTGGGCCGCGCTGCGCCGCATCGACCCCCGCTGGTGTTACCGGGGCGTGGCCGAGGTGAGCATCTACGTCGGCGAGAAGTTCCGGGGCCGGGGCCTCGGCTCCCGGCTGCTGACGGCCCTCTGCGAGGCGTCGGAGCAGGAGGGCTACTGGACGCTCCACTCCACGGTCTTGCAGGACAACACCGCCAGCCTCGGCCTCCACACCAAGTGCGGGTTCCGGGTCGTGGGGCGGCGGGAGCGGATCGCCCGGGACTGTCATGGCCGCTGGCTGGACACCTACCTGATGGAGCGCCGCGCCAGAGCCGATGAGCCTGCGGGGTATAAAAAGTTATAATACAAGCAAAAATACCGCCATGCAGAATTTCTCGCATGACGGTATTTTTTATCTGTGATGTACTTTTGCTTTACAGAGCTTTTGCCAGCGAACCCATGGGGTCCCAGGGCTCCAGCGCGATGGGCTCAGCGTTGTAGGCGGCCAGCTGCTCCGGGGTGAGGTACTTTTTGTTGACGACCACCTGATACATATATTCATCGAACCAGCGGTCGGTCATCAGGTAGTAGCCGTCCTTGCCCGGCTCCTTGCCCCAGCTATTCTCCACACGCCAGCGGTTGGGCTTGCCGTTCTCGTCCAGATTGACGCCCTGGAAGACCATGGCGTGGGTCATCAGGCTCTGGCCGTAATCCAGACGCTCGGCCTTGGTCATGGTAAAGCGGGTGTCCAGCAGGTCTTCGAGGCTGCGGATGTCGAGGTCCATGATGCCGGAGTCCCGCTCGGAGCATTTGCCCACATCGCAGCCGAACCAGACGGGCTGGCCGTCCTGCATCTGGGCGATGGCGGCTTTCTTCAGCTCCTCGATGGGCAGGTTCAGGTAGCGCACGGGGCGGCCCTCCTTCACGTTACCCAGATACCGCACGGTGTAGCTGCGGCCATAGGGCTTATCCGCCGTGGGGGCGTTGATGAGGCTGACGTAATCGCTGAGGTCCACGCCCACGTACTTTTCAAAGAAGCGTTTCGGGGTCAGGCCCGTTTCGCGGTGGAAGTGATCGTCGGCGTCGCGGTACTCAAAGGTAAAGGTCTTGGGGGGCTCGCCCAGGCAGATGCAGAGCAGGCGGTACACCTCGTTCAGCATCTCGGCCTTGCGGGTGCGCAGGGCGTCGAGGGTCTGCCCTTCCCTGTGCAGCTTGCGCAGGATGCAGGCGTCCTCCCGCAGTTTCTCGGTCAGGGTCGCATCCATCTCGCGGCTGGCGGAGGAGGATTTGGACTCCGGGTAGGCCGTCTTGGGTACCACGCCGTACTTTTCGATCAGGCTGCACAGCATATCCCACTGGCCGCCATCGCCCACGGGCGAGGTGAGCAGGTAGGACACCAGACGGCCGCCGGTGGGCTCCTCCAGCGTTTCGAGAATGCTTTCGAGGAAGTAGTTGGATTTTTCCAGCTTATCCCAGAAGAAGAGGTATGCCTGCGAGAGCTCAAAGGTCTTGAGGCTGCATTTCCGCATCACCTGATAGCGCAGGGTGTTGAGGGCAGCGAACATCCAGCAGCGGCCGCTCTGCTTCTGGTTGCAGATATCGCCCTGCTTCAAGCAGATAGAGTACTCGTGCACGTCGTTTTCCACAGCCCCGCGCTGGATGGCGGAGGCCAGCAGGCCGTTGTTCGTCACAGCGTTCATGGCCACGCGGTTGGCCCGCTGGGCCGCAAAGCTGGCGTCAAAGGCTTCGAGTTGTTCTTTCGTGATTTTCTGAGACATCGTTTTTACGTCCTTTCTATGCAAAACTTCACCACTCGCTGTCTTTCGCATCCGTATCGGCCACGCGGGTGCGCTGGAACATACTCTCCAGCACGGCGCAGTATTTGTCGGCGAGACAGACGATGATGGCCTCCCGGCAGGTGGGCACATGGCGGAAAGTCAGGGGCCACATATGGCTCGAGATGATGTTCTGCTCCTTCTTGGTGATGGCGAAGCAGCGCTCCGCGTTGACGCAGGCAGAGCCGGGGTGAGCGAAGCCGTGCATCTCGAACAGACGGCGCAGGCCGTGGAAGGAGCTGCGCTTGTGCCAGTCGTAGAGATAGAAGTCGTGGAGGAAGGCTCCCACGGCCAGCGATGTCTCGTCCGCACCCAGATGGAAGCGGCGGTTGAGCCAGAAGCTCACCAGCACCACGTTCTTGCAGTGCTGGTAGGTGGTCACATCGCCGTGCTGGATAAACTCCCGCATCCGCTGCACCTCAGGGTGCTGGTCGTATCGCATCAGGATGGCGGCAAGGCGCTGGCGCTCCAGATCAGAAAGCTGCATTGAAAAGTTTCCTTTCATAACAAATAAACCTCTCAGTCTCGCTATCGCTCGACAGCTCCCCTACCGAGGGGAGCCTCTGGCGAAGAGGCGAAACTTTGCGCTATGCCAAAGCCTCCCCTCGATAGGGGAGGTGGCATTGCGAAGCAATGACGGAGAGGTTGAACCAATCAGGAGCGAAGCTGCACCGGGTTCGAATTTCCGAAGTTCTCGGCCTCGGTGGGGTTCGAGCGCCGGAGGCTCAGGTCCACGAGGTACTGCTTGCCGTCGCCCAGCTCTTCGAGCTGCGCCAGCTTGGCTTTGGCGGAGGCCTCGTCCGGATACCACTGGATGAGGAAGAAATTCTCCGCCTCCACGCCATAATAGAGCCACTGGCCGTCGGCGCGGAGCAGGTCGTCCAGATGGTCCACCTCGTCGCCGTCGGTCAGGCCGAGGCCCTCTTCGGCGTAGATATTTTCCGGCTCCACCTGCAGCACTTCGATGACCTGAATGGCGCTCTGGAGGTACTCGTCCTGCGAGATGCTCTTGTCGGACAGCTCCCAGCCCGTCAGGAATGCCTGCATCAGCAGGTCTTTGACCGAGATCTTCTTTTCCATGTACGTTTCCTTCTTCCTCGTTTGTTTCCGCCGACCAGTATACCCTTAAATCTTGGGCAGGTCAACCATAAAATTATGAATTTTTTGTAGGAATGTCCAATTCACTGCAGGTCGAACCCGAATGTCCGCCCCAGCCACTCGAGGCAGAGCGTCACCCAGCGGGCGCGGTGCCGGTCGGCGGCGTCCACCTCGGCGGTGCTGATGCTGGTGCCGTGGCCCCCCTGCTCAAAGAGATGCGCCTCGCAGGCCACGCCCGCCCGCCGCAGGGCCGAGAGCAGCAGCAGCGTGTTCTCCACCGGGACGGTCCTGTCCTCCATCGTATGCCAGACGAAGACCGGCGGTGTGTCGGGCGTGATCTTGTCCTCCAGGCCGAAGGCCCTCTGCGCGGCGGCGTCCTCACTGCCCGCCAGCTGGACGAAGCTGCCCCGGTGGGCATACTCCCCCGCCGTGATGACCGGGTAGCCCAGAATGACCGCGTCGGGCCGCTGCTGCGCCGTCTCGCCCGGGATGTCCAGCACTGCGCCGGACAGGGCCAGATGCCCGCCCGCCGAGAAGCCGCAGACCGCTATTTTATCCGGCAGGATATGCCATTCCTCCGCGTGCTGCCGCAGCAGCCCCAGCGCCTCGCTGAGCTGGCGGAGAGGCCGGTAGTCCCGCGCCCCTTCCCCCACGCTGTAGGTCAGCACGGCGGTGTGATAGCCCGCCGCCGCGAACTGCAGGGCCACCGGGTCGCCCTCCCGGGGGCTGACGTGGCTGTATCCTCCGCCGGGCACCACCAGCACCAGAGGCCGCTGCTTCACCGTGGGCATGGCGTCCAGCGACGCCCGCAGGCAGACGGTCAGTGTCCCGCCGCCCTCAAGTTCCAGCTGTATCTGCTGCATCGTTCCGTTTTCCTCCTCTTTTATACAGATTACTCCGGCCCATTATACGGCTTCGGCAGGGCAAAGTAAAGCCAAACGCCGCCCCGCCGGGAAAGTTTTTTGAACTTTTTATGAAAGCCCTTGATTTTTATCTCCTGCCGGTGTATATTAGCACTCGAAAGTTATGAGTGCTAAGTCTCCGCGAGCAGTCAACCGCTCCGGGTGCTGGCATTGAATCTGATAAAAAGAGGTTTTGTATTATGGCGAAAAAAGAATTTCAGGCTGAAAGCAAAAAGCTGATGGACATGATGATCAACTCCATCTACACCAACAAGGAGATCTTCCTGCGGGAGCTGATCTCCAACGCTTCGGACGCCATCGACAAGCTGTATTATAAGAGCCTGACCGACCCCTCCGTCGGCATGAACAAAGGCGATTTCCGCATCCTGCTCACCCGCGACAAGGACAGCCGCACCCTTACCATCTCCGATAACGGCATCGGCATGACGAAGGAGGAGCTGGAGCAGAACCTCGGCACCATCGCCCACTCCGGCTCCCTCGACTTCAAGAAGGACAACAAGGACGAGAACATCGACATCATCGGCCAGTTCGGCGTCGGCTTCTACTCCGCCTTCATGGTGGCCGACAAGGTGACGGTCATCTCCAAGGCCTACGGCTCCGACGAGGCATGGCAGTGGGAGTCCAGCGGTGCGGACGGCTATGAGCTGGAGCCTGCCCAGAAGGAGACGGCGGGCACCGACATCATCCTCCACATCAAGCCCGACACCGAGACCGACCACTACGACAACTTCCTCGACGAGTATGGCATCGTGGCCATCGTCAAGAAGTACAGCGACTATGTCCGCTACCCCATCCAGATGGAGCGGGAGAAGAGCCGTCAGAAGCCCGAACCCGACCCCAAGCCCGAGGACTACAAGCCCGAGTGGGAGACCTACACCGAGCTGGAGACCCTGAACAGCATGGTACCTATCTGGAAGAAGCAGAAGAGTGAAGTCACCGACGAGGAGTACGCCAGCTTCTATAAGGATAAGTTCAACGACTACGCCGACCCCGCCCGGGTCATCGTCAGCCGCACCGAGGGCACCGCGAACTACAACGCCCTGCTCTTCGTGCCCAGCCACCGCCCCTACGACTTCTACACCAAGGACTACGAAAAGGGTCTGGCCCTCTACGCCTCCGGCGTCCTCATCATGGAGAAGTGCGGCGACCTGCTGCCCGACTACTTCAGTTTCGTCAAGGGCATCGTGGACAGTCAGGACCTGAGCCTGAACATCAGCCGCGAGATGCTGCAGAAGGACAGCCAGCTCAAGCTCATCCACAACGCGCTGGAAAAGAAGATCAAGAACGAGCTGCACGCCATGCTGGCCAACGACCGCGAAAAATACGAGAGCTTCTGGAAGGAGTTTGGCCGTCAGCTGAAGTTCGGCGCTTACTCCGACTACGGGATGCACGCCGAGCTTCTGCGCGACCTGCTGCTGTTCTGGTCTGCCAAGGAGCAGAAGATGGTCACGCTGCAGGAGTACGTCGAGAAGATGCCCGCCGAGCAGAAGTACATCTACTTCGCC
>OLSP01003132.1_pt1 | contig 12021 bp, 10 predicted proteins | sample 1672941 | NCBI WGS metagenome assembly OLSP01 (sample SAMEA3136739, study PRJEB25190) | human gut metagenome | reverse complement strand
TGAAAATACAGGTGGGGCGAGGGTAGAAATATTTTTCCTGAGTAGTCAGGAAACACGCTAAATTCGCTTTATAAGCATTTTTCATCCAAAGATAAAATTGTGGAAGCAATGTATCAGTTCCTCAGAGAACAGTCCAAGAAAAATGCCAATATAAAGCCTGTGGATTTCAGCCAGCTTTTTCAAGGGAAAACTGCATACGAAGTATTGCAGGGAGTGGTGCAAGGTTATGTCAATATGAATCATCAGGAAAAACTGCTTACATTTTATAAGGTGATATATTCTGAGCGTAGCATTCAGCCGATGGCAGCCAGAATCGTTGCGGAAGAAACTGAGAGAATGATTATTGCAACAAAACAGCTATTTTATGCAATGGAAGTACATAAGCTGCTTCATTTTGAAAATGCAGATATGAGTGCAATAAGCTTTGCAATGACAATTCATGGTCTGATGGACTACGAATTGGATCAGAAGTATGGATATGACAAAGAGGAGCATACAGAGAATAATCTTATAGGTGTTGCAAAATTGTTAGACGAAAAAGAGTAGCATCTATGAGAACTTTTCCAATCGTTACGGAAAGGAGAAATTTTATGGCATCACGTCAAGGCAGGATGAAGAAGGTATTGTATGCAAGACAAAGATTGATGTTTGTGTAGGGACAGGATTTGGTTATAGTTGCAAGAGGGATAAGTATGATCCGACCTATTTATATACCTTGCCTTCAAAGCAGACGGCAGCCGGTGCAGTTGATATATTGTCCCACGTAATGGAGCAGTACTTCCAACCGAATGACGAGGCATATATCACAGATGTGCTCAGTGAAGCAGTAATGAAAACCGTAATAAAATATGCCCGCAAGGCCATGGATGAGCTATGTATTATCGGACACGACGGCACCCCGTCTTGCAAGATTTGCAAGAGAAGTATTTGGCGTAGAAGAGGCTGATAACCGGAAGGCGGCAGAGCTTGGAATCCAAAAGGTCAGAGCATTCAATCAGTCACTTGAAATGCCGGCAACTCTTTCTGAGTCGGGCGTACCGGAGGATTTATTTGATGAAATGGCATCAGAAGCAGTAAGGACAAGCACAATTGCCTCAAAGGCATACGTCAGGCTGGAGACTTCTGATGTAAAGCGGATATTATTAAACTGCAGATAAGGAAGATCGTAATCCGGCATTCTTTTGATTTGGATGTAATGGAAGAAAAAAATAATATGAAATGTGAGATAGAGCGTATGGAAATAAACTATACGTTCTATTTTTGCCTTTTTGAGAAAAGTAATAAAAAACGATTGACATGACAATCTGATTTTAATCCTTTGTTCGTTTTTTGAAAAAGATCGGGTGGAACTTTTGGAGCTGATGTGGCATAATCTTAGGGAGATTAAATCAACAATAGAATGCACGCTCTGCGAGCATTCTATTGTCATGAATAAAATTAGAGGAGTGTAGAGTTATGACGATTTTAAATCAGTTGAACAGCGCGCCCATGTACCTCATTTGCGGCGGGATCATTGCATTTGTGGCAGTCGTCTGTGTGATTTTTCTCATCAGGGCTTATCGAGCGGGCAAGGCACTGGGAATGGATGAAACGAAAATGAAACGGACCATTATTTCAAGTGCAACCTTTTCGGTACTGCCGAGTATTGGAATTTTACTGGGAGTCATTGCACTTTCCGGAAGTCTGGGAACACCGTGGCCGTGGCTTCGTCTTTCCGTGATTGGAGCGCTTCATTATGAGACACAGGTAGCGCAGGCAGCAGCGGAGCAGGTGGGAATGACGACACTTTCTGCATCTGAAATGACAGCAACGTCATTTTCTACGATTGCTCTGTTGATGAGTATCTGTATTATGTGGGGCATGGTATTATCGATTTTTTTGAATAAGAAGTATACACAGAAGCTCACGAAGAATTCCTCCTCCGGCAAGTCGGGAGCAGCCGGTTTTGCAGATCTTGCGATGACAGCAATGTTCATTGGACTTGTAAGTACCTACATTGGCCGTTACATCGGAGGCTTCATTTCTGAAAATGGTCTGTTTACCTTTCATGGTGATATCATTCCGCTTGTGGTTATGGTGGTTTCTGCACTGGTAATGGGAATCTTCGTATTTCTGTCTGAAAAGAAAAAGCTTGGCTGGGTAGACAGCTTTTCCATTGCGGGAAGTATGATTGCCGGTATGACAGCCGCTGTGATTGTCGGGCTGATCGGATAAGATAGATGAAGAAAAGCAGATACATAGAAGTGGATCGTAATTTTAAGGAAGGAACATGAGAATTATGGAAGAAAATAAAACAAGTACGTGGGAAGAATACCGGAAACGCACGCATGTAATCGGAAGAGTAGTAAGTGCCGTGACACTGGTTATGCTGGTAGGGGCACCGTTTTTGATGGGAAAAATTTTAGGAGCTTATCCGGATCTTGGAGCGGTGGCAAGAGCTTTTTTATCCGTAGGACTGGTATGGCTGGTGAGCAGTGTGGCAGAGTTTTTGATCTACACACCGATGCTGGGTTCCGGTGGCGGATACCTTGCATTTATTACCGGTAATCTGATTAATATGAAGATTCCGTGTGCAGTCAATGCGCGTGATATGGTTGGAGCAAAGACCGGAACACCGGAAAATGAAATCATTTCTACGATTTCCATTGCAACCTCATCCCTTGTTACGATTCTGGTTTTGGCAGTCGGTGTCCTTTTAATGGTTCCGCTGCAGCCGGTTTTACAGAGTGAAGTATTTCAGCCGGCGTTTGAAAACGTGGTTCCGGCGTTATTTGGAGCGATGGCATATAAATATTACCGTAAGAATATGCATATAGCCGTATTCCCGCTCGTGTTGATGAGTGCGCTGTTTATTTTTGCGCCGGGACTGATCGGATCAACCAGCTTTATGATTATCCCGTCTGGTGCAGTTGCCATTCTGGTAGCGTGGATTTTCTTTAAGAAGGGAAAGAAGGAGAGGAAATCATGAAATATGTAGGATTGGTTTTACTGGGAATCCTTTTGATTATCATTTTATTGTTGCTGATTGCAATAGTCCGGACGCTTTTGATGCCGAAGAAAACTTCGAATTATAAGCCGGATGCAGAGGAAAAAGAGGCACTTCGGCTTGCCGAAAAGCTTTCTAAGATGGTACAGTGTGACACGACCTCACATGCCGGAGAGACGGAAGTAGAGAAATATCTTGAATTTCATAAGGTTTTAGAAGAGCTTTTCCCGTTGGTACATAAAGAGCTTCAGAAAACCGAAATAGACGGAAATCTGTTATATTATTGGAAGGGGAAATCGTCCGAAAAGCCGATCCTTCTGATGAGTCATCAGGATGTCGTCCCGGCAGAGGGAGAGTGGATTCATGCTCCTTTTTCCGGAGATATTGCAGATGGTAAGGTATGGGGACGGGGCACGGCGGATACGAAGTGCACGGTAATGGCTTTTCTGGAGGCCGTGGAAGAACTGCTTGCGGAAGGCTTTGTGCCGCCGACGGACGTGTATCTGGCATCCTCCTGTACCGAAGAATGGGCAGGAGACGGAGCGCCGAAGCTTGTAAAGGAACTGCAGCGAAGAGGAATCCGGCTGTTCTTTCTGTGTGACGAGGGTGGAGCTATCATTACGGAACCCGTTGGAGGAATTCCTGGAAACTTTGCAATGGTGGGTGTCTTTGAGAAGGGGAAGGCCGATGTGAAGTTTACTGCAAAAAGTAATGGAGGACACGCCAGTGCGCCGTCTAAGGGAACACCGATTGCACGCCTTTGTGCTTTTGTAACCGAAGTAGAGAAGCATTCACCGTTCCAAAAGAAGATGCTTCCGGAGGTTTCTGCCATGTTTACTTCTCTGGCACCATATGCCTCTTTCGGGTTAAAGCTGGTGCTTGGAAATATGTGGCTGTTTAAGCCGCTCTTAAAAGCGGTACTTCCGAAGATCAGCGCACAGGCAGGAGCTATGCTGCAGACGACAATTGCATTTACCATGCAGTCCGGTTCCGATGCATATAATGTGATTCCGCAGGAAGCAACCCTTGGAGCCAATATGCGTTTTATTCCCCATCAGGGAGAAAAGGAAAGTCTTGAAATTATCAGGAATCTGGCTTCCAAATACGGTTTAGAGACGGAAATTATCCATTCCAATGACTATACAAAGCCTGTAGATATCCATGGTGAGGGGTATCGTCTGATGGAACAGGTAATTGCACAGACCTTTCCGGGACTGCCATCCAGCCCTTATGTAATGACCGGGGCTACCGATGCACAGTTCTATAGTCCGGTATGTGACAACTGCATCCGCTTTGCGCCTGTGGTTTACGGACCGGAGCAGATGAAGGGCATGCATGGTCTGAACGAGTGCATAGAATATAACTGTCTGCCCGGCGCGGTGCAATTCTATAAGAATCTGATCTGCGTAGAGAAGTAGTTCAAGAAAGAGAGATATGACCAATTTAAAACACTGGACAAGCTGGTTCAAAAAAAAGACACCAGGCAAAAAGCTGTCCCCCAAAACAGGCAAAACAGAAGCTGGATATACCTATATCATGAGCGATCTGCACGGCTGCTTTGACGAGCTGAACGCGATGCTTGCAAAGATCGGCTTTTCGGATCAGGATAAGCTGATCCTGGCGGGAGATCATATTGACCGTGGAAGTCAAAACTATGAAATGCTATGCTGGATGGAGCAGGTTCCTCAAAATATTCTGCTGCTGCGCGGCAATCATGAGGAAGAGTTTTTATGTTATCTGGAGCTGCTTTTGGCAGTGCAGGAGAAGCGGCAGCTTGTGATCGATGAAAGCAGCAGCAAAGATCTGGAGCATCTCTATCAGGAGACAAAGAACCTGATAGAACAGCATAACCGACAGACAGAGCAAATCCGGGTGTTCGATCATTATGGGACGCTGGAGGAGCTGATCACAGAACAGTGTATTTCCATGGCAGATCTGCGGCGGTGGGCAGTCAGGATGGAAGCAATGCCCTATTTTTGCAGATTTTCCCTGCCGGAGAGGGAATGTGTAGTGGTACATGCCGGATATCTGGAGCAGTTCCCGACAGCTGGTCTGACCGGAAAATATACCTGTGTCGAAGATTTTTATCTCCGCGCGCGGGAAGATGCGTATCTGGCAGGGGGAATCGAAAACGGGATGATCGTTGCGGGGCATACGCCGACGCTGTCCAAGGATTACATGATGTATAACGGCGGTCTGGTTTACCAGCATTATGATCCGCAGAAGAACTGTCTGTATTATGATATCGACTGCGGCTGCTCTTACCGTACTGTTCGGGCAAACGCGCGGCTGGCGTGCCTGTGTGCGGAAACAGGAGCGATTTATTACTTGTAAAAAGCGTTCAAATAGTATAAAATCGGAAACGATAGGACTGCGAACAAAGGAGAACGGTAAAATGGCACTGAATAAAAAGCCTGTCACCGGTATGAAAGATATTCTGCCTGCAGAAATGCAGCTGCGGGATTACTGCATCAACGTGATTAAGGAAACCTACGGAAAATTTGGATTTACTTCTATTGAAACACCCTGTGTGGAATCCATTGGCAACTTAAACAGCAAGCAGGGTGGCGAAAATGAAAAACTGATTTTTAAAATTTTAAAACGCGGCGAGAAATTAAATCTTGCGGAAGCAAAAGAGGAGATGGATCTGGTAGACGGCGGTCTGCGTTATGACCTGACGGTTCCGCTGGTTCGTTTTTATGCAAATCATGCAAACGAGCTTCCGTCCCCGTTTAAAGCGCTTCAGATCGGCAATGTATGGAGAGCTGACCGTCCGCAGAGAGGCCGGTATCGTCAGTTTATGCAGTGTGATATTGATATTCTGGGCGAGCCTTCCAACCTGGCGGAGATCGAGCTGATTCTGGCAACGACTACGACTCTTGGCAAGCTCGGCTTTCAGGATTTCGTCATCCGCATCAATGAAAGAAGAATCCTAAAGGCGATGGCAGCCTACAGCGGCTTTGCAGAAGAGGATTATGATACGGTATTCATCATTCTGGACAAGATGGACAAGATCGGCGCAGATGGTGTAAAGGCTGAGCTGGTAGAGAGCGGTTTCGCAGCAGAAGCGGCTGACAAATATATGTCTCTGTTTGATGAGCTGACCGCAAACGGAAACAGCGTAGCATGGCTGGCAGAAAAGCTGGGGGATTTCCTCGAGCCTGAGGTTTCCCAGAACCTTTCCGAGATCATTGACAGCGTCCGCGCCACAAAAGCGTCTGAATTTGAGATCACCTTTGATCCGACTCTGGTGCGCGGTATGTCATACTATACCGGAACCATTTTCGAAATTGCCATCCCTCAGTTTGGCGGAAGCTGCGGAGGCGGTGGTCGTTACGACAAGATGGTAGGCAAATTTACCGGAAAAGACGTTCCGGCGTGCGGATTTTCCATCGGCTTTGAGCGCATCATCCTGCTGATGATGGAAAACGGATTCCAGATTCCCGGACAGCCGAAAAAGATCGCATACCTGATCGAAAAAGGTGTATCCGGCGACCGCCTTTGCGAAGTGATCGCACAGGCGCAGGAAGCGAGAAAGAACGGCGATCAGATTCTGGTTGCGCGCATGAACAAAAACAAGAAGTTCCAGAAGGAACAGCTGACCAAAGAAGGGTACACGGATTTCGTAGAGTTTTATAAAAATCCGATCGAGAAACAATAGAATGCAGGCTCTGCGAGCATTCTGTTGTCATGAATCATTGCGTCAAAGCGCTGCGTGCCTGTTTGAGACAGCATTGGATGATTTAAGAAAATCTTAGGAAATTTTTCTGAAAAGAAACCGTTCCCTGTGATATCCTGACGAGTATGGCAAACTGCCGGACAGGATATAAGGGAGCGGTTTTTTATATGACAAAAGAAAAAAGAAATTCGGAACCGGAGCTGAAATTGTGGGATAGCCCGGTGACGACGAAAAAATATACGAAGAACAGAAAAACAGGACAACTGGATCTTTTATGGGGCGAAGAACGGCCGCTGTTCGATGACTGGGATAACCGTATGGAGCAAAAAACGGCGCGTGCGCGGGATTGCCAGAGCTACAGCGACTTGGCGGTACGCCGTTCATCCGCTACGCAGTACGAACCGTCCATCCGCCGTCGTGCTGCTGTACAATATGAAGCTCCTGCCAGGCGCCGCCCTGTACCGCCTGCTGCGCACAGGAAAAGGAGCTGCCGTCGTCGAACCCGCCTGCAGAAAGAATTGCAAAGCATTGCGGTTTATATTGCTGCGTTGCTGTTTTTAGTGCTGGCGGCGTTTGCGGTTTGGAAATTCGTCAGCATTTCGAAGAATCAGAGTACGGAAACCGGGGCGATTTCCCGGATTACCCAGATTCTGGAACAAAAAAAGTGCGAGAAACCGCCGATGGAAGAAGCACTCCTGACACCGAATCCATACTCCAGACCGCAGGATGCGCTTTCGACGGTTACGCAGCTGTATGTGCATTATACGGCGAATCCCGGGACATCTGCACGGCAGAACCGGGACTATTTCGAAGGACTGGCACAGACCGGGCTGACATCAGCTTCCGCACATTTTGTGATCGGATATGAGGGCGAGATTGTCCAGTGTATTCCGTTAAATGAGATGGCATATGCGGTGATTGGGGAAAACGACCACTCGATTTCCATTGAATGCTGCTATTTGGACCAGGACGGAAAATTTACGGATGCAACCTATCAGTCCCTGCTAAAGCTTTTGGGCTGGCTGATGGAGGAATACAATCTGGATGTTTCGGATGTAAAACGCCATTATGATGCGGGCGGAAAGCTCTGTCCGCTGTATTATGCGGAGCATGAGGATGCCTGGGAACAGTTAAAGCAGGATCTTTCCGACTATATTAGTGGGGAAAAAGTCTAAAAAAAGGTTTTCTATGAAAACGGTTTGTGCTAAAATAAACGCGACAAAAAAATCGCATAGACATAATAGCGGGTAAGGAGAAAAAATGAGCATCAGAATCGGAATTTTAGGATACGGAAACCTGGGCAGAGGCGTAGAGAGCGCAATCGCCCATAATGAGGATATGGAGTTAGTCGGAGTATTTACCAGAAGAAATCCGGAAAACGTAAAGATACGCACTGCAGGCGTAAAGGTGCTGGAAGCTTCTGAGCTGGAGCATATGCAGGATCAGATCGACGTGCTGGTTCTTTGCGGCGGAAGCGCGACGGATCTGCCGGCTCAGACCCCCAAATATGCAGCGGATTACAACGTTGTAGACAGCTTTGATACCCACGCAAGAATCCCGGAGCATTTCGCAGACGTTGACGCTGCTGCAAAAAAAGGCGGAAAAATCGGCATTATTTCCTGCGGCTGGGATCCTGGAATGTTCTCCTTAAACCGCTTATATGCAAACTGTATTCTGCCGGAAGGACAGGATTATACCTTCTGGGGCAAGGGCGTCAGTCAGGGTCATTCCGATGCGGTTCGCCGGATTGAGGGCGTAAAGGATGCCAGACAGTATACCATTCCGGTACCGGAGGCACTCGATGCGGTCAGAAGCGGCAAAAATCCTGAACTGACCACCAGACAGAAGCATACGAGAGAGTGCTTTGTTGTTGCCAAAGAGGGCGCAGATCTTGCAAAGATCGAAGAAGAGATCAAGACCATGCCGAACTATTTTGCGGATTATGATACCACCGTCCATTTCATCAGTGAGGAAGAGATGAAGCGAGAGCACAGCGGTATTCCGCATGGAGGCAGGGGGTTCCGTTGCGGCGCCACGGGCTGGGAATCCGACTCACCGGACGGGGATCAGCTTCCGAACCATCACATCATCGAATATAGCTTGAAGCTCGATTCCAACCCGGAATTCACCTCGAGCATTTTAACTGCTTATGCAAGGGCTGCCCATCGCCTCCACCAGGAGGGGCAGACCGGCTGCAAAACGGTGTTGGATATCGCCCCTGCTTACTTGCACCCGGCTTCCGCGGAGGAGCTGCGCGCCACGCTGCTGTAAGCAAAAAGCAATTGTTCGTATCCATTTTGTATTGAGATAGAAAGGTTGTTGCCCGCATGAAGCAGGATATGATTGTCATTTTAGACCTCGGCTGCACCGAAAACACCGCCACCGCCCGTGCCATCCGCGCGTTGGGCGTATACAGTGAAATTTATCCCCACGACGTCACGCCGGAGGAGCTTGCTGCTCTGCCAAACGTGAAGGGCGTGATTCTCAACGGCGGGCCGAACCGCGTTGTGGACGGTGTTTCCATCGACGCAGCGCCGGAGATTTACGCTTGCGGCCTGCCTGTGCTGGCCGTCTGCCACCCGGCGGCGCAGGCGCATACGGATCGCGCGCAGGTTTTTGTGCGCAAGGAGCCCTGGCCGCAGGAGGAAGCAGCTGTGAAAAAGGAGCTGGAAAGCTTTGTTTTCGGCAAATGCCAGGCGCAAGCGAACTGGAATATGGAGAATTTCATTGCGGATCAGATCGACCTTGTCCGCCGCCAGGTGGGTGATAAAAAGGTGTTGCTCGCGCTCTCAGGCGGCGTAGATTCCTCGGTGGTCGCCGCACTGCTTTTAAAGGCGATCGGCAATCAACTGACCTGTGTGCATGTCAACCATGGCCTGCTGCGCAAGGGCGAGCCGGAGCAGGTGGTTGAGGTGTTCCGCAATCAGATGAACGCAAACCTTGTCTATGTGGATGCGAGCGAGCGTTTCCTCTCAAAGCTCGCGGGTGTGGCTGATCCGGAGCAGAAACGCAAAATTATCGGCGCGGAATTTATTCGTGTGTTCGAGGAAGAGGCCCGCAAGCTCGAGGGAATCGATTTTCTTGCACAGGGCACGATCTACCCGGATATCGTCGAGAGCGGCACGAAAACCGCTAAAATGGTCAAATCTCATCATAACGTTGGCGGCCTGCCGGAGGATTTGGCGTTTGAGCTCGTTGAGCCGCTGCGCCAGCTCTTTAAGGATGAGGTACGCGCTTGTGGCGTGGCCTTGGGCCTGCCAGACAGCATGGTCTACCGCCAGCCTTTCCCGGGCCCGGGCCTCGGCGTGCGCTGCCTCGGCGCGATCACGCGCGACCGGTTGGAGGCCGTGCGGGAATCCGATGCGATTTTACGCGAGGAGTTTCACAATGCAGGGCTCGACAAAAAGGTGTGGCAGTATTTTACCGTCGTGCCGGATTTTAAATCCGTAGGCGTGCGCGATAATGCCCGCAGCTTTGAATACCCGGTGATCCTGCGCGCCATCAATACGGTGGATGCGATGACGGCGGAGATTGAGCGCATTGATTGGGCGGTGCTCGAAACGATCACCAAACGCATTCTAAGCGAGGTGGCAGGTGTTAATCGCGTGTTGTATGATATCTCACCAAAGCCTCCGGCGACGATTGAGTGGGAATGACGCTCGAAACGGCGAAAACCCGCATGAATACAGGCTTTTTTGCCCGTCCATACTGCTCTTGATACTGGATTGATACTATTTGTGTCCGCCCGGTATTCTCAAGAGAAAAATCCCAAAAGGACAAGCAAAACCGCCCTGCTGAACGACAAATTCAGCAGGGCGGTTTTTTTGCTTGTCTTATTTATTTTTCCGCCAAGGGATATAATATTCGCTTTCCAGGCCATCGTCGCAGGTATGGGGCCAGTTGAGTTTCCATTCAAAATACTCTTCCCTGGTGATCTCCCCGGCGTGTAACTCCTGCTGACGAAAAAGCCATTCCCGCATGAACTCGTCCACAAGGCCATACTGGAAGTACATACCCACGGGAGGGTGTGCGGGCCAGTCATCGCTATCATTGTACCGTACAGCGGTATCATCAGCGGCCCCTGCTCTGCCCGGATTGCGGACAAGTTGGAACAGGCGGATAGCGCCAGGGCTGTCCTCGTCCAGCCAGAAGAATGTCCGCATGAAGTCCTCGGCAGAGCCGGGGGCGATGGTGTAGAAGTTCTGGCGGTCTACCCGCAGCGCCTCGGCCATCTTGTCCAGCAGTTCCCGTTTCGGAACACGGTAATTCGTCTCATACTGGGCGATCCGGTTGTCCGCTCCCTTTTCCTCAAAGCCGATAGCAAGCCCCAATTCCTTTTGTGTCATGCCTCGAAAGGTGCGGATTTTCTTTATCTTGTCTCCGACTGTCATAATATCCCACCGCCTTTGCCAATAGTATAGCGCAAAAAAGCGAAAGATGCAAGATAATCTTTAACAAAAATGCGAAATAAATTCTTGACATTAACACTTATGTTAATGTATAATGAAGATGGTGACATTAACATATTTGCGAAACTAAAATAAGGAGGTGCTGACCATGGAAAAGGAGCTGTTTGTGAGAGCAGAGGAGGTCGCCAGGGAGCTGGGCATTTCCAAGCCCTACGCCTACAAGCTGGTGCGGGAGATGAACGAGGAGCTGAAGAAAAAAGGCTTTCTCACCATTCCCGGACGGGTAAGCAGGCGCTACTTCGAGGAAAAATTCTATGGGCTGCGGGACAGACAATAAGGAGGGAACCACAATGCCGGCATACAAAGACAAGGCAAAGGGCACATGGTATGCGTCCTTTTACTACGAGGACTGGACGGGCAAGAAAGTAAAGAAAATGAAACGGGGCTTTCCCACCAAGCGGGAGGCTCTGGAGTGGGAGCGGACATTCCTGCAACAACAGACCGCCGACCTGGAAATGACCTTTGAAAACTTCGTGGCTGTCTATGTGGCGGACATGAAAGGCCGTATCAAGGAAAACACCTGGGGGACGAAAGAGCATATCCTCTACAAGAAGTTGGTGCCGTACTTCGGCAAGCGGAAGATGTGCGACATTCACTCCAAGGAGGTCATCGCCTGGCAGAATGAAATGCTGGGTTACCGGGACAAGAACGGCAAGCCCTACTCTCCGGTGTACTTAAAAACGCTGCACAATCAGTTGAGCGCCGTGTTCAACCATGCGGTACGGCACTACAATCTAAAGGTCAATCCCGCTGCCCAGGCGGGCAATATGGGAAAGCCAAAGGGACGGGAAATGCTGTTCTGGACAAAGGCGGAGTATCTGAAATTCGCCGAGGCCATGATGGACAAGCCCCTTTCCTATTACGCCTTTGAAATGCTCTACTGGTGC
>OLSP01003130.1_pt1 | contig 12025 bp, 9 predicted proteins | sample 1672941 | NCBI WGS metagenome assembly OLSP01 (sample SAMEA3136739, study PRJEB25190) | human gut metagenome | reverse complement strand
CGCTCTTCCGATCTCTTGGCCGCCGGATCAAGGGTTCCCGTATGGCCGATCTTTTTCTGTCTTAAAATCCCTCGAAGCCGGGCTACAACATCATGGGATGTATAGCCCGGCTCTTTATACACATTAATGATTCCGTGATACATTTAAACCTCCCCGGCTGCCGCAGCATCTAACTGCTTGGCAATGTGAAGGGACAGATTATTGATCACATCATGAATACTTCCGGACATGGTACAGCCTGCTGCACGCACATGACCGCCGCCGCCAAAATAGAACGCTACCTGGCTTACATCTACGATTTTCTGGGAACGCAGACTTACCTTATACTGCTGAGGTCCTGTCTCATACAGGAAAATAGCAACCTCCACTCCCTCTGTAAGACGCAGCTGGTCGATGATACCGTCAAGGTCTTTTCCGGTCACACCGTAAAAGTCCAGATCAGACTGGCGCAGGGCACTGAAAATGGCCTTTCCATCAAGGAAGGTAATGCTTTCAAGAAGCGCTCTTCCCATGATCTGGTTCTGCACATAAGTCTTTTTGTAGAAGCTGTTGTCAATGATGCTTCCAAAGTCAACGCCTTTTCCCATCAGGAAACCGGCAATCTCCATCGTCTTTGCAGAAGTGCAGGAATACTTGAACACACCGGTATCATGTACGATCCCTGTATACAGGCATTCTGCCACATTTTTATCCACGTTATCCGGATTTAACTGTTCAAAAAGGACTTCGCTGGCAGAACTTGCATCAGCTGCCACTAAATTGACCTGGCAGTAACGGGTGTTGGTTACGTGATGATCGATGCAAAGGCTTTTTTTCGCCCGCTTCAGATACACGTTAAAATCCCCCAGACGTTCTTCATCACTGCTGTCAAGGCAGATGCAAAGCTCATATTCTTTGTCATCTGTTTCATGGTGGATCTCATCATAGCCCTTTAAATAGGCAAATTTTGAGGAAGCTTCCTCCAGATATACAGCTGCCTGTATATCCGGATAGGAAGCAAGAAGATAATTATACAGACCCAGAGTAGAGCCGAGGCAATCGCCATCCGGTCTTACATGGCCCAAAATCGCTACAGACTTTGTTCCTTCTAACGCCTGTTCAAGAACCGTCATTCCAGTCCCTCCTCCTCATCATCATGAAGATCTTTTGTCACTTCATCGATCAGTTTTGACATGTTTACGCCATATTCAATAGACTGATCCAGTATAAATTTAATTTCAGGAGTGTTACGTAAATTGACTCTGTGAGCCAGTTCCCGGCGCACGAAGGAAGCTGCGCTGCGCAGTCCTTCGATGGTTGCCTTGCCGGCTTCTTCATCACCTAACACACTGATATATGCCTTGCAGTATTTTAAGTCCGGAGTTACCTCTACGGCTACAACACTGGTCAGCGGATGGATCCTCGGGTCTTTGATCTCAGAACGGATGATCTGACTTAATTCCCTCTGGACCTCCATATTGATCCTTGTATTTTTAATGCTGTTTTTACGCATTATGATCCCTTTCTTTCAAAAACGAAACTATATTCTATACAGCAGACTATCTAGGAACCTCTACCATCATATAAGCTTCGATCTGGTCATCTTCCTGAAGATCATTGAACTTCTCGAATACAAGACCACACTCATATCCTGCAGCAACTTCCTTTACATCGTCCTTGAAACGCTTTAAGGAAGCTAAAGGTCCATCGTAGATCTGCTCGCCTTCTCTTGTAATACGGCAGCTGCAGCCTCTCTGGAACTTGCCATCCAGTACATAGGAACCCGCGATGGTGCCAACACCGGAAGCCTTGAACAGCTGACGGATCACTGCATGACCGATCACCTTCTCCTCGAATACAGGATCCAGCATACCCTTCATAGCTGCCTCTACATCTTCGATTGCATTGTAGATAACTCTGTAAAGTCTTAAGTCTACACCTTCGCGTTCTGCAATTTCTTTTGCAGTCGCATCCGGACGTACATTGAAACCGATAATGATCGCATTGGATGCCGATGCAAGGATGACATCAGATTCGTTGATTGCTCCGACACCACCGTGGATGATCTTTACTACAACCTCATCATTGCTCAGCTTCAGCAGACTCTGCTTGATTGCCTCTACTGATCCCTGAACATCTGCCTTTACAACGATATCCAGTTCTTTCAGGTTACCCTCCTGGATCTGGTTGAACAGGTCATCCAGTGACATTTTGGATTTTGTCTCTTCCAGAAGTTTTACTTTGTTCTGTGAAATAAATGTCTCAGCAAATGCTCTTGCCTCTTTATCAGAAGCACATCCAACAAAGACTTCTCCTGCATTCGGCACATCATTCAGACCAAGGATCTCAACCGGCTGGGACGGACCTGCTTCTTTGACACGTCTTCCCTTATCATCCATCATCGCTCTTACACGGCCATGTGCACTTCCGGCTGCGATAGCATCACCAACATGAAGCGTTCCTTTCTGTACCAGTACAGTTGCAACTGCTCCTTTTCCTTTATCCAGCTCTGCCTCGATCACAAGACCACGGGCAGCACGGTTCGGATTTGCCTTCAGTTCCATTACTTCTGCTGTCAGAAGGATCATTTCCAGAAGCTCCTGGATTCCTTCTTTTGTGTGTGCAGATACCGGTACGAAGATCGTACTTCCGCCCCAGTCTTCCGGGATCAGTTCATACTCTGTCAGCTCCTGCTTTACCCGTTCGATATTGGCACTTGGCTTATCAATCTTGTTAATGGCAACAATAATCTCGATTCCGGCTGCTTTTGCGTGGTTGATCGCCTCGATCGTCTGCGGCATAACACCATCATCCGCTGCTACAACAAGGATCGCGATATCCGTAGAATTTGCTCCACGCATACGCATTGCTGTAAATGCTTCATGTCCCGGAGTATCAAGGAATGTGATCTTCTCTCCGTTGATCTCGACAACGGATGCACCGATGTGCTGTGTAATACCGCCGGCCTCACGTCCTGTTACATTACTGTCACGGATCGCATCCAGAAGAGAAGTCTTACCATGGTCAACGTGTCCCATAACGCAGACAACCGGAGGACGTTTCACCATCAGGCTTTCATCTTCCTCATCCTCTTTCAGGAGTTCTTCGATTACATCCACGACCTCTTCCTTCTCACACAGAACATCAAATTCCATTGCGATCTCTTCAGCAGTATCGTAATCAATCTCCTGATTTACCGTAACAACTTTTCCCTGCAGGAACAGCTTCTTTACGATCACAGACGGAACAATCTTCATCTTGTCGGCAAGTTCTTTGATCGTAAGAACTTCTGGAATCACGATCTGCTTGATCTGCTCTTCCTTCTTTTCTTCCGGCTTATTCTGCGGTTTCTTTACTTCGACCACATTTTTCTGCTTTTTACCTTTTTTGCCTTTGCCCTCAAATGCCTCGTCTCTGTATTCTTTCTTCTTATTATCTCTCTCTTTATCTTTCGCCTTATTTCTCTGGCTCTTCTGCTGCTCGACGATTGGAGCTGCATCCCTGTCCGTACGCTCATTTCTGCGGTTATCATTTCTTCTGTCAGGACGAGATCCCTGACCGTTTCTTCCATCACGGTTATCGCGTCCTCCGGATCCCTGTTCGCGACCACCTCTTCCATCGCGGTTGTCACGCGGTCCTCTTTCCTGACGCGGTCCTCTTCCGTCTCCATTCAGACGTCCGCCTCTTCCATCACGGCTGTCACGAACCGGACGGTTCTCTCTGTCACTGCCTGGACGCTGTGGTCTTTCATTTCTCTCCTGACGTACCGGTCTTCCCTCTCCGCTGGTACGTCCTGCTGTCTGAGCCGGTCTTTCTGTGCGTACCATTCTCTCTGTCTGAGCCGGTCTCTCTGTGCGTACGGTTCTCTCTGTCTGAGCCGGTTTTTCTGTGCGTACGGTTCTCTCTGCCCGGTCAGTTTTCTCCTGACGCGTACCTGCCTGAGCCGCTCTCTCTGTACGCACCGGTCTTCCCTCTGCACCTGCTGCACGTACCGGACGGTTCTCTCCTCCGCGTGCATTTCCCTGTGCGGCACCTCGTCCCTGGTTTGCTCCCGGACGCTTATTTCCCTGCAGTCTGCTGCTATTTCTGGAATTCTGCGGACGCACTACAAATGCAAGATTTTTCTTCTTTGGCACTGTGCTGTCCTTTTCTCCTGCTTTTTCTGCTGCCGGTTCTGCCTTTGCTGGTTCTTCATTTCTTCCGGCATTTTCTCTTCTAATCTCTTCTGCCACGTTATCCTCCACTGTACTCATATGATTCTTAACTTCAACATTTTTCTTTTTCAACTGTTCCAGGATCTCCTTATTCCCTACTCCCAGCTCTTTTGCAAGTTCATATACCCTCGCTTTCGCCATATCAAAAAACCTCCTTCAGGCAATCAAAAACACTCTTTTAATGCTTTTAAAATTCCTTTTGCAAATCCTTCGTCCAATATTGCCAGGGATGCACGGAACTGCTTTCCCATTGCATGCCCCAGAGTATCTTTATCGCTGTAGAAAATAATGGGAACATCATAAAATTCACACATATCCCGAAACTTCTTTTTCGTATTCTCTGATGCATCCTCTGCCACAACTACAAGTCCGGCTCTTCCTGACTTCGTTTCACTCTCTGTCAGGAACTCACCACTTGCACAGCGTCCTGCTTTTGTAGCAAGGCTGATCAGCGAAAGTACTTTATCTCTGGCCAATCTGTTCCATCTCCTTTGCAAGTTTTTCATAAACTTCCTGTGGAATTTCCTGCTTAAAGGAACGCTCCAGTCCATGACTCTTCACTGACAGGTCAAAGCATGCTTTACACGGACAAAGGTAAGCACCTCTTCCGTTCTTCTTCCCGGTCACATCAACCAGAAATTCTTCTTCCGTTCTGAGAATCCTGATCAATTCTTTTTTTGGTTTCATTTCCCCGCAGCCCACGCATTTACGCATGGGAATCTTTTTATTCACTGCCAAATGCTTCACTCCTCCGAGTCTTATTCTACGTCTGTCTCCACAAACTCAATTTCATCGCTGTCTGTCTCATCCACAGCAGCTTCTGTATTCTCTTCTTCCTCATCATATTCACCGACTGTATAGCCTTCTTCACCGACCATACCCATCTGCTCCATATAATTTTCCGGAAGTTCGCCACTTTCGATTGCCTGCGTCTCACTCTTGATATCAATCTTGTAACCTGTCAGGCGTGCTGCCAGTCTTGCATTCTGTCCTTCTTTTCCGATTGCCAGTGACAACTGATAATCCGGTACGATCACACTCGCTACCTTCGCATCCGGGTCGGCCATAACAGAAATTACTTTTGCCGGACTCAATGCATTCTCGATCAGAAGTGCCGGATTTTCATCCCAGTTAATAATATCAATCTTTTCACCACGCAGTTCCTGTACTACTGCATTGACTCTCGCACCGTTCATTCCCACGCATGCTCCGACCGGATCTACATTTGGATCATTGGACCATACTGCCATCTTTGTACGGGAACCTGCCTCACGGGCAATACTCTTGATTTCTACCGTTCCGTCCTTGACCTCGGCTACTTCTGCCTCAAACAGACGCTTTACAAGCTCCGGATGTGTACGGGATACAAGAATCTTTGGTCCTTTTGTCGTATTCTTTACTTCTACAATATAAAGCTTGATACGCTCTGTCGGCTCAAAATGCTCTCCCTTAACCTGCTCATTCTCTGTCAGCATCGCATCTGCTCTTCCGAGGTTGATACTGATATTTTTTCCAACATAACGCTGTACAATACCGGTTACAATATCTTTCTCTTTCTCAAAATACTGATCAAAGACAACTTTTCTCTCTTCTTCTCTGATCTTCTGAAGGATCAGGTTTTTTGCATTCTGCGTTGCAATACGACCGAATTCTTTTGAATAAACCGGAACCTGGGCGATATCACCGATGTGCAGGGACGGATTGATCTTTTCTGCATCCTCCAGGCTGATCTCGATTGCCGGATCAAAAACTTCTTCCACAACTTCTTTTTCTGCAAATACGGAATAGTCACAGGTCTCTCTGTCCATCACGATCTTAATATTATCGGATGTCCCGAAATGGTTCTTACAGGCACTGAGCAGAGAATTTTCGATTGCTTCCATCATGACATCTTTGCTGATGTTCTTTTCTTTCTCAAGAATCGTCAGTGCTTCAAGTAATTCTGTATTCATTATTTTTTCCTCCTAAATTAAAAATCCAAAGCAAGGCGGATCAGAGCGATGTCTCCTCTGTCAAATGTCTGCTCTGTATCATCTTCATAAGTGATTGTCACCGTACTGTCATCATATGCTTTCAGTAATCCTACAAATTCTTTCTGACGGTCAATCGCACGATACGTGCGGATCTCCACTTCTTCTCCAAGACTCCGTTTAAAATCTTTCTCTTTTTTCAGAGGTCTTCCAAGTCCCGGAGAACTCACTTCAAATACATAGGAGTCTGCAATGTAATCCTTCTCGTCAAGGATATCTGAAAATCTCCTGCTCACTGCTTCACAGTCATCGACAGCAATGCCTCCGGGTTTATCAATGTACGCTCTTAAGTACCACGTACCACCTTCTTTTACATACTCCACATCCACAAGCTCAAATCCCAGTTCTGTTACAATTGGCTCAAGAAGTGTCTCTGTCTGCTGCTCATATTCTTCTCTTCTGGACACACTAAACTCCCTTTCTTTAAAATGATATTTTACATAAAGAAATCCTTATATCATCAAAGAAGAGTGAACTTTCGTCCACTCTTCTGCCGTTCCCTTTATGTATCTTTTTTAACCTTATCACCTTTTTTTTGATAAATCAAGGGTTTTCTTTTATTTTTTGCCGATTTTACTTATTTTTTCCATTTTTAACGGGTTTTATTCCCAACACCATCTCTTTTCGCAGCTTTCAGACGATTTAGAGTCACCGTCTTTTCTCCATAGGTTACTTTCGTCTCTGTTCCTTCTTCAAAAAGATAAGTATGCTCCAGCTCATCCTTTTTCTGCAGACGGATCCCTCTTACTCCGACTGCCGCCTTCTTTTTCTCCGGTACATCTGCTGCCGGGAATCTTAAGAAATATCCATTTTTTGTCTGCAATACTAGATTCTGAGTTTCGTTCACTACTTTTACAGAAACCAGCCGGTCATCTTCCTGAAGTTTCGTTGCCACGATCGTACGCTTTGCAACCTGAAATTCTTTTCCATCCACCCGCTTGATCATGCCCTGTGCTGTGGCAAAGAGGAGTTTTGCAAACCGCATCTGTTCTGCATCACAGATCATCACGATTTCTTCCTCACTGCTTGTATAATTGCTCACATTGTCGATCGGAATACCTTTTTCACGGAATTTTCCATAAGGAAGATCCAGCACCTTCACCTGGTGCATCTTTCCGGTATCCGTAAAGATACAGAGCTTTCCGGTATTCATGCAATGGACAATGTATTTATTTTCAGAATCCGCAGCCTCTTTATTTCTCTCATATACTGCCGTATCAACAGTCTTCGCATAGCCAAACCGATCCATCAGGAACACGACTTCCTGTTCTTCCACCTTCTTTTCCTCAAAGACGGCTTCTTCTGCATTTTCGACAACAGTGCGGCGTTTTCTTCCAAATTCTTTCTTATAAGAATCCAGTTCTTCCATGATGACTTCTGCCATGGAATCATAGTTGTTCAGGATATCTTCATATCTTGCGATATTGTTCAGTGTCTGCTCATGCTCCTTCTGAAGTGCCTCTATTTCCAGTCCAATCAGACGATAAAGACGCATCTCAAGGATTGCAGTGGCCTGACGTTCTGTAAACCGCAGCATTGCTGCCATTTTCTTTGAAATGGAAGATTTAAACCGGATATTCTCTGTCTTTCCCTCAACCAGACAGGCTCTTGCATCCTTCACCGATTTACTTCCCCGGAGGATCTCGATGATCAGGTCGATCACATCGTATGCCTTGATCAGTCCCTCCTGAACTTCACTCTTCTCCTGTTCTCTTTCCAGAAGTGTTGTATACTTTCTCGTTGCAAGTTCAAACTGGAAATCCACATGATGCTCAATGATCTGCTTTAACCCCAATGTCTCGGGGCGTCCGTTCGCAACTGCAAGCATATTAACCCCGAATGTATCTTCCAGCCTCGTCTTTTTATAGAGCATATTTTTCAGGTTCTCAACATCCGCCCCACGCTTCAGTTCAATGACGATGCGGATTCCTTCTTTAGATGACTGATTGGAAATATCTACAATATCTGTCGTCTTTTTTGTCTCTACCAGATTGCAGACATCATTCAGAAATTTTCCGATTCCTGCCCCGATCATCGTATACGGGATCTCCGTTATGACGAGCTGCTTTTTCCCACCTTTTAAATCCTCTGCTTCCACTTTACCACGGAGCTTGATCTTTCCCTGCCCTGTCTCATAAATATTCAGCAGGTCATCTTTATTGACCACGATCCCCCCGGTCGGGAAATCCGGCCCTTTAATATATTTCATGAGCTGCCTGGTCGTGATCCCGTCATTTTTCATATAAGCTTTGACACCATCGATCACTTCACAGAGGTTGTGCGTCGGGATACTCGTTGCCATACCAACTGCAATTCCTTCTGCTCCATTTACAAGAAGATTCGGTACACGCATCGGAAGAACCACCGGCTCTTTTTCTGTCTCATCAAAGTTCGGTCCAAAATCAATCACATTTTTATCCAGATCTGAAAGACATACTTCCTGTGTAAATTTTGTCAGCCTTGCCTCCGTATATCGCATTGCTGCCGCACCGTCTCCCTCGATCGAGCCAAAATTTCCATGTCCGTCTACAAGGATCTGACCTTTTTTAAAATCCTGTGCCATGACTACAAGTGCATCATAGATCGAACTGTCTCCATGCGGATGGTATTTACCCATGGTATCTCCGACAATACGGGCACACTTCCGGTAAGGCTTATCATAACGGATCCCCAGCTCATACATATCGTACAGAGTCCTTCTCTGCACCGGCTTCAGTCCATCCCTGACATCAGGAAGTGCCCTGGCGATGATAACACTCATCGCATAGTCGATATAAGATTTTTTCATCAATTCCGAATATTCGGTTCTGATAATCTGAGATTCACTGTTCATTTTCATTCTCCTTAGATATCAAGTTCTGCCTCCGTTGCATTCTCATAAATAAATGCTTTTCGCGGCGGGACTTCTGTTCCCATCAGCATCTCTGTAACGCTGGATGCCATTCTCGCATCTTCGATCTCCACCAGCTTCAGAAGACGCCTCTCCGGATCAAGTGTCGTCTCCCACAACTGCTCCGCATCCATCTCGCCAAGACCTTTGTACCGTTGCAGTGTGAAAGGACCTGTATGGTTTTTCCTGTATTTTTCCAGTGCTTTGTCATCATACAGATATTCCTCTTCTCCTTTCTTTGGCATGGCTTTATAGAGTGGCGGCATGGCAATATAGACATGTCCTTCATAAATCAGTTCCGGCATGAAACGGTAAAATAATGTCAGAAGCAGGGTCGAGATATGGGCTCCGTCTACATCCGCATCTGCCATGATAATGATCTTATCATACCGCAGCTTACTGATATCAAAATCATTTCCATATCCTTCCGAAAAGCCGCATCCGAACGCATTGATCATGGTCTTGATCTCCGCATTTGCAAGTACTTTGTCAATGCTTGCTTTCTCCACATTTAAGATCTTACCACGGATCGGGAGGATTGCCTGATAATTTCTGTCTCTGGCAGTCTTGGCAGATCCACCCGCAGAATCTCCCTCAACAATAAAGATCTCGCACTTTTTCGGATCTCTGCTCTCGCAGTTTGCAAGCTTTCCGTTACTGTCAAAAGAATACTTCTGCTTTGTCAGAAGATTCGTCTTTGCCCGCTCCTCGGTTTTACGGATCTTTGCGGCTTTCTCCGCACTGGAAAGAACCGTCTTCAATGTCTCGATATTTCGGTCAAAGAACCGGACGATTTCCTCTCCTGTCACTTTTCCGACTGCCTTGGCTGCATCCGGGTTGTCCAGCTTCGTCTTCGTCTGACCTTCAAATCTCGGATCAGGATGCTTGATCGATATGATCGCAGTCATTCCATTACGGATATCTGCACCGGTAAAATTCGCATCTTTTTCTTTCAGCACTCCCAGCTCTCTTGCATACTGGTTCATCACCGTCGTAAAAGTCGTCTTAAATCCCGTGAGATGCGTTCCTCCTTCTGCATTATAAATATTGTTACAGAAACCGACCACATTCTCATGAAATTCATTGACATACTGAAGTGCCACTTCTACCCCAATCCCGTCTGCCTCTCCCTTAAAATAGATCGGCTCATGCAGTACCTCTTTCTTATGGTTCATATCCGTAATGAATCCGATAATCCCCTCCGGCTCATGGTATTCGATCTTTTCTTCTGATCCCTGCCTTTTATCTTCAAAAAATATTGTCAGCTTCGGATTCAGATAGGCAGTCTCATGCAGACGGCTCTTGATCTCTTCCGCTTTGAATCTCGTCTTTTCAAAAATCGTATCATCCGGAAGGAAATTCACCGTCGTCCCGGTCTTTCTCGTCTTTCCGATCTTCGGCAGCAGTCCGTCTTCCAGTTCAATGACCGGGATTCCTCTCTCATACCGATCATGATGAATATATCCATCACGGCTGATCTTTACATCCATGTAAGCGGAAAGTGCATTTACGACTGAAGATCCGACTCCATGAAGTCCTCCACTGGTCTTATATGCTGAATCATCAAATTTTCCCCCTGCATGAAGTGTCGTATAGACCAGACGTGCTGCGGAAATGCCTTTCTGATGCATATCCACCGGAACTCCTCTTCCGTTGTCAGATACAGTTGCAGAACCGTCTTTTTCCAGCGTGACATGGATTTCCGTACAGAATCCTGCCAGATGCTCGTCCACTGCATTGTCCACGATCTCATAAACCAGGTGGTTCAGTCCTTTTGTGGACACGCTTCCGATATACATTCCGGGACGCACACGTACCGCTTCCAGACCTTCCAGCACTGCAATACTGCCTGCATCGTATGTAGTCTTTCTTGACATTTCATCTTCTCCTTTGTCAAATTTTCAGAATAATCCATTTGATACTATAACACTTCACAAAGCGTATCTGCAAGCACTTCCATTGCATTTTTCATTTCCTCAACAGTATTGGTCTGTGCTCCGGCTTCGATCAGAAGCGATTTTGGGAGAAGATGCAGGTTGTAGCGATAGGCTTTCAGATAGATATGCCTTACAAAACCCGGATACATCCTTTCTGAGGCAAGCTGCATCTGCAGAGAGAATGCCAGATTATCCTGTATGTACGGATTGTAAAGATATGTGATATCCCCATTGGTTCTTGAACGGCTCAATCCATTGAAATACATGATCCTGGCTGTCGGCTTTCCATTGATCTGCGTGACAAGATGCGTTGTCTCTGCCACTCCGTCCCGATGAAGGTCAATGGCTACTTCAATGGAAGGATTCGCCTCCAGGATCGGACGGATCGAAGCTTCTGCATTTTCATATGCCTCACTCCGATCCAGTTTTCCGTTAATAATATCATAGACACCAAAATCATGGAGTGTAGGGATCCCTTTCGCATTCAGAAGTTCCGTCAGATATTGTCCGATTCCCACGATCCCGGTTGAAATATCTCCCGGGACTGAATCTACAAATGTTTCCTGGGAATGGGTATGAAAGATCAGAATTTTCGGTTCATTTCCCTCCCGACCGATCTTCATATTTCTTCCAAGCAGATCATCCACATTGAGCTGTTCCGCCCCGATCATCGTAGAACTGTCTACCGTATAAAAATTGCTCAAAAGGTACTCAAAATCTCTCAGTTTATCAATAGACTGGTCTGCCGCTACCTCGGATGAGACCGGCTGCTGCGGCTCATCCGGCTGACCGATCAGTTTTCCATTTTCATCGACTGCATTTTCGTCATTCGCCTGACTTTCCAATATTTTTGCGATCGTCTCCTCATCTTCCAACACTTCCGCCGGTTCTTCCTTTCCCCTTTTTTCTGTCTGATCTTCCAGATATCCTGCCAACGGCATCCACACATGAAGTGGAAGCCTGAAGATCTCTTCC
>OLSP01003117.1_pt1 | contig 12066 bp, 11 predicted proteins | sample 1672941 | NCBI WGS metagenome assembly OLSP01 (sample SAMEA3136739, study PRJEB25190) | human gut metagenome | reverse complement strand
GTATGACAGGGCAAACGGCGTGGAAAACCACGTTTCCGATATTATGAAGGAGCGTGTATTTGAGCCGCTTTCCATTCAAAAGCTGGCAAACAGAACAAGAGCCTATCTGAAAATTCAGGATGGGTGCAGCCAGTATTGCTCCTACTGCATCATTCCCTATGCGAGAGGCCCTATCCGCAGCAGAGAGCCGCAGGAGGTTGTGGCTGAGGTAAAGCGTCTGGCGGAGAACGGCTTTAAAGAGGTTGTGCTGACGGGCATCCATGTGGCAAGCTACGGCAAGGACAGAAGGGATACCTCTCTGCTGGATATTCTCAAGCAGGTGCATGAGGTGGAAGGAATTGAGCGGATTCGCTTCAGCTCCATTGAGCCGAATGTGGTGACGGAGGAATTTGCACAGACCATGGCGGCACTGCCAAAGGTCTGCGACCATTTCCATCTTTCCCTGCAGAGCGGTTGCGATAAAACCCTGAAGGAAATGAACCGGAAATATGATACGGAGAAATATCGGCAGGCGGCGGCGACGCTCAGGAAATATCTGCCGAAGGTTGCGCTGACAACGGATATCATTGTCGGCTTCCCCGGAGAAACCGAGGAGGATTTCAGGGAAAGCTATGCCTTTGCGGAGGAAATTGGCTTTGCGAAGATTCATGTATTCCCTTATTCGCCCAAGCGCGGCACACCTGCGGCGGCAAGAAAGGATCAGCTGCTGAATGCGGTGAAATCCGAGAGAAGCCATACGCTCATTCAGCTGAGCGACAGGATGGCGACAGATTTTCTGGCGGATGCCGTTGGGACGGATGCGGAGGTGCTGTATGAAAGAGCCGTCGGAGAGGGCATCTATGAAGGACATACCACGAACTACATGAAGGTGCATGGCAGAAGCGAAGCCGACCTGACAAACCGCATTGCGAAAACCCACATCACAAGGGCGGAGGGCGAAATGCTTTTCGGGGATGTTGAGGCATAAGAAAAGGAATTTGTAATAATTATGTAAAGAGAATATGGTTGCAATCGAATTACATTTCGGGTATCATAAAGATAACTGATTTTACAGATAACAGGAAATTTTCCTGTGAATATATTTGGGATATAAGGGGGGCGGCAATGCCGCAGAATGGAGAGTGAAAAATATGGCAAATTTACATGAAACACAATATTTCGGCAGATTGGAAAAAGAACCCGAAAACGAAGCAAAGCGAATCCTGATGGCAGTGAGCAATGCCTTGCGAGAAAAGGGCTATAATCCTGTCAACCAGATTGTAGGCTATATCCTTTCCGGTGACCCGACTTATATCACAAGCTATCAGAATGCCCGTGTGCTGATTCGCAAGCTGGAACGGGATGAGCTTCTGGAGGAGCTGGTAAAGGATTATTTAGACCGTAACGAGTAATCGTCGGAAAAAGAAAGAGGAACCGAATTGCGTATTTTAGGTTTGGATTTTGGTGACAAAACCATTGGTGTGGCGGTCAGCGATCCCTTCGGCTGGACGGCACAGGGCGTGGAGATTATCCGAAGGGAAAACTCCATGGAATTTAAGAAATGTATGCGTAGACTGGCAGAACTGGTGGAACAATACCAGACAGAGACAATCGTTTTGGGCTATCCGAAAAATCTGGACGGCTCCGAAGGGGACAGATGTGTCAAAACAAAGGATTTCTGCGAACGCGTGAAAAGAAGATTTCCCAAGGCAGAGGTTCTGCTCTGGGACGAAAGATTCAGCACCATTGCGGCGGAGCGTTCTCTGCGCGAGGTGGGGCTGAACCATAATCAGAGAAAAAGCGTCATTGACAAGATGGCGGCGGTGCATATTTTGCAGGGCTATCTTGACAGCAAGGCGAAAGGATAAGAATAGAGGAGAATTTTATGGCGGATATTTATGACGAAATCAATGATTTGGAATTTGAAGTGGTTACTATGACAGATGAAAATGGTGATGCAGTGGAGTTTTCCATCATTGATAATGTTGCCTGCGGCGGCGAACGCTACCTTTTGGTAGTGGAAACAGAATTGATGGATGATGATGAAACAGATGCCATCATTCTGAAGGAGGTTTCCATCAATACGGATGATGTGACGTATGAATTGGTGGAGGATGACGCGGAATTTGACCGCGTGGCGGATTTGTTTGCCCAGAAGGCAGAGGATTATACCGTAGAAACGGATGACTGATTGACGAATGTATTAGGGTGATTTTTTGCGGTCTGCAAAAGTCCCTTTTTATACAAAAATGAGCGGAAAAAGAAACAGCAGAATACGGAAGGAAAAACAGCAGCACTCATCGGATTGGAAAAACGGAGCGGAAATGTTTTTGCAATCGTTGAGTATCGACTGCTCTTTTTCTGTTTGCCCTTTTTTGGAAAAGGGACGCTGATTCTGCCGTTTAAAGAGAACTTTTTTACGCCATACTATAAAGAAAATGACAGAGAAAACAAAAAAGGAGGTGTGTTTTTTGGCAGAGAAAAAATCCGCGAAGGAGACAAACGGAAAGGATTCCGCGAAGGAAACCAAAACGAGAACAGCAAAGACAAAGGCGGACAGCAGGGCAAAGACAGAGCCGAAGGCGAAAAAGGAGCCGACTGCGAAGATGACGGCGAAACCGGCGGCAAAGCCGAAGCAGCGCACAAAGAGCCGCGCAAAGGCAAAGCCTAAGATGAACCTGAAGGTGATCGCGCTGGGCGGTCTGGATGAAATCGGTAAAAATATGACGGTTCTGGAATATGGCGATGATATTATCATCATTGACTGCGGTCTGGCATTCCCTGAGGATGATATGCTGGGGATCGATCTGGTTATCCCTGACGTGACTTATTTGACAAAAAACATCGACAAAATCAAAGGGATTGTATTAACACACGGACACGAGGATCATATCGGCGCATTGCCCTATATTCTCAAGCAGATTAACGTACCCGTATTCGGGACACTGCTGACACTGGGGCTTCTGGAAAATAAGCTGAGAGAGCATAAAATGCTGGATTCCACAACAAGACATACGGTTGTACCCGGCGAAAAGGTAAAGCTGGGACAGATGGTTGTGGAATTTATCCATACGAACCACTCTATCGCAGACGCGGTTGCATTGGCAATCCATACACCTGTGGGCGTTGTGGTGCATACGGGCGACTTTAAGGTGGACTATACGCCCATTGACGGGGATGTGATTGATTTACAGCGGTTTGCTGCACTGGGCAAGGAGGGCGTTCTCCTGCTGATGAGCGACAGCACCAATGCAGAGAGAAGGGGCTTCACGATGTCCGAAAAGAACGTGGGGAAGGTGTTCGAGAAGATTTTCGAGGAAACACCGAAGAACCGTATCATGGTTGCGACCTTCTCCTCAAACATCCATCGTATTCAGCAGGTTATCAATGCGGCATATATGTACGGCAGAAAGGTTGCCATTATCGGTCGCAGTATGGTCAATGCGGTGAAAACGGCATCCGAGCTGGATTATCTCTGGATTCCGCCCAGAACGCTGATTGATATTAACGAAACAAGAAATTATCGGGATGATCAGCTGGTTATCATTACGACAGGCAGCCAGGGGGAGACAATGTCCGCCCTGTCCCGTATCGCATCCGGCGAGCATAAGCAGATTAACGTAAAGCCCGATGATAAAATTATCATCAGTGCATCTGCCATTCCGGGGAATGAAAAAAGCATTTCCCGTGTGGTGAATGAACTGCTGAAAAAGGGCGCAAACGTGGTTTATGGAGATATTGAGGATATCCACGTTTCCGGTCACGCCCGTCAGGAGGAGTTGAAGCTGATGCTGGCGCTGACAAAGCCGAAGTTCTTCATGCCTGTGCATGGGGAATTCATGCACCTTTCCTGTCACAAGAATTTGGCGATTTCCATGGGGATGGATAAAAATGACATCTTTGTGATGAAGCTGGGTGAGGTGCTGGAGGTCAACAAAAATGAGGCGAAGGTTACCGGAACTGTGCCTGTGGGACAGATTATGGTAGACGGCTTGGGTGTTGGCGATGTCGGCAATATTGTTCTGCGTGACAGAAAGCATTTGTCACAGGATGGTCTGATGGTGGTTGTGGTTTCCATGGACCGAGAAATGGGGACGATTGTTTCCGGCCCTGATATTATTTCCAGAGGGTTTGTATATGTCCGCGAGGCGGAAAATCTGATGGATGAGGCGCGCGCCTGTGTGTTGGATGCGCTGCTGAAGTGCGAGGAAAAGAATGTTACAAGCTGGAATTATATCAAGGGTGTCATTAAGGATACGCTGAAAAATTATATCTGGCAGAAAACAAAGAGAAGTCCGATGATTCTGCCGATTATTATGGAAGTATAAAAGAAAAAGAGCCGATTTCATGTGCACAGTGAAATCAGGCTCTTTTTTTGCTTGCAACGGAAGCCTAGCGGGATTCCTCGCCGAAGCGTCCTCCATTATCTAGGAATCATTCCGTTGACTCTGCCTGCAGAATAGCGTATTTCCGAAATGCCGCAAATGCTCCGGCTATGCCCAAAGGGCAGGAAGGCATATTCTGCGTCGATTCTTATTCTCAATCCTATTTCCGCAAGGTTTCCCTAAATAGCGGGGTACAATTCCCCGAATCGTTCCGCCAAGCGGTATCCGTTCAAGAAAGACGATTAAATAGCGGATGCACCATAGCCCCCACCTGCAACGTCCTAAGCGCAGATAATACGTCTTTCTTAATTCTACTATACCGCAGCAGGCAGAGAAAAGCAATACGGCTGATAGAAAAAGAAGAAAAAATCAAGACAGATTCTATCTTGATTTTTCGCGGTATTTCGGATACAGTGAAAAGAAAAGGTTTTGAAACGGAGCATGAGGAAAAGGAGCTTTTATGGATATCAAAAATCTGGTTACTTTCATACATGTAGCGGAGCTGCGCAGCTTCACGAAGGCGGGGGATAAGCTAGGCTATTCCCAATCAACGGTTTCTTTCCAGATTCGTCAGCTGGAAAATGAATTGGGGGTGCCCTTATTCGAGAGAATCAACCGCACGGTTACGCTGACAGAGCATGGGATTCGTCTGCTGCGCTCTGCTTACAAAATCAATGAGCTTTTGGAAAGCTTTCAGGAGGAAACGAAAGCGGAAACGAAGGTGCATGGGCGTGTGCGTCTGGCGATTGCGGATTCCTTGAGCAGTGAGGTGATCCGCCGCATTTTTCCCGAACTACACCGCAAATATCCCGACATTACCCTTGAGTGCATTTCAGCTGGCACGCAGGAGATGTTCCGCCTATTAAACCAGAATGAAGCGGATATTGTGTATACGCTGGATAACCATATTTACGATACGAATTATGTGATACAGCAGGAGAGCCGCATCGGGGTGCATTTTGTCTGCGCGTCGGAAAATGTGCTTGCCGCGCGGGATGCCATTGCTTTGACAGAATTGGTGAAGCAGCCGTTTCTGCTGACGGAAAAGGGTATGAGCTACCGCCGGATGCTGGATGAGAAGCTTGCGGCACATTCCCTGGAGATTCAGCCTGTTTTTGTCAGCGGGAATGCAGGGCTGATTGCGTCCTTGGTGGAGCAGAATGCAGGGCTTGCGCTTCTGCCTGATTATATCACGAAGCCGTATATCGAAAAGGGGGCACTGTGCTATCTGAATGTGCCTGAAATGGAAATTGAAATCTGGACGCAGCTGCTGCACCATCGGGAAAAATGGGTTTCCGAGCCGATGCGGATTGTGATTGACCATCTGCGGCGGTGTATGCTGTGATGCGGTATCCATTTCGATACTTATATGGTATACTGTAAGCAGTTTTCAAAGCAAACGGAGGGATAATAATGAGATATCAGAAGCTTGGCAATACGGATATTGATGTTTCCGTGATTGCATTAGGCACATGGGGACTTGGCGGCGGCAGTGTCTGGACGGACAGAGATTCTACGGTAGAGGATACCAGAAATCTGCTGGACATCTGTCGGGAATATGGCGTAAATTATATTGATACCGCGCCGGTTTACGGCACAGGTGCAAGCGAGGAGCTGCTCGGCAGGGCATTGAAGGGCAGAAGACAGGACTTTATCCTGCAAAGCAAATGCTCCTTGAACTGGAGAAATGAGGGCGGTAATTTCCATTATGAACGCGATGGGTACACCGTCAACAATGACACCCGTGCGGCGGCAGTGAAAAAGGACGTGGAGGATTCTCTGCGCAGGATGCAGACGGATTATCTGGATTCCGTGATTGTGCATTATGTCTGCGGCAGCTTTCCTGTAGAGGAAACGGTCGGCGCGTTGGAGGATCTGGTCAGAGAAGGGAAAATCCGTACCTATGGGCTTTCCAACAGCCAGCCTGCGGATTTGGCGGCATATCGGAGGGTCGGCGGCAAGGTATCCGTTGTGCAGGAATTTTTCAGTATTCTTTCGCCCTTCCATGGCAGGGAATATTTTGAAATGTGCAGAAAAAATAATACCGTATTTCAGACCTACGGCGTACTGGAGGAGGGCTTTCTGACCTCTCCTGCGTTTCTGGATAAGGAATTTGCGAAAACGGACATCCGTTCCAGACTGCCGTGGGTGGCACCCGAAAAGAAGGAAGGACTGCGCCGTGCATTTGCACTCTGGGCACCGATGTGCGAGGAATATCATTGCAGCTATGCGGCATTGGTGGAGGCTTGGGCGCTGTCTCAGTATGACAGAATGAGCCTTCTGGTTGGCATGCGCCGTGCATCAAGCGTAGAGGATACCGCGAAGTGTCTGGATATCAAGCTGAAGGCGGAGGATATCAAGCGCATGGAGGAGGCTGTAAAGGCAATTCAGGTTGCGGTTCTGGATAAATAGGTTTTGAAAAAGCATAACCACCGGTTTACCGGTGGTTATATTGATTTTTCGGCAGAAATTTTATTCTTGCAATTTTCTACAAAAATGCTATGATATAAAAAATATACGAAAGAAAAATCGAAGGAGGCGCATGCGATGGATTTGAAATATTTGACGAAGGAAGGCTCATGGGAGAAAAATCCCCCTGATTTACAGGCGGAGGTTTTGCAGGGAAAGCGTGGCAGGCTTCTGGTGACAATTTACCGCGCAGGCGGCGCAGGGCTGCATCCGACGGTTTTGCTGAGTCATGGCTTTCCGGGCATTGAAAAGAATTTTGACTTAGCGCAGGCGCTGCGGCGCATCGGCTTTCATGTGGTGCTGTATCATTACAGCGGCAGCTGGGGCAGTGATGGGGCGTATGCCTATGCGCATAATCTGGAGGATGCAGACACCCTTCTGGAATTTATCGAAACGAATACGACCTACGGCTTTGATCGGGAGCGGCTGTTTGTGGCAGGGCATAGTGTAGGCGGCTTTGTGACGGCACAGCTTTTGGCGGCGCATCCGGAGCTGAAGGCAGCGGTTCTGCTTGCTCCCTGCGATTTAGGCGGCGCGATGGGCTTTGCGGATGACACGGAGCCGAAGCGGCTGTTGCTGGATATTTTTGAGGGCGGCCCGATTTGGCTGAACGGAACCTCTCCTGCGGCATTATATGAGGAGGTTTTCGCCAATCAGGCAAGCTATCGCATTGGGGCATTGCTGGAACGCTTCGGAAAACGTCCGGTTTATTGCTTAGGTGCGGTGCAGGATGAGTGCTGTCCGCCTGCGGCGCATTGCCTGCCTTGGGTAGAGGAGCTGAAGAAAATGGGTGGAAATGTGGTTTATGAAGCATTGGACACCGACCATTCCTTCAGCGACACCAGATTGCAGATGATTGAGAAAACGGCAAAATTTCTGGCGGAACAGGCGCAGAAAGCAGAATAATGTTTATAAAAATAAACCCCCTTCATACACAGCGTACGGAGGGGGTTCGTTGTTTCATAAGCAAATTTTAGTGTGTGATAATTTCTACGCCGTCCTCGGTTACGGCAACGGTATATTCCCACTGGGCGGAAAGAGAACCGTCCTCGGTATAAACCGTCCATTCGTTTTCTTCATCTACGAAGAAATCCTCTTTGCCTTCATTTACCATGGGTTCAATCGTAAAGACCATGCCGGGCACAAGAAGCATCCCTGTTCCTCTCTTGCCGATATGGCAAACGTAAGGATCCTCATGGAAGTCGTTGCCGACCCCATGACCGCCGATATCACGCAGAACAGTATAGCCATGCTGATGGACATATTCGCTAATGACTGCGCCGATATCGCCCAGTCTGCCCCAAGGCTTTACTTCCTTCAGGGCTAAATCAACAGATTCCTTTGTCACCTCAACCAGCTTTCTCGCCTCGTCGCAGACATTGCCAATCAGGAACATACGGGAGGCATCGGCATAATAGCCATCCAGAATGGTGGTAACGTCAACATTGATGATATCGCCATCCTGCAGGATTTGATTGGGATCGGGGATACCATGACAAATGGCATCGTTCACAGAGGTGCAGACGCTCTTGGGGAAGCCCTGATAGCCCAGAGGCGCAGGGATACCGCCATGCTCTACGGTGTAGTTATGCACCAGTGTATTGATATCGTCTGTGGACATGCCTGCCTTGATATTTTCCGCAACCATATCCAGAATTGCCGTATTCAGCTTGCCTGCCTTGCGGATGCCTTCCAGCTGTTCGGGAGTTTTAATCAGCTTATGACTGGGAACGGGAATATGTTTTAATTGATACGCCGCCAGCTTATCATCAAAAGCCGCATGGCAGGATTTGTATTTTTTGCCGCTGCCGCACCAGCAGGGGTCATTTCTACCGATTTTCATAGTATTTCTCCTTTTTTCTGTATAGACTACTTACCAAAACAATGGTAGCACAAAAAAGAAGATGGTACAATAGAAGAAAATGAGAAAAAACGATTGACAAATAGAAAAAACAGGTGTATCCTCTTAAATCATAGTTAATCGATATGAAATAGGGAGTGATGTTATGCTTTTAAAAAGTACAATTTTTGGCTGTTGTTGCTGTCAGGCTTGCAAATTTATGTTACACTAATGAAATGCGGAAAACAGATTTTTTGAACGGAGGATAACAACTATGGCTAAGATTTATAAAAGTGTAGAAGAACTGATTGGCAACACACCCTTACTGGAGCTGACAAAGATTGAAAAGGAAACGGGCGCAACTTTGCTGGCAAAGGTAGAAGCGCTGAACCCCGGCGGCAGTGCGAAGGATCGTATCGCAAAGCGCATGGTGGAGGATGCGGAAAAGGCAGGCATCCTGAAGGAGGGCGCAACCATCATTGAGCCCACAAGCGGCAACACAGGCATTGGTCTGGCACTGATGGCGGCGGCAAGAGGCTATCGTGCAATCATCGTTATGCCTGACAGCATGAGCATGGAACGCAGACTGCTGATGACAGCCTTTGGTGCGGAGCTGGTGCTGACAGAGGGCAAGCAGGGCATGAAGGGTGCAGTGGAAAAGGCGGAGGAGCTGGCAAAGGAAATCCCCGATTCCTTCATTGCAGGGCAGTTTGTGAACCCTTCCAATCCGGCGGCGCATTATGAAACCACAGGCCCTGAAATTTGGGCAGATACCGATGGCAAGGTAGATATTTTCGTTGCAGGCATCGGCACAGGCGGCACAATCACAGGCGTAGGCAAATATCTGAAGGAAAAGAACCCTGCGGTGCAGATTGTTGCAGTAGAGCCGGCAGCCTCCCCCCTGCTGTCCAAGGGTGTTGCAGGCCCTCACGGTATTCAGGGGATTGGCGCAAACTTTGTACCCGATGTTCTGAATACAGAGATTTATGATGAAATTGTTACTGTAACGAATGAAGATGCGTATGCGGCAGGCAGAAGCCTTGCGAGAGAGGAAGGTCTGCTGTCCGGTATTTCCGCAGGTGCGGCGGTACATGCGGCGAAGGAGATTGCAAAGCGTCCCGAAAATGCAGGCAAAAACATTGTGGTATTCCTGCCGGATACGGGCGACAGATATCTCTCCACTCCTATGTTCCAGGAATAATGGGAAGGGAACAGCGGCAATTCATACAGTTTATTGCGGCACTGACCATGCTGATTGACCACATCGGCATGGTTTTTTTTCCGAGTGCCATTGGCTTTCGTGCCATCGGGCGGCTTTCGTTTCCGTTGTTTGCCTTCGGCATTGCCGAGGGGGTGCGCTATACGCATTGCTTTTGGCGGTATTTCGGGCGAATTCTTCTGACAGCAGTCCTTTCTCAGCCGATTTATATGCTTCTGTTCGGCATCACACAGGGCAATCCCTTATTCATGCTGGCATGGGGTGCGGCGGCGCTGTATTTCTTTCGTCAGGGGAAAAAGACGGTTGCGGCGGTACTGCTTATCGGCTCTTATTTTGCTGACATGAGCTATGGCTGGTATGGTGTCTGGACGATTTTCTGCTTCGGGCTTTATGCAGAACGGGAAAGTCGCTGCTTTTACGGACAGCTGCTGCTGAATATTCTGTATGGCTTGAAAACAAGGGCGTGGATTCAGCTATTGTCTCTCTTTTCCTTTGGCTTTCTGGATGGGAAATGGCGTGTGGCGGCGTTTTCAAAAAAACTGCCGCGTTATTTCTTTTATGTGTTTTATCCCCTGCATCTACTGGTGCTTTGGGGCATCAAGGCAGGAATCTCATAGTACATTTTTTGCCGAAACTGTGGTATAATTTTACTTAACCCATTTACCCAAAAGACAAAGGAGAACGATTTATGAAAAAAATGAAACGAATTCTGGCGGCAGGGCTGATGCTTCTTGCATTGGCAGGCTGCGGTACTTCCGACAATCAGGCGGCGGAATATCCTGCAATGGAGCCGCTGGATATCAGCAAGATGGAGCTGGCAACGGTGGAAAACGGCACGGCAAAATATCAGTATGATGCGGATGTTTGGACAACGGAGGGCGAGGTTGTAAACAGTCTGGTGTTATATGCAAGGGATACCGTTGGGACAGAGAAGCCGGTTGCCATCAACGTACAGATTGCAGGGGAGAGAAAGAAAGCCCTTGACGAGGATCTGATGAATCAGGTGCTGGAGCAGCTGGAAAAGAATGCTTCTCTGACGGTTGAGAAATGTGAGCTGCGCAGCTTTGACGGCAATCCTGTCATCTATATGGAAAATTCCTTCACCTTCAACGATGAGGTTATTGATCAGATGATTGAAAATGAGCTTTGGACAGAAGGGCGGCTTGCTGTTCGCCTTCCTGAACGTGCTTCAGCTGGTAGGCTGGACTGCCATCATGATCTATGACGGGGCCTTGGCTATCGGAGGTATTTTCAATCTTGGACATTGGGTCTGGTGTCTGGTCATCGGCGTCCTCATTATCCTGTGGATCGCTGTGGGCATCACGGATCTGGGCTGGATCAACAAGCTTACTATGGCGGCCCTGTTTCTTTTGACCTTAGTGCTGTGCAAGGTGATCTTCTTCTCCGGCAGCGCTATGGCGGCCTCCGGCGAGGCCATGACCTTCGGTGCGGCGGTGGAGCTGGCGGTGGCCATGCCTCTGAGTTGGCTGCCCCTCATCAGCGACTACACCCGCGAGGCGGAAAAGCCTGTGCAGGCCACCTGGGTCAGCGTTCTGGTGTACGGACTGGTGTCCTGCTGGATGTATGTCATCGGCATGGGCGCGGCCATCTTCACCGGGGAATATGACATCGCCGTCATTATGGTGAAGGCGGGGCTGGGCATTGCCGCTCTGGTGATTCTGGTGTTCTCCACTGTCACCACTACCTTCTTGGATGCCTGGTCTGCCGGTATTTCTGCCGAGTCCCTCTCCAAGAAGCTGAACGGGAAAAAGACCGCCATTGCGGTGACGGTCATCGGCGCTGCGGGGGCCATTCTGTTCCCCATGGATGATATCACCGGCTTCCTGTATCTCATCGGCTCCGTGTTTGCACCCATGATCGCGGTGCAGATCGCGGATCATTTCCTCCTCAAGCGGGATCGCTTTGCCGTGGCGGCGGACGGCCGGAATCTGGTGATCTGGCTGGTGGGCTTCATCGCCTATCGCTGGCTCATGGGCGTGGACACCCCGGTGGGCTACACTCTGCCGGACATGGTGCTGACAGTGGTGCTGTGCGTCCTTGCGGAAAAGCTGTGCGCCGGCAAGAAGAACGGCTGATCGGCTGACCGAACAATAAATGACCGGCGGATACGTGTATGCGTATCCGCCGGTTTTGCTGTGTGTGATTTGTAGGTT
>OLSP01003100.1_pt1 | contig 12125 bp, 8 predicted proteins | sample 1672941 | NCBI WGS metagenome assembly OLSP01 (sample SAMEA3136739, study PRJEB25190) | human gut metagenome | reverse complement strand
AGCGCGCCACGTTCGGGACGTGGAGGTCGGAAGTTCGAGTCTTCTCATCCCGACTCAAGGTGATCGTCGAAGTAGTTCGGCTGTCACCTTTTTTCTTTACCCTTCTGTCACAGATTAGCGAAGAGGGAAGCTTCGTCAGATCAGTAGGTTGGGAAGGTGAGCTCCTGCCCTAGGAGATCTATCTGATCCGCCCGCAACCATGCTACACTTGACACAAGAATGTGCGGGGATCTAGCAGAAAAGGCGAAGCTTGTGTCTTCAAAATAAAATGAATACATTTGCGAAAGAGACCTTTAGTTAGTGCCTCAACTAAAAGAGAATCACTTTCAACACAACATTTTTTATGCGAAACTATGTTTACCCTATCTTTCTGCTCTGTTGGCTACTCACTCTTATGAGTGTAGAGGCCCAAAGTCAGAATAAGATAACTCTACACACCACAGCTTCTATCGGCAGTAGCATCGAGCTAAAGATAGTCGCAGACAACAACGCCTATGAAGTCACTGGAGCTGAAAGCACCTCTTATGCGGGGAGCGATAGGACTAACTACAAGGTGACCAGTCAGACGATAACTATCACGGGTGATGTGAAGCGACTAGACTGCAACAACAACCCTATCGTAAGTCTTGACGCCTCTCATTGTACTACACTCACGTCGCTAAATGCGGGCAAATGTCAACTCAAGAGTGTGAGCTTAGCTACACCTTCTAAACTGAGCATGCTCTCACTAAACGACAACTCTCTTGAGTCCTTCAAGCTAGAGAGTTGCCCTGAGCTGAAAAGTCTCTATATCTACAACAACAAGCTGTCATCTCTAGTGATAACTGGAGCCTCCACAAAGCTGAGCATGCTGATGGTCTATGGGAATGCACTCAAAGGAAATGCCATGAGAGAGTTTTTAGAGTTGCTGCCCGATAGGACTAGTACTTACTCTGCAAGCCTGTATGGCATCGACACAAAGCTAGCCTCTGAGAGCAACACCATCACCAAAGAAGATGTCGCATTTGCAACAGCAAAAGGATGGGAGATCTGGGACACAAATGGAGGGAACTACATAAAGTACGAGGGATCTGACCCTGAAGATGACATTGCCACCATCACCCTAGAGACCGAGCTTCCCATAGGAGAGAAAATTGAGCTAGTCATCCTGTCAACAGATAAAGAACCAATCCAAATAAAAGGCGCTACTGGAGACTATGAATCTGGGGAGCCAGGTCAATACGTAATTGATGCTTCTACAATCACCTTCAAGGGGCGAATAGAGGAGTTCAACTGTCGCATAAACAGCAAAATTAAGTCTCTATCCTTCCTTCAAGCGAAGCATCTAAGGAGAATCACATGCCAAGAGAATCTACTGGAAACGTTAGACTTGCAGGGATGTGAGGCGCTCGAAGAACTCTTTGTAGCAAAAAACAGACTTCGTGAGATATCTCTACGCAAGGGTAATAGGCTTAAGAGTATCGCATGTGACGAGAATAAACTTCAATCTTTAGACCTTAGTGGACAAGTAAACTTAACATCAGTTATTGTAGGAGGGAACCCCTTAACTCAGATTGACCTATCTGGCTGTCGCTCTTTAAGAGAGCTAGTCGCCAGCAATTGCCAGCTCACTAGTCTAAACCTCCAAGACTGTCCTGTATATCGTCTGATCGTCTACTGCAATAGGATCAAGTCCGAAGGCATGGAAGAGCTTGTTGCTTCTTTGAACGAAACGCCTTTGACAGATCGCGATAAAGAGTTTTATGCTCTTGACAAGAAGAGACTTGAGGAGGTCAATTCTATTACCAAAAAGCTCGTACAGCAAGCTGTCACAAAAGGATGGAAAGTCTTTGACTACAACTACTTCAACCCTCAGCCTTACGAAGGAGACGAGGAGGATTGTGTAGAAATCAACGCCTACTCATCAGATAGCCAAAAGATCACTGTTGAAGCCACTGGAAAGAATATTTACTTTGAGGGAGCTGAGGTTATCCTACAAGAAGGTTCTCGCTACACTATACAGCCCAATAGTCTTCCCATTAGAATCTTAGGTAGTCTTAAGACGCTAAAAATAAAAGAATCTGGTCTTAAGGAAGTGTCGCTACGAGCTAGAGATCTTGAGATCCTTGATCTATCACACAATCAGCTTACTCGGGTAAATATCCAAGAGCTACCTGATATCAGGACGATGCGACTCCACAACAATGAACTTTCGGAGTTGACACTACCTAGACTAGCTCAACTTCAGACGCTCTCAATTTATGGGAACAAACTCACAGACAAGGCGATCCAAGGAATATTCTCTCAATTAAACGACAGAAAGGGGCAAGATCGAGGAGATATTTATGCCATAGATACTAAAGATTCAAATGAAAGTAACGTAGTCTCCTCCTTAACAATAAAGATAGCCACTGACAAGAACTGGTTTGTCTACGACTACAAAGCAGGTAGTAGTGAGGTATACCCAGGGAGTCAGCCTAATCTTGGCGACGGACGTATATCCTGTACAACGACCCTACCGATAGGTAGCAAGATTAGAGTTGAGCTAGCCGTAGAGGGAGCACTAGAGATCGAAGGCCTAAGTGGTGAGCTTTCCGATGCTGGAGTAGGCATCTACGAAGTTACAAGCCCCACCATAATATTCAAAGGTGATCTCAAGAAGCTCTATTTACAAGATGCAGAGATTACCTCTTTCACTCATAGTCACTGCACAATGCTTGAAGAGCTCTCTATAGTAAAGAACAAACTCACAGAGATCAATCTTAACGGGCTTCCTGCTCTACGGTATCTATCTCTCTATGGTAATGCTTTAACAAGACTAGACCTCTCTAGTGCAACTAGTCTAGAGGATGCCTATGCCTTTGGCAATAATCTCTTCGAGATTAAGCTGGGGGCTAATCAAGACCTAAAGAAGCTCTGGCTAAACGACAACAAGATTAAAACCTTTGAGGCTATAGACTTACCTGCTCTAAAGGAGTGTTCTGTTGAAAACAACAGTCTAGTATCTGCCAAAGTATCTCGTTGTCCTCAGTTGGAGCAGCTACGTCTCGCACGCAATGCAATCAAGGATCTTCGCATAGAGGATGTACCTGCACTAAGACAATGCTACCTACACTCTAACGAACTCAGCTTTGCAATAACAACAGAGCTCGCAGAGACGTTACCTACACTAGACTCAGACGGAGGGCTCATCACAGTTATTAATAGTAGAGACTCCCAAGAGAAGAATCAGATAGGACAGACAGATGTCTCTACTTTAAAGAGTAAGAACTGGAGAGTCTATGACTACTCCGATGGGAATTTAGAGCCCTACATCGGTACTTCCTCTGAAAGCGTAGTAAAGACACAACTCAACATAGCTTGGTTATCAGACAGTGAGTTAATGCTCCAAGTGCCTGAGGACCTGATTGAATCTACATTGTATCTCTACAGTGTCTCAGGAGAGTGCATTCAAGTAGAGGTTCTCACATCCCCCCAGCATAGACTGTCATTGCCACAAGGAGTAGACGCCCTTCTGATACTCAAAGTTGGAGCGTATACTATCCCCTTGATTCGATAGTGATCTGACTTCTGACTCTTGATAGTGAGTTTCCTCGCCATAAAATAAAGATGTCATAACAGCATACGATAGCCTAAGGACCTTAGGCTATCGTATTCATCTTTATCTCACAGTATAAGCCTACACAATGAAAAGACAAGAAGCCCGAAGTAGAGATGCACTTCTCGTTAGAGTTGCAGTGTCTGTAGTATCACTTTATCTAGTACCCTTGTAGTCTCTCTCGGGATGTAGCACAGTTGGTAGCGCGCCACGTTCGGGACGTGGAGGTCGGAAGTTCGAGTCTTCTCATCCCGACTACAAAAACGAGGATATATCAAATGATATATCCTCGTTTTTTATTCATACGAACAAAATATGTACTTTTATCCTCTCATTTTTATAAAAACAGACAGCATATGAGAATTACACACCCCCGTTTGGCAAACGCTCTTCATGAAAGTACAAATATACAGACAGTGTTAGAAAAGAACGATGAGGACCTAATCGAGTATTCCTTTAAAAGCTTGCGTATAGAAGGAATAAAGAAAAGTAACCTTTCAGTGCAGTCTTGTGTTTTCTCCAATTGCAGCTTCGGAACATGCTGTATACAGAAATCCCAATTTAGCGATGTCATGTTTAAAAATTGCGATCTGTCGAATGTAAACCTAACAGGTTGTGGATTTCACCGGGTAGAATTTATCGGTTGTAAATTAATGGGAACCAATATGTCGGACGGGATATTCAATCATATCACTTTTGAAGAGTGCCGGGGAGAATACATGAATCTATCAATGAGTAAAATGCGATATATACAAATTACCCGATCCAACCTGCAGGGAGCCGGAATAGAAGACTGCCAATTGACGAATGTCTCATTCGATGCCTGTAACCTGATGGAAGCGGAGTTTTACCATACATCCTTGAAAGGAATCGACCTGTCGAACTCGGAAATATCCGGTATCCGCATCACAAATCTTGCCAACAGCGAGCTGAGAGGATCTTCCGTTTCCTCTTTACAAGCATTGGAGCTGATACGGATGCTGGGAATAGAGATCAAAGACTGAACGCCTTCATCCGGCATAGTCGGGATGGCGATGCAACCAAGTGACCGCATAGCTACAGGTTGCCGACGGCTTCATACCATTCTCGATCGCGTAATCATAAGCGTATTTTACTAAAGCGGCAGCAATCCCTCTCCCTCCGATAGCGGGCGGAACAATCGTGTGGATAATATCCAGTTTATCCCCAGATAAACGATACTGTACAAAAGCTACCACGCCATCCACCTGTGTTTCAAAACGTTTATTATCCGGATAATGAGTTATAATGTAATCCATATTCTTAATTATTTATAGGTTCAAATTCCAATAATAAAACATCCTTTCCTTCCCCTTCTGGAATGTTTTTTCCTGAAACGTTCTTTTTTCCCCGGAAGAAGTTCTTCACTTTTGTAAGAAAAGTCATAATTTCTTTGGCTGTATCCTGCTTCTTTTTGGACATACCGACCGATTCAATCAACGGTGGTCTTAATATCTGCCACAAATAATTGAAAGTGGAATGATAAGGATCCCTTATTATTGAAACACTCGAATGACGCGGTTTGTTAAAACCTTTTCCTGTTTTATCCGGATTATTCTGTTTTAACACACGGTTGACCAGACCGGTCAGAAACTTCTTATCGGTTAGTACACCATCTTTTTCTTTCAGTAAAGCAGCTTTTAAGCCATTATATAGAAAAACCATCTCCACTGTAGCTCCTTTGCTGGATGCCTCCGTACTGAAAGCCATCTCTCGAACCCATCCACTTTGTACCTCCGCCGAAGCCAGGGGAACCAGCAATTCGTTCAACGCCGTAAGGTCAAAACTGTCTAGGCGGGCATTCAGCAAGAAACGATCATTCAGTGAATCGACCGGTAACTTCCAAGTAGCCGTAAAGTTTCCTTTCCCCATCAACTTGCCATCAGCATCCAGCACGATGTATTGGTCAGGACGGGAGACGATATTTGTAAAACCGGTAAACGTTCCGTTCATATCCGTAAAAAACAGTTTTCCGGGAACCGTTCCCTTCTTTGCCAGCTCTTCGTAAACAACGGAAAAGTTCTTTATGCCCACTCTTTGGAAATCCAGCTTAACCGGAGCCTTCTGTAATCCGGTATAGATCATCGGAACAATACGCCGGGGTATCGGTATTTTCTGGTTCTTAAAATTCTGTAATACAGCATCCGATATCTGTACATCAGCTATCCGAAGCACCTTCTCCGATAAATAAGTGGACAGATCGATACCTGCCAGCGCAACCTGCCCGACACTCACATCAAACCAATCTTTATGATGCGGCTGCAAATAAGCAAACTGCATTTTAGGATAAGGAGATATAAGACGAATACGGTCAATGACTACACTTGATCCGGTCAAATCCACAGCACCTACCTTTAACGTGTAAAAACCGTTATCCAGAGGAAGCTCCAGGTTACGGGTAGAGAAACGAATATCATCCAATTTATATGTACGGAGACGAGTATCAACAGCCAGCCCCTCAATAAACAGGTTAGTCGTATCTAACTTCTGATGTTGCAAAGAATCGCTCTTCCCATAATAGGCATAACGGATGTTCGCATCCTTCAAGCTAAAGCGACCTAAAAAGATTCGTCCGGCAACTTTCTCCAAAGCTGTATATAAATCAACCGAACCTAACTTCGTTTGATTTTGTAGAGTATCGAGAAAATGACCGGAATAAATATCCGCCACAGGACTTTCCATGTGAACCGAACCCAACTTCAACAAAGTGCTATCCCAGGAAACCCCTTCCAATGCCAGGCCTTTAAGTGAAGCCGACATGCCACTTCCGTCCGATCTGCACACTTGGACATCAGGCGAATCTACCCGGAACGATGCTACCCGAATATTCCGGTCCAGCCTTTCAGGTATCCGTTTCAGCCCGCCTATACGAAGTCCCGGTGAAGAAAACCGGATATATGTCTTTGCCTTCTTCTCCATCGTATTTTGTGGGAGCAGTTTGATATCCTGTAATTCCAGAATTCCTTTTACGGTCGAAAATTGCCCTTTCCGCACAGACAAACGATATTCTTTTCCCGGCAAATAGTTATCGAACCGACTAAAATTAAATCCCATATTTCCGTAATCGAAAAACAGTCCACTCCCCTTCCCCGTCTGCCGGTTCACCCAAATGCCGGTTGCAAAGAAATTAAAGTCATTCAGTTTATAAGTAACCGGATCGGACATGCTTTTATCATCGATCGTCACAGATGCATGATTCAGACTCAACCGTTTAACAGAGAAATAACGGAGGAAAGGATTCAAGATCGACTCCACATCGACACGGCTGTTTGCCGGCTTTACCGACTTCACATCTTTCTTATTGAAGGAAGAAACCAGCACATAACGCAGATTCGGGCGGTCTATTTTCAGCAATCGCGCACTGATCCCCTTGTCGTATAACAAACCGCGGATTCCAACCGTATCAATGCTTCCTGCCATATAATCATTCTGTCCGCAAACCGACAAGGGATATAACCTGATTCGTTCCAGGTTGAAATCCCCGCTTTCCGTGTCCAACGTCATGCGCTTCACCGTAAACCGGTGGTTTCGTGCCGTCATCAGCCCCTCAATACCAGTCGCTTCAAACGAGAAACCACGCGAATACCAGAACCCGCGTTGAGTCTCCGATACGGAATCTATCCGGAAATCGTTTGCCTGGAAATCGAAGTTCGCCAGTTTATACACCTCGATCTTATCTTTAACCGCAAAAGAATATTGCAACTTTGCCTGCCCGATACCGACCGTACCAATAGAAACCGTATGTAAGACAGGCGAGATCAATTCATAAAGAGACAGGGAACGGACCAAAGAATCCGCCTCCGCCTCATTCAAGCTTTTCTTCTCCGTTTTTTTAGCAGACGGCAGGCTTTCCCCCGCCAGATTAAAGGCTTGTATATCCGAAGAAATGATATCTAACGAGCGCGCCGTGAGGTAATTCAGCGCATTTTCACGACGGAACTGTATTCCTTTCACTTCAATGGCTCTGATCAACGCATTCAGATAGCTGTCCGGCCGCTTTTTCTGTTCCCCCCACAATTCACCTTGGGGTGTAAGCGTAATATTAGAGATAGAAATAATAGAATCTTCCGTACTCAGCAGGATCCGATCCGTTTGCAAACGAAAGTCATTATTGGCCAATAGCGTCTGCGACCGCTTAGTAATGAAATCGAAATTATCACAATAAAGCAACTTTCCACTCTCAGACGAATTCTCATCCAAACGAAAACCATACGCATGGAAACTGACATCATTCAGGGCATAGACAATCGGAGAAACAGGATTCTCCACGGAATAGGACACACTGGCGTTCTCCAGATTCAGTATCCGGACAGTCAATACATTAATATAAGGAGAAACCACCTCATACAAGGTCTTGATCTCCGCCTCCTTCCTTTCCTTCACCTCCGCCCGCGTCGAATAGTAAGGATTAAACACCTGTATATCAGGATTCCTAATTTCAAATGAGTCAAAATGCAACTGCTTGTAACTCCAACGCCACGTAAGATTCAATCCTTTAAAGTCGATCATGCCGACCTCGGCTGTCACATAGACAGACGGCAAGCTGTCCTTTCTTTCCCAATCCCGGAAAACCGCCGAGTCGGGACATAGCTTTATTCCCTCAAGCGTCAGTTCACCTTTGAAGAAACTGATAGAAAGGTTATCGAAAGAAAGCCTATAAAAGCCATCCGTAGCCTCGGCCGTCCGATGGATCAGTTCTTTCCGAAGATACCGTTCGAGGCGTTTGGTCAGATGAAGATTAAGCAAGAATATAGCGGCAATCAGCACCATTGCGATCCCCAACGTGTACCCTATGACTCTTTTTATCTTCCTCATAAGACTTAAATAAGATTATAACTTCACTCCGTCTATATAAAATCAACAATATAAACAGAGTTAAGTTGCAAAGTCGGTAATAATCCCGTCTGCGCCTACGTATTGTCCAATCTTGCCAAAATATTTGTTTATTCCAGGAATTATTGCGAAAATTGCAGAGACACCCCTGTAACCGGCGATAAAAACAGATCGCAGTTACCTGACGGCGGACGTATAAGATCATAAATCACTAAACAAAAAAATAATGGGAAAAGTAGTTATCAACTCGTACGAAGACTTTGAAAAGCTGGTAGGCCAGCAAATAGGGATTTCAGATTATGTAGAACTGACACAAGAACGCATCAACCTTTTTGCCGATGCGACACTGGATCACCAGTGGATTCACGTAGACCCCGAGCGCGCCAAAGTGGAAAGCCCGTTCCACAGCACAATTGCCCACGGCTACCTGACGCTGTCACTCCTTCCTCACCTCTGGAACCAGATCATCGAGGTGAACAACCTGAAGATGATGATTAATTACGGCATGGACAAGATGAAATTCGGACAGCCCGTATTGACCGGACAAAGTATCCGCCTGATCGCCAAACTACAGACTTTGACAAATCTGCGTGGCGTAGCCAAGGCTGAGATCAAGTTTGCCATCGAGATCAAGGACCAACCGAAGAAAGCGCTGGAAGGTGTTGCAATCTTCCTGTACTACTTCAATTAAGAACAGAAACATGAATAAATTGAATCTTGCGGCAATCGCTTTATGTACCGGCATTACTTTTGCCTGTTCACCAAAAGCTTCGATGGTAAAAGGAGTTATCTGCGATGCAACCATAAATACGCTGACAGTTGTTTCCGAGGAAGGTGACACACTTTCTTTCAGTACGTTGGATGCAGAAAGGGTCGTAACGAATGGTATCTTGCTCGATGATACGGCCATCGTATATCATAGCGGGAAATATAAGACAGGGATGAAAGCGCAAAAGATTGTGGTTGTCCCCGGAAGAAGAAACATAGTTGGCGGCGACCGGGACAAACACGGCTGTATCGGTTCGGCCGGCTACCAATGGAGCGAAGTGCAGCAAGATTGCATCCGTGTGTTCGAAAAGGGTATCCGGATGAAAGCTGTCGACGGCAGCCAGTCTGCTTTCATCGTTTTCAGTCCGGATTCCACCCAAGTCGAACTGTTCTTCTCTTCGGGAGATAAAAACGAGATACTGGATAGGCGCTCACTCCCATCCGGTGGATATGCTTGGAACGTAGAGGACGACGATACAAAGAATGTACGCCGCATAAACGGAAAGTGGACTATCAGTCAACGGGGGAAGACTATCTATTCGCAGGAAGAGTTCCAAAACAAGTAAAGACATCTATAGGTGAGCTGCCGGAGTACAGAAGTACACTATTGTTTTGCCAGTCCGTACTGTGCATTTCGAACAATGTCCTAAACGCATAATCTTTTCCACCGAAAAGAAGGAGTAACGCATCCTGACTTACAACTTTTCCGGCATATACTTCCAGAACCGGGCAGGCATATGCTGGCGGTGTAACTTGGGATTGAGACGTTCCTTGATGGCAATAGACTTGAAGTAAGTTTTCCACATCTGCTGGAAAAGTTTCTCATCGGCATCCATCAGTTCCTCACCGAGCAGGCCGGAAAGAAGGTGGGCTTCTTTCTCTTCGAAACGAACTTCGGTAGCTTCTTTCAAGTCGTAATAGTAACCGTACTCACGTTTCAGGTCGTAAAGCAACCAGCACTGGTCGGCAAAACGGTCTTTCAGATGCGGAAGAGTGAGAGGGAGTACATTATATACTGGCTTGACAGCAGCAAAGAAAGTCCCGTCCGCCGCTTTTTGGAAACGAAGGAACTGGATGACACGCAGGCGCTCGTTCGTCACCTTTTTCCATACCTTGGAGACTTCGAGAACATCGGGATCGCCAAAGTTCAGTTCGATCGTACGCGGAGCGTCGATCGCCTTACGGATATAGCGAAAAAGCAGCATGTCCGTTTCTGGCAGTTCAGATAGCCAAGTAACGGTAATCACAGACAAAGCCATAGCGGAAAGCCGCTTCTGCAAACCTTTCCAAACACGATCCACCTTGGCATCGTCCGTACAGATCGTCACTGCCTCATCATAAAACAAGGGAAAAGGTTCTCCTTCTGCTAACAGCAGATCGGGAAAGCTGCGACGTGAATAAGCATCAAAAACAGCGGTCAGCAGCCCTTCAAAGGTTTTATCGTACACGAATACCGTCATGATTCTTCCTTAAATTGGAGGATAAGCTGACGGTCGTCGGTACTCTTACGTCCCGCTTTCCGGATAAGGATTTGACGGACCACCTCAGGTGACACTTCGTTAATCGTGCGGACTGGCAACTCGTGGCATGTAATGAAATACTGGGCTTTCTTCATCACGACACCCATCTTCTTCAATTGCCCTGTCCCCAGACGGGAATATCGGCGGGAGACGACGATCAATTTCGCCGACTTCACCCCGATACCGGGTACGCGAAGAAGCATCTCGTAATCCGCCTTATTGATATCGACTGGGAACTGCTCCGGATGGCGCAACGCCCAACCGAGCTTCGGATCGACTTCCAGATCGAGGTCAGGATAGGCATCGTTCACGATCTCATCCACTTTGAACTGATAGAAGCGCAAGAGCCAGTCCGCCTGATACAGACGGTTCTCCCGAACCAACGGCGGTTGCTTCAAGGCCGGCAACCGATTATCGTATTCATTGACAGGGATAAAACCGGAATAATAGACACGCTTCATCGTCGGACGCTGATAGAGGGCGGATGAGAGACGAAGGATATCCTTATCCGAATCGGGTGTCGCCCCGACAATCATCTGCGTGCTCTGCCCGGCAGGCACAAAACGCGGAGCATGGCGAAAACGTTTCCGCTCTTCAGCGCTCTGCAAAACACCTTGCTGAATATAACGCATCGGCTGAAAGACGCTCTGAAAATCCTTTTCAGGAGCCAATAGCTGAAGACTCTTCTCGTTCGGGATCTCGATATTCACACTCATACGGTCGGCATAGAGTCCGGCTTCATTCACTAGTTCCTGGCTGGCGCCGGGAATACTTTTCAAGTGGATATAGCCGTTAAACCGGTATACTGTCCGGAGGTCTTTTACCACCCTGACGAGGCGCTCCATCGTGTAATCGGCATTGCGCACAACACCGGAACTCAAGAAAAGCCCTTCGATATAGTTACGGCGGTAAAACTCGATCGTGAGGTTCACCAGTTCCGTCACCGTCAATGTGGCACGGGGAATATCGTTACTGCGGCGATTGATGCAGTAGGCGCAATCGAACATGCAGTAATTTGTCAGCATAATCTTCAGTAAAGAAATGCAACGGCCATCCTCGGCAAAGCTATGACAAATGCCCCACCCTGCCGCACTTCCGATCCCGCCGCTCTTGTTCTTTCGCGACGTTCCGCTGGAAGCGCAAGATACATCGTACTTGGCCGATTCAGCCAGTACTTTCAGTTTTTCGAGCACTTTTTCGTCCATAATTGTTACCGGGATTTCTTGACAAAAGTAAGAATAATCTTTTACTATTACTCCGCTCTCAAAAGAAAAACAGAGCAACCGTATCAAAATTTTCCAAGGTCGTGATCTGCATACGAAGTTTTCTGCAAATCCTCTATCACTCTATCACTACGAAGGTTGTAGCTATTCATATTCAAGCGTCAGAGGCAGTGATACAGGACGTTT
>OLSP01003079.1_pt1 | contig 12199 bp, 9 predicted proteins | sample 1672941 | NCBI WGS metagenome assembly OLSP01 (sample SAMEA3136739, study PRJEB25190) | human gut metagenome | reverse complement strand
CTTTCTCATATTTGGCGTGTCCCAAGTTCAAAAGCCTTATCGTGCAAGCACGAACAGCTTTTTGACCTTTTGACACTGGTATCATCAAATTAGTTGAAATAAACCATCTCATCAGCCAGAGGTTCGCACGGGGTCACATTCTCTGCATAAAGAACAATTCCCTCGCCCTGGTACTCAGAACGGTTTTCAAAGGCAACCTTGGCAGTCACCTCAACCCACTCGCCGGGCTTCAGCTTCGGTGCATATGCACTCTTACAGATATATCCCAGGAATGAAGTATCATCTGCACAGCAGGTCATGGCAGTACGTCCCGGAATGAAGAACTTGCTGCCCATACCTCTCGGACGTCTTGCACGAGCCTTAAAGCGAAGAGTTTTTCCCACATAGCGATCCGGATGATCCATAGCATCTACAAACCAGATTCCGTAATCTTCAGGCGGAATATCTACAATCTCTGCATCCAGGTCAAATGGCATCTGATCTGCGAAAATATCCGTCATCTCGCCTTCTTCGTCCTCAAAAATAACCTCTGCACTTGGGTTTACAACCTTAATGCTTCTGCGGAAGTTTGCAAGAGGATATTCTTTCTTGCTGCGGTTAAACACAACCATATCCGCATTACGAACCATATCCATAAAAATGGATTTCATATTCTGCATATATACCTGGAATGTGCTTGCATCTACACAGGTAATGTGCTGTTCAATTCCCCAGCCTGCCGGGAGCTTCATCTCCTCAAATTTGCTTACCAGCCACATTCCATTATATTCCATAACCACACGCTCCGGCTGATGGATAATATCCAGTGCCTGAAGGCGCTCCGGTGTAAAATCTTCTTCTTTCTCAATAACCTCAACTACAACATTATCTTTTGCAAGAGCCTCTTCATCGTACTCTTCCTCTCCCTCTTCGCAGAGAATGAGAAGTGTCTTTCCCTCTGTACGGAAGTAATCCTGCTGGAGGGTAAAGCTAAGGAAAGAGGTCTTGCCGCTTTCCAGGAAGCCGGTTATGAGATAAATCGGTACTGTAATTTCATCCATTTACAGAAACCTCCCTGTATTTTTCTTAATTAAAAGCAGTACGTTCGCATATATCGCTTATAAACAGCAACAAATAAGCTTACCAAAAGTCTTTTATCCCGTTTATATGTCAATCATTAAGCTACGCCGAACAGCTTGACCAGTTTCTCTTCATTTAACTTGGAACCAATTACGCAAAGACGTCCTGTGTACTCCGGTGAACCTTCACGGATCTCAGTTTCTTCCGGAACCATATCGAAGTAGATCCATGTTCCGTCCTCTGCCGGAAGCATTCCCTTAGCACGAAGGATCACGCCATACTCTTCAGAAGCGGAAAGGCTCTCCAGCATTTTTTCAAGCCCTTCTCTTGTAAACTTCTTAATAGTCTCACGTCCCCAGCTGGTAAATACTTCGTCTGCGTGATGGTGGTGATGATCATGATGATGTCCGCAGCCACATTCGTCATCATGGTCGTGATGATGCTGCTCATGATCGTGGTCATGTCCGCAGCCACACTCGTCATGGTCGTGATGATGATGCTCATGATCGTGGTCATGTCCGCAGCTGCACTCCTCATCATGGTCGTGATGATGATGCTCATGATCGTGGCCATGTCCGCAGTTGCACTCCTCATCATGGTCGTGATGATGATGCTCGTGATCGTGGTCATGTCCACAGTCACACTCGTCGTCATGATCGTGATGGTGATGATGCTCATGCTCCTCTTTCAGCAGCTCATCCGCCAGAGATACCGGATGCTCCATAACCTCCAGGATTTTCTTTCCATCCAGCTTCTCAATCGGAGTGGTAATAATAGCTGCCTTCTCATTGATAGAACGAAGAAGCTCCATAGACTCCATTGCTTTCTTCTCGTCTACAATATCGGTACGGCTCATGATAATCGCGCCTGCATACTGAACCTGATTGTCAAAGAACTCGCCGAAGTTTCTCATATACATTTTGCATTTCTTGGCATCAACAACTGTAGTGTAGCTGTTCAGCTGAATATCAACATCCTCTTCCACACCCTGTACAGCCTTGATAACGTCGGAAAGCTTACCAACACCTGATGGCTCGATCAGGATACGGTCCGGATGATACTTCTCTACAACTTCCTTCAGGGAAGCACCAAAATCTCCAACCAGAGAACAGCAGATACATCCGGAGTTCATCTCACGGATCTCGATTCCGGCATCTTTCAGGAATCCCCCGTCAATACCAATCTCACCGAACTCATTCTCGATCAAAACTACCTGCTCACCTTCAAATGCTTCTTTCAGCAGTTTCTTAATAAGAGTTGTCTTACCAGCTCCAAGGAAACCGGAGATAATGTCAATCTTTACCATTTTGTATTCCCCTTTCTATTATGCCAGAAAAAGGGGACATGACCAAGTCACATCCCCTAATATATTTATCCCAATTTCACAGTTTTATGCAAATCAGCCGTTGATCATGAAGTGCATAAGCTTATCAATATCTTCTTTCTCATATGCAACAATCTCAAGCTCCGGAATCTCACCGTTGGAGAAGATGTTTGCAAGAGATACATACTGTGATAATTTAGATTTCAGGTTCAGTCTGTCACCTTCGCCAGTTACAAGCTCTACTTTACCAGCGCAGCTGTCTACTACATCAAAAAATTTCTGAATGTCTTTAATATTAGATACCTTCATGTCAATATTCTCCTTTCAACATGTACAACTTTTTCCATTTCTTTTTGTTCGGGCTCATTATATCTCAACTTTTTCCAAATAGCAACAGGTTTTTCACCTTCTGGGAAAAAATCCCCAACAGTCACAAACAAAACCCGAATTTGCCCCATTCTTTGGGTATTTTTAATACTAAATTATCACAGCAATCTGAAAATTGTCTGTGAGAATTGTTCCTTGCGGAATTTGGCAGCTTCTAATACTGGAACACAGCAACCCCGTAAGCTGGCAGCGGATAAGCAAAGGAGAACGGACGATTGTCACAATCCTGCTTTTCTGCCTTAAATACCTTCTTCGCAGTCTGTCCGTTTTCATCCAGAACCAGTGTGTATTGTTTCTTCTTCGGCACACCAACACGGTAATCCGGACGTTCTACAGGAGTGAAATTGCATACTACCAGAAGGTTATTTCTTTTTGTAGGGGATTTCCTTACGAAGCTGTAAATACTTCTGTCCCCGTCATCTGCATTGATCCACTCAAAGCCAGACGGATCCGTATCCGTTCCATAGAGCGCAGGATATTTGCGATACATCTTCAGCAATGTCTGCACAAAATCCTTCAAATCCCGATGCTTCTCTTCCCCAAGAAGGAACCAGTCGAGTTCTCTCTCCTCGCTCCACTCTCGAAGTTGACCGAATTCCTGCCCCATAAATAAAAGCTTCTTGCCCGGATGGCAGAACATAAATGTATAAGCAGCCTTCAGATTCTTAAACTTATCATCTAGCTCACCTGGCATTTTCTCCAGCATAGACTTCTTCAGATGAACCACCTCATCATGGGAGATTACTAACACATATTTCTCACTGTAAGCATATGTCATGGAGAAAGTCATCTTATTATGGTTAAACTTACGGAAATAGGGGTCCAGCTTCATATATTCCAGGAAGTCATTCATCCAGCCCATGTTCCATTTCAGGGAAAATCCAAGGCCGTCATCCTCTGCCTTACCTGTAACCTTCGGCCATGCGGTAGACTCCTCTGCAATCATCACAGTACCATGGTTTCTTCCAAGAACCACTGTATTCAGATGCTTAAAAAACTCAATTGCTTCCAGATTCTGATTTCCGCCATATTTATTGGCTACCCACTGACCATCATTCTTTCCATAATCCAGATACAGCATGGATGCAACGGCATCCACACGAAGACCGTCCACATGACACTCCTCGATCCAGAACAGAGCATTTGCGATCAGGAAGTTCTTTACCTCCGGTCTGCCATAATTGTAGATCTTGGTTCCCCAGTCCGGATGCTCTCCCTGTCTGGGATCTGCATGCTCATAAACTGCAGTTCCGTCAAAATTCGCCAGTCCATGGGCATCCTTGGGAAAATGTGCCGGCACCCAGTCCAGAATAACCCCGATTTTCTGTCTGTGAAGATAATCTACCAGATATTTGAAATCCTGGGGTGTTCCATAGCGGGAAGTAGGCGCATAATAACCGGTTACCTGATATCCCCAGGAACCGTCAAAGGGATGCTCTGCAATCCCCATCAGCTCCACATGTGTATAGCCCATATCCTTCACATACTGGGCAAGCTTCACCGCCAGTTCCCTGTAATTGAAAAAGCCTTTCTCATTCTCCTCTGTAGCCGGATGCTTCATCCAGGAGCCAGGATGTACCTCATAGATCGCCATGGCATCCTTAGTCTCGTCAAATTTCTGACGATTCTTCATCCAGGTGGTATCTTTCCATTTGTAATCCCCGATATCCGTGATTCTGGATGCCGTTCCCGGTCTTAATTCTGCCTCATTTGCATAAGGGTCAGCTTTATAAATATGCTCCCCGTTCATTCCTACAATAAAAAACTTATACAGCTGTCCAATTTTTGCTCCAGGGACAAATGTCTCAAATACACCGATCGGACCTGCCTTTTTCATTGGAGCAGCCTGTTCATTCCAGTCATTAAACTCTCCAATTACAGAAACAGCCTGCGCATTAGGTGCCCATACAGCAAAATAAACACCTTCTTTTTTCCCTTGTTTCTCAGGATGTGCGCCAAGCTTTCTGTAAACATCATAATGGGTTCCCTGACCAAAGAGATACTGGTCAAGCTCTGTAAACTGTAATTTCTCTCCCATCAGAAAGTTACCTCCCTAAACTTTCAAATTCTTATGCACATTATAGCATACTCTTTTCCTCCATGCCACCAAAAACTTGTCTATTATTCATAAAAAATCTACATCAAAATTCATTTTTACTGTAAAAAAATACGCCTGTACTTTGACATTTTTCTCATAAGTACAAGCGTATACTATCATTCACACTATACAGCATCTGCGATTTCCGGAAGTCCCGAAGCTTAACACATATGCCAGACAGGCTCTAGAGCCTCTTATTTTCTCCGTTATTCGCCTGAGTCGCTGCTAAAATCCCCTTCGCTATTCTCACTGCCATCTGTGTATCCGTCACTTTCACTGCCGTCGCTTCCATCACCGGAACCATCACTGAAGTCGCTCTCATCTCCATTACTGCTGTCATCTGAACTGCCATCAGAAGTTCCATCTGTGGAAGAGTCCTCAGAAGAGCCATTTCCATTATATCCAGGCACATAACCTGCATCAAGGGCGCTCTGCCAGAACTCTGCATATTTTGCTGGCTGAAGGGTAACATTCTTCGCCGCTGCCATCTCACTTACCGTTACCAGTTTATATCCCTGTGCAATAAGATCTGGAATCAGTCTGAGTGCCGCATCAACTGAAGGACCATGAATATCATGCATCAGAATAACGGCTCCGTCTCCCAGATTGCTGTCATTCATAATGCCATTGTAATCCAGATCTGCATCCAGATATTTCCAGTCCAGACTGTCAATAGACCACAAAATAAAAGGTTTCCCAACTGCCGAAATAATTTCATCATTGCAGTCTCCATAAGGCGGACGAATTACCGTGGACTCCTGTCCACAGGCATCAATCAATGCCTGATCGGTATCGCCGAATTCCTTTATAACATCATCAATACTCAGATTCAGCATATCCAGATGATCCCAGGAATGGTTTCCGATCTCACAGCCAAGTTCCACCATTCTCTTCACTTCGTCCGGATACTGTCCAACCAGCTGTCCCAACATAAAGAAGGTAGCATGTGCATTGTTCTCCTCCAGACAGTCCAGAAGCTTGTCTGTATACTGTCCCGGACCATCATCAAAGGTAAGTGCGATCAAAGGGCGTTTCTTCTCAGCATTGTAAGAACCATCCTCATTAAAATAATAATCGTTTACCCCCTTGGTCACCCAGCCGGTCTGCATGTATCCATTGGAATCAAATGCATATTTCACTCCGTCAATCTCTGCAAAACCATTGGTATAATATGTACCATCTGCATTCTGATACCAGCGTCCGCTGGAATCCTCATGCCAGCCTGGAGTCAGTGAAGAAACCTTGGTCACATCGCTCTGTCCTTTCAGAGGCTGTCTCAGAGCATCTGTAGAATTGGAATCCGCATTCGAAGCAGCTCCGTCACCTGCATCCGCCTGCACGCTCTGTGATTTTCCAGTACTCTTTCCTCCCACACGACTTACGATTGGAAAAATCACTCCTCTTATTACAAAAATCACAGCCAGCACCATTGCCACAACATAGGTAACCAGCTTAATGATCTTCCTTCGTCTTATCTGGCGCTGTTTCCTGCGCATTCTTTCGCGCAAAACCCTTCTATCCATTCATATTCCCTCTTTATCTCTCGTTACATAGTGGAAAAAATTTTCCGCAAAAAAGTTCTGTCATAGCACTTCTCTCAGCTCCAGATCATCTGTTACAAGAAGAATATCCGCTTTCTTTCCAACAGAAAGGGAACCAACTTCATCATAAATACCAATACTCTTTGCCGGATTTCGTGTTGCTGCAAAAATCGCTTCTTCAAGGGGAACACCAAAAGAAACAGCCTTGCGCATACAATCATACAGGTTCGTAGCAGAACCGGCAATCGTACCGTCCTTCAAAGTTGCCTTACAGTCCTTCATCGTTACTTCCTGTCCACCCAGCTGGTAGGTTCCGTTCTCCATTCCAGTAGCCATCATAGAGTCACTGATCAGTACAATCCTCTCTGGTCCAAACATCTTAAATGTAGCGCGGATCACAGCGGGATGAATGTGAATGCCATCACAGATCATCTCTGCCATACACTGCCCATCATCACAGGCAGCTCCGATCAGTCCTGGTTCTCTGTGCGCCAGTGGCTGCATGGCATTATAAAGATGTGTCACATGGTGTGCACCTCTTCTCATGGCCTCCGCTGCTGTATCGTAATCAGCTGCTGTATGACCAAGGGAAATGCACACCTCATTATGTACCTCATCAATGAATTCCATAGCACCATCCACATTCGGTGCCAGAGTTACCAGCTTCACCATATTTCCGGAATATTCATTCAGTTCACGGAAAAATCCGGCATCTGGTTTGCGGATATAGCCCTCCACATGGGCGCCTTTTTTCTTCGCATCCAGAAATGGGCCTTCCATATTGATTCCCCGGACAGCAGCTCCGTCTTTCATTTCTCCCACAGTCTTAATAGTAGCAAAAATTTCCTTCAGTTCTTCTGCCGGCAATGTCATGGAAGTAGGACAATAGGAAGTAATTCCGTGACTCTTTTCGTATTTCAGAATAATCTTAAGTCCTTCCGGATCAGCATCAGAAAAATCATGTCCAAATGCACCGTGACTGTGAATATCCACCAGCCCCGGAAGCACCCTGAGCCCAGCCGCGTCTACAATCGTCTTGTCCGTAACCTCATCCTCTGAAGCCACGATTCTATGATTCTCCACATACAGATCCTGTAATCTGAAGCTTCCATCCTCCTGAAAAACTTCTCCATTTTTAATAATCATAACTCCATTCCCTCCTGAGATTCATTGGCTGCTGTTTCTGTTATAAGCGGCAACCGTCAATTCTCCGTACTGTCATCCTGTGTATCTGTTGAAGCATCCGCTGCTGTGCCTGTATCTGCGGTTGCACCAGCTTCCTGCTCTTCTGCTGTATCCCCGCCATCAGTGCTCTGTCCGTCAGTCGTACTGCCATCTGCATGATCTGCTGCTTCTGTTCCCTCAGCAGCCTGTGCATCCTCACCTTCAGCAGATGTATCCGCTGCTGTCTGATCATAATTAGCATTTGCAATAATGAAATCCTGAACTCTCATAAGTCCGATACTCTCATCCACTGCAACCTGACCGTAAGTATCGATAAGAACTGCAAGATCGCCAGAAGCATACTGCTCTACCAGCTGATTCTGGATTGCAAGACTTTCCTCATCCTCCAAAGTCATTCCCTCTGCGTCCATGATTCCCTGAATAAGCAGATTCTGTTTTACCTTGGCCTGGGCATACTGCTGGCACTGGGCTTCGAAATCATCCATGGAAACGCCCTGAGACTCTACGAAGTCTTCAAGCTCCATATTTCCCTGCTTCGCGTATGCTTCTGCCTGTTTCTTAAATATCTTCACTGCCTCTTCTACGTCTTTCTCTGGATATTCCACAACCTCAGAATTGGTGTAAACAGTATTCCATGCAGTGCTGCGCAGACTGCTGTCGGCCTGATCCTGTGCTTCCTGCTCCAGCTGTGCGCGAACAGAAGCCTTATATTCATCAATTGTCTTGTAATCGGTATTCGCTGCAACCCAATCATCGGTCAGTTCCGGTGGTCTCTTAAAGCTCTGCACGGTAATCTGGAATACTGCATCCTGTCCAGCCAGTTCACTGTTGCGGTAGCTCTCCGGGAAGGTTACCGATACGTCTTTAGTCTCACCCTTCTTCATTCCCACGATTCCTTCTTCAAATCCGGGAATCATTGTGCCGCTTCCGATCACAAGGTCATAATTATTACCAGTTCCACCTTCAAAAGCTTCCCCGTCTTTTGTACCTACGAAATTAATAGTAGCGGTATCACCATTCTGGATGACAGCGTTCTCATCTGTCACTTCCACTGAATTGTCTTTCAAATTCTCTGCGATACGATTCTCAATATCCTCATCTGTCACTTCTGGTACAGAATTATCAAGAGTTATCCCCTTATAGTCTGCAATTGTAACATATTTCTCCACATTATCCACTGAAACCAGGCGTGTCGCACCGGTAGAATCTGTATAAGGTTCCTGTACCTCTTCTTCCTCTGCCGAATCCTCTGCCTGCTGCTCTGTTGCAGTGCTCTCACTCTCTGTACTGGTAGTTTCTTTATCACTTCCGCAGCCATTTACAGCAAGTGCCATACACATTACTAACGCTGTCAAATATAGTTTTCTTTTCATTTCATACTCCCTTCAGTTACTCTTTTATAAAATTATCACATTTTCTATTAAAAAGGAAGCCCACTGAGGCAATCATTTTTATTTTATCTCCGCCGCGTTACTGTTCACTGGTAACGTTCCGCGAGGTGTTTTTTGTGAACAAAGTTCACATAAAACCCGAGAATCTCAGCGCAAAATCATGCGAATCCATGCCCTCTTTGCAGCTGGTCTTATCAGCCCCCATTCATAGGCGGTACAGGAGTGGGTCTGGATGGGTCAAATACCTGGCTTACGTCAAACAGATCTGCCAGCATGTCCGGATTGTAATACATTCGGTATCCATCCACGTTTCTTCTTCCCATCCGGAAATATTCATCTGTCATCTGTACAAAATATTGATTAGAATCCACGTTGCAATAATAATCATATCCCTGGGATTTCAGATATTCAAATTTCTCATTGCCAGTATACTCTCCGCCGTTATTAATATCTGCTCCGAAAGCAAAGATAATAATATCTGTTCCGCCAATAAGAGGGTCAATGTTCTCTTTGAAATTCTGTGTATCTGTTTCAAGGCGTTCCATGGAAACTGTGGACATGTTTTTATGTCCCCATGTATGGCTGGCAAAAGTCCAGCCCTCCGCCTTCATAGCATCTGCAACCTTTTTCGCTTCTGCCCGCTCTATATCCAGATCAAAATCAGGATGCGCGTCAAGCCACGCCTTTTTATCATCATTCAGATCATCTGGTCTTGTCTGATAGCTGATATCTGTGCGGTAACCCAGGATTCCATTGTAGCCTGTAAGCGCTACAATTCCCTTATGTCCATGATATGCAAAATCAGGATGTTCCTCCACAAACCGGTCGATCAGCGGTACAACATCATAGTCACCTACAACTGTGCTTCCATCATCCTGTACATATTCGTTGCGGATCTTCCCCTCTTCATCTATAACAAGCTTGGTGGCAATTCCATCTCCATCCTGGGAGTGGTAATAACATACATCGTCCTGCGAAAGGACAAACGGTGTTTTTCCCTTAGGAAGATAAACCTGCTTTGCCTGCATTTTCCCATTTTCATCAACGTCTGCCAGATCATAAAGGTTTACCATTACATATCCCTCGTCATACATGATCTGGGTTATCTTATTAAACTCATCCATAGTGGTCATAACCTGATTATAACCATCTGTCTTGTAATCTCCATCAAACGCCTTGGAAGTATCCACGATCAGGGAATGATAAAAAATGTGAGTTACCTGTTCCGGAGACCAGGCTACACATTTATCCTTTTTCTTCTGGAATTTCTCTGCAGCATTCTGAAAATGGACATTTCTCACATATGCATTGTCCTTCTGCAAAAGGCTGATTGCACCGTCATAATCATACTGGGCTGCTTTCTCCTTGGCTGTGGTCAGTACTTTCTTCTCGTGACGGATCTGCCTCCTGATGATACCTGTGCCGGCAGCTGCTGCCTGTGGCATAACCCCATTTAAATTTATGGCTGCTGTCTGGGCTGCTTCCTGCTCTGGCTGATTTGCAGAATCTGAAGAATTATCTTCTGTTTTCTCTTTATCGGACATATTCCCGGATTTATCCTGTGCAGTATCCTCTGAATTGTCATCTGTATTTCCAGTTGTCTCATCACTGTCATCTGCCGTACCTTCACCAGATTCCGGTTGTATATCTGTACTGTCTGAGCTGTCAGCAGCTTCCTCTGTATTAATATCTGGTTTTTCGGTGCTTTCGGGGGGTTCGGTACTTTCGAGGTTTTCGGTGCTTTGGTCAGCCTTTGCCAGTTCTTCTGCTGCCTTGCTCTCTTTACCGGAATTCTTATCAGGAACCAAATCCCTTACCTTGGCTACCAGCGTTTCCATGCCGTCTTTTAACCCTGTCTGCTCTCTATAAAAGTATCCCACACCGCCCAACACTGCCAGAGCAGTAATAATAAGAGCCAGATTACGATTCCGTATCTGCCTCTTCTTTCTCTTCAGATTGCGCTCATGTCTCTCGCGCCGTCGTTCTTCGTAATATATCTCTTCCTGGTGTTCCTTCTCTGCCAGTTCCTGTAATTCTCTGTCAAGCTCCCGCTTGGACTGGCTGTCGGGAACTTTATTCTCTTCCAGACCAGGCTGTTCCTGTTCTGTATCCGATTTCTTCATAATGTATAACTCCTAACTATACTGTAAGCCCCCCTCAAAACACCTTCTTCCCGCAAGACCAGTTAATAAAGAAAACCTACAAAGCTTCCTATTAATCCTGAACGGAATCTGTAATCTGGCATTTATTATAACCATACCAGATAAATCTATCCATTCTGTAACCAGTAGATTTCTATTATACATGATATTCAAAATAATTACCACCTCTTCTCAGTAAATATCCTTGCATTCTATTGCCATATATTGTTAAAATAAAAAACACATGATAAAATATGTTTTAACCTCAAATATCAAAAATATTAAGCTCTATATCAGTCACTCTAAAGGAGGAAAATATGAACAGATCAGATATTATGCGCATCAGCGCACTATTTGAAATAGCCCTGGGTTCTGCTTCTTTGATCGCAGCCCGCTTCTGGATCGGAACCACTAATATTGTGGGCAGACATGTAACCCATGGTGATACTACAGAGGCTTTTGCACTTACTTATGCATTTACACTTCTTCAGATTGCAATTGGAATTATAGGCGTGATGAATGCAGAAAAAGGAAGAATGAGCACCGTTATCTTTGGAATTCTGGCCTTTATTCCCCAGATTGCCCACTTCTTTCATATTAAGGGAAGTATTATACTGGTTCTTATGAATCTTGCAGCATTTGCGGTACCGGTTATATATACTTTCACGGCTTATAAGCTTTTCAAAGGAGATAACAAAACAATTGCCTTTTCCAAAAAATGATGTTAAAATGTAGTTTATGTGAAACAAGAATGTAACTGTTCAGTTTCTTCACAGGTTACTGTTCACTGGTAACGGAACGAACAGTAACCTTCACGGTCACACGCTTTGCGGAACCGTGCAGGCTGAATAGTTATTAAGAAACTTTATAATATAGTAGGAGGATAAGTATGCATCCAGTAACAATCGTCCTTCTGGTGATTCTCGTAATCCTCATCGGATTACTGGTTGGTTTATATTTCTTTGGTAAGAAGACCCAGAAGAAGCAGGAAGAACAGCAGGCACAGATCGAGGCAAGTAAACAGACCGTTTCCATGCTCGTTATTGATAAGAAGAGAATGCCACTTAAGGAAT
>OLSP01003074.1_pt1 | contig 12231 bp, 19 predicted proteins | sample 1672941 | NCBI WGS metagenome assembly OLSP01 (sample SAMEA3136739, study PRJEB25190) | human gut metagenome | reverse complement strand
GGAGGGGAGTAATTTTTTTGAGCTTCCTTCGGATCTGAAAGACATTCTGGTTTGTGAAGATGTTTCGCTTACTTTCAAAGAGGGAAGATATTACGCAAATCAAAAACAGCAGAAATTAGCAGAAAAGATATTTCGTATGTCTGATGTAAGCCAAAAATTAATGGAAATGCAGATTCCATATAAAAATGCTACTCTACTTTATGGCCCACCGGGAACCGGAAAAACGATGTTTGGGAGATACATCGCATTTAAGAAGAAATTGCCATTCTGCTACCTAAATTTTTCAAGAGTAGTAGACAGTTATTTAGGTGCTACTTCAAGAAATATTGCAAAAGTGTTTTCCTTTGCGGCAACGAACCCTTGTGTATTTCTTCTGGATGAAGTAGATGCAATTAGCTGTAATCGTGCCCAGGGTATGGGCGGCGGGGCAGATAAGGAAATCGGAAGAGTCACGATAACGCTCATGCAGGAGTTTGATAAACTGCCAAATGATGTAATTGTATTGGCTGCGACTAATAGGCTGGATATTCTTGATAAGGCGTTCATAAGTCGTTTTGCAATCAAACAGAAAATGGATCCTTTTTCTATTGAGGAGAACCGGCAAATGGTCTGCAAATTCCTCAATGATATCGGATATGAGTTTTCCGAAAATGAAATTAAATGTGTGATTGGTGAGAATAGAGACCAAAGGGAAATTATGAGCCAAGTAGTACAGTTGCTGGCCGAAAAAATCGCAGAAGAAAAGTTACGGAGGAAGTTTTGAAAAGAATAATTTTGATTTTTGCAGTTGGAATCACTCTCAATACCGCCGGATGCGCATGGAAAGTACCGGAATTTAGGAAAGTACCAGAATTGACGCAGGAAAAGAAGGATTTTCTTGCAAAGATGTCTGTAGATGAAGAGCGTGTGCAAAATGGAAAATTGTATGATTGGCAAGTAGAAGCGCTGCGACAATATGATTATGCAATGGGATTTTTACAAGAAAAATATCCATCACATACATTCAAATTCACATTTTGTAATCCCAAAGGGAATGTTAATCCATTTTCCTATTTCTTATTTAAAGCAGATAACAAAGATGATCTTTTTAATCTGTATTTATACATAGATGATAATCATACTTACAGTTGTAAAGATAATTACTATGGTGAATTATTGAAGGATAGTTATAATGCAGCTTTTTTGAATTTTTTACAGGAATACTTTTCAGAATGCATAGGAGTATCGTGCTATTTTACTAATATCATGGGTGAAGAATGCGATGAAACACTCACAGGAAAAGAAGTGTTGGACGGAAAACTAAAAATTTCTAATACATCATATATTTATGCGGTTCAGCCAGATAATTCTAGTGCAGATATTCTTGCAGATAATATAGAAACGTTTATCAAAGACAATAAAATATATGGTTGTTATTATGTATATATCTTAAATTCTGCTCCAGACCAGTCTTATAGTGGTGATAGCTTAAGAAAGTATGTTAGAGAAAAAAATGAAATGGTAATAGCTCAACGGGAAGTGAATATGGAAAAAGCCGAGCATTAAGAGAGGGTAGTCAGCCCTCTCTTTTTGATGAAAATCGGATAATAGCAAAAAGACATATTAAGTATGAAATGAAAATTTTGAGTAAGGGAGGATAGCAGATACGTAACAAAAAATGCTGAAAATATTATGGAGGAACTTGCTATGCAAAAGTATCGATCATCAAAGAGAGGGTTGACTTTTTCTATTGATCCTGAGGAAAAATATTATCCTGGCAGTCACTACATTTACGAGGTCCGGAAAAATTGTATTATTATTCGTCCTTCTGATAATGGGATGACTGTATCAAGAAAAAAATCTGGAAACAACATTAGAGCGCTTTTTGACATTCGCAGGAAAGAAGTACGGAATGCCGTGGCCCATTGCAGTTATCTGGAAATGGAAATAAAAAAGGATCGAATTGTGATCCGCTGTATCCAGGAAACCAGAAATAAAATTGTTTCCATGGAGGAAGTTCTAAAGGAATTTTCTATTTCTAATACTGTATTAAAACTGGCAAGTGGTTTAGAAGGGCAAATTTCCTTAGCTGAGTATTTTGGAACCATTGGTGGTTTTGAAACATATGAACAGCTTCCGGCGGCAAGAAAAAAAGACATTAAAAAAGTGTTTACGGTAATGTCATTGTTTTCTGGGGCTGGAATGCTCGATTGGCCTTTTTATAAAGATAACTGCTTTAAGCTTGACTTTGCCTGTGATTATGACAAAGGGGCGTGTGAATCCTATCGGGAGAATATAGGTGACCATATTTTATGCGGTGATGTAAGAAATGTTTCTGGCTATAAGGATCCGTACAATCTTATAATTGGCGGTCCATCCTGTAAACCATTTTCTTCAAGTAATCGCAGGAAACGTCTTGCAGAGCATGAGGATGTGGATCTGGTCAACGAATATATTCGGATTACGAAGGAAAATAAGCCTGAGATATTTGTGATTGAAAATGTACCTCAATTTCTAACCTGCCAGGATGGTATACACTTAGCCTGTGTAATGGATAAGCTTGGAGCAGAGTATGAAATTACATCCAGCATTATTAAAGATTGTGATGTTGGGGGATATACCTTGCGGAAGAGGGCTGTTTTAATTGGCTCCAGGATCGGAAAGGTGATTTTACCTGCTCTTAAATTGCGACCCTTGAAAACAGTGCGTGAAGCTTTGGCAAAAGTGACTTCGGATTGGTTCAATTTTTATGATCAGACAAGAAGTAAACCTGAAACAGTGAGTCAGATGGCTCTTGTAAGGCCAGGGCATAATTACAAGGATATTCCTGCGCTTAGAAATAAGCCAGATATGCATTCTGATCGTTATTACCGGTTGGATCCGGATAAGCCTGCGCCAACTATTGTGAATTGGAGAAAATTGCCACTCATTCATCCTGCGGAGAATCGGACACTTACCGTGGCAGAAGCATCTGCTCTGATGGGGTTCGGTAAGGATTTTCATTTTTGTGGAACAATATCCGAACGGCAGCAACAGTGTGGAAATGGATGTACATATGCTATTGGAAAATTAATCAAGGAAACTGTTAAAAACGTACTGATTCAGTACCATGCAAAACTTGCATAAGGAGAAAAATATGGAGAAAAGAAACGAAAGCAATATGCTTATTAAAAATGACTTACAGACTGAAATAACTAGACTGAAAAAGGTAGTCCAAGATCAGAAAAATGAAATTGAGAAACTGAGGAGGGAAAATTCAGCCTGGATTCCTGTCAGCACGGGAATATTCCCAAGGGATAAAGAAATTGTACAGGTGACTTATCTTGGTTTTAGTGATGAGAAGCCCTGTTGTGAAGCATTTGCATTTAGAAAAAATGGAGATTGGTATTGGTATTCAAAAGGGACTAGAATTACAGTTAAAATTACAGCCTGGAAACCAAAGTGCAAGGCGTATGAAGAAAAAGAGATGTATGATGGAATTTTTAAACTAGCCGGACTTATTAAGCTTATGGCAGAGGATGTTTCAAAAGAGGATAGCTGGTGGAAATGTGAATATATTGGACCAGCAATAGGTCTGCGAGAAACTAAAAATTTTTGGGATGAAATCAGTGTAACTGATGACAGTGGTTACCGTTCCATAACACTTGGGGATACTAAGGGGCAACATATTAAAGGTGTTCATAGATATATGCTTCTCTATAGTGAAAATTACAACTATGCCGATGAGAAATGGAAATATCCGTGTTTTCCATCTGTTGAGGAGATTGCAGAACGCTTGCAGTTGGTTCTGGAAAAAGTCCCGCTGATTCCACTGGAATTGAATAACTGTGATAGTGAGGAATTCTGGTATGAAAATAGAGACGAAGATTCTCTACAGTATTTCTCAGATGTTGTCAGAGAATATGCAGATAAAATCGCAGCTGATCCAAGAACAGAGGAAGAAATATTTTCAGATATTGAATGATTGTATTTGCTGAAAGGCCGGGATTCCGGCCTTTTTATTTTGAAATGATTTCGTAACTGGTAGAAAAACATATTAATACTGAAATGATTTTATGATAAAAGGAGGAACTAAAAATATGGGATAAAATTTATTTGACAGAAAAATAGAATTTATAAGGAGGAACTTTTTATGAGGTACTATAGCACAAAACGTCCTGTTACACCTGGCAGTTATCCGAAACAAAAGTTTGCTGTAAAAATTCATAATTTTGAGCAGAAAACATTTTGCAAAGAAATCGGCTGCGAGGCTTGGGGATATATTGAGTACAGTATCGACTTGCCGGAGGCCGACATTGAAGATTATGAACTGCTTTCGGAAAATTTAAAAACTTTTTGGGCAGTGACAACAGCTTTTTATGATGATGGGAGAGTCGTGGCAAACATCACAAACAAACTTATGGCGGCTGTGAAGCCGGAAAATTCCAGCAAAAGTTTAAAAAGAAGTGATGTATATACAGAATGGTTTGAATCCGAACAGGATGCAGCTGAATTTGTACAGGATGCCAGATGTTGTTGCTGAAAAATATCACAGGAGGAAACTAAAAAAATGAAAATCAAGTATGCTATATATAAGGGCACTGTAGGATTATATGCAAAAGAGTATTTTGACAAAATAGATCCTGAACTGTTTGAAGCCAGAGGAGTACTGGGCTGGTACAACATAAAAGAAGAGAATCTTCCTATAGTGGTGAATGCTTCAGGTGGAAGATGCTCCTTTTACCCGTTAGAGGATAACTTTGTTGAAATCATTGAGGTGGATGAAGATGATGAACCACTCACAAGGGAACAGTGTTTCCCGAAAAACTCTTCAGAATTTGAGTTTGGCTGGATTTCGCCTGAAGGAGATACTTATAACACTGGTTTTGAAGGACATTACCAGGCGGCTGTAATGATATGTGCAGAGCTGGGATATAAAAGCCATCTGGAAGAATCACAGCTTGAAGATATGGGCTGGATCAGGATATCCAGAGATGTTCCCTATACCCATGAGACTATGCACAAACAGCACATTTACAGCAGCGGTCTTAGAATGACAAAGAAACAAGCTGATACTCTGGTTGACTTAGGTTTTAGTTCTGATGAAAACTTTAAGATACTGTTAGAGGTAAATGAAGAAAGGTGGTAACATGGCCGATACAAGATCTGCATTTGAAGGTTTATCATACGAAGAAATAATCCTGCTTGTCCGGGATATTCGAGATTCTAAAAGAAATGGACGTAGAGTAGAGAAACTGGTTCCATATGCCAAAGAGATATATGCAAAGCTTAATGTGGATACTGAAAATCCTACTGTCACGCTGAGACAGTGCCTGGAAATTGCGCAGTCCTATTTCTTGGATGAGTTATTTGAGAGAATCCTGAATGGAATGGTTTCTGTTAATACAGAAGAGTCTCGTTCAGAATTTTTATTAAAAAAATCCGTAGAACATATTGTGAATTTTGAAGACGATATGGCAGAGAATGTTTTGAAGCAGTTGGGATTTACAGAAGCTGAAATGGAAAAGTATACAACTGAGGATCTTTAATGTGCGAAAGGGGAAACCTATGATATTTTATATTAATGGCATTTGTAGTAATCGAATATCTGGACTTAGTATTGCTCGTATAGAGTTTCCTGAAAGTTCCGGTATTTTGGATGTGGATTGGGACGAACAGGACTTTTCGATTACGGATGGCATATTTACTTCCCGTTTAAAAGGCGTTTATTTCAACGAGGAGTATGCAAATGGAAAAGGTGCTATGATCAAAGACTTATCTGCAAAAATAGGATTTGAGTTGCATGAAGCTGATGGAAAATTTACTGGGACCGATGATTTTCCAGATGCGGTATACATGGAATTGTATAATTCTGTTGAGTGTACAGAGTTTCTGATTGTAGATGATGAAGAGAAATATTCTATAGCATTTTCAGAGGAGAAATTTTTATGAGTAAAATCGATTTACAGGCGGAGATTAAGGCTATTCAGGAATTTGGAAAGGAAGCAGAAAATTTAATTAACAAAATGAACGCTTCCGCAGAGAAAATTAATGAAGCTAGTGACCTGGAAGTACAAAGAATAAAAAAACAGATTGAGCGAGATTTGGACGAACTGTCTCTTTATATATCAGAAAGAGTTGATATTGATGTGTCCAGAGCTGTTGAAAAAAATAAGAATGGATATCCTTTGGAACGGTTTGAGATTGTGTCTGGATACACCTGCCACAGCATAGATTGCTTAAATGAGAAGTCTGTTTACCGGATTGCTATTATTGAGTCTTGCTATCCTTATGGAACTTTGTATGCGGACGGACATTGGGCAGATGAATTTCCTGATGTAACACAGTTGAGAGAACGTAGATACGACATTAATAGTATAATTGAAATTTTATGCAGAAACTGGGATTTTATTCTCGAAGAAGTTTACAAAGGACTTAAATTTGTTTATCGGAGAGAGATAGAAGAAAAGCTGAAGACAGCTGTAGCTAGAGGAGGACAGGCAAATATTCGCTATTCAAGATTGAGTGCGGCTGCAATCAACAATTCATCCGATACGGATTCGGGTTCAGCAGAAAATTATTCTGGGAATATGAAATATGTTTTAGATAAACTTTCAAAATACAAAATCAAGTATGAGACGGTTAATAATCAATGTTTAAGGGTATATGGAAATTTTGATGGTTACTCTGTTATAAGAGTACCTGAAGGGAAAAATACTGTTGAAATTGATGGGCGCCTTAATGATTATGATGATTTTGAAAACTGGCTGGTTGAAATTAAAAAGTAAAACTAAGCAGTAGAAAACGGAGGCAATGTATGTTTACAAAGGCAGACTTTAAAAATGGTGAAATGGCAGCACTCATTCAGATTGGTGAAGCTGCACGAAGATGTTCTGGTTCTTATATCATAGAAGCTCCGGTAACAAAAATTGGGAGGAAGTATATTACAGTATCTTTATCCTGGGGAAATATTCAGTTTGAATACTATGAAAATGATAATCGTTTTTATCAAAAAAGCGAATATAGCCCGGATTATGAACTCTACCCAACCAGAGCTATAGCAGAAGAAGTTTTGAAAAGACGAAAACTGGTTTCCGATATCCTGAAACTTTTGAGGAATATGGAAAATAGCCAAAAATTCGAAAAAATGTCAACCGAAGAGATGGAAAAATTAAAAACTATATTGGAGCAATATTAGAGGAAGGTACCTGTATGGAAAATGTATTTATGGACACAAACCCGAATGACTTTGTGGTTTTATGTCATTCTGAAAAACCTTGTTTTCTGGCGGTAAGAAAAGAAAATTCAGCTGCCAAAATCACACGTTATGGAAAAGATATGCGTAGAAGAGGTGTGGGATATGTTTCTCTTCACGCATTGCACATGAACAAGACGGATTCTTTACTTCAGCACATTCCAGACGTGATTTCAATAGTGCTGGGCGAAGGTGAAAGTGATATGAAGTATACTGTTACTGATCTGATCGCTACTTCAGCTGAGACTCTGGATGTTGACATCTCTAAAATAAGCAGCTGCCATTGCAAATCAATAGAAGAATGCGAAAAAAGCTGCCCCAGATACCATGGCTGTTATACCATTGCCGTTGCAAATGATATGCTGGTAGAAATGGAGACTGCGGCAAATAGCTGAAGGGTTTTGGCACTTATATTTATTCCATATTATTTCTGAGCCGGTTCTTACAGGACCGGCTTTTTTTATTTGCTGAAAGACATATTAGGTATGAATCCAAATTTACGAAAACAGGAGTAAAACAAAAATATGGATTTATAACAAAATATTATTTTCAGGAGGAACTTTCTATGAGCAAAAAAATGATTTATGCGTCACCTAAGGGAGAAAACATTGTGTTTGATAATTGGACTGAAAACGAAGAATTTGAAGGGCTCTGGGTTGATCTTTGTCCGGAATGTCTTTCTAAATATCAGGATATTTTGAAAGGAAAATTGGACGATGCAGGAAGTGGAACCGCAGCTTGTTCTGTTTACGGATGCAGTAACTTTAATGCAGGATGCTATGCGGATTTTTCTTCAGATGAAGTTACATTCGAAGAAGATGCGCCGGAAGTTGTTGGTTTTGTTATGAGATTTGGAGATGATGATTTTTCTTACTGGAATGGCTTTGATCTGACCAAGGAAGAAAAAGAGCAGATCCGGGCAATATTCCGTAACCATGAGAACGAAGGTTATTCAATCAGAGGAACACAGGAAGAAATCCTGGCAGACTTTTCGTTGGAATAAGTAAAAAATAATTATTGAGGTGATTTTATGGAATATGAAATTAAAGTTATTGTCCCAAATGCAGAAGCGCAGATGGCATTTTGCAACAAACTTGCAATGTATAGATTCCATTGGATGTCTGAACAAAAGGCAGATGAGATTCCTGCTTTATTACGTTTGACTGGGGAACTGGGACAAATTTTGGTTCTTGATCTATTGGAAAGAAAAATCGGAATTTATCCGACAGAAGTGTATGCGGATAGAAAAAAAGCTTTAGAAAAAATCGTTGGCTCTTGCATTTCTATAGAAAAGGCCCTGGATCGTATCTCCGTGGAAGAAGACTATAGACGCTTAACATCAGCTGAAATGAGTAAGCTGAAAAAAGAGTTTGACGAAGATGATGAACCGTTTTACTGGAGCGATAAAACAGAAAATACAATCGCATATGAAATTCATAAAGCAGTTGAGGAAAAAGGCTATTACAAAGAATGGTGTTTTTCAAATGGCTTTATAGGTTTTTATTATGCTTTTGCGTATGCGTGATTATTTTTCTGCTTGTTAGCTACAACGGTAGAAATTTTTGAAAAATGAAATTATTGAGGTGATTTTATGGAATACGAAATCAAAGTTATTGTCCCAAATGCGGAAGCGCAGATGGCGTTCTGCACTAAACTTGCATCATACGGTTTTCACTGGCTGTCAGGACAAAAGGCAGACGAGATCCCAGCTTTATTACGTTTGACAGGGGAGTTGGGACAAATTTTAATCCTTAATTTACTGGAAAGAAAAATTGCTTTTTTTCCAATAGAATTGTATGGAAAGGATAAGAAGACGGCAGAAGAGATTTTTAAATCCTGTATTTCTGTGGAAGATGCCCTGCAGAGTATATCAGACATTGTTGTGGCAAAATTTACTTCTGTGTGGGATGGTGGCACAGAAATTACAACCAAATGTAGGGTCAATTTAAGAACACATCAAATTTTGGATATCGAAACTGTAGATGTGGAGGTAGGATCACTGGATTATCAATATGTGACAATTTATGGAAAAGAATTTGCTGCATTAAATGCTAATGAAGAGGATGATATTGATTCCTCTACAGACTATTGGTTTGAATAACAGGAGGAGCTTTTCATGCCAGAGAAAAATGAAATAGAAATAAAAGAGGACATTATTTCCCGTTTCAACGAAGCGGTAAGTAATGGAGAAGATGAACTGGATGTATATTCAGAAATGTTGGAAAAAGGCATTAATGTTGGTGTTGTTCGTAAATACTGTGGAAATACCGTGGCGGATTCCATGAAAAGTTTTTGTGAAGAACACGGCTTATTATAACAATCGGAGGAGAACTATTATGACCATTAAGCAAATATGGAAAAAACAACTTCAAGTCGAGGTGGAGAATGTAAAAAAATGTTCCGCTGTCAATGTTGGTTTTTTGACTGCAGATGGAACTGAAGATGAGGTTCAGCTTAATGTAGATAATCATATTTTGACCAAAAGTGGAAGAGATGAATTGGCTGAGCTTTTCAAATCACTAGCAAAAGAGCTTAACACAAAAGAAGATAGAGTTCTTTCCTGTACAGTTGTAGGAACTGCTGAAACCCACGATAAGTTAATTGAGATGGGATTTTGAAGAAGGGATTGATTTTATGAAAACTGGAGATATAAGCGTAATTGCTACCGAAAAGCAACAAAGGGCGATATCTTTTATCGAAAATACACTGGAAACCACATTCACTGGTACTACTAAAAGGGAAGTCTTTGAATACATTCGTGAATATCTTCCAAAAGCAAGATTTTGCAAAAGCCTAGAAGCAGAAATGAATATACCAGTGTATGCAGCAAGATTTTCCACTAGAGATGATGATGGGGAAGAGTATTGTAACAAGCGAAATGGTGTTGCGAATGAACTTCTCAAAAGAGATATGTTGCAAGGAAAAAGTGGAAGTGAAGCATTAGCTGAGTTTGCTGAAAAGTCATTTTGTGAGTTTACAGAAGATATTATTTCGCCAGAAGATACATTTTGATAATCCATATTTCCTGAAGCCGGTTCGGAAGAGCCGGCTTTTTTGCTCTTCAGAAAGACATATTAGGTATGAATTTAATTTTGAGAATATGAGGAGGAGCGAACATGAGTACTTAATTTTTCTGCATTTAAAATCAAAACTTTTATAAAAATTTGGAGGAAATTTTATGGGAACTTATGAGGAAATCATGAATTTGCTGGAAAATGGAAAGTTAATAGGAACTAAAAAGAATCCGGAATTTGACCTTATGGAGGTTCACTATTTGAATAAAAAATTCTCGGAATGGTGTAATTGTTTTTGTCTGGATAAAAACGGATTGATCGAAGCGATTCTTGAATCGAAGAAAGCCACTGAGGTGATGACTAATATCGCAATGGCATGGCTGCTGGCTTTAAAGTTTCAGTTTAAAAATGAGTATTTGTATGATAAAAGGAACGAATACTCTGTGAAAACAGCATTACGGTATCTTTCTGTTCCAGAGATTGAAAAACTGGTGTTTTCTTTATATGGAGATTTTCAGTTTACTGAAAGCAGGAACCTGGATAAATACTATTGGAATAGAGCTATAAAAAAGGAAAAAGAAAAACCCTATATGGGGATTTATTTTGCTGTTCTTATGTCTGGAGAACATCGCACGATTCAGCAATCTTTTAGCTCGTTTATCTTTTCACTAATTGAAAAAATTGTGCTAAAGAAAAATCCTAAAAAAGTATCACATGAATTTGCTGAATTGACTCATGCAGGTGCGGCACGATGCCCTCTTGTCTGATTATTGCTAAAGGAGTAGTGCGCTATGAAAAAAAATGTTAGAAGAGCAAAAGAGCAGTTGGAAAATATGATTGAAGTGCTAAATGATATTCTGGAGGGGAAACTTACCCAGGCACAAGCTGCTGCCAAATTCGGAATAAGTCCACAGAATTTTGGAAGATACACGACATCCTCCTTTGTATTTGCCCCATACATCAAGAAAAACATTCTCACAGAAAAAGATATTTTTTCCATGGTGGAGAATCTGGAAACACCTTGTGAAGCTCTGGCAAAAGATATCCTGGGAGTTCATCCAGAGGGAAAATTATTTGTTGTTGACACTGCCTTGCCAGATGAATACATAAAAGTTTTTTCTGAGATTTTGACTCCAAACGAGAAGAAAGCAGTAATTTTGAAATATGGTTTTGACCAGGGGACTTTGGAAAAAGGTGTTCTTTCGCTTAGAGAAATTTCTTCTAAAATGGGATATAGCCCGGAAAGCGTCCGGAAATTTCTCAACAATGCATTAAAAAAACTACGGCTTCCTCAATATGGAAGATGCCTGATGCCGAACTATGATTATTATATTTCTTCTATCAGCAATATTGCTTCATAGGAGGAGATGCTATGGATGAACGGACAGAGTTGTTAAGAAAATTTTATGCAGTCTATAGTCCTTTAAGGGAAAAATATCATTTGCGTATGACAATGAAAGATTGCAATTCGGGTAGCAGTATAGAAATATGGAAGTATAGTGGGGAAGAACGAAAACGGCATATCCTGCATATTTCTGAGAAAACAGAAGAAGACTGCTTGAAAAATGCAATTACAGGTCTGAAGTCATTTGGAAAAGAGATTTCACTGGATCAATAAAAGGAGCTATATGGAAAAATAGGTATTCAGAAAATGAGGGAGCCACCTGGCTCCCTTTTCTTATGGGGTTATAACGTTCCATGCGAGTGTCAAAATATATGCAGTCAGTATAAAGGGAGCCATTGGATATTCTTTTTTGGCGTTATTGTTAAATATCCAAAATATGGTACAAGAGTTAAAATTACTAAATATGTTAATGTGTCGTAACTCATAATGAATCCTATTGCAGCGAACATAATAACGTCTGCACCACCTAAAATCCCCGTTATTGCCATGGCAAAAGTTATGATCCCTAAAAAAATAAGTCCCATAAAATTTCCCCTATCCAGGTTATGCTGATAATATAAAAGGAAACCGGCAGCTAAAGTTGAGGATGGAAAGAGCCA